>WNGI01001847.1_pt1 | contig 22008 bp, 17 predicted proteins | sample 5400621 | NCBI WGS metagenome assembly WNGI01 (sample SAMN13153374, study PRJNA577476) | soil metagenome | isolation source: 20 cm soil or saprolite under Garry oak tree replicate 1 | place: USA:California | collected 2016-06-15
TTGTCGGCAAGATGCGAGACGGCGTTATCCGAAATCCGGTTTAGGTGAAACAGGTCAGGTACCTCTTGGGTGAGCATCAGGCTGACGCCGGCGCGGGTGCAACGCTGAATCAGTGAGTACATCCACTCCCGGAACCGTACGTTGTCGCCAGCCGCCGCGACGAGGTCGGCCAGGCTGTCGATGACGACACGCTTGGCATTCGTTGTTTCGATCAGGGCGAGCAGGTCGTAGACCCACTCGTCGATGTTCAGGTCGACCAGGCCCTGGCTCATGACCTTCACGTTGGGGTTCTCGACCGACCAGCCGAAGCTGCCCACGATGCGCGAAAGCTGGGTCACGTTCTCCTGGAAGGTGGCCAGGATGCCCGGTTCGCCGACCTCGGCCCCGTGATAGAGGAAGTGCAGGCCCATGAGGGTTTTGCCGACGCCGGACGGCCCCACGATCAAGGTCGCGACACCCGACCAGTAACCCGTTCCGCCAAGCAGCTCGTCGAGGGCGGCGATGCCGCTTTCGCTGCGTCCCGCGCTGAGCTCGTATCGCGCCTGGTCCTGGGTGTCGGCGAGACGCGGAAAGACGGTGAGGCCCGCGTCGCTGATGCGGTAGACGTGCTCACCCGACTGGAAGCCGCTGCCGCGAAGCTTCATCACCTGAAGGACGCGTAACTCTCGCTCCGCGATCTGTTTGATGTCGAGGGCGATGATCCCATCCGCCACCGCGAACTCAGCCTCCTCCACAGCCTGCGCGCGTGAGTAGGGCGCGTTCCAGATGGAGGTCGTGGCGGCCGCGGTGAGCATGCGCGTGACGCCGTAGAGAAACTGGCGGAAGCTGGTGACGTCTGGGGCGAGGGCGTGGAACGCTCGAAAGCTGTCGATGACCACGACTCCCGGCCTGACCTCCTTGAGGAATCGATCGATCGTCTCCATGACATGCGCGAGCCCATGCTCGCCAAGGACCTGGCCCATGTCCTCGTAAACGATGCGGCCGTCGCGGATCGCCGCCCGATCGAAGAACTGCAGGGATTCGGCGTACCGAATGATCTTGTCCAGCGGCTCCGAGAGGGTGGACAGGTACAGGGCCGGGTGTTCCCTGGTTGCGTTATGAAAAGCGAACTGCTGGCTGAGGATCGTCTTCCCGCTCCCCGGGATGCCGACGATGAGATTGATCGCATTCTTCAGCAGGCCGCCGTGCAGGATCGTGTCGAGGTGCTGGTTTCCGCTCGGCAGCCGATCGGTCAAGAGGTTACAGAGCGTTTCTGGAGCGGACGCGCGAGGGCGCTGGTGCCGAGCAGGTCGCGAATCGTGGATGCCAGGACCAGCGGCTCCAACGGCTTGCGCATGAACGCGGCGGCTCCGAGATGGAGCGCCTCGTCGGCGCTTTCGATGGCCGACACGGCGACGAGCTGCGCGGTGCCCAGGCTTGCGAAATCGGCCAGAAGGCGAAAGCCGGCGCCGCCCGAGATGAGCAGGTCGATGAGGACCACATCCGGCGCACGCTCGTCGAAGTACAGCTTGGCCTGCGTTGCGTTGAGCGCTATCGCGACCTCGCAACCTTCGGTGCGGAGGAAGTACTCGGCCAGCTTGGCCGCATACGCGTCACGCTCCGCGATCAATACCAGGGGCGGCCGCACGGCGTGCTCATCAGCCGGTGTCGCCGGCAGCTGACCAGCCGCCAGGTCCTGAGCGAGAAGCCGGTGGGCATCCGCGGCGCTCATCCCCGAATCCATCTGTCCCTTGATATAGCGAAGCTGCTCGACCTGGCTCCTCGAATAGAGTCGCTGGGAGCCTGCGCTCCGATCGGGAGTGACTACCTCGTAGCGCTCTTCCCAGGCCCGAAGGGTCGACGCCGGCACCGCGAGCATGCGGGCCACCGCGCCGATGCTGTAGACGGGCCGGTCTTCCTGTTCAGGCAACTTTTCCTCGCTTACAAGTTTACGCAGTCAGGGACGTGTAGAGCAAATGGGCTGGTCTTGCGCAAGTCTCGTAGAGGTAGTATGGTGGTCTGGTGGTACCGGGGGGCAGGAGTTAGACAACTATGGCTAACTCTTCAAGCAATGGTCAGGCACCCTTCGCGATGCTTGTCGATGACGACGGCGCGATAGCCGAGATGTACAGGTTCGGGCTGGAGCACGCCGGCTTCAGGGTCAGGGTGCTCGGGGACGCGGCCGCGCTGTTCCGGGCGCTTGACGACGAGGTTCCGGACATCCTGGTTCTGGACTGGCAGCTGCCCGGCATGAACGGCGCCGAGGCGCTGGAGCTTCTTCGTCGTCACGATCGCGGAGCGTGGCTGCCGGTCTTCATGCTCAGCAATTTTCTGGGTGACCAGAACGGAGAGGTCGACAGGGTTTTCGCGGCAGGGGCGCTTGCGTGGTTGAGCAAGGCGGTCACCCCTCCATCCGTGCTGGCGGAGCGATTGACAGAGGCTCTGGCGAGCCGGCGCAAGAGCACGGCGTAAGAGCGGGCTCCGGTCAGTCGATGACCGGCCGCGGTGCCACCGCCTCCTGCTCCTCGACGATGTCAAGCGCGGTCGCCTGGCTGATCCAGTACTGAACGTCGGTCACCCCTGGTGCGCCCGCGAGGCCGATTGCCTCGAGGAGCTTTGCGTGGAGCTCCCTGGCGTCCTGCGCGCGCAGGTCTTTCATCGTGATGATGCCCAAACGCCGCATGAGGGGGATCCAGCGATCCATGCCCGACACCTCGAGCACCGTGCACTGGTGAACGAACTCCAGCAAACGGTCGGTGCTTATGCCGGTCCTCTTCTTGAGTCGATCGCGGTCGATCGCCAGCGATGCCCGATGGAGAAGTTGATTGGTGTGACGGATGCCGGCGGCGCGCAGACGCCGCACGTCGTCGTCGGAGATTCCGTTGAGGTACTCGAGCGTCCGGTACATCCGATGCAAGAATAGTGCTCGGGTATAATTCGGCGAACCCGCCCCATTCATTGGAGTAAGCACACCCTGAATCAGACGCGGCTGGAGACCCGAGAAGACGTTTCCCGGGAAGAGGCTGGCCTCGAGATTGGGATCGGACGGCGGGCCCGGCGCGCTTACGGGTTTGACGAGATCGCGCTTGTCCCCGGCGGCGTGACCCTCAACCCGGACGAGGTCGACATTTCATTCTCTCTGGCGAATGTGCGCCCTGCGCGCGCGCGGGCGGCCGAGACTTTCGCGCTTGCTCTCCCGTTCTGGGGATCCGCGATGGACGGCGTGGTCGACGTCGAGTTCGCCATCGCGATGGGGAAGCTGGGCGGCGTCGCGGTCCTGAACCTCGATGGCGTGCACACGCGCTACGAAGACTCGGCTCCCATCATCAAGAAGATCGCCGAAGCCGACAAGGCAACGTTGAATGCCGTGTTGAGGGACGCTTACCGCGAGCCCGTCAAGCCGAAGCTGATCAGCGAGCGCATCAAGGCGATCAAGGATGCGGGCGTGGCGTGCGCAGTTTCGACTGTTCCCGCGCGAGCCGAGGAGCGCGCCGAGGTCGTGCAGAAGGCCGGCGCCGACGTGTTCGTCGTGCAGGGCACCGTCCTCACCGCGCGCCACTCGTCGCGCTCCTACCACCAACTGTCTTTCGAGGACCTCGTTCGCGCGTGTGAGATTCCTGTCGTGGTCGGCAACTGCGTGCAATACGACACCGCGCTCGAGCTGATGGAAACCGGGATCGCGGGCATCCTGGTCGGGGTCGGACCCGGCGCCGCGTGCACAACGCGGGGCGTGCTCGGTGTCGGAGTGCCGCAGGTGACGGCGACCGCGGACGTCGCGGCCGCTCGTGACGAGCACATGCGCCGCGGTGGCATGCGTGTCGCGGTGATCACCGACGGCGGGATGCGTATCGGCGCTGACGTGTGCAAGGCGTTTGCCGCCGGCGCCGACGCGGTGATGATCGGTACGCCCCTTGCCGGCGCCGAGGAATCGGCGTCGAAGGGATTCAACTGGGGGATGGCGACGCCAGACCCCAACCTGCCACGCGGGACGCGGATCCACGTGGGGACCAAGGCGACTCTGCGCGAGATCCTGCTTGGTCCGGCGCGGGTGGACGACGGAACGCAGAACTTCGCGGGTGCGCTGCGGTCGGCGCTCGGCGTCTGTGGCGCGCATGACATCGCCGAGTTCCAGCACACGGAGCTGGTGATCGCGCCGTCGATCGTCTCCGAGGGCAAGGTCTTTCAGCAGGCCCAGCACGTGGGGATGGGCAAGAGCTGAACACGACCGCCGCAGCCCGGGGACACCCCGCGACGTCGCCGCGGGGACCCCAGCAGATAGGTGCGCGTGAGCAGACGATTCTCGTTCTCGACTACGGCTCGCAGTTCAGCCAGCTCATCGCACGCCGCGTGCGGGAGGCGAACGTTTACTGCGAGCTTGTCGCCGGTACCACGCCCTGGTCTGAGCTGAAGAAACGGCACCCGGCGGGCCTGATCCTGAGCGGAGGGCCGTCCAGCGTCTACGACGAGGGCGCCCCGCAGGTCGACCCTGACGCGCTTCGCTCAGGCGTTCCGGTGTTGGGCATCTGCTACGGCATGCAGCTCGTTGCCCATCATCTCGGCGGCAAGGTCGACCCCGGTCGCGCACGGGAGTACGGGCCGGCTCTCTTGTCGGTGCACGAGGCCAACGGCATCTTCCGCGGCCTGGAGGGTGAGCTACCCGTGTGGATGAGCCACGGGGACCACGTGAGCGAGATGCCGCCCGGCTTCAAGCTGCTGGCGACCAGCGGCAACTCGCCCGTGGCTGCCTTCACCGACGGCAAGGGGATCTTCGGCATCCAGTTCCACCCTGAGGTCGTCCACACGCCGAGTGGTCGCGAGGTCCTGCGCAACTTCCTTTTCGACGTATGCCGTTGCGAGCCGTCGTGGACCGCCGGGTCGTTCATCGCCGAGGCCACCGCAAGCATTCGCGCCCAGGTGGGCGACGGCCGAGTCATCTGCGCGTTGTCGGGAGGGGTCGATTCGGCGGTCGCCGCCACCCTCGTACACCGCGCCATTGGTGATCAGCTGACCTGTGTGTTCGTCAACAACGGACTGCTTCGTAAGGAAGAGCCGGAGCGAGTGCTCGATGTGATGCACGGAAACCTCGACATGAACATCCGCTACGTCGATGCGACCGAGCGTTTTCTCCAGGCGCTGCGAGGCGTGATCGACCCCGAGCAGAAGCGGCGCATCGTGGGCCGGGAGTTCATCTCCGTCTTCGAGGCCGAGGCGACCAGCCTCGGCCGCATCGACTTCTTGGCGCAAGGGACCCTCTACCCGGACGTCATCGAGTCGACTGCACCCGATGTCGCGGCCACCGCCTCGAAGATCAAGACGCATCACAACGTCGGCGGCCTGCCCCCCGGACTTCGCTTTCAGCTGATCGAGCCGCTGCGCTACCTCTTCAAGGACGAGGTGCGGGCCGTAGGGCTGGAGCTCGGCATGCCCGAGGAGATGGTGTACCGGCAGCCGTTCCCCGGGCCCGGGTTGTCGATCCGCTGTCTGGGCGAGGTCACCGCTGAGCGTCTGGAGATTCTCCGCAACGCGGATTGGGTGGTAATCGACGAGATCAAGCGCAACGGCCTCTACCGGCAGGTCTGGCAATCGTTCGCGGTGCTCACGCCGCTCGAGACCGTCGGCGTGATGGGCGACTACAGGACGTATGCGAACCTGGTCGCGGTGCGCGTCGTGACGAGCGAGGACGCGATGACGGCCGACTGGGCTCGGGTCCCTTATGAGGTGCTGGCTCGCATCAGCAACCGGATCGTCAACGAGGTCAAGGGCGTGAACCGGGTGGTGTTCGACATCACGTCGAAACCCCCCGGCACCATAGAGTGGGAGTAGGACCGGCCCTAGATCGCGCCTGGCGCAAGACGATGATCGCGGGGCTACTCTCCGGTCAGCGCCCCGACGGTGGATTCGGCGTTCACCCCTACTCGAAGTGGATGGGAGCTCACTGGCGGCTCATCTCGCTGGTGGAGCTCGGCATCCCTCGCGCCAGTCCCGCAGCCAGGGCGGCGACGAACACCGTGCTCGACTGGATCGCTGCGCCATCCGAGCCACTCGTGATCAAGGGCAAAGAACGGCGCCACGCTTCGATGGAAGGCAACGCGCTGGCGGTCTGCTGCCGGCTCGGCCTCGCGCAGGACCGGCGGGTGCGCCGGTTGGTCGATGTGCTGTTGCGGTCGCAATGGCCCGACGGTGGATGGAACTGCGACCAAAATGCGGGTGCGCATCGCTCGTCCTTTCACGAGTCGCTCGCCCCTATCTGGGGACTCACCGAATTTCACCGCGCGACCGGCGACACCCGGTCGGCCGACGCGGCCCGTCGCGGCGTGGAGCTGTTGCTCGAACACCACGTGTTCCAGTCCGCGAGGACCGGCGAGGTCATCCACCCGGAGTGGCTGCACATCCACTGGCCGCACTACTGGCACTACGACTTCTTCCACGGCTTGCGCGCGGTCGGGATGGTCGGCATGCTCGCCGACACGCGGGCCGGCAAAGCGATCGATTTGCTGTTGTCGCGCCGGCGTCCGGACGGAACCTGGCGAGCGAGTGGCCGCCGCTACTGGCGACGGGAGACCGAAGCCGTGGACTGGGGGGACGCCGGCGAGATCGTGACGGCCGCCGCACAGGCCATGCTCCAATAGCCCGAGCGTGAAGGTTCTGGTGGTTGGGTCGGGCGCTCGCGAGCACGCGCTCGTCTGGAAATGCGTGCAGTCGGACCTCGTCGAGCGCGTCTACTGCGCGCCAGGCAACGGAGGCACCGGTGGCATGGCGCGCAACATCCCGATCGCCGCCGCCGACGTCGTGAGGATTGTCGATTTCGCGAAACGCGAACGGCTCGGCCTGATCGTGCTCGGCCCCGAGGCGGCCGTCGATGCAGGCGTCGGCGATGCCCTTCGCCATGCCGGCTTCAACGTCTTCGGACCTGACCGCGGCGCGGGCCGCATCGAATCCAGCAAGTCCTTTGCGAAGGCGTTGATGAAGCGTGCCGGCATCCCGACCGCGGACTTCGAAGTCTTCACCCAGCCTGCGCCTGCGAAAGCCTGGGCCCGCGAGCGCGGCGGCCGCGTCGCGGTCAAGGCAGACGGCCTGGCTCGTGGCAAGGGTGTGATCGTTTGCGCTGACAACGAGGAATCCGACGACGCGATCCAAGCGATGCTGGTCGAGGAGCGCTTCGGTCGCAGCGGCAAGAAGATCGTGGTCGAAGAGCGCCTCGAAGGCCCTGAGCTTTCGTTTCTTGCTGTGACCGACGGCACCGACGTCGTCCCGCTGGCGCCGGCACGCGACTACAAGCGAGCGCAGGAGGGCGACGAGGGCGCGAACACGGGTGGCATGGGTGCGTACTCGCCGCCGCACGGTGTCGACGACGCGCTCGTCAAGGAGGTCGTCGATGGCGTCATGCGTCCAGCGGTCAAGGAGCTCGCCGCCTCCGGCGATGAGTTTCGCGGCGTGCTTTACGCCGGCCTGATGCTCACCAGGCAAGGTGTCCGCGCTCTCGAGTTCAACGCCCGTTTCGGCGATCCGGAAGCCCAGGTTGTGCTGCCCAGGCTAGAGAGCGACTTCGTGGCCCTGGCCTTGGCGGCGGCCAAAGGCGGCCTTGCGTCCCATCCCGACCTGCGCTGGAGCCCGCGCGCCTGCGTCGGCGTCGTTGTTGCGTCGGGCCACTATCCGGACGACGTCGCCATGACGCTCGGCCACCGCATCGCGGGGCTGACGGAAATTCCACCCGGTGCGCTGATCTTCCACGCCGGCACGCGGTATGAGCCAGGTCTCGGGCTCGTCACCGACGGGGGCCGGGTCGTAACCTCCGTCGCGTTGGGTGAGACTGTCGCGCAGGCCCGTGACGTCGCCCTCGCCGGCGCACGGCAGGTACGATTCGAAGGGGCTTTCTTCAGGTCGGACATAGCACAGGAGGCCGATGAGGGATGACGTCGAGAGATTTGGTCATCCAGGCGGCGCAGATGCTAGGAGGCGACGAGCAACGCAGCGAACGCATCGTGCATGCCTGAGCGAATAGCGCAGGAGCCGACGACGCAGATGCGCTGCATGGTGGCCAAAGATCCGACGGCATTCCCCAGCGGTCTCCTGCGGGAGGCCGAGTAGTTGCAGCCAGTCGTCGGTGTCATCCTCGGCTCCAAGTCGGATCTTCCACTCATGGAGTCCTGCGTCAAAGTTCTGGACGATCTCGGTTTGACGCACGAGCTGAAGGTGTGCTCGGCCCATCGCAATCCGCGCGGCGTGATGGAGTGGGCGACCACCGCGCGTGCGCGCGGCCTCAAGGTCGTCATCGCTGCGGCCGGCGGAGCCGCTCATCTTCCAGGCGTGGTCGCCGCCTGGACCGACCTGCCCGTGATCGGCGTCCCGGTGCCGACACAACACCTGCAGGGCGTCGACTCGCTCTACTCGATCGTGCAGATGCCCGCTGGTGTGCCGGTCGCCACGGTTGCGATTGGCGAGGCCGGCGCGAAGAACGCCGCCTGGTTGGCTGCGAGGATCATCGGGCTGCACGACGTTGACGTCGAGCAACGCCACGGCGAGAAACGCGCCGCGCTAGCGACCTAGTGGCGAAAAAGAAAGCTCGAGTCCGCCTCGTCGACACGACGTTTCGCGACGCGCAGCAGTCGCTGCTTGGCGGCTACCTGAGAACGGAGGAGATCCTTCCGATCGCGGCCAAGATGGACTCGATCGGCTTTGCAGCGATGGAGGCCTTCGGAGGGGCGACGTTCGAGACCCAGCTCAGCATCCACGAAGACCCGTGGGAGTACCTCCGCAAGCTCAACAAGGTGACGCCGAACACGCCGATCCAGGCCCTGGTCCGCGGTCAGAACCTCGTCTCGAAGCGCAACTTCGCCGACGACGTCGTCGAGCTGTTCATCAAGCATGCGGCCAAATGCGGCGTCGACGTGTTTCGAGTCTTCGATCCGCTCAACGACATCCGCAATATGGAGGCGCCGATCGCGGCTGCGCTGAAGGCGAAGAAGAAGGTGCAGGGCGCGCTCAGCTACGCGATTTCGCCGGCGCACAACCTCGAGCTGTGGGGTTCCCTTGCCAAAGGGCTCGTCAACATGGGCTGCCATGAGATCGTCATCAAGGACACCTCAGGGCTGCTGAGCCCCCAGGCGACGTGGGAGCTGGTAACTGCGCTCAAGCAGATGGTCAAAGTCCCCATCGACATTCATTCGCACTGTTCGAGCGGGATGGCGCCGATGGCGTACATGGCGGCGGTCGAAGCAGGAGCGGATGTGCTCGACGTCGCCATGTCGCCGCTTGCGTGGGGCGTCTCGCAACCCGCGGCGGAAAGTGTGATCGCAGCTCTCGAAGGCGGCGAGTACGACACCGGGCTCGACCTCGACAAGATGTGGGAGGTTCAGCACGAGGTCGAGGAGCTGAAGCTCCGCCACATTGAGCACCTGAGCCCTCTCGCGGACCGCGTCGACGCCAGCATCCTGCGCTACCACATGCCCGGTTTCATGCTCGAGGACATCCACCACCAGCTCAACGGACACGGCGCGATGGGACGCGTGGCTGAGGTCCTCGACGAGGCAAACCGCGTGCGGAAGGACCTCGGCTATCCGCCGCTGGTCGCGCCTATCCGCCAGATGATCGCCACTCAGGCCGTTTACAACGTGATCGGCGGTGACCGCTACGCGACGGTGACGCAGGAGCTGAAGGACTACCTGCAGGGGCTGTACGGGCGGCCCCCGGTGCCCGCGGACCACGAGCTCCGACGCTTGGTGCTTGGGCGCGAGGAGCCGATCACGATCCGGCCCGCCGATCTGCTCGAGCCGCAGGTCGACGGTGCGCGCCGGCAGGTCAGGAAATCAGGCCACGAACCGACCGACGACGCGGTGCTGATCCAGCTGATGTTTCCAGGCCTCGTATCCGACTATTTGCGCGGCCCGCAGCCGGTGAGGCCCCACCGGGAGCACGAAGCAAAGGACGGGGAACGTCCGCCGTCGCCTCCGGCTCCCGCGGAAACGGCCGCCCCACCGCCCGCACCAGAACCCGTGGCGGCCGCTGTTGGCGGTCAGTCGGCAGAGTTCGAGGTCGAGGTCGAGGGCGAGGTGTTCAAGGTCCGGGTGAGCGGCGCGGGTCTGTCCGTCGTCGCCTCCAACACCACGCCGTCTCCAGCGGGAACCGCGGCCCCTTCGCCGCCAAAGATCACAGAGGGCACTGTCCTCGCCCCCATGCAGGGACTCATCGTCAAGATCCCGGTCAAATCTGGCGAGGACGTGAAGCTGGGCGACGTGGTCGCGGTGCTCGAGGCGATGAAGATGCAGAACGACATCGTCACCACCGTCGCCGGCAAGGTGAGCGCGGTCTACGTCGAGGAAGGCCAGGTGGTGACTCCGAACCAACCCCTGCTCGCGATCGGTTGAAGAAGAAGCTCTTCCGCAAAGTCCTCGTCGCCAATCGCGGCGAGATCGCGATCCGGGTCATGCGCGCGTGCCGCGAGCTTGGCATTGCGACCGCGGCCGTATATTCGGACGCCGACCGCACCGCCATCCATGTCCGCTACGCGGATGAGTCGCATCACATCGGCGGAGCGGCGGCGGCCGAGTCCTACCTGCAGCTCGACCGGATCGTCAAGACGGCGCACGACTGCGGCGCTGACGCGATTCACCCTGGGTACGGCTTCCTCGCCGAGAAGCCCGCGTTTCCCGACGCGTGCGAAGCGGCCGGGATCACGTTCATCGGGCCACCGGCGTCAGCGATGCGCACACTGGGTTCCAAGCTGGCCGCGCGTCAGCTGGCGGCCAAGCACGGAGTGCCGGTGACGCCGGGCAGCGGGGCGGTTGACCCGGCCAACGCGCTCGACGAAGCTCGCAAGATCGGCTTCCCGGTCATGCTCAAACCGTCGGGGGGCGGCGGGGGGATCGGGATGAAGGTCGTCGAGTCGGAAGCCCAGCTGACGACAGCGATCGAGAGCACAGCGCAAGCAGCCCGCTCGGCGTTCGGGGACGCCACGGTGTATCTCGAGCGATACGTGCGGAATCCTCGCCACATCGAGATCCAGGTCATCTGTGACAGCCATGGCAACGCGGTGCATCTCGGCGAGCGCGAGTGCTCGATCCAGCGCCGCCATCAGAAGATCATGGAAGAGACGCCCTCGCCCGCTCTCACGCCGGAAACCCGCGCAGCGATGGGTGACGCGGCGATTCGGGCCGCGCGCGCGGCCGGCTATGTAAACGCCGGCACCGTGGAGTTCATCTTCAGCGATGGCAACTTCTATTTCCTCGAGGTGAACGCGCGCCTGCAGGTCGAGCATCCGATCACCGAGGCGGTGACCGGCATCGATCTCGTGAAGGAGCAGATCCGCGTCGCCGCCGGGCTGGAGCTGGGCTTCGCGCAAGGCGATATCGAATGGAGAGGGCACGCCATCGAGATGCGCATCAACGCCGAAGACCCGTTGCGCAAGTTCATCCCCAACCCCAAGCGCATCTCGCGGTGGGTCGCGCCGGCGGGCCCTGGGGTACGTGTAGATTCGGGCTTCGGGCCGGGCTCTGACGTGCCGCCGAACTATGACTCGCTCGTGGCCAAGCTCATCGTCCACGGCGCCGACCGCGCCGAGGCTATCGCGCGGGCCGGCCGCGCCCTGCGCGAGTTCGTCGTCGTCGGGCCCGCCACCACGATCCCGTACCACCGTGCGATCCTCGACAATCCCGACTTTCGCGCCGGCAACCTGAGCACCCGGTTCATCGAGGATCATCCGCAGCTCATCGAGCAGGCGCAAAAGCTCGCTGCGGATCAGTCGCCCTTCGACTACGGCCCGGATCCACGACACGTCGCGGCCGCGGCCGCGGCAGTCGCGTCCATGGTGCGCCGATAGCCAGGCTCGAACATCCGACGAGCGGCCGGCCGTTTGCAGTCACCGGCACGACGACACGCGGCACGTCAGGAAGCTTCGTGCTGCGCGACGACGTGATCTCATTCCCTGACGGCACCGAGGCGACGTATACCGTCGTCGAGAATCCGGACTCGGCGTTCGTCGTTCCGTATTTCGACAACGGCGACACCATGCTCGTCCGCCAGTGGCGTCATGCGTGGGATATCACGTCATGGGAGGTCCCCGCCGGGACATTCGATGAGGGCGAGGACCCGGCGGAATGCGCGCGCCGGGAGCTCGCCGAGGAGACCGGCCTGGTCGCCGGGCGCTACCGCTCACTGGGTATCGTGCACGGCGCGGCGTTCCTTACCGGCCGCGCGCATCTTTTCCTGGCCGAGGGCCTGACCGAATCCGCTCGCAATCCCGAGACCTACGAGCAGGACATGGAGGTGTTGCGGCTCCCCTTCACCGACGCGCTGCAAGCCGCGCTCGAAGGACAGATCGTCCACTCGGGATCGGTGACCGCGCTATGCCGTGCTGCCCACGCGCTGGCGCTGTTCTAGGCGGCCGGAACCGCGCTCGGCGAGGCCGAAGGGGTGGCGGCGTTCCTGTTGTTGCCGTGCTTCTTGGCCGACGGCCCCAGCACGTCAAGGCCGTACTGCGCCGCGATGTTCTGGCCGAGGACGTCGCGCACAGTCGTCAATACGACGATGCGGTACTGCGACCCTTCCTTGAGGTTCAGGCCGCTCAGGGTCACGCTTCGGTTGGCGTAGGAGACCGTCACGTCCAGCTGCTTGCCCTTCGAGTCGACGATCATCACGCCGTCGTTGACCGTCCCGGGGTCGAGGTCGCTGTCGAAGGTGAGCTTCACAGTGTCCGACTGAACGTCTACGCTGACGACCTCAGCACCCTTGCCGAGCTCGTGGTGCGCGCCCGCGGTCGCCTGGTCGATGACGAACTGCCTGGTCGTCGCGTCGCGAACCAACGTCAAGCTTTCTTCCTGGTCGGTCACATCGATCCTGCCGCGCGTGAGGACCAGGCGGACCACGAAACGGACCGTGTCCGGGTCAGTGCCGACGACCTCCTGCGTGAGGACGTAGGAGCGCGAAAGCTTGGGGTCGCCGTTGACGATGAGCGTCAGCGCGCCGCCTGCGTACGCCTTCTTGCCGTTGTCGTCGAGGAACGTGTTCGCCAGGTCCGATGCGCCGCTGACCCGCGCATCCATGAAGGACTTGACGACGGTTGCCGCCTCGTCGAGCGCGGTCGGCTGCGGAGGCAGCGCGGGCGCGGTCCCCAACCAGAGGCCGCCCCCGCGCAGGAAGGCAAACGAGGTGCCGTTCGGCGCCCAAAGCGGCATGTGGTACGTGCCGCTCGCCAGCTTGGTGAGGTTCGTCGCGTCCGGGCGCACCTGGTAGAGGTTGGTATCGCCGCCCAGGAGGATCGCGTCCTGCGCTGACCAGGTTGCGTCCCCGGGCGGCAGGGTCGCCTGCGTCGTGCCCTGCGTGTCCGCCACGATCACGTCGTCCGCATTCGAATACATCAGCAGATGGCCGCTCGGCGCCCACCCGGCAAACGAGGCGTTGGCCTGACCGAGCTGCGCGCTTTTGCCGCCGCCGCCCAGGTCGAGCACGAAGAGCTTGCCATCGTGGGTGTAGACGGCGTGCGTGCCGTCGGGCGCGATCGAGACCCACGCCGCCGCACCGGCCGTGGGAAGCTGACCAAGCTGCTGCGTGGATCCGTCAGCTGCCTGTGTCTCTATTCCGTCGACCGCCGCCCACAGCACCTTGTTCTTGGCCCATCCGACAAGGCTTGGCGCCTGCCTGGGCGCGATCTCCTGTGTCTGTCCTGAAGCAAAAGTAAGGACTTCGATCTTGTCGTTGCGGACGTAAGCAAGGCGGTCACCGGCCGGTGAGATCGCCAGTGAGGTCACTCCGTCGGCCGCGATCACCGTGATGCCGGCGCCATTCGCCGGCACGACCTTGAGCGCACCGGTTCCGTCGACGACATATAGAGTCGAAGAGTCGGCCGACCACTGGCCCTTCAGCGTGGTCGCGCCGGCCAGGACCGCGAGCTGCTTCTCGCCGAGCGCGTTCGAAGGCGTCGCGCGCGGAGTCGGCGATGGCGCGGCCTGGGCGGGTGGCTGCGTGACGAACGTGATGGTCTGCGGGGCGGCCACCTTCTTGCCGCTGGCGGTCCTCGCCTCCGGCCCGATCGTCACCCGATACTGCGTGTTGGGTGCGAGGTTGCCGCTTGCGGGCTGCACCGCGAGCGTATTCGATTCCCACGAGAAGGTCACCGTCGTGGCGGGCGTGATCTGCACGGCGCGCTCGGTCGACGTGTGGTCCATCGGCTGGTTGAAGGAGACGAGGATCGGCTGCTGAAGAGCGACGCTGCGGTTGCCGTCCACATTGCCATGGATGACGAGCGTGTCGAGGCCGCCCGACGGCTGCAAGCCCTGCCAGACGACCAACGACGCGATCAGCAGCACGCCGGCCGCGGCACCTGCCCACGCCAGGCCCGGAGGCGCGAACGCGCGGCGCCACCATGAACCGCGGCCTTCGGTCATCGACCACGCTTCGTTCATCAGCTGCCGGCGCAGCCCCGTCCGGAAGGCCTCGTCGAGCGGCGGCTCGGGTATGGAGGCCGACTTCAAAAGGGCGGCAAGGTGCCGCAGCTCGTCGTCCTGCAGGACATCGTCGAGCTCGGGGTCGTGGAACGCGTTCATTCCACCGGCCTCAGGCTCGACGCCTCATCGCGCAGGCGAGTCACGCCACGGTGGATCAGGAGCTTGACGGCGCCGGCCGACTTGCCCATCGTCACCGCGATGTCCTCGATCTTCATGTCCTCCTGGAACTTCAGCACGAGCGCCGTCCGCTGCTGGTGCGGCAGCGCCTCGACCAGCGCCCAGATCCGGCGCAGCTCGTCGCGGTGCGCCGCCAGGTCGTCGAGCGCCGGCCCGGCGACCGACAGATCGTGAAAGTCGTCCAGCGTCTGGGCGGGGCGCAGGGTCCGGTAGCGGTCGGCGATCGCGTTGACCGCGATCTGATACAGCCAGGCAGCAAACGGCCGCCCCGTGTCCTGATAACGGGGCATGGCCTTCAGAGCCTTCATGAAGACTTCCGAAGTAACGTCCTCTGCCGCGGTTTGCTCCCTCACTCTTGAATACACGAACCTGTAGATCTGCTGAAAGTGCCGGTCGTAGAGCGCCCCAAACTCGCGTGGATCCCGTTTGGCTCGCTCGACGAGATCTCGCTCGTCGTCGCGCGATGGGTCGCTCACCGGCCGTTCAGCCTGTGCCGCTTCAAACGGGCGGCCGTCGAACGAAGTTACGTAGGGAGGGCATGAGCCGCCCTCGATTATCAAGCCAGCCGCTTAAAGGCACCCACAGATGCCTGATGGCCACCAAATCTGGGGCCTGAGGAAAGCCGGGTAACAAGATCTTGATCAGCCGGTGGCCGATATAATTCCAGCGGACCCCAACCATTGACCGGGAATCGCCCTTCTTGATCGAGCGATACTCGCCGCCCGCCATGCGAGCGGTCTGGTCTGACCAGCACAAGTTCGAGCTGTGGTTGCGAATCGAGATCCTGGCGTGCGAGGGGTGGGCCTCTCTCGGCCGCATCCCCGAAGCCGCCCTACCGAAGATTCGCAAGGCCACATTCGACGCCACGAAGATCGCGGAGGTAGAGTCGCGCGTCGGCCACGATGTGATCGCGTTCCTCACCGTCGTCAACGAGTCGATCGGCCAGCCCGAGGCGCGTTATGTCCACCTCGGCATGACGAGCCAGGACCTGAACGACACCGCGATGGCCGTCCAGATGGTGGAGTCGGCGCAGCTCATCGGGCACGAGCTCGCCAAGCTGCGCGAGGCGGCTGCCGACCTTGCGATCCGCCACCGCCGCACGTTGATGGCCGGCCGGACACACGGCATCGTCGCCGAGCCGATCACTTTTGGGTTCAAGGTCGCGGGTTGGGTGGCGGAGCTCGATCGGTCGATCGAGCGGCTCAAGAACTCGGCGGACGAGGCAGCGGTGGGGCGCGTCAGCGGTGCGGTGGGAACGCACGCAACCATCGATCCGAAAGTCGAGGAGTATGTCTGCGAGCGACTGGGGTTGAAGGTGGACGTCGTGTCGACGCAAGTCGTCGCGCGCGACCGTCACTCGGGCTTCATGTCCGCACTGGCAATCGCCGCCGGGACGCTGGAGCGCATCGCAACCGAGATCCGACACCTGCAGCGCAGCGAGATCAGCGAGGCTTTCGAGCCTTTTGGCAAAGAGCAGAAAGGAAGCTCCGCCATGCCACACAAGCGAAACCCTGTGTTGACCGAGCGCGTGTGCGGCCTGGCGCGAGTCGTCCGCGGCAACCTGGTGACGGCGCTCGAGAACACGGCGTTGTGGCATGAGCGCGATATCAGCCACTCGTCGGCGGAGCGGATCATCTTTCCCGACGCCAGCGCGACGGTTGACTACATGGCCATCGAGATGAACAAGGTCCTGCGCGGGCTCGAGGTGCGGCCCGAGCGCATGCTCGCGAACCTGCAGTTCGCGGGCGGGGTCGTCTTTTCGCAGAGGGTCTTACTTGCCCTCGTCGAGAGCGGAATGTCCCGCGAGGACGCCTACCTCGTCCTGCAGAAAGCCGCGATGGAAGCAATGGATGGCTCCGGTCCTGGCTTCCGTACCCTGCTGGAGAAGAATGACGAGGTCATGAAGCGCATTGGCTCGCGGATGGATAAGGTCTTCGACCCCTGGTCGGGCCTCGAGCACACCGACCTCGCGTTCGAGCGCCTCGGTCTGGGAGTATCCGCAAAGTGATCTCGCGATCCCGACCGATCCGCCGAGGCCTCCTGTCGTGATCTCGCGATCCCGACCGGAGATCCTCGACGGATCTTCGGCGCCCATGCGGCCGATCTGCGTCGTTGCGCCCTCCGCTCCTCGCTCACGCATCAACGGATGCGCTCGCTCCGGTGCTCGGCCGCGCCTAGCATCTCAGCCACCTGTGCACCGAATCTCTCGCCGAGGCCTCCTGTCGTGATCGCGGGTCCTCCCCTCACCGATACCGAGCTGCCTCTCAAGCTCTTCGCCCGCGGCAAGGTTCGCGACACCTACGAGCTCAGCAAGGACGAGCTGTTGATGGTGGCGACCGACCGAATCTCGGCGTTTGACCACGTGCTGCCGAACGGGATTCCGGATCGCGGCAAAGTCCTCACCCAGCTGTCAATCTTCTGGTTCTCGCAGACCGACACGTTCCAGCCCAACCACCTGATCTCGGGGATGGTCCCCGACCTGCCCGCGGTGCTGAAGAACTTTCGGGAGGAGCTCGCAGGCCGGTTCATGATCGTGCGCAAGGCCAAGCGCATCGATTTCGAGTGCGTGGTCCGCGGCTACCTCGCCGGAAGCGCGTGGAAGGAGTACGAACAATCGCAAACCCTGGCCGGCGCGAAGATGCCGCCGGGCTTGCGGCAGAGCGAAAAGCTCGCCTATCCCATTTTTTCGCCCGCGACCAAGGCCGAGACGGGCCATGACGAGAACATCACGCTCGAGCACATGCAGAAGGAGCTCGGCGAGGAGCTTGCGAACAAGCTTCGCGACGCGAGCCTCGAGCTCTACAAGTACGCGTCCGAATTTTCCGCGCGACGCGGCCTGATCCTGGCTGATACGAAATTCGAGTTCGGCCAGATCGGAGACCAGGTCATCCTCATCGACGAGGTGCTCACACCCGACAGCTCACGTTACTGGGACGCGGCGACCTACCAGGTCGGCACATCGCCCGATTCTTACGACAAGCAGTTCGTGCGCGACTGGCTCAGCCGCTCGGGCTGGGACAAGGAGTCCGACCCGCCGAAGCTTCCAGAAGATATCGTGGCGCAGACCCGCCTGCGTTACCTCACCGCCTACCTGCGCCTCGTGGGCAAGCCGCTCTTCCCGCGCAAGCCGAGGAACGAGCCTTGATCGCGCGCGTCATCTCTTTCAGGATTCCGCAAGGTTGCCACCTGTGATCGCGCGTGTGATCGTCACTCCGAAGCCGGTGGTCAACGACCCCCAGGGACTGACGGTGAAGCAAGGCCTCGCTTCGCTTGGCTTTCGCGAGGTTTCTGACGTGCGGATCGGTAAGTACATCGAGGTCAACCTGGACACGTCGAGCGAGCATGAGGCGCGCGAGCGGGTGGAGGCGATGTGCCGGCAGCTGCTCGCGAACCACGTGATCGAGGACTTCCGCTTCGACATCGAGCCGGAGCGCAAGCGCCGTTACCAGGTGCTCGGTCAGGAGCTGACCTACCTGTGGCACAAGGACGCCGACCTCAAGGGCTGCGACTGCATCATCCTGCCCGGCGGCTTTGCGTACGGCGACCATCTGCGCACCGGCGCGATCGCGAGATTTGCGCCGGTGATGGAGAAGGTCGGCGAGTTCGCCGACCGGGGGGGCCTGGTCTGGGGAATCTGCAATGGCTTCCAGGTCCTGTGTGAAGCCGGCCTGCTGCCCGGTGCATTGATCCGCAACGCGTCGCTCGAGTTTCGTTGTGAGTGGACCAACCTCGCCGTCGAGCGCACCGACCTCGCCTTCACGTCGCAATGCGAGGAGCGCGAGGTGCTGCGCGTCCCCATCGCCCACGGTGAGGGCAGCTACTTCGCCGATCCTGCGACACTTTCGCGCTTGGAGCAGCGGGGTCAGGTGGTTTTCCGATACTGCGACAGCAACGGTCGAGTCGTTCCGAATGCAAATCCAAACGGATCTCTGCACAACATCGCGGGCATCGTCAATGCGCGCGGCAACGTACTCGGCATGATGCCGCACCCTGAGCGCTGCTCCGAAGCCGAGCTCGGGGGCACGGATGGCCTCAAGCTGTTTCGTTCGGTCGCGGAAAGCGCGATGAAGGTGCTGGTGTCTTGAGTATCAAGTCCGTGGACGAGCGCAGGCTCAGGGAAGTTGCGCTCACCTCGGATGAGTACCGGGCCATCCTCGAACAGCTGAAGCGAGCCCCCAACGAGGTTGAGCTGGGCATGCTCGGTGTGCTCTGGTCAGAGCACTGCTCGTACAAGAGCTCCAAGGCGCTGCTCCGCCGTCTGCCGTCGACCGGACCAGGCGTGGTTCAGGGCCCCGGCGAGAACGCCGGTGCCGTCGAAATCGGCGAGGGCTGGGCCGCGGTCTTCAAGATCGAGTCGCACAACCACCCTTCCGCGATCGAGCCCTACCAGGGCGCGGCCACCGGCGTCGGGGGCATCATCCGCGACGTCATTGCGATGGGCGCGCGCCCGATCGCGCTCCTGGACTCGCTGCGCTTCGGCCCGCCGGCCGCCTCCAGCCGCCACTTCGAAGGAGTGGTCGCCGGTATCGGCGGTTACGGCAACTGCATCGGAATTCCGACCGTCGGCGGCGAGGTCTACTTCGAGGACTGCTATGCGAACAACCCGGTGGTGAACGCGATGTGCGTCGGCCTGGTGCGCACGGACCAGCTCATGCGCGCTCGCGCCGAGGGTACGGGCAACAGCCTCCTTCTGGTCGGTGCCGACACTGGTCGCGACGGCATCCACGGCGCGTCGTTCGCCTCGCTCGAGCTCGACGACCGCAGCTCCGAGCGCAGGCCGGCGGTCCAGGTGGGCAATCCGTTTCTTGAGAAATGCCTCCTCGAGGCGTGCATGGACCTGTCGCACACCGACGCCGTGATCGCGATCCAGGACCTGGGCGCGGCCGGGCTGACATCTGCCGTCGCGGAATGCGCGGGCCGGGTCGATGGGGCCGGCGCCCGTATCGACGTCGCGCGGGTGCCCCGGCGTGAACGAGGCATGACGCCCTATGACGTGATGCTGTCGGAATCGCAGGAGCGGATGCTCGTGGTCGTCCAGCGCGGCCGCGAGCGTGAGGTCGAGAGCATCTTCGAGGCGTGGGACCTCACCTCGGCCGTGATCGGCGAGGTCACGGGGGATGGGCTGCTCACGGTGTTCGATGGTCGCGACGAGGTCGCGCGTCTGCCCGTCAAGCTCCTGACCGACGGTGCGCCGATGCGCCGTCTCGTCGGCTTCGCGCCCGAACCGCCGTACGGGCTCGACGTCGATGCCCTGCCTCCGCCGGCGGATCCGGGCGCTTCGCTGCTGCGCCTGCTTGCCAGCCCCAACCTGACCAGCCGCCGCGGTGTGTTTCGGCGCTACGACCACATGGTCGGTGACTCGACCGTGATCGCACCCGGCGGCGACGCCGCGATGCTGCGGGTCAAGGGGACTCGTCTCGGCCTTGCGATGACCACCGACTGCAACGCGCGCTATTGCCACCTCGACCCTCACCTCGGCGCTCAGCTGGCCGTCGCGGAGGCGGCGCGCAACATCGTCGCCACGGGCGCCCGCCCGCTTGCGGTCACCGACTGCCTGAACTTCGCCAATCCGGACCGGCCCGAGGTGTACTGGGAGCTCGAGGAGGCCGTCGCGGGCCTCGCGCACGCGTGCCGCTTGCTGGAGCTGCCTGTGGTCAGCGGCAATGTGAGCCTCTACAACGACAGCCACGGCGAGTCCGCGATCTACCCCACGCCTGTGATCGGGATGGTCGGCGTGATCGACGACTACGAAAAACGCCTGGGGGCGGGGATCCGCGTGGAAGGGGACTTCGTGCTCATGATCGGATCGACCCACAACGACCTCGGCGGGAGCGAATACCTGAAGGTCGAGCACGGGCACGTCGCCGGCCGGCCTCCGGCCCTCGACCTGACGCGAGAGAAGGCTGTGCATCGGTTGATCCTCGCCGCGGCGCAGAGCGGCTACCTCCATTCGGCGCATGACTGCGCCGAGGGCGGCATGCTCGTCGCCCTGGCGGAGTGCTGCTTGCTGGGCGGCATCGGCGTGCGCTGCCCGGCGGTGAGACCCGAGCCACCGCTGCGCCTCGACGCCGCGTTCTTCGCGGAATCGCCCAGCCGCTTCATCGTGAGCGTCGCGTCCCGCGCGATGCCGGAGATGCAATCCCTCGCGCGGCGCCACAACGTCGAGCTGTCGTTGCTCGGCCTGGCCGGCGGGGACTCCATCGAGTTCGAGGGCCAGCTCAAGGTTGCGCTCGCCGAGCTGCGCGATGCGTGGGAATCGATGGTGGCCGTCTAGCGATGTGCGGAGTTTTCGGGATCTGCGCCAAGCAAGGCGTCGACGTCGCCAACCTCACCTACTTCGGGCTGTTCTCGCTGCAGCATCGCGGCCAGGAGTCGGCGGGGATCGCGGTCTCCGACGGTTCGTCGATCCGCGTGCAGCGCGCCATGGGGCTGGTCGCGCAGGTGTTCTCGCCCGCGCAGATCAAGCACCTGGGGGAGGGGTCGATCCTCGCGCTCGGCCACACCCGCTACTCGACGACTGGATCGAGCCGGGCCGAGAACGCGCACCCTCTTCCGTTTCATCACCCTAGCCTCGGACCGGGCGCCATCGCGCACAACGGCAACCTCCTGAACGCCGAATCGCTGCGCACTCAGCTGGAGGACCAGGGGGTCGTCTTCGAGACGGCTCTCGACACCGAGGTGATGGCGCGGCTCATCGAGAACACACACGGCCGGACGTGGGAAGAGGTGATCCGCAGGACTTTCGCGCGCGTCGTCGGTGCCTATTCATGCGGCATCATCACGCCTCGCCAGCTCATCGCGCTCCGCGACCCGTTTGGGTTCCGGCCGCTGTGCATCGGCTACATCCCCCTGCCGGGACAGCCAGCGCACGTGATCGCGTCCGAGACCTGCGCGCTGGACACCGTGCACGCCAACTTCGTACGCGAGGTCCAACCCGGCGAGATGGTGATCATGGACGAGCACGGAGTGCACAGCGTCAGCTTCCAGGCATCTAGCAAGCACGCGATGTGCGTATTCGAGTTCATCTACTTCGCGCGGCCCGACTCGATCCTCAAGAACTGCGAGCTGGAGGACGCGCGTATCCGGATGGGCCACGAGCTGGCTCAGGAAGCGCCAGTCGACGCCGATATGGTGGTCGCGTTTCCAGACTCGGGCACTCCGGCGGCGATTGGTTACGCGGAGGCGGCCGGCATCCCGTTCCGGGAGGCCTTGATGAAGAGCCGCTACATCAACCGGACATTCATCCAGCCGGACCAGTCGCTCCGCGAGGCCGGTGTGATGCTCAAGCTCAACGCTCTACCCCGCTCGATCAAGGGAAAGAGGCTAATCGCGGTCGATGACTCGATCGTCCGCGGCACCACCTCCCGCCGCATCATCGAGCGGCTCCGCGCCGCGGGGGCCAGCGAGATCCACA
>WNGI01002319.1_pt1 | contig 21997 bp, 21 predicted proteins | sample 5400621 | NCBI WGS metagenome assembly WNGI01 (sample SAMN13153374, study PRJNA577476) | soil metagenome | isolation source: 20 cm soil or saprolite under Garry oak tree replicate 1 | place: USA:California | collected 2016-06-15
GACTCAACCATCAAACCGTTGCCGGGTCGATAGGTAAATGACGGTAATGCCGCAGCAGCAGCCGTTGCCTCTTTCTTCATTTCAACTTGCTGCGTCTTTAGATCAGCCAACTCTTGCTCGAGAGTTTCGATCCTCCCATCTAGATCTTCGCTGTGGGCTTGATGTGCCGATACAACGCAAATCCCTAGCGCCAATCCCGCGAACGCCAATCGCCAAACATTGCCTTTCATTCATCCCTCCCTAATGTTTTAATCGAACGCTGGCAAGGTAAGCTGAAAATATTACCGTTCGATTACTGGCGGGTTAACTTTTTTGAGTTTCGATGGCGGTCTCAAGCAGAAGCGCTCGCTGGTTCGGGACCGGGAAAGGAACTGCGACGCTGCGCACTCGCCTCCATGCGTTCATCTGGCGCGCAAGTCGCAGTTGCGATCATAGCGCGTGACAAAATTCGCGTGCGAGATGAAGCGGTCGTAGGGTAATATCTTCTTGTTTTGATGAACCTGCACGCGCCCCTGATACATCATCCATCAAGTCTGCCAATTCATCTGCCCGCCGATCAGGTGCCGCTTGTAGTGCCGTCTCCACCTTTGCTGGCGGTCCTTAACGTGGATCAAGAGTCGATTGAAGTTGAGCGCTTTCTTTGCATTCACGCGCAGAAACCGTTAGAAGATTAACGTGCGATGTGAGTAATCATTCGAATCGATCTATTGAAACGCATGGACCCGATACAGTGTCCATTCACGGCTTACAAACATTTCACCTAAATTTAATCAATTCGTAACTCAAGCACAGCCGACCGCCGGGTTTCCTATGATATGACAGGTCGTCCAATGGCCGATCATTTCGCAGTTATAGACGTGGGCAGCAATGCCATGCGATGGCAGATTGCCGCGGTCGATCACCCAAAACACTATCGAATTGTGGCGCAAGACCGCCAGCCGGTTCGATTGGGGCAGGAAGTATTTCAAACCGGCAAACTCAGTCCGCAATCGGTCGAAGCTGCGCTCAAGGTCCTGAGCGAGTTTAGGACCATGGCCAATCGTTATCGCGCCAAGGCGATTCGCGCCGTCGGCACCAGCGCGATGCGTGAAGCCTCCGATCGGCGCAGCTTCTTAAAGCGCGCCCACGCGCTCGGTGTGCCGTTGGAAGTGTTATCGGAAGAAGAAGAGGCCCGGCTCATCAGTTTGGGAATTATGAGCGGCCTGCGTTTTCATCTGCCGCTCGGACTTTTTCTGGATATCGGCGGCGGCAGTGTCGAGATGACCGTCGCGGATCCCACTAATACGTTTTGTTTATTTAGTCTCGCCCTCGGTGCGGTACGCCTGACCGAAGAATTTCTGACCCACGATCCACCGCAACACAAAGAAGTTAAGGAATTGCGGGAGCATGTTCGAGACAAGATCAAGAATGTCGCTCGGCGGATTCAAAAAGAGAAATTCACCATGGCCTTCGGCAGCGGCGGAACCATTACCGCTCTTGCGGAGACCGACACTCGTGCCACCGGTGATGACAAATCAGGCTCGCTGATCGTATTGCGGCGCCAACGCTTGAAAGCACTCCTGGATCTGCTCATGAGCCGCAGCGCGGCGGAGCGCGCCAATATGATCAGCGGCGATCCGAAGCGGGCCGATATCATCATCGCAGGCGGACTTGTATTGCACGAGATCATGACCGAGGTCGGCCTTGATTATCTATTTGCCTCGCGGCGCGGCCTGCGCGACGGATTGATGGTCGACCTGCTGCAGCGCCAGTACGCGGATTCCGGCGCCTGGCATCCCGACGCCGACCGGTCGGAATCCCTCGAACAAGTTTGCCAGAAATACTCCAACGACACCGCCCATTCCCAACATGTCAGTCAACTCGCGCTCAACTTATTTTACCAACTTCAAAGCATGCATAAGCTGCCCGAGAAGTACGCGAGCATTCTGCATGCCGCGGCGATGCTTCACGACATTGGCACGTTGATCGCCGGTCCCAAACATCACAAACACTCCTATTATTTGATTAAGAGCTCTGGCATGAAATCGTTCAACAAGCTCGACCTCGAGCTGGTCGCCAATATCGCGAGATATCACCGCAAGGCAGGCGCACCCGAGCCACAAGCATCTCGGCTTCAGCCAACTTTCCCCCGCCAATCAAGACGTGGTGCGCAAACTGAGCTCGTTCCTGCGCGTCGCCGATGCCCTGGATTTCCGGCGTGAGCAACGCGTTGAGTCCGTGAGTTGCACGGTGAAGCCCAAGACTCTGACCATCGCAGTTGCGTCATCGCTAAGCGTCAAAGACGAATTTGACTGGGCGATGAAAAAAGGCAAGCTGGTACAGGAGGTGTTTAACACAGAACTGGTTTTTCAAAAGGGAAACGCAAACCGGACACGACCATAAATTGGAGGACCGTATGCGACGCGGACACATCGAACGAAACATTCTCTTTCTCTGCGAGGACAACGCGTGCCTGAGTCAGATTGCCGAAGCAACGGCGAAACACCTGGCACCCCCCAAAACTCGTATTTTTAGCGTGAGCGGCCAGAGAAGCAAAGGCTTGGCAGACGTGCCGATGCAAGATATTGATTTAGTCGTGAGTTTCGGCGATGCCCATAAGAAATGCGACAATCTGCCGGGACGCGCAAAGGTCGAGAATTGGCCCGTTCCCGGCGAGTTTAAGACGGACAAGAGTGGCGCGGCAGAATTGTCTACGATCCGAGATGAGCGCGATGAAATCGACAAGCGGGTTTTTGCGCTTTTTCTCGATCACTGGCGCAACAACGCTTAAAGCTTCGACGGCTTCGATGGAGCAGTCGTCGTGAATCTCTACCTGATGCGCCATGGCATCGCTTTACCGCAAGACGATCCGTCCGTCGCGCATGACGCCGAGCGCCCGCTGACCAGCAAAGGCGTCAAACGGATGCGGAAAGCCGCCAAAGGCGTGTGCCGCCTTAATATCCCCTTCGATTCGGTCTTGACGAGCCCATTATTGCGCGCGCGCCAGACCGCGGAAATCGTCGCCGGCGCTCTCAATATCGAAACTCGGCTCGAAGAAATTTCGTGGCTCGCGCCTGACAGCACGATCGAGCACTTGATGTTCGGCCTCACGCGCTACCAAGATCGAGAGCATCTTTTGCTTGTCGGCCACGAGCCGTTGTTAAGCAATGCCGCGGCGTATCTGCTCGGTGGGCGGAAAGCGGCCAACGTGACCATCGATTTCAAGAAAGGATCGCTGTGTTGCATTGAAGTCGAAACCCTGTCAGCGGCCAGTCCCGGCAAACTCCACTGGCTGCTGACGCCGAAACAATTGCGCTCACTTGGCTAGCATGGCGCAAGGACCGGTGGCTCTATGAACGCGCTTGCAGGCGAATCCATTACCGCTGTCTCCGCCAAAACCAAATTGGCGAAATTGGCGCGTAAGCGGCTCGTTCGATTCGTCACGCTTTTTCCCAAAGCCCTCGTCATCGACGCTCCGGAAACGATCCATGATCTGCGCGTCGGCAGTCGTCGTTTGCAGCAGACTCTACGGCTGCTTCAGCCGAAATCGAAAGCCTCCGCCAACCGCAAGGTCCTTCGCCTGCTACGCAAAGTGCGGCGTGCGTTCGGACCATGCCGCAACCTGGACGTGAGCATCGCTCTCATCGAGACGAAGCTCGGAACAACCGGGACGGCTTCACTGCGCCAAGCGTGGGACGCTGTAAAAGATTGGCTCGAGCAAAAACGCGCCACGGAAATCGAGCGGGGGCGCGCAGAATTGAAGAAACATGATCTGACCGATTTCATTACTCGCGTTCAAACCCGCATCGAAGATGTCGATGAGGAGCCTGAAGACGTGGCGCACTTGTGGGAAAGTGCACGCGATGCATTCGGTGAATGGCAAACGGCTCTCGCTTCGGCCAAAGAAGACGCCCAGATCGACCGGATTCATGCGTTTCGTATTGCCGGCAAACGGCTGCGCTATCGCACGGAATCGCTGGGCGAGTTGGGCAACCCGTCGGTCAAGCAATTGATCCAGGGCCTCAAAGCTCTCCAAGACGATCTCGGCAATTGGCATGATCACGCCGTCTTGCGCGACCTCGTCGCCGAATTCATTGGCCGCCCGGGCTTTCTCGCCGACGAGCCGGGCCTGTGTCGCGCGCTCCTCTTGGACATGGAGAGAGACAAACAACGCAATCACGCGGCGATCAACGATGTGATTGTAAAAGCCGAGGAAGTAGCCGAAAAAAATGCCACGGTGCTGAATCCGAACGAACCATCGTCAGAGGAAGCGAGCCGAGATCAATAACCGTTGCGCGCGATTACGCGGTCGACTCGTTCGCGCAGATGCTCGAAAACCTCCTCCACCGATCCCGAAGCATCGACGATCTCAAAACCGAACGTCTCAACCATTTTATCGAACTCGGCGAGCAGCCATTTTTGATACCGGACAAAGCTCTCATACATGTCTTCGCCCATATGCATATCCATTCCAGACTCCCAGTAATCGAACCCTCGGCTTTGCAAAACGCGAGTTACCAGGTCGTCGATCTTGACCCGTAGGTAAAAGATCGCATCCGGCTTCAGCGCAAAACCGTAAACCTCGCGCAACCACTCCGGATCGGAACCGCGCACGATGGCTCGGGCGATCAGAGAATAAATGTAACGATCCGTCAATACGATGAACCCCGCGCGCAGCGCCGGAATAATCTCGTTTTCCAGGCGATCGGCAAAATCGGTGGCGTAAAACAGACTCATCGTGATGCCGCCCAAGGTATGCCCTTCCTTCGCTTGTTTGAGCCTTTTGCCCGCCAAGGCCGAACGCGTCATGCCGGTATCGAGCACCGCGTGTCCGTGGTTCTCTAGCCACTGCTTGAGCAAACTGATGTGCGTCGACCGGCCAACGCCGTCGGTGCCTTCGAGGACGATCAATTTGCCCTTGAGCTCTTCGAGAGCTATTCCCGGGAGCCCTTCGCCAAAGAAGCTAAATCCAGCCATCTTCGAATCCTAGCCCTTTTCGTTCCTTCCAGCGCCTGGGAAACAATTTTTCTCACTTCCAACTGCTGTTCCTCGATCGACCGCGTCGCATCGATGGCGACTAAACCGAATTCATCCACCATTTGTTCGTATTCATTAATGATTCGATCCTGAAAACACCGAAAACTTTCCTCGAGATCATCGCTCAAGCCCAGATCCATTCCAGCTTCATAGTATTTGATCGCATCGCGCCCGCCGAGAATGCGCTTCATCGCCACGTCCAACGGCGTGCGAAAATAAAATGCCACAGTAGGTTTGACGGCGAATGCATACAGATCGCGCACCCATTTCGGGCTCACGCCCCGGACAACGTCGCGGGCAAACGCCGTGTAGACATAACGGTCCGCAAGAACTACTGCACCGGCTTTCAACGGCGGTATGATATGGTGCTCGGTGCGATCCGCGAAATCAGTGGCATGGATCAGGCTGAACGTCATGGGCGTCAGCATTTTTTTCTTTTTGCCGCGTTTCGTAACGTCATGCACGAGCGGGGATGAATTCCACTCGCTGAAATAAACCACGTAGCCTTCCGAATCGAGCCATTTCTTAAGGAGCATCAATTGCGTGCTTTTCCCCGAGCCATCGATCCCTTCGACAATAAACAACCGCCCGGGAAAACGATGTTTACCGTACATCTTCATTCCAACGGCCATGGACAAACTAATGCCTTCCGATAGTAAAATTAGGAAATTTAAAACGAACAATGCTCACCTAGCACTTTTTTTTGCTGTCGGTGTTAAATTTGCCCCAAACCAAGCGAGGAAATACCCGACTTTAGATTCTCTACTAGCAATTTTCGACACAATTTACCAACGACGATTTTTGGTGCGAGCGACAGTACCAGTCAAAGCGAAGGAAGATGCCAAAGGCGTGCTATTTATTCCAACGGTCACAGGCACAAGCGCGTCGGGCAATACTTTCTCCCCAAACAAGAAGTCACATCAAATTACACGGCCCCCAGCCCATTAAAATCACATTAAGGCTTCCCAGCGAATAGAAACTTCCTCTATTTTCTTAACACCTTTTTTATATCGCCTTAACAAAGGGTTCACCCCCGCCTCTTAAGTACTTCGTCAAAAATGAAATCAAAGAGACTGCAAACGCTTTACGAAAAGGAGGACTCATTGTCGGAGACACGTGGTGGTTTTTCCAACCTTAACGAGTTCGTAACCTTACCGTAACAATAGGCGCTTAACTATCTACCCTAACATTAGGAGGATAATTGAATGAGAGCTAAAAATATCTTGCTAGGGTTCGTTGTGGCAACACTGTCCGCGAGCGCTGGGCATGCTGTGGCGGCGGGATGCCCGACGAAGGGTGTCAAAGAGTTGACCGGGGCGGGTGCCACATTCCCATATCCGCTATATTCGAAAATGTTCAGCGAGTACGACAAGACATGCGGTGTGAAGGTAAATTATCAATCGATCGGCTCCGGTGGCGGTATTCAACAACTCAGTGCAATGACCGTGGATTTTGGCGCATCGGACGGTGTCATGGATGAGAAACAAAAGAAAGAAGCCAAAGGCGGCGCGGTACTCCATATCCCGACCGTGGCGGGCGCGGAAGCAGTTGTCTTCAACCTGCCCGGAATTAAGCGCAGCCAGCTGAAACTCACTCCCGAAGTTCTTGCGGACATCTATCTGAAGAAGATCAACAACTGGAACGACGCGAAAATTAAGGCCCTCAACCCGAGTGTGAAGCTGCCCGATTTAGCCATCGCGGTCATCCATCGCTCGGATGGATCCGGAACGACATTCATATTTACCAACTACCTGTCTAAAGTCAGCGCCGAGTGGAAAGACAAAGTCGGCTTCGCCACCTCGGTCAATTGGCCCGGCGATGTCGGTGGCAAGGGTAATGAGGGCGTGGCCAATTCGGTGAAGCAAATTCCCGGCGCCATCGGTTACGTCGAGCTTGCGTACGCCAGCCAGAACAAGATGGACTGGGCGCAGATGCAGAACAAGGCGAAAAAATACCTCGATCCCAGCCTGGAGGGAGCCGCGGCAGCGGCGGATATCGCCAATCTGCCGGACGACATGGAGGTGGTGATCACGGACAGCCCGAATCCGGCTGCATATCCAATTTCGGGTTTTACCTGGCTGCTGGTTTACGAAAACCAGACCGATGCTGCGAAGGGGGATGCGCTGGCAAATCTCGCGTGGTGGATGCTTCATGACGGACAGAAATATGCGACGCCGTTGGAATACGCGCCGTTGAAGGGTGCCGCGGTCAAAAAAGCTGAAGCACTGACGAAAAAGATAAAGGTTAACAATCAAGTGGTCTTAAGATAATTTCCGGCCTTTATTTTTTTCCAAGCGCAGCCGGCACGGAGGGGTGCCGGCTGCGCTCAACTCATTCTTGGAGAAAGCTAATGAGCGACCAGACTCAAACTATCGATAGCAGATTTTCGAGCGGCAGTGCGGCGAGAGTCGCGCACCATGATACACGAGTGATCAATGTCGGCGATCGATTATTCTACCGCGTGACGCAAGCTTTTGCTCTTACTGTAATCCTTTTAGCTTTCTTATTGGTGTTCGATCTCTTTCACGGCGCGTGGGAGGCAATTCAAACTTTCGGCCTAAAATTCCTGGTCGGCACCACCTGGGACCCGGTACAGCGGCAGTTCAGCACACTGCCGACAATCATTGGCACTCTGGTTAAAGCGTTCAACGCCCTCTTGCTCGCTGTCCCGATCAGTATCGGCTCAGCGGTTTTTATTTCATTCTATATCCCCAAGTGGCTTCGGCCGATCATTTCTTACCCGATAGAACTGCTCGCCGGCGTTCCCAGTATCGTGTTCGGCCTATGGGGCTTATTCGTCATGGTGCCGGTGATCCGTTCCCTGCAGATCTGGCTCAAGGCAAATTTCGGCTGGTTTTTTCTTTTCAACGGTCCGGCGGTTTACGGCGTTGGCGTGCTTTCCGGTAGCGTGATTCTCGCGATCATGATCATTCCAATTATCACGGCCATCTCGCGAGATATTTTACTCACCGTGCCACGCCCGCAGATCGAGGGTATGCTTGCCTTGGGCGCGACAAAATGGGAAGCGATCTGGAAGGTCGCTTTGCCCTACGCCAGGGTTGGGTTGTTCGGCGCGGTCATTCTCGGTCTTGGCCGAGCCATCGGCGAGACGATGGCCGTAACGATGGTCGGGGGCAATTCTTTCGATCTGATTCATTCACTTTTTGATCCGGTGCACAGCATGGCGAGCCAAATCGCCAGTGAATTTACAGAGGCGACTTATAGTCTGTATCTTTCCTCACTGATCTACGTTGGATTGGTTCTGTTCGGCATCACCATCATCATCAGTTTGTGCGCACAGGTTCTCATCTGGCGGTTGTCGAAGGGTCATGTCGCCGTGTTTGAATGAAAGGCTAAATCATGGTCAATCAACATAGCGCAGCTGAGCGCCGCCACTATCAATTCCGCCGAGCCACGGAATGGTTGGCCGGCGTCGGTATGGTGCTTTGCACCGCCGTAACGGTATTTTTTCTATTTATGATTCTCGGCTATGTGATCTACCACGGCGCATCGGCGATCGACTGGAATTTCCTCACCGCGCTGCCCTTGCCTCCCGGTGAGGCCGGCGGCGGTATTGCCAATGCTCTAGTTGGCAGCGTATTGGTTGTGGCGTGTGCCGTCCTCATCGCGATGCCGATCGGTCTCGGCGCCGCGATCTTCGTCAACGAATTTCCCAGCGCGCGACTCGGTAGAACTGTGCGCTTCATGGCGGAAGTACTGACCGGCGTACCGTCCATCGTCGTGGGCCTGTTCGCCTATGCGTTGGTGGTTCGACCCATGGGATCATTCTCCGGATTCTCAGGGTCCATCGCTTACGCTTTTATCATGGTTCCGATCATATTGATCACATCTCATGAAGCCTTTCGGCTGGTTCCACCCTCTTTGCGCGAAGCCTCTTTAGCTCTCGGGGTGCCGAAATGGCGGACGATACTCGGTGTCGTGTTGCCCGTGTCCCGGACGGCGTTACTCACAGGAGCCGTCTTGGCTTTTTCCCGAGCCCTAGGGGAAGCGGCGCCGATGCTGTTCACCGCGTTCGGCAATCCGTTTTGGAATTTGAATCTCGGCAAGCCTATCGCGACCGTACCGATGCTGATCTATACGTACGCGACCGGTCCATACGACGATTGGCATCAAAAAGCGTGGGCTGCCTCTTTCGTATTGATGATGGTAGTATTGGTGACAAGCGTCATGACCCGGGCGTTCTTGAGGGGGAAATCACATGAATAACGGGGGACTCCAAATGAAGGATGAGAGATTCACATCCGATAGGGAAAACTTAAAGAGCGACGATGAATCTCGTCCTTCGAAGGTCGCGCCTTCAATTGCACCGGAACAGCTACGCCTGAAAGTGGAGCAATTGAATGTTTATTACGGACAATTCCGCGCGGTTAAAGATATCGACCTTTTGATCAGAACCAACAAAGTAACCGCCTTGATCGGACCATCGGGGTGCGGCAAGTCGACTTTTATCCGGTGCCTTAACCGAATGCATGAAGTCACACCCGGCGGCCGCGTCGAAGGGAGAGTCCTGCTCGATGGCCAGGATCTTTACGGTCCTGGTGTTGATCCGGTCGACGTGCGCCGGCGGGTCGGGATGGTCTTCCAAAAGCCGAATGTCTTCCCCAGCATGTCGATCCACGACAACGTCGCATCGGGCTATAGATTAAATGGCATTCGCGATCATCAGCTCATCGCGGAAAAAGTCCAGAAGAGCCTTAAAGACGCAGCGCTATGGGACGAAGTCAAAGACAAGCTGAAACAGCCTGGAACGAGTCTTTCCGGCGGGCAACAGCAACGACTCTGCATAGCGCGCGCGTTGGCCGTCGATCCCGAGGTTTTGCTTATGGACGAGCCCTGCTCCGCGCTCGATCCCATCGCCACCGCCAAAATCGAGGAGTTGATCCACGAGCTCAAAGACACAGTCACGATCGTCATCGTAACCCATAATATGCAACAGGCGGCGCGGGTATCGGATCACACGGCTTTTTTCTACGTCGGCGAGCTGGTCGAGTTCGGCGAAACCGGGACGCTGTTCACGACGCCGCAAAAACGCCAGACTGAAGATTATATTACCGGTCGATTCGGCTGAGAGGTACCTCATGAAAGCAGAACAGACACACACCGACAAAAAATACGAAGAAGATTTGAAGAAGCTCCGCGAGGAGATTCTCTACATGGGGGGGCTCGTCGAGGATCAAATCCAAAAAGCCGTAAAATGCCTGGTCGACCGCGATTCCGAGTTGGCGAAAATCGTCATCGAACGCGACCACGAAGTGAATCGCTTGGACGTGGAGATTGACGAGCTGTGCATTCGCCTGCTGGCCTTGCATCAACCTGCGGGAAGAGATTTGCGCTTCATCACGACGGGGCTCAAGGTCACGACCGATCTCGAACGGATCGGCGACATGTCCGTGAATACCTGCGAGCGGGCCCTAGAGCTCAACCAGGAGCCCCAACTCAAGCCCTATATCGATATCCCGCGCATGGCGCGCATCGCCCAGCGGATGATCCGCGAAAGCCTGGACGCCTTCGTGCGCGAGGATACGGATCTAGCCCTTAAAGTGTGCAGAGACGACGAAGAGATCGATCAGCTCAACAGCCAGATCTTCCGCGAGGTCATCAGTTTCATGATCGAAGATCCGCACACCGTCAGCCGCGCCATAAAGCTCAGTTCGATTTCGAAATACCTTGAGCGGATGGCCGATCACGCAACCAATATCGCGGAAATGGTGATCTTCATGGTGAAAGGCAAAAGCATACGGCACATGAAAGAATTGCCGTCCTCAATATAGCTTGGGAAAATGGCGAAAACCGGACAAAAGATTCTGATCGTGGAAGACGAGCCCGATATCCGCAAGCTCGTGAATTACAATCTGGTCCAAGAGCGCTTCAAGGTCCTGGAAGCCGAAGACGGCGAGCAAGGCCTCAAAATCGTCCAGCGGGAGAAGCCCGATCTGGTCATTTTGGATCTCATGTTGCCTGGGCTATCGGGCATGGAGCTGTGCAAGATTCTTCGCGGACGATCAGAGACCGAAAAATTGCCTGTGCTGATGCTCACCGCCAAAGCCGGCGAAGCCGACCGGATTGTCGGCCTTGAAATGGGCGCCGACGACTACTTGGCAAAACCTTTCAGTCCGCGCGAGCTCGTCGCGCGTGTGCGGGCCATTTTGCGGCGGGCGGAAAGCGCCAAGCAACCGGACAATTCACCGGCCTACGACAAAGGCGGCCTCAAGATCGATTACAGCACCTACGAAGTCTTTGCCCGCGGCACAAGCGTCAAGTTGACCTTAAAGGAGTTTGAGCTTCTGCGCTTCTTGGTTCAAAATCCCAACCGAGTGCTGAGCCGTGATCAGCTGCTTGATCGCGTCTGGGGCGGAGAAACGTACGTGACACCGCGGACGGTCGACGTGCACATTCGCCGCCTAAGAAAGGCGATCGAGAAGGACGATAGCAAACCCAAATGGATCCTCACTCTCCGAGGTGTCGGCTATAAATTCGATGAAAAGGCTTTGGAACAGTAGTCTCGTCGCAAAAGTTTTTCTTTCCTACTTCGCCGTCGTCGCGCTGCTCTTCTTGAGCTTCTATTTTTCTTCGAACACCCTGCTGCGAAACTTTTACATCCAATCGCTGAGCCAGCGAATGGAGCGGGAAGCGCACCTGCTTGCCCGCGTAATACCCTTTGACGTGGCAGGGCTCGCTCTCGACAACATCTGCCGTCAGCTTTCCGGCGAGCTCGGTTCGCGGATCACAGTGATCGCGAGCGACGGCCGGGTGGTCGGCGATTCCGCCGAAGTATCGGAAAAGATGGAAAATCACGCCCATCGCCCGGAAATCATCGAAGCCATGCGCGCAGGAACGGGCAGCGCGATTCGTTTTAGCACCACCGTCCGCTACAATATGCTGTATCGCGCTTTCCACCAATCCACTGCGGGTCAAGAAAGAATCGTCCGGGTTGCCATCCCGCTGACCGATATCGACAGCGTCATTCATTCGTTTCGCCTGTCGCTGCTTGCGGGACTAGCGGTGGCTTCGGCCATTGGGCTCCTTTTGGCATGGGCGTTTTCCCATCACTTGAGCCGGCGGTTTCAGCGTCTGGTGCAGTTTTCAGGACAAGTAGCCGGCGGCACGTTTCCGCAAAACTTTTTTCCCAATCCCGGTGCCGATGAAATTGCCTTGCTCGAACGTCACCTCAACGAGATGAGTCTCAGGATCCACGAAAACCTTGCCAAGGTCGTCGCGGAAAAAGAAAAATCCGACTCGATTTTGCGCTGCATGGTCGAAGGCGTTTTGGTATTGGACCCTCAGGGTCAAGTGTTGGTGATGAATGAGCAAGCAAGAGCGATGTTCCATGTGCCCAATGGCTTGGACGTTCATGGCGCATCAGTGCTCGAAGTCTCGCGTCACCCTGAAGTCCACAAGATTCTTGATGAAGTCCTGACGTTTAATTTCTCAGAGCAGCCCTATTCTAAAGAAATCGAGCTTGGCGAAGAGCGCTGGTTTCGCGTCAATGCGGTTCGGCTGCGCGATAGACAAGGCAATTTTCTCGGTTCGATCTTGGTTTTCCACGACATTACCGACATCAAACGTTTCGAGTCCATGCGCTCGGATTTCGTCGCCAATGTCTCCCACGAACTGCGCACGCCATTAACCGCTATTCGCGGCTACGTCGAGACTTTACTCCATACGCCGCCGCCGGATCCTCAGGACAACCGGCAGTTTCTTGAAATCATTGATCGTCATTCCGACAGGCTCAGCCGCTTGACCGAAGATCTGTTAACGCTTTCGGACCTGGAGTCAGGAAAAATACGCTTATCGCTTCAGCAGCTAGACATCGCCCAAGTGATTCGCCGGGTCTTGGAGGTCTTTTGGGATCAGGCCGCGCGAAAAAAAATAAAATTAGCGCACCACGAAGCCGCCGCGCTACCCACGCTCTTGGGCGACCTTGACCGACTGCAGCAGTTGTTCATCAATCTCGTCGATAACGCACTCAAATACACCCCCCTGGGCGGTGAAGTCACGCTTACCGCGACATTGGTTCCGGCGCAAAACGGCGGCGCTTCTCAAATCGAAATCGCCGTCAGTGACACGGGCGCGGGAATTCCGGAAAAAGATTTGCCGCGTCTCACCGAGCGCTTTTATCGGGTCGATAAAGCGCGCTCCCGAGACCTCGGCGGCACCGGACTGGGGTTGGCGATCGTCAAACACATCGTGCAGGCGCACAAGGGCGAACTCATCATTGAAAGCGCTGTAAAAAAAGGTACGACCGTGCGGGTTCGTCTACCGGCGGTAAGTATAAACGCGAAGACTCAAGAGACGATCTTATTTCTCTGCACGGGCAACTCTTGCCGCAGCCAAATGGCCGAAGGCTTTGCCCGCCAGTTGGGGAATGGCCGTTACAAATTTTACAGCGCGGGAACCGATCCCAGAGGGATTCATCCGTTGGCCGTGCGCGTGATGAAAGAATCCGGCGTGGATATTTCCAAACAGCGGTCCAAGGGCTTGGACGCCGTCCCGCTCGATCAGATCAGTCACATCATTACGCTCTGCGGCGATACCGAAGATCGTTGCCCGGTATTGCCGGCGCAAGCCAAACAGAGCCATTGGCCGCTCATCGATCCCGCTCGCGCCGTTGGCGATGAAGAACAGCGGTTGACCGCGTTTCGCGAAATTCGCGACGCCATTCAGCATCGCGTTCACGAGCTATTTTCATCACGTCTGCCCTGACTTCGGTTGAAGCCATACCGAACGCGTGCTAGATTTCAGCGCGTTCCGATTCCCTTATTCAAATTTCCATCTTATCTTCGCTTTTGGAGTGAACATGGTAAAATTTCAGTTTCTGCCGGCTGAGACGAAGTTCTACGAATGGTTTGAAAAAGCCACGGCTAATCTGCTCGAAGCCGCCGACGCTCTGCAGGATCTTCTGGATAATTATGAACACGTAGAGTCCAAAGTCGCCCGTATCACCGAATTGGAGCACTGCGGCGATTTTATCGTCCACGAGGTCATGCATCTGCTGATGCACACGCTGATCATCCCTTTGGACAGCGAAGACGTCGAACGATTGATATCTGCTTTGGATGACTCCGTGGACAAGATCGAAGCGACCGCCGTGCGAATGCTTATTTTTCGCATCGAGGCACCGACGGAAAAAGCGCGCGAATTGGGTCACTTGATTCACAGCGGCGCGAGAGAGCTTCATATGGCAATGCCGAATCTGCGTGAAAAGAAAAATTTTCGGCTCGTCACCGAGCATATCAAGGAAATCAACACGATCGAGAATAACGGCGATCGAATCCTGCGTGAAGCGCTCGTTGAAGTCGTCAACCACAAGGACGATCTCTACAACTTGATCCGCTGGAAGGAAATCTACGAGATGCTCGAGGAAACCACCGATACGATGGAAGACGTCGCCGATGTTTTGCAACGGGTCGTGATCAAAAATGGCTGACCCGGTTCTTGTCTTAACAATCCTAATTATCGCCGTCGCGCTCGTCTTCGATTACGTCAATGGTTTTCACGATGCGGCAAATTCAATTGCGACCGTCGTTACAACTCGCGTCCTAACGCCACTGCAAGCCGTCGCCTGGGCGGCGTTTTGGAATTTTGTTGCTGCGTTCATCTTTGGGACCGCCGTCGCTAAAACCATCGGCAGCGGTCTCCTGGATGTCCAACAAGTGGATTCTTACGTGATTCTCGCCGGCTTGCTCGGCGCGATCGCGTGGGATCTGATCACGTGGTACGTCGGACTCCCGACCAGCTCGTCACACGCCCTCATCGGGGCCTACGCCGGCGCGGGTATCGCCAAAGCCGGACTCGGAATCATCGTTCCCGCCGGCTGGATTAACACGCTGATATTCATCGTCGTGGCGCCGTTGATGGGCATGGCGCTGAGCATGTTGAGTCTTATCTTGATTCTCAATATTTTTAGGCGCTCCATTCCGTCCAATGTGGACCATTTGTTTCGCCGCGGACAACTGATTTCCGCAGCCGCGTACAGCCTCGGGCACGGCACCAACGACGCGCAAAAAACCATGGGCATCATCGCTGGCGCGTTCTTCACCGTGCCGGAATATCGCTATTTGGTCAGCGATGCCTTCGGCAAGCTTGCCATTCCTTTCTGGATTGTCTTACTCGCTCACGCCGCCATCGGACTCGGCACTCTGTCCGGCGGTTGGCGCATTATTCACACGATGGGTTCACGGATCACCCGCTTGCAACCGATGGGAGGTTTCGCCGCAGAAGCTGCAGGTGCGATCACGCTTTTCAGCGCGGCCCATTTCGGCATCCCGGTATCGACGACCCATACGATTACCGGCGCCATTGTCGGCGTCGGCTCGCTTAGGCGGCTTCGCTCAGTGCGTTGGAACGTTGCCGGACGGATCGTCTGGGCGTGGATCTTGACGATCCCGGCATCAGCGTTTATCGCAATGCTCTGCTGGCTGGCAATCAATGTCGGTCGAAAGATTTTTCAATCGTAGCATCGTCGTTAGCCACATCATCACGCGCTAAATTTCCCGCCGTCCTTCCAATGCTTTTCCCAAGGTGACTGCATCCGTGTACTCGAGATCCCCCCCCATGGGCAGGCCGCGCGCGATTCGAGTAACTGAAATACCGGTGGGCTTAATCACCTTGGAAAGATAGAGCGCCGTGGCTTCACCATCCATGGTCGGATTGGTCGCGACAATCACCTCTCGGACCACGCCGTCGCCCAATCGTTCAAGCAGTTCCTTGATGCGCAAAGCGTCGGGCCCCATGCCGTCGAGCGGCGAGATGGTGCCGTGCAAGACGTGATACAGGCCGCGGAACTCTTGCGACTTTTCCACGGCGATCATATCCGACGGCTCCTCCACCACACAAATTTTGTCGCCCTCGCGCTCCGGATTGCGGCAGACGTCACACAGCGCGCCGTCTTGGTTTTCCCGATTGACCTCACTAAAACCGAAACAACGTTGACACAAGCCCATTTCTTGACGCAATCTGCCGATGCTGTCGGCCAAGCGCGTGACATCATCCTTATTCGCTTTCAAGAGATGGAACGCCAACCGCGCCGCGGTCTTTTCTCCGATGCCGGGAAGCTTTGACAATTCCTGAACGAGGCGAGCGAGAGGAGTGGGATAGAGATTCATGGCATCATACCTGGAATCTTCAATCCCCCGGTCAGCTTGCTCATTTCCGCTGAAACCAACTCGCGCGCCTTGCGCACGCCGTCGTTGATCGCCGCGAGAATCAGATCTTCCAACATCTCTTTTTCTTCGGCATTAATCACCGACGGTTCGATCTTGATCGCCGTAACGTTGAACTGACCGTTGACCGTCGCCTGAACCATGCCGCCGCCCGCGGAGCCCTGAACGGTTTTATTCGCCAACTCGTCCTGGATTTTCGCCATGCGCGCCTGCATCTCCTGAGCCTGTTTCAAGAGATTGCCCATTGCGCCAATGTTCGCCATCGGTTACCTCCTTGCGTTTTCACAATTCTCTTCTCCGGCGCAAGACGCTAACTTTCCCGTCGCACATTGCGAATCGAGCCGCCAAAGATGCGCAGCGCTTCCTTGACCATCGGGCTTCGGTCTTCGCCGGCATTCACGGCAGCGACCGCGAGCGTCTCGGGAGATTTCGCAGCGTCACCCAAACTCGAGCTGACGACCTGAACAGCGACATCCTCAGCAAAAAATCTCTTGGCCAGATCTTTGAGTGTTGAAAGATTATCGCTGTCGAGCAAGAAAGCCAGATGATGGCGTTCCGACACGCCGATTTTCAGGCGACCCGGCGCTAACTCCAACACCTCACCCGAATCGAGATGCGACGCTAAAAACTTTTTTTCCTTGCCGACAAAGGCGATAAATTCGTGCCAGACGTCGTTCCCATCGGTCCGAGGCAGCGACCGCTCCGAAGCGGCGGACGGTTGCGCCGAGGGAGCTGTCCTTTCTTTGTCTTTGGCGACGACGGCACCTTCGGCCCGCGATCCCGCCATAGATACGGCTTTAGCCTCCAATCGTTCCAAACGCTCGACCCATTCCGCTACCGGCAGCGTCTTCGGCAAGCTGGCTAAGCGAATCAGTACACTTTCCAGCGCGAATCGCGCCGTGGCGGAGCGAGCAATCTCTTCTTCGCCTGCGGCCATGAAATCGAAATAATCGAGCAACGTATCGATTGATAGGAGCTGAGCCTGGTCAGCCAATTCGGCTATCTCTGGATCCGGTAGATCCAGCAGCTGTCCAGTTGCGAGCGGTTCTTTACCTGGCGTCGATTTATCAACTCCGGACGCCAGCCGCGCCACAAGAAGGTTTCTAAAATGCTCCACGAGGTCGCGCGAGAGTCGACCGATGTCGCACCCTTGAGTGACGGTCTGGGCGACCAGCTCAACGCATCTGCGCGCGTCGCCATGGAACACTGCCGCCGAAATGTCATAAAGAACTTGCCGTTCCGCGAGGCCGAGAATTTCCTGCAACAAGATTTCATCGACCCGCACCCGCGCGGCGCCGTCCTGCGAAGGCTCGGCAAAGGCGAGAACTTGCTCCAAGAGCGACTGCGCGTCGCGCATGCTGCCGTCGCCTTCGCGCGCCAGCAGCACCAGCGCTCCTTCGGAAATATCGAGCCCTTCGCTTTTGGCAATAGCGCCGAGCCGCTGGGTAATTTCCCGCAGACTGATTCGGCGAAAATCGTAGCGCTGGCAACGCGACAAAATCGTCGCCGGCAGACGATGGGGCTCGGTGGTGGCGAGGATAAACTTTACCGACGGCGGCGGCTCCTCTAAAGTTTTCAACAACGCGTTGAAAGCATCTTTGGTAACCTGATGAACTTCGTCGATGATATAAATTTTGAACCGGCACTGCGCCGGCTGGTAGCGGACATTTTCGATGATCTGACGAACTTCATCGATGCCACGGTTGGACGCCCCATCGATTTCAAGAACGTCGATCGAGCTTCCCTGCGCGATCTCCTCGCACTGGGTACACTGGTTACAAGGCGTTGCGGTCGGTCCTTGCTCGCAGTTCAGTGCTTTGGCAAGAACCCGCGCCGCGGTTGTTTTGCCCACGCCACGAACACCAGTAAACAGAAACGCGTGAGCAATTCGGTTTGTCCGGATGGCGTTTTGCAGGGTCCGGGTAATATGCTCCTGTCCGGCAATATCGGCGAACGTCTGCGGGCGCCACTTTCGTGCAATCACCAAATAAGACATAGGTTCAAAGCGAGTCGGCTAGGTAGGTCAATTCGTCCATGCGACTTTTGCATTTCTATGCTTGCGGGATGCCCATTGCTGACAGCCAGGTTACCCTGTGGCACAGGGGCTGATCCGTTACCGCTGCTTCCTTCCGGACCTGACGGAGTTTGCGGTGCCGCCTTGCACAGGACCTAGCTATCAGCAATCGACATCCTGCCACTTCAGTGCTGAATGTTGAGTGACAAGGACTGAAGAGATTGCCGGGATTTGATTTCGCTCAGTCATCGGCACTTTCTCCTGAGCGTGCTTCGTGGCGGAGAGGGAGGGATTCGAACCCTCGGTACGGGGTTAACCGTACACACGATTTCCAGTCGTGCACCTTCAACCGCTCGGTCACCTCTCCCAATTGGAATATCGAGCAGTTGCGCGCCCTGCCCTGCTCTTTAAACGACCAATGTCTCCAAAATGTCGCCAGTCGAGATTTTTCGAGCCGTACAGATTACCGTAACATGGCCGCGGAGAAATTTCCAAGCTGAAAAAATCATGAAGGTCCGTTACACGATTGAGAGTCGTGCGATCGAAAAAAAACTTTGTTGTGTAGCGAGCTTATGAACTCATGTCTCCATGATGTCTCCAGCCCTGTTAATAGCGGATCGAATAAAAAACCGGAATCTGAGCGGAGTCAACGCCTGTGGCAAGACGATGCGACCGTGCTGTTTGCTTCCAATACGGTAGTATTGACGAAGCCAAGTCTGAAAAAAAGGGGGCTGAAAGAGTTCGCGCTCTCTCAGCCCCGTGCTCGTCGCTCCTTTGGCTGGTCGCCTGTTTGTTGGGCCGCCCGTGACGATGAAGTCTACCTTGAGGCGCACTAGCTCCAGCCGCGAGCGCGGGGAGGCGATCGGGTTTTCCCTCCGCCCACCGCCACCCAATGACAATGTTTTTTCCCTCCACGTATCCAAGCTCGCGCAGACCTTGCCGAAATGCCTCGATGCGCGCCGGGATAGCGGAAAGGGAGGCACCACCTAGGTATCCTATCCGCGGGATTTTCGTTGGCTGCTGCGCCTCGGCGTTGACAGCGTGCACTGTGAGCGCGACTGCAAAAAGCCCTAGCAATTTTCGTGTGCGGGGCCGCTTTTGGATTTTAGATTTCCGATTGTCGGAGGAAAACGCTCGAAATCGGGACGACAATGTTTTGGTCATGTTCTTGTCTCCCTGAGCCCAATCTAAAATCGAAAATCCAAAATTGCTTCCCGAATCACCTTATCCGCTCGCGCCAGCACGTTCGGTGGAATCGTCAGGCCGATTTGCTTCGCTGCTTTGAGATTGATCACCAACTCGAACTTCTTCGGTTGCTCGACGGGCAGGTCGGCGGGTTTTGTACCCTTTAAGATCTTATCCACGATCTCAGCGGCGCGCCGGAGCATCTCTGAACGATCCTCTGAGTAAGTCATCCGTCCACCTGCCTCAACATACCGAACATTGGGATACAGGCCTGGAAGCCGATTCTTTGCCGCCAGCTCTACGATCCGTTTTTGGTGAGAGCTGAGGAACCCGCCGCCGCCACCCAACATAAGCGCCTGAGCACGCTTCTTTGTTGCAGCTTGAAATGCCCTTTCGATGTCGTCAGGCCCTTTCACCTCTAAGGATTGGATCCCTAACCGCCGAATGCCATCACAACGGGGATCGTGTTGATCACTTTTTTAGCAGCCTCCGCCGCTTCAGTCCCGGTGGTAACGATAACGTCGCAGTTGAGACGGACTAGCTCGGCGGCGAGATCTGCCAACCGATTAACCTTCCCCTCCGAGAACCGGTACGGCTCGCGGTCGTCGCCAGCGCAATCCAGGGGCGCCACCGGCAACTGGTGCACGTTCCATTGGGAGAGTGAGACCGAGCAGCCAGGCTTGAAAACGAGCAGGAAATCTGCGAGCAATTCAAAAGACGTATCGGCTGAAAAGGGCTTTAGAACAGCAGGGGCATGGCTAAGAGATTTTTGCTCCTCGCTGTTTTAATTTCCGGGTGCACGTTTCATTACATGGAAAAGGGCCCAAATGCGCTAGTCGGTAAACACGTGCGCTATGCCTTTGACGTGCTGGGATACCCCAACGGCAAGCAGGCATGTGGCGGCGACATTGTACGTCCAAACGGCAAAATCTAATGGAGCCGAGTGGAGGGCGACGCCATGGGTCTTACTCGTTTGGAACAGGTAACGAAAACCATTAACGAAGGGGAGATCATATATGAAACGCTTCCTAGGTATTCTAGTGGCTTCTATGTTTTTGGGTTCGGCAGTCTACGCTGCGGAGGAAGTGGGCGAACAGAAAACGCCTGACAAAAAGACCAAATCTGATGTCAAGAGCGGCTCCGTGCCCAAGAGTCGAGCAGAAACTGAAGACAGGAAAGTCGGCTTCGAGGGCGAACAGAAAACGCCTGGCAAAAAGACCAAATCTGATGTCAAGAGCGGCTCCGTGTCCAAGAGTCGAGCAGAAACTGAAGACAGGAAAGTCGGCTTCGAGGGCGAACAGAAAACGCCTGACAAGAAATAGACGAACCAAATAAGCTTCGCGCATTCGATGTAGCGAGGTGACCCTCCCACCTCGCTGATCGTTGAACCGCTTCATTACATTTCCCTCGGCGGGAAATTAGCCAGACAGCAGCTGTCTTCCAGCAGCCATCGCCGCGAGCGGCAAGTAACTCATAGCCGGATCGAATCCGATATTCTGCTGATTGAATATCAGACGTTCCGCGTGGGCCGCGCCCGCGGTGCGGAACCTGACCGCGAATAAAGTGACCTAACAATCAAAGTGAACACTTGCCGACGGCAATGCCAATCATTCGGCGCGTCGAGGAGTGCAGTCGGGCTGTAATGGGCTATAGCACAGCTAAAGCGACACGAGATATTTAATTCTCGTGTCGCCTCCAACCGCCTGAGAACGTCAAATCATTTTCCACTCTGCGAGTATTTTTGCGAGAACGAAAAAACTGCGAGATGGCAATGTAGGGGCAGGCGTAACCGGCTCGGTCGATACCTTGCCCGAGGGCCGCGCCTTTCTATCTGCCGCGTGAGCTGAAAACATTTTTTGACAGGCAGCGCACGGGGTGGGTATTATCCGCACCGAGTTGGAACTCTGAAACGTGCTGATTTCGCTCGTTAGGAGGGAGATCAGAGGGAGATCATATGAAAAAAACAATGGCGTTATTGGCGGCAGTCGCTTCGATCCTTAGCGTCTGGACCCCGCTTGGATCAGCACAACAACCAATGACTCCGGTCTTCTTCAAACCATTTGTTGACGGACGTAACTGGATCGTCGGGGAGCCATTGACTTACAAAATAGGCATTTCGCAGGATTCGATCACAGTCCCAGTGGGCTTCGTCACCGACTTCGCGAGTATTCCTCCAGCGTTGCAGTCATTTATTCAACAGAACGGGCCATCTCTCCTCCCAGCCGTCGTGCATGACTACCTTTACTGGAAGCAGACATGTACGAAAGATCAGTCCGACCAAATCCTGCTACTTGCGATGACTGAGCACAAAGTGCCGGAGGCTCAACGAACTGCAATCTATCAAGCGGTCATTGGGCGGGCATCTTCTCCTGGGATATGAATGCGCGAGATCGCAAGGCTGGATTGATGCGGATATTGGCGCCCGAGCGCCGGAACATCGGTGCGAATATGTTATGGCCATCGTATCGGCAAGAACTGCTCCGACAGGGTGTAAGCGAAGCCCCGATACAGTGATTCCAGATGCATTTTGCCGAAGGGCAGACATGCTGTTAGATGACGCGCTAAACAAACCGTAAGAAGCGATCCCCTTCAGATTTGG
>WNGI01001086.1_pt1 | contig 21987 bp, 21 predicted proteins | sample 5400621 | NCBI WGS metagenome assembly WNGI01 (sample SAMN13153374, study PRJNA577476) | soil metagenome | isolation source: 20 cm soil or saprolite under Garry oak tree replicate 1 | place: USA:California | collected 2016-06-15
GCGAAGGACGTGTCGTGCTCGGGATCGGGATCAACGCGAACCTGCCGGAGGGCGCCCTCCCGGCCGATGTCCGCATCCCGGCGACGTCGCTCCTCGCCGAAACCGGCGCGCCGGTCGACCGGATCGAGCTGCTGGTCCAGCTTCTGGCCGCGCTCGAGCGCCGCTACGACGCGTGGCGGGCCGGCAAGTAACAGACTGTTACGAGGAAAGACGGGTCCGAACCAAGCAAGCGCCGAGTATGACCTGCCCCGAAACCGCGCTCGCAAGCCATCGGCGCCACTCAACTCGAGCCGGAAACCCTTTGTAACAGTCTGTTACTTGGAAATCCGTCGGAGCGTGTGCAGAAGCCGGACCAACGAGGAGCGTCGAGCGCGCTACGCCGGTTAGGCGCGGAGAGGCGGGGTTTTGTTGCCAACCGCGTCGATCGCGGTGAGGCTGAAATGCCGCGCTCGCCGCAGGAACGGCAGGCTGAAGTACCCCGCACGTACGTGCTTGCTCACGCGCCTGGCGCCCGAGCTCGCCGTCACGGTTGCCGGCTCGTTCGTCCAGAACTGCGCGCGCCTCCGCGAGACGAGCCGCAGCCGCGGCGGCTTCGTGTCGACCACGACCGGCAGACGCTGGGTGATCGTCGTGACCGCATCCTTCGCCTTCAGAACGAGCTCGTAGCTGCCGTCCGCGACGCGCGTGCTGCCGAGCTGCCCGTTCCAGGCGATCTGGGCCGGCCCGATCCCGAGCGCCTGCTCGACCAGCGTGCCGACCAGCTTCTGAGCGCGCCAGAGCTCCACCCGCACGCTCGCCGAGGCGTCGAGCCGAAACGAGAGCGAGGTGTCGTCGAAGACCCCGTCGCCGTTCGGAGAAATCGCCGGCGCGGACAGCTTCACCTGGGCAAGCGTGCGATCGACGTAGAAAGTCGTCTTGCTGGTCACCTTTTTGCCGCTCGGGGTGCTGGCCGAGATCGTGATCGAGTAACGCCCATTGGGAATGACGACCTGACTCCAGACGAACGAGTGCGAGCCCTGGCTGACGATGCCGCTGAACAGCGTCGCAAGCTGATGTCCGGTCGCGTCCGCGAGCGTCAGCGTGATCGGGGCGGACGCGCTGAGGAAGTAGGTGATTCGGGCCGCGTCCCCGACTCCGTCGCCGTTCGGGCTCACGACCGCCGGCTCGACGCGAAACTGCGTCACCGTCACAGGCGGCGGCGACGTGCCGATGACGCCTCGCACCGGCCGCGCGGCTGCCGCACCACCGCCGCCGGCTGCCATCGTGTAGGTGTAGCGGCCGGGGACGACGAGGCTCGCATCCCAGGTCCAGTCGAGCGTACTGCTCGTCCCCGTCCCAGAGGCAACGACTCGGCCGAGCGAGTCGGCGACCGTAACCGTCCAGGGCACGGCCGAGGAGAGGCGCGCCGCAAAACGCACTTTGCCGCCTACGCCCCCGAGGACGAGTGGCGAGTAGATTTTTGGCAGCCCGGTCGCCGCGACCTGGCGCGTGATCGAGGGGAGCTGCGCGTAGACGTTGTTCCCCGGGCAGCTTGTCGGATACGTATCGCGGTGGCCCGAGATCGCGCGCAGGTCGGCGACGCTCCCCCTCGCGAACTCAGGATTCCCCGTCGAGATCCGAGTCACGTGCGAGAGCGGGTCGAGGTGGGCGAGATCCAGCCGCCAGGCGAGTACCTTGACGAGCGAGGCGCGCTCGGCGGGGGTGAGCCCCGCCCCGTTGTAGTTGCCGAGCAGCGCCACCCCGACGGCGCCGTAGTTGAAGCCAAGCGCATGGGCGCCGACGACCGCCTTCTCCATCCCGCCGTAGCGGCCCTCGAAGACCTGGCCGTACTTGTCGACGAGGAAGTTGTAGCCGATGTCGTCCCACCCGTTTCCGAGCACGTGGTAGGTCTCGATCCCGCGGACGATCGCCGCGGACTGCGAGCGTGAGTAGTTGTTCGTGCCGGCCGTGTGATGGACGAACGCGATGTGCACGTTGTCGGCGATCTTCGGACCCTTCTTCTTGTTACGGCGAATCGCTTCGTTCGCGCCCCACTCCGCCCGCGTGATGATCGGCGGCGCGTTCTCCGTGAACGGCTTCACGTGCTGCGGCGTACCGCCGAGCAGCGGGCTGCGGACGAAGAACGCTCGCAGCCGCTGCACATGCCCGCCGAGCCGGTACTGAATCCGCTCCGACCGCCCGACCCAGAACGGGTTGCCGAGATGCCAGCCGCGGCTCCGCCTTCCCTCCGCGGTATTGCGATCCGGGAGGTCGTCCTCCGGCGCCGAGAGACGCCATTTGCTCCAAGTGCCGTCGGGGCGCTGCGTCCGGAAGCGCACGACGCCCGATCCCCGCCAGTGCATGCCGACGAGGTCGAACGGCGCGGGCGCCTTCGCCACGACGCCGCTGCGCGCGGGCAGGTCGCGCGCGACGAGGCTCGACGAAGCAACCGCGGCCCCCGGCGCGGCAAAGAAGAGGACGATTGCGGCGCAAAACGGCTTCATGCGCGGGGCGACCCGTCTCCGAGAGTGGCAGAGGCCTGGCGGGGGCGCAAGCCGGGAAGCGTGATCTTAGGAGTACTTTTACAGTTGTGAAAAGACGCCTTGCGCTTCTCGGCTCACTGGTCGCCGCACTCGCGCTCGCCGCCACGGCCCACGCCGCCTCGAGGCCCCGCGTCCTGGCGATCCATTTCTCACTCGAGATCAACCCGGTCACGCAGGACTACGTCAACCACCAGCTCGACCAGGCGCAGAAGGATCACTACGACGCGGCAGTGATCCTGCTGGACACGCCGGGCGGGCTCTCGAGCTCGATGGAGTCGATCTACAAGAAGGAGCTCGCGTCGAAGATCCCGGTGATCGTGTACATCGCGCCCAAGGGCGCCGCGGCCGCCTCGGCCGGCGTCTTCGTCTCTGAAGCCGCAGACGTGCTGGCGATGGCGCCGGACACGAACATCGGCTCCTCGACCCCGATCGACCAGAGCGGCGGAAACCTCGGCTCCGATCTGCGGCGCAAGGTGATCAACCACTTCGCCGCCAAGCTGCGCTCGCTTGCCGAGAACCACGGCCGCAACGGCGACTGGGCCGACAAGGCCGTCCGCAAGGCCTCGAATCTGACCGAGCAGGAGGCGCTGCGAATCCACGTCATCGACGTGCTCGCACCCGACCTGCCGACTTTGCTCCGCAAGATCGACGGCAGGGTGACGATTCCGAACCACTACAAGCTCCACACCGCGAACGCGCAGATCACCTACGCGAGCCCGACCTTCTTCACGCGCCTCCTGAACACGCTGATCGACCCGAACCTGATCACGCTGCTCTTCCTCGCCGGCCTCGCGGGGATCGGCTACGAGATCTTCCATCCGGGCGTCGTCTTACCGGGCGCGCTCGGGGCGGTCGCGCTCGTGACCGCGCTCTTCGGTTTCTCGGTGCTGCCGATCAGCTGGGCCGGACTGGCGCTGCTGGTGCTCGGGCTGGCGCTGCTCGTGATCGATGCGCACGTGACGAGCCACGGGGCGCTGACCGTTTCGGGCCTGATCGCCTTCGTGATCGGTGCGCTGATGCTGTTCCGGAACGCGCCGGCGCCCTACCACGCCAACCTCTGGCTGATCGTCTCGATCGCAGCGGTGCTCGGCTCCGCCTGGGCCTTCGCGATCACGAAGGCGATCCAGGTGCGGCGCGCGCCGGTCTCGGTGGGTCCGCAGACGATCGTCGGCGAGATCGGCGAATTCCGAGGCGACGGCCAGGTCTTCGTCCGCGGCGAGCTCTGGCGGGCGAAGGTACCGGAGGGTCTGTCGCTCAGACGCGGCCAGAAGGTGCGGATCGACGGCGTCGAACCGGGGCTTGTCCTCGGCGTCGAGCCCCTCGACCAGGCCGAGCAAGCCACCGTCTCTTAGGAAATCCGTTGCAGATTGCATCAGCGATAGCGGCCTCACCAACCGGGATTAGACGGACGCCCCGGCAAAGCCGGGACGTCCTCCGCATCGGCGTCGCAAGCGAACGCCTTCTTGGCAATCGCTGCAGAAAGCATCTGCGATAGTGCCCTTGCCAACCGGGATTAGACGGACGCCCCGGCAAAGCCGGGACGTCCTCTGCATCGGCGTCGCAAGCGAACGCCTTAGGATCGTGCTCCTCCACGCGAAAGGACTTCCATGGCCGCTGCCGTGCTGATCATCGTCGCCGTTCTCCTCTTCCTGCTGATCCTGTTCCTGATCTCGGCGATCAAGGTCGCGCGGGAGTACGAGCGGGGCATCATCTTCAGGCTCGGCCGGCTGCTGCCTGCCCCGAAGGGTCCCGGCCTCTTCATCCTGATCCCGGTCGTCGACCGGATGGTCAGGGTCGACCTCCGAACGATCACGCTCAACATCCCGCCGCAGGAAGTGATCACGAAGGACAACGTGCCGGTGCGCGTCAACGCGGTCGCGTACTTCCGGATCATCGAACCCAAGGCTGCGATCGTCCAAGTCGAGAACTTCATGGTCGCGACCTCGCAGATCGCGCAGACGACGCTCCGCTCCGTCCTCGGCCAGCACCAGCTCGACGAACTGCTCGCCGAGCGCGAGAAGATCAACGCGATCCTGCAGGGCATCATCGACGAGGCGACCTCACCGTGGGGGATCAAGGTCTCGATCGTCGAGGTCAAGGACGTCGAGATCCCGTCGGGGATGCAGCGCGCCATGGCGCGCCAGGCCGAGGCCGAGCGCGAGCGGCGGGCAAAGGTGATCAACGCCGAGGGCGAGTTCCAGGCGTCCGAGCGGCTGAAGGACGCAGCGGTCGTGATCGCCGATCATCCGATCGCGCTGCAGCTCCGCTATCTGCAGACGCTGCTCGAGCTCGGCTCGTCGCAGGCGACGACGATCGTCTTCCCGGCGCCGATCGATCTGCTCAGCCCCTTCCTCGAGAAGAAGAACGGCGGCGGAGCCTCGAGCTGACCGCGGGGAAACCGGAGCTTCGCCAGGACCCCGTCACCCGTCAGTGGGTCGTCGTCGCGCCGGACCGAGCACGGCGGCCGGGAGCGAATGCGCGGGCGGACCTCGACCTCGCGACGGAAGACGAGCTGCTTTCCTGTCCGTTCTGCGAGGGCCGCGAGGAGCGGACGCCACCGGAGACCTTCGCCCTCCGGCCCGGGGGCGGCGAGCCGGACACGCCCGGCTGGACGATCCGCGTCGTGCCCAACCTGTACCCCGTCTTCGCGCACCACGAGGTCGTCGTCTCGACGCCGCGTCACGTGCGCTCCTTTGCCGACCTGAGCGGCGGTGAGGTCGCAGGCGTCGCGCTGGCCTGGCGCGAGCGGGCGCGGGCCGCGCGTGACGCCGGCCTCCCCTACGTCCACGCGCTGCTGAACGAGGGACGCGAGGCCGGCGCCAGCCTCGCTCACAGCCACACGCAACTCGCGTGGCTAAAGGAGGCGCCTCCCGCAGTCGAAGCCGAGGAAGACGGCGGCGGCTGCGCCGTCTGCCGGCACCTCGAGGCGGAGCTCGCGTCGGGCGAACGGCTGATCGCCGAGCGCGACGGGCTCGTCCTCCTCGCGGCCTACGGCGGCCGCCTGCCCTACGAGCTCTTGCTGGCCCCCCGCGCGCACGTCGAAGGATCCGCCTTCGAGAGCGAGCTGCTCGCGCCCGCGCTCGGCCTCCTCGCGGAGTCGTTGCGGCGTCTCCATGCACTCGAGGGTCCAGCGCCCGTCAACGCCTGGCTCCACGACCGCGGCCATTGGCACTTCGAGGTGCTGCCGCGCCTGACGGTCTTCGCCGGCATCGAACTCGGCGCGGGCATCTACGTCAACTCGCTGGCGCCCGAGGACGCGGCGACGGCGCTGCGAGAAGCGGAGCCGGAGAACCAGGCGCCGTCTAAACCGAGCTGAAAAAGTCTTCAGACCAGCGTCTGGAGGACGTCCGGGCCTGCCCGGGCGTCCGTTTGACCCGGGTCGAGAGAACGCTTTACGCCAGTGTTCTCGCGCCGGCTTCTCGAAATCGCCGAGCGGCATCGATCGCCGCGCCGAGGTTGAGGCCCTTGTCCTTGGCCTGCTTGATCAGCATCACGGTCTCGAGCGCATCGATGTCGTAAATCCGCTGCTTCTTGCCCTTGGTCGGGATCTGCGCCTTGTTCGTCCAGTAGTCGAGCTGCATCTTCGAGATGCCCGCAATCTGGCAAACCTGGCCGAGATAGAGCTCGACCTTGTCGAGATGTTCGGAGAGGTCGATCGGCTCGAGGAGGTCCACATTCTTGCTGTATGTCATGTCACCTCTCCTTGCGGGGGGTTTTCCTACTTTGAAGGTATAGCGCCCTAACTCCAATTTGGAAAGGGTAGGGCAAAGAAACTATCGCAAAATCCGCGTCCTTCTACCAGAACCTACGCTTCTGAACTACTAGAACCAACTTCTGGAACGGTTTCATCGGCCGCGCCGTCTTCGTCCGACTCGACGACCGGCGCCAGCGCGGAGACGCGCTCGTCGTCGGCCTTGAAACGCATCACGATCACGCCCTGAGTGGAGCGGCCGGAGCGCTTGATGTCGTCGACGGCCATCTTGATCACCGTGCCGGCGGTCGAGATCAGCATCACCTGATATCCCTCGCGGACGACGCGGGCGCCAACCAGCCGACCCTTGCCCTCGACGAGCTGCGCCGTCTTGACGCCGAGCCCGCCGCGGCCCTTGCGCGGGTAGTCGGCGAGCTTGGTCCGCTTGCCGTACCCATTCTCGGTGACCACGAGCAGATCGCCCTCGTTGACGCCGATGACGTCGGAGGAGATCACCTCGTCCCCCTTGCGCAGGCCCATGCCCTTCACCCCGCCGGTATCGCGGCCCATCGGGCGCGCCTGTTTCTCGCTGAACCGGATCGCCTGACCCATGCGCGAGACCATCAGGATGTCGTCCTCGCCCGCCGAGTGCTGGACGGAGACGAGCTCGTCGTCGTCCCGCATCTTGATCGCGATGATTCCATCGGCCTTCAGCGGCGTGTTGTAGGCGGCCAGCTCGGTCTTCTTGACGATTCCGTTCTTCGTCGCGAAGACGAGGTACTTCGACTCCTCGAAGTCCCGGGTCTGGATCACAGCGCGCACCTGCTCGCCCTGGCGGAACGGGAGCAGGTTCTGGATCGCGCGGCCTTTCGACTGCCTGGAGCCAAGCGGCAGCTCGTGCACCTTCAGGCGGTAGACCTTGCCGACGTTCGTGAAGAAGAGGACGTAGTCGTGCGTCGAGGCGACGAAGAGGTGCTCGATGTAGTCGTCCTCCTTCAGGTCCATGCCCATCACGCCCTGGCCGCCGCGCTTCTGCTCCCGGTACGTCGTCACCGGCAGCCGCTTGATGTAGTTGGAGCGCGTGATCGCGATCACCATGTCCTCTTCAGCGATCAGGTCCTCGAGCTCGAGCTCGTCCTCGGCGGCGACGATCTCTGTGCGCCTACTGTCGTTCTTGCCGTAGATCTGCCTGATCTCGAGCAGCTCTTCCTTGATCAGACCGTCGATTCGAGACTGGTCGCCGAGGATCGTGCGCAACTCCGCGATCCGTTCTTGCACGTCGTTGAACTCGTCCTCGATCTCCTTTCGCGCTAGGCCGGTCAGCCGGGCGAGGCGTAGGTCGAGGATCGCCTGGGCCTGGATCTCGGAGAGGTCGAATTGCTCCATCAGGCCGTCGCGTGCGGTGTCGGTGTCGGGCGCTCCGCGGATCAACGCGATCACTGCGTCGAGATTGTCGAGCGCGGTCAGGTAGCCCTGGAGGACGTGGGCGCGGTCCTCGGCCTTACGCAGCTCGTACTTCGAACGCCGTGTGACGACCTCGCGCTGGAAGTCCAGGTAGTGGCGGATCAGCTCGAGCAGCGAAAGCGTCTTGGGGACGCCGCCGACGAGCGCGACCGCGTTGTAGCCGAACGACGTCTGCAGCGGCGTGTGCTTGAAGAGCTTGTTCAGCGCCACCTGAGGTACCGCCTCGCGCTTCAGCTCGATGTAGATCCGCATCCCGTCCTTGTCGGAGTGATCCGCGAGCGCGTCGTCCGTCATCGGAATCTCGTTCAGGACCTTGCTCTCGACGAGCTCGGCGATCTTCTCGATCACGCCGCCTTCCCCGCCCTTCTTCACGCCGTAGGGCAGCTCGGTGACGATGATCGCGTTCTTGCCGCCTCGCAGTTCCTCGATGTGGGCACGGGCCCGCATGACGATGCGGCCCCTGCCCGAGCGGTAGGCGTCCCGGATCCCGGAGCGTCCGACGATGTACCCGCCGGTCGGGAAGTCCGGCCCCTTGATGTGGCGCAACAGCCGCTCGACGTCGATGCTCCCGTCGTCGATCATCGCAACGATTCCGTCGATCACCTCACCGAGGTTGTGGGGCGGGATGTTCGTGGCCATCCCGACGGCGATCCCCGCTGAGCCGTTGACGAGCAAGTTCGGGAAACGCGAAGGAAGCACGCTTGGCTGGCGCCGCGACTCGTCGTAGTTCGGCTCGAAATCGACCGTCGCGGCGTCGATGTCGCGCAGCAGCTCGGTGGCGATGCGGGAAAGCCGTGCTTCGGAGTAGCGCATCGCCGCCGCCGGATCCCCGTCGATCGAGCCGAAGTTGCCTTGGCCGTCAACGAGGGGGTAGCGCAGCGAGAACGGCTGCGCCATCCGAACGAGCGTGTCGTAGATGGCGGAGTCGCCGTGCGGGTGGTAGCGGCTCATGACTGTGCCCACCGTCGCGGCGGACTTCTTGTACGGCCGGCCGGGCTGGAGCCCGTCCTCGTGCATCCCGTAGAGGACGCGCCGGTGAACCGGCTTTAGGCCGTCGCGGACGTCCGGCAGCGCGCGGCTGACGATGACCGACATCGCGTAGTCCAGGAAGCTCGACCGCATTTCCTGGTCGAGCTCGCGCGACTCGATGCGCCCGCCGGAAAGCGAATCGGGGAGGAGGTCAGACATCGAGGAAGCGCACGTCGGTCGCGTTCTGCTCGATGAAGTCGCGCCGGGGCTCGACCTGGTCTCCCATCAAGCGGGAGAACCAAAGATCAGCCGCGGAGGCGTCCTCGACGTCGACGCGGACGAGCACGCGGCGGGCTGGATCCATCGTCGTCTCCCAGAGCTGGCCATGATTCATCTCGCCGAGTCCCTTGAAGCGACTGATCTGGACGCCCTCCTTTGCGAGGTTGATCGCCTCGTCGCGCAGCCCTTCGAATGTCTCTGCTGCGGCGCGCTTCTTGCCCAAACCCAGCGTGAACGGCGGCAGTCCTCCTGCGATCTCGGCCAGCCGGCCGTAGGTACGGCGAACGTGGTCGTAGATCGGCGAGGTGAGGAGCTCCTTGGGGACCGCGACCTCGGTGGCGGCGCTCGTCTCGACCTCGATCATCTTCACGTGTACGCCGTCGGCGTCCGAAGAGAGGATCGAGAAGGCGTAGCCGTTGTTCGGCGCTTTCTCGAGGAGCTCCGCAACGTCGCTCGGCACAGCTGCGTCCGTCTCGACGAGGCGGTGGGCGATCACGAAATCGGCGGGCTGCACGCCGAAGTCCGACCGTAGCCGCGCCGACCAGCCTTCGAACTCTGTCAGCGCGCGCTGGAAACGGCCGTAGCGCGACTCCGTCAGCTTGACCGGTGTGCCCTCGCGCGAGCGAATCTCGAGCTCCGGGAACTTCTCCCGCACGAGCAGCTCTTCAAGCTGAACGTCTTTGATCAGGTAGGTCTCGCGGCCGGCGACCTTTGCGAGGTAGAGCGGAGGCACGGCGATGTAAACGTGGCCGCGGTCGAAGAGCTCGGGCATATGCCGATAGAGGAAGGTCAGGATCAGCGTCCGAATGTGCGCGCCGTCCACGTCGGCGTCGGTCATGACGATGATCCGGTTGTAGCGAAGCTTCGCGATGTCGAACTCTTCGCCGATCCCGGTGCCGATCACCTGCACGAGCGATTGGATCTCGTTGTTCGACAGGACCTTGCCTATCCGGTTCTTCTCGCTGTTGATGATCTTTCCCCGCAGCGGCAAGATCGCCTGATTCGATTTGTCGCGGGCCTGCTTGGCTGACCCGCCGGCGGAGTCGCCCTCGACGATGAAGAGCTCCGTCAGCTCTGGGTCGCGGATCTGGCAGTCGGCGAACTTCTTCGCCATCCCGCCGCCGAACGCGCCCTTGCGACGGGTGAGCTCGCGCGCCTTGCGCGCCGCCTGCCGGGCACGGGCGGCGGAGATCGCCTTCAGGATGATCTGCTTTGCGTCGGTCGGGTTCTCCTCGAGAAACTCCGCGAGGCGGGCGTTGACGGTCTGCTCGACGAAACCGCGAATCCACGGGTTGCCGAGCTTCGTCTTCGTCTGGCCCTCGAACTGGGGGTCCTGCAACTTCACGGAGATCACCGCGGCAAGACCTTCCCGGACGTCCTCACCCTCAAGGTTGTCGTCTTTTTCCTTCAAGAGCGTCTTTTCCCGCGCGTACTTGTTCAACGTCCGCGTCAAGGCGGCGTTGAAACCCGAGAGATGGGAGCCGCCCTCATGCGTGTTGATGTTGTTGGCAAACGAGAAGACGGACTCGACGTATTTCGTGTTCCACTGCATCGCCACCTCGACCTGGCCTTCCCCGTTGGCTCCCTCGAAGTAGACGATGTGCTTGTGGACAGGATCCTTGGATTCGTTGATGTACCCGACGAAGTCGCGGATGCCGCCCTCGTAGAGGAACTCCTGGGTCGCGCCGCCGGCGCGCTCGTCCGTGAGGACGATGCGTAGCCCGCGGGTGAGGAATGCCGTCTCGCGGAGGCGCTGCACGAGCGTGTCCGTAGACAACTCGAGCTCCTCGAAGATCTCGGCGTCGGGCATGTACGAGATCGTCGTCCCGGACTCTCCCTTCGGAGCCTTGCCGACGACTTCGAGCTCGGTCGTCGGGACACCGCGCGCGAATTCCTGGCGGTAGATCCTGCCGTCGCGCCGGACTTCCGCCCGCAGCCACTCGGACAGGGCATTGACGACGGAGACGCCGACGCCGTGCAGTCCGCCGGACACCTTGTAGCCGTCCCCGCCGAACTTGCCGCCGGCGTGGAGCTTCGTCAGGACGACCGTGAGCGCCGGCAATTCCTGCTCGGGCATGACGTCGACCGGGATGCCCGATCCCTGGTCCTTGACCGTCACGGAGTTGTCTGGATGTAGAACCACCTCGAGGTGGTCGTTCCGGCCTGCGAGGGCCTCGTCGACGGAGTTGTCGACAACCTCGTAGACGAGGTGATGGAGGCCCCGCGAGCCCGTCGAACCGATGTACATGCCCGGGCGCAGGCGGACCGGCTCGAGGCCTTCGAGCACGGTGATGTCTTTGGCGGTATAGGAAGCTTCAGTCAATAAAAAAGCCCTGCAAACGGGCCAGGTTGGGCGTCCAACAAGTCTAGCAGACAGAGCGGTCGGAAATGCCCTTCGCGAGGCTCGCCGCGGCCGCTCGTGCAACGATTTTGCGCAGATTCTCGTCCTCGATTCCGGCTGCGAGGCGGGCGCCCTCCTGGCGCAGGCACTCGGAGGGCTCGAGTGGCCTCGGCGCCGCCCGCTCGGGGTCTGCTTCGGCGGCTTCAGGGAGGCGCCCGGGAGTGAAGCGAATACGCTCGACGCCGAGCCGCTTCGCGATTTCCGCCGCCCGGCTCGTCAGCTCGAAGGCCCAAATCGAATCGGCCGTGTTGACGTGAAGCGTCCCGTCACGCGCGACGCGGGCGGGCCACGCGCTCCGCGCGATCGTCTCGCCGACCGCCGCAGGCCAGGCCTCGACGACGTCGCCGATCCCGCCCTCGGGGCCGAAGCGGCCGAGCTCGCGCTTGACCTCGTCGCCGAGGTGCTTCATCGCACGACCGTCCCAGCGTCTCCGGCCTCTACCTCGACCAGCTGGTCGGGCTCGGCCGGCAACGCGGCCGCGCTCGTGCTCGTGATCAGCGCCTGCCCGTACGTCCGCAGCCGCTCGGCGAGGATGAGACGGCGGTCCGGGTCGAGCTCCGAGAGCACGTCGTCGAGCAGGAGCAGCGGTGGAAACCCGCGCCGTTCGCGCACGAGCTCCGCCTCGGCGAGGAGCAGCGCCAGCACCGCGAGGCGTTGCTCGCCCTGGGAGCCAAAAGCGCGCAGATCGCGCTCGCCGGCGCGAATCTCGAAGTCGTCGAGGTGCAGCCCGGTGCCCGTTGCGCCACGCTCGAGATCACGGTCGAGCCGCTCCTCGAGCGCTTCTGCCGACAGCGGCTCGGCCTCGTAGCGAAGGGCGGCATCGGTCAGCCCAAGCTCACCGGCATGCGCCTCGAACAGCGGCTCGAGCGCGGCGATGACTTCGCCCCGCGCAGCGACGAGCTGCGTCCCCAGGTCTGCGACACGTTCCGTCCAGGGCCGCAGCGCCTCCCGCGTGCTGTAGCCGAGCGAGATGCTGCGGAGGGCCGCGTTCCTCTGCGCCAGCGCCGCGCCATATTCGGCCGGCAACGCGGCCTGCGCCGGCGTACCGCGGCCGAGCGCGCGATCGAAGTAAGCCCGCCTCGCCGCGGGCCCGCCCTTGACAACCACGAGCCGGTCCGGCGTGAAGACGAGCGCTGCAACCTCGCTGCGAAGCTGCTCGGCGGCCTGCAGCCGCGCGCCGTTCAGGCTCGCGCGCTTGGCGGCACCGGCGTGCAGGATCACGTTCAGCTCGAGCGGCGAACCCGCCCGGTCTCCGGTCAGCGCGATCCGGGCTCCCTCGCGGCCGAAGCGGATCAGGCGCGCATCGTTCCGCGTCCGCGGCGAGAACCCCTGCGTACCGACGTGCAGCGCCTCGAGCAAATTCGTCTTGCCGGCGCCGTTCGGACCGACCACGAGCACGAGCCCCGGCTTCAGCCCGAGCTCGAGCCGAGCGTACGAGCGGAAATCTCTGAGCGAAACCTTGTCGACGATCAGCCTGCGCCAAGGGCGTCGCTCGGCGACGCCCGCCTAGAGGGCGTGCGGGCTTTGCCTGTGCGCCCGTCTATACCGAGAGATGCAGTGTTATCCACGTTTCTGATCTACGGGTCAGCCCGCAAGCCGAATCGGCATGATCAGGTACAGGAAGTCGTCGCTGCCCTCGGCCTGGAGCACGCAGGGCCGCAGCGGGCTGATCAGCCGGAACCGCACCGTCTCGCCGGTCACCGACTCGATCCCGTCGCGAAGGAACTCTGCATTGAAGCCGATCTCGAGCGGCTCTCCGCTGAAGGAAACCGGGATGGACTCCTGCGCTTCGCCGACATCTTGCGTCCGCGCGGAGACCCTCAACTCACCCTCGGCGAAGCGGAGCCGAAGCGGCGAGTTGCGCTGCGCCATCACCGCGATCCGGCGAACGACGTCGAGGACTTCGTCTCGCGGCAGCGCCACCTCGTGCTCGAAGCTCTCCGGGATCAGCTGCCTGTAGTTCGGGAATTGGCCGTCGATGCGCCGCGTCGTCAGCCAGACGCCGTCCACTCCGAAGACGACCTGGTTCTCGTGCACCCCGAGCTCGATTTGTTTCGCCCCTTGCCCGATCCGGGCGAGCTCGGCGAGAGCGCGTGCGGGCACGATCGCCTCCAGCTCCGGGATCGTCCCCTCGAGCGCCGTCTCCTTGACCGACAGGCGATAGGAGTCCGTCGCCGCCATGACGAGCTTGCCCGGCTCGAAGCGGACGAGGATCCCCGTCAAGACGGGCCGCGACTCGTCGCGCGAGGCCGAGCGGCCAACGCGGCCGATCGTCTCCAGCAGCGCATCCCGATCAACTGCATGCCGCTCGAGGCCCTCCGCGTCGGGAAGGCGCGGGAAGTCTTCCGCCGTGTAGGTGTTGAGCCGCGATTCGAAGGCGCCGCTGGCGACGTGAATAATCCCTTCGTCGGCGCGCTGCTCGATCGAGACCTCCGCGTCGGGAAGGAGTCGCGCCAGCTCGACCAGCAGCCGGCCCGGCACGACGACTGCGCCTTCACCCTCGACCCGAGCTTCCAACGACGCGCGCAGCGAGAGCTCCATGTCGGTAGCGGCTAGCGTCAGGCGGCCGCCTTCGGTGTTGAGGAGAATCCCACCGAGGATCTGCACGGCCGTGCGCGTCGAGACGCCGCGGGAAACGACGCCGAGCTTCTGGGTGAGCTCTTCGCGCGAACAAGTGATCTTCATCGTCCCGGAGCTAACCACGGTTTCTGCATCAAGCATTTAGATAAATCCTCTCGTAGAAGTCATAGGGACTGTGGATGCCGGGGACGACGGTGCCAGACTGCGCGGCTGCGCGGTTTCGTCGGGGGACGGTCGCTGGGGAGAAGAGACACTCTTCGACAGGCTCGGGAAGCGCGCTCGGCACACTCCACACTTCACCGGACTTGTTTGATCCGGGCGGTCAACTCTTGCACGAGGTTGTACACAGAGCGGTCCTCGCGAATCATGCGCGCGATTTTCGAGGTGGCGTGGATGACGGTGGTGTGGTCGCGCCCCCCGAACTGCTTGCCGATCTTGGGCAGCGAAGAGTCTGTGAGCTCGCGGGAGAGGTACATCGCGACCTGACGCGGGTAGACGATGTTCTGCGACCGTCTGTCGCCGCAGAGTTCGTCGAGGGAGAGCCCGAAGCGGTCCGAGGTGATCTCTTGGATCCGCTCGATCGTGACCTGCGGCAGGTCGCCCTGGGGAAAGACGTCCTTCAAGACGTCCTGCGCAAGAGCCTCGGTCATCGGCCGCCCGGTCAACGAGCAGAAGGCGACCACCCGCGTCAGCGCGCCCTCGAGCTCGCGAATGTTGGTTGAGACGCGGCTGGCGATGAAGGTCAGGACCTGCGGGTCGGGCACGTTGATGTTGTCAGTCTTGACGCGCTTGCGCAGGATCGCGATCCGCGTTTCCAGGTCGGGTGGCTGGATGTCGGTGATCAGCCCCCACTCGAAGCGAGAGCGCAGCCGCTCCTCGAGGGTCGCGATGTCCCGCGGCGGCCGGTCGGAAGACATCACGATCTGACTGCCGCTCTCGTAGAGCGAGTTGAAGGTGTGGAAGAACTCCTCCTGAATCCGCTCCTTGTTCTCGAAGAACTGAACGTCGTCGACTAGTAGCAGGTCATAGGTGCGGTAGCGCTGCTTGAAGCCCTCGATCCGTTTGTCCCGCAGCGAGTTGATGAAGTCGTTCATGAACGTCTCGCTGGTCACGTACCGGACCGAGAGGCTGCCCGGGTGTTCGCCAACGTACTGGGCGATCGCCTGCAGGAGGTGTGTCTTACCGAGTCCGGTACCGCCGTAGATGAAGAGCGGGTTGTACGCCTGCGCCGGCGCCTCGGCGACCGCGAGGGCCGCCGCGTGAGCGAAGCGGTTCGACGAACCGATCACGAAGGAGTCAAAGGTGTACTTCGAGTTCATGCCCAGCCTGGTCTGCGCCTGCGCCGGCGGTTTCGAATCGGCCGCCCGGGCGCCCTCGGGTTGCTTGGCGATCTCGAGCCGCACCGGACGCTCGCCGGCGACCTCAGCGAGCGCGGCGCCGATCAACCCGAGGAAATGACCGTCGATCCACTCGCGCGTGAAGTCGTTGGGAACGGTGAGAACGAACTCGTTCTCGGTAATCGCGGCGGCGTGGACCTGGGCGAACCAGGTCGAGAACGTGTTCTCGTTGAGTGCCTCCCGGAGCCGACCCGAAATCTCGTTCCAGACCCCTTCCGCAGTCAGCTCGATTGGCTTCTCCACCCTGTCGGGACGCTCCTTTGCTCGACCGAAAAGAAGGCCGAGCATAGCAACGTCGGAGCCCGCACTCAATGGCCTTTCCGGGGAATTCGGATCGACCGAAAAGCGGCGGTTTACCAGGGATTTTCTCAGCCGCCCACATACCTTTCCACACCTGTGGATTTGTGTCTGGATGGGCGACGACCTGTCCGGTGGTTTGGCTCAGCCGCGCCGGTTGACGTTCACCACTCGGACACAAATGTCTGTGGACAAGCCACCCCGAGTCGCTCGTCTATACTGGCCCGCGGCGGGCGCGCTCGTCGCGCTTTCTCTCCTTCGAAGCCCTCGTGAAGCGGACCTATCAGCCCAACGTTCGACGCCGGAAGCGGAAGCACGGTTTTCGCGCGCGGATGGCGACGCGTGCCGGTCGCGCGATCCTGAAGCGCCGCCGTGCTCGGGGCCGCAAGCGTCTCTCGGCGTAGGCGCGCCGCCGAGATGCAGCGCCGCCACCGCCTCTCGCGATCGCGGGACTTCGATGCGGTTTACCGCCACGGACGCTCCGTGTCTACGCGCTTTCTGACCCTCTACTGGTTCGCGCGCGAAGACGACGGCGGCGAGCCGCGGCTCGGCCTGTCGGTGCCGAAGAAGGCCGTCGCTGGAGCTGTGGCGCGGAACCGGATCAAGCGGCGGCTCAGGGAGCTCTGGCGGGCTCGGCTCGAGGCGTTGCCGCCGGGCCGCGACTACGTATTGATCGTTCGGCCCGGCTTGACCGAGACGGCTGAGGAACGCGGCGCCGAGTGGCTCGGCGATCGCGTCGACGAGGTGCTTGGGAAGGCCGCCACATGAGGTGGCTCGGGATCGGCCTGCTTCACGTCTATCGCTGGACCGTTAGCCCTCTGCTCGGCAACCGCTGCAAGTACCACCCGTCTTGCTCGCAGTACGCGCTGGAGGCTCTGCGCGAGTACGGCTTCCTGAAGGGCTCGATCCTCGCCGGGTGGCGCCTGCTTCGCTGCAATCCCTGGAGCCACGGCGGCGTCGACTACGCCAAGGACCAGAAGCTCTTCGCATGATCCTCTTCAGCCCCCTCTCGCCGATCGAGCACCTGCTTCGCCACGTGCTCGACTGGCTGCACGGCACCGTTGGCCTGCCGTGGTCCTGGTCGATCGTGGCGCTGACGCTGATCGTGCGCGTCTGCCTCGTGCCGCTGACCGTCCGGCAGATCCACTCGATGCAGGCGATGCAGCGGCACATGCCGGAGATGAAGGCGATCCAGCAGAAGTACAAGACGGACAAGAAGCGCCAGCAGGAAGAGCTGATGAAGTTCTACCGCGAGAATCAGATCAACCCGGCCGCGTCGTGCCTCCCGCTGCTGGCACAGATTCCGGTCTTCTTCGCGCTCTACTTCGTGCTGCGCGCCTTTTCGAAGAACCCGCCGTCAGGGTCGTTGTCCTGGCTGCACATCGTCCCGAACATCGCCGAGCACGCGAACAAGCACTGGCCGGGGTACATGCTGCTCGTCATCTACGCCGCGAGCCAGGTCGCCTCCACCTACTTCATGTCGGCGACGATGGACAAGACGCAGCGGCGCCTGATGATGGTGCTGCCGATCTTCTTCATCACCTTCCTGCTCCGCTTCCCGATGGGATTGGTCGTCTACTGGGTGACGACGAACCTGTGGACGGTCGGGCAGGGTCTCGTGACGCGCCGTTTGACTCAGAAGACGCCGCCCGCGCAGCCGCAGCGGCGGTCCTCGCGGACGCCGCGAGAGGAGCCGGCCGGAGATGGAGCCGCGAAGGCCGAGCCCGCTCCTGCGCCTGCGGTCGGCACGCGCGCGCAGCCGCGGAAGGTGAAGCGAAAGAAGAGAGCTCGCCGATGACCGAGCAGCTCCAGATCGAGGCGACCGGCGAGACGGTGGGCGAGGCGAAGTGGTCGGCGCTCCGCGAGCTCGAGAAGCTTCAGCCGGGGCTCGACAAGGCGGCCGTCAAGTTCCAGGTGGTCTCCGAGGGTGAGCGCGGACTGCTCGGCGTCGGCTTTGCTCCGGCTCGGGTGATCGCGACGGTCGCTGTGGACGGCGACTCCAATGGGATGGCCGAGGCCGTCGAGGAGAGCGAGCTCGCCGCGACGGTTCGCGAGCTGCTGGGGCAGATCGTCCGCGAGATCGGCGTGCACGCCCGGCTCACGATCGAGGAGGACGAGGAGACGCTCACCGCCGCCTTCTCGGGCCGCGACCTCGGGTTGCTGATCGGCAAGCACGGCCAGACCATCGACGCGATCCAGTACCTCGCGAACGCGATCGTCTATCGCGGTCGGACCGAGGATCGGAAGGCGATCGTCGTCGACGCGGCGGGGTACCGCGAGCGGCGCAAGGCGTCGCTCGACTCGCTCGCGGTGCGGTGCGCCGAGCGCGCGGTCTCGAGTGGCCAGCGTGTCGAGCTCGAGCCGATGACCGCGGTCGAGCGGAAGGTCGTCCACCTCCGGCTGAAGGACTACCCCGGTGTGACGACGTCGAGCGAGGGCACCGAGCCGAACCGCTTCGTCGTGATCGAGCCGGGTGGATGAGCGGCTCGGGCGCTGGTTAGACGCTCTCCTCGCGACACCCGGCCTGACTTCGATCCGCGACCGTGCCGAGGCTCGGCGTGTGCATGTGGACGAGAGCCTTGCCGCGCTCGAGATGGTGAGGCGGTTTGAGGGACCGATCGTGGACGTCGGCTCCGGCGGGGGCGCGCCTGGGATTCCGCTCGCCGCTGACTTGCCGGAGCGCCAGGTGACGCTGCTCGAGGCGAACGGGCGCAAGTGCGCGTTCCTTCGCGAAGCCGCGCGGGCGTTTCCGAATGTGACCGTGGTCCAGGGCCGGGCCGAAGAGCAGGAGGCGGATCGCTTCGGGGTTGCGGTCGCGAAGGCGCTGGCGTCGCCACCCGTGGCGGCCGAGTGGTGTCTCCCGCTCGTTGCTCCCGGCGGAGCGGCGATTCTCTACGTCGGGCCGACCGCGGAGGCAGCCGCCGTCAGCCGGGTATCAGAGCGCATCGGCGGCGGAGTAGCCGAACAGGTTCCGGGGTTGCTGGTACTTCCGAAGCTCGAGCCGACGCCCCGGGGTTTTCCGCGCCGCGCAGGTGTGGCGAAGAAGCGCCCTCTTGTCTAGGGCGGCCAGGTCCTGTGGACGAAAAGTCACACTTTCGTTTCACTAGACCCGCCCGCGCGTGGCAGTTCGTGGGGACAGTCCTCAATGAGCTGCCGTAAACGTCCGCGGCGACCCGTAGGCTCAAACCATGCGCGCACGCACCTTCGCGATCGCGAATCAGAAGGGCGGCGTCGGCAAGACGACGACCGCGATCAACCTCGCCGCCTGCCTCGCCGAAGCCGGCGAGCGGTCGCTCGTCGTCGATCTCGACCCGCAGGCGAACGCGACCTCCGGGCTCGGCGAGCGCGCGAACGGCAGCTCCAGCATCGACCTGCTCGACGGCGCGCCGCTGCGCGAACTGGCGAAGCCGACGCGCTTTGCGAACCTCGATCTCGTTCCCGCGAAGCCAGACCTGGCTGGCACCGCTGCCGAGCTTTCCCGCCGCGGCGACGGCGAGCGCTACCTGACCGAGGCGCTGGCGACGGCGAACAGCGACTACGCGTTCGTCTTCGTCGACTGCCCGCCGTCGTTGGGCCCGCTGACCGTCAACGCTCTTGCCGCCGCCGACCGCGTTCTCGTGCCGCTGCAGGCCGAGTACTACGCGCTCGAGGGACTCGCTCAGCTCGTCCGCTCGGTCGAGTTGATCCGGACGCGCTTGAACCCGCGGCTCGCGCTCGCGGGCGTGATCCTGACGATGGTCGACCGCCGCACGCGGCTCGCCGCAGACGTGGACGCCGAAGTGCGCCGGCATTTCGGCAACCTTGTCTTCCAAGCGAGCATCCCGCGCTCGGTCCGGATCGCCGAGGCACCCAGCCACGGCCTGCCGGTGACCGCTTACGACCGACGCTCGGCCGGCGCCGACGCGTACTGGAAGGTGGCGATGGAGCTTGTCGAGCGCGGTTGAACAACCACGTCGAGGCCTAGGGCGCGGCCTCGAGGTTCTGATCGGCGGCGCCAGCGAGCCCGAGCTCGCCCATCTACCGGTCGAGACGATCCACCCGAACCCGCGTCAGCCGCGGCGCCGCTTCGATGCGGAGGCGACGACGGCGTTGGCCGATTCGATCAAGGCGCAGGGCATCGTCCAACCCGTGCTCGTGCGGCCGCGCCCGGCCGGGGGCTTCGAGCTGATCGCCGGCGAGCGGCGCTGGCGCGCGGCGAGGCAGGCCGGCACGCCAACGATTCCGGCGCTCGTTCGGGAGACCGACGATCGCGACACCCTCCTGCTCGGCATCGTCGAGAACGTCGCTCGCGAGCAACTCTCGCCTGTCGAGGAGGCGCGCGCCTACGCGCTGCTGATCGACGAGTTTGGGCTCACGCTGGGCGAGATCGGCGAGCGCGTGGGCCGCTCGAAGCCGGCCATCTCGAACCGGGTGCGGCTCCTTGAGCTTCCCGAAGACGTGCTCGGCATGGTCGAGCGGGGCGAGCTGACAGACGGTCATGCCCGCGCCGTGCTCGCCGTCCCGGACAACGAGGGCCGCCGTCGCCTCGCGCGCGAGGTCGTCACCAAGGGTTTGACCGTTCGGGCGGCCGAGCGCGCCGCCCGCTGGGCCGGCGCGAAGCGGAAGCCCCGTCGCGAGCCGCCCGGCAAGGTCGATCCCGCCCTCGCCGAACGAGTCCGCATCGCCTGTGAGCGGGCGACGGGCTTCCGGCCGCGCGTCACGGCGACGAGGGTCGAGATCCCGATCGCGGATGAGCACGAGCTCGCGGAGCTCGCCGAGGCGCTCGAGCGATCGACCTAGACCGCCGGCGCCGTATCTCCCGCCTTGCGCCTGTCGTTGAATCTTTGATGCTCGCGACGTGGCTTCAAGACCTCGAATCGCTCGAGGCGATTTCCCAGGACGACACCACCCGCGACCTGTTCCTGAGAATGGCGTGGCTGTCCCAGGAGGACCGCCTGCAGCCGTTCCTGTTCGAGCTCCAGCGTGACGACGAGCTCGACGACTCAACGAAGGGCATGCTCACGGAGATCGCCGAAGATCCGACCTTCCTCTTGGCCGTCGAGGACTACGTCCAAAAGACCCAGATCGTCCACTGATTTTTTTCCGCACCGGGGCGGGCTTTGCCCGACCCGGTAAGTACGCGCTCGTCGAAGAAGTCGAACGCGCGGAAGTCGTCATGGCTGCGGCGAAGCCGCAGCCGGACTTCTGCGCGCAGTGGGCGATCGTGGATTCGAACCACGGACCTCCGCCTTATCAGAGCGGCGCTCTAACCAACTGAGCTAATCGCCCGAGCGGGCGGATTGTAGCCACCGGTTTGCGTTCCCGGACCCGCTCGGGTTTGGGCCGGGAGGCCTGGGCTAAGATGCGAACGAGGCCGCTGCAATGCAGGAAATGGTCATCTACGGCGTCAGCTTCGACCTGGTCGGCAAGCAGCCGATCGTCTTGTTGAAGACCGCCGACGGGAACAAATTCCTCCCGATCTGGATCGGCCATCCTGAGGCGGCGGCGATCCTGATGAAGCTACAGGGCGCCTCGACGCCGCGCCCTATGACGCATGACCTCGTCACCGAGATGCTCGGCCAGCTCGACGCTCAGGTCGTCCGCATCACCGTGACCGAGCTGAAGGAGAACACCTTCTACGCGAGCATCACGGTGCAGCAGGACGGGTCCGAGATCGACATCGACTCCCGTCCCTCCGACGCGATCGCGCTTGCGGTCCGCGCCGAGGCACCGATCTTCGCGGCCGACGACGTGATCGAGGAGTCGGCGATCGAGTTCGAAGGCGAAGAGGTGAACGAGGAGGAGATCGTCTCCGAGTTCAAGCAGTTCCTCGAGCACGTGACGCCGGATGAGTTCGCCGAGACCGAAGGCGAAGAAGAGGCTTAGGCCGCCTCGTCACCCCGATTGACCTCGCGCTTCGTCAGGTCGAGGATCTCGCCGAAGATCTCTCGCAGGCCCTCGCCGGACAGCGGCCCGCGGTTCGCGCGGGCGAGGTAGTTCAGCATCCACTCCTCGCGCTCCGGGTCGACGAACGACATCCCGCGCGACTCCTTGTAAGCCTTCAGCTGGGCAACGAGCTTCAGCCGGGCGTTGATCGCCTCGACGATCGTCCGGTCGGCGTCCGAGATCTGTTCGCGCAGCTGCCGGATCAGGGGATCGTCGTTTTGCTCGGCCATGTGGTCGCCTCAGTAGATGTAGATCGTCGAGCCCGGAGGGTCGTAACTGTAGATTCGCGGCGCGAGCCACAGCGGAACGCGGACGCATCCGTGGCTGCCGGGGTAGAACGGCACCGTTGGATAGCCGTGGATCGCGAAGCCCCGAAGGAAGAACGACGAGTCGAACATCCCGTCGGGAAGCCAGCCGGGCACCTTGCTGTAGACGTGCCAGCGGCCGGCGGGCGTGTTTCCA
>WNGI01001088.1_pt1 | contig 21981 bp, 22 predicted proteins | sample 5400621 | NCBI WGS metagenome assembly WNGI01 (sample SAMN13153374, study PRJNA577476) | soil metagenome | isolation source: 20 cm soil or saprolite under Garry oak tree replicate 1 | place: USA:California | collected 2016-06-15
TCACGCTCATCCGGCTCGAGTGCGACTCCTGGCGCGTCTCACCGTTGACGCGGAGCTCCATCGCGAGGTTGTGAGCGTCGGGAATCTCGTCGGGCGTCACGATCCACGGCCCGAGCGGGCAGAAGGTGTCGATCGCCTTGCAGAAGCTGAACACCCACGAGCGCATCTCCCCGCGCTGGATGTCGCGGGCCGTGATGTCGTTGAAGATCACGTAGCCGCCGATGTAGTCCGCGGCCTCCTCGGGGGAGAACCATTTGCCTGCCTTCTTCAGGACGACCGCGAGCTCGAGCTCGTAGTCGAGCTCCTCGGTCAGGTGCTCTGGATAGACGATCGGCTCGTCCGGCCCGATGATCGCGTCGACGTTCTGGAAGAAGTTGATCCAGGGCGCGATGCGGTGCGTCCAGTTGACGTTCTTCGACTCCTCCTCGTGCTCCCGGAAGTTGCCGGCCGTGTGAAAGAGTTTCTTCGGCATGATCGGCGCGCGCAGCTTCGCCTCCGCCAGCGGCGTCCGCTCCCCGGTCTCGGCGGCGCCGCCCCGCTCGAACCACTCGCGCATCGTCGGGACGTCGAGCCGGACGATCTCCTCGCCGTCGACATGGCCGACCTTCCCGTCGTCGTACGTGACGAGCTTCATCGCCGGCCGCAGCCCACTTGCTCGTACGCGTCCCGGATCCAGCCCGCGAACTCGTCGTCGATCGACGAGACGCGGAAGTGGTGGACGAAGAGATCCTTCTGGTACGGCGAGACGCTCCGGATCCGCGGATCCTCGACCCGGCAGGTCACGTCGAAGTAGCCGACGAGCTCGTCGCCCTTCGGCCGCGCGCCGGCGAAGCCGCGCCGCGGGCCTTTGAACGTCACGGTCGTCTTCGCGATCGAGAGCGAGTGCTCGCCGCACGCGGCGACGAGGTCGGCAAACCGGTGCCAGAGGTCGCGGCCTTGCTCGCTGCCGGCCTCGAGGTGCCGCTCGACGGTCCACTCAGGCGAGGCCACAGATCTCCATCGCGACCCGCGCGTAGACATCTGCCGTCTTGACGAGGGCGTCGATCTCGAGGTTCTCCCCCAGCTCGACGTCCATCAGCCCGGTCGAGGTGCCGTAGTTGACCGTCGGCACGCCATAGCGCGTGAGTGCGGACGCGTCGCTGAACCACCGCGTGACGTCGCGAGACGGCGCCTCGCCCCAGACCTCGGCGTGTGCGGAGTCGATCGCAGCGACGAGCTCGTGGCCCTCCTCGATCTCGGCTCCGGGCGCCGTCACGAAGACCTCGCCCTCGACGCCGTAGTCCGGGAAGCGCTCGGCGAGCCCGCGCACCATCTCGAGCACCTCGCCGCGCGCGACCGCCATCTCCTTCGTCGGCGGCACCCGGACGTCGAGGAAGAGGTCCGTGTGGTGCGGCGTGCGCGAGGCGCGCCAGCCGAAGCCTCCCTCGATCGCGCCGACGTTGACGATCGCCTTCGCGCCGCGGTAAGCATTCGCGGGGTCGTCCTCCCACACCGGGACCCACTCGAGCACGGTGTCGAGCACCTCGCGCGCGCGCAGGATCGAGTTGCGGTCGCGCCGCCCCTCGCTGAAGGCCGTGTGGATGAAGTCGCCGTGGACACGGATGCGCAGCCAGAGCGCGCCGAAGTGGCCGAGCACGACCTTCCCCTCGGTCGGCTCGCCGAGCAGGCACATGTCCGCGACCCCGCCGTGCGAGACGAGATACCTGGTGCCGGCCGCATAGCCGCGGTACTGCGCTCCCTGCTCCGCGCCCTGCTGCGTCTTCTCGATCTCGCCGCAGACGGCCGCGATCAGGACGTCCCCACGCAGCCGCACACCGGCGTCCTGCAGCGCGCGCACGGCCTCGACATAGCAGGCGACCGCGCCCTTCATGTTCGAGATGCCGAGCCCGTAGAGCCTGCCGTCCCGCTCGAAGGCCTGCGGCTGGAAGCCGGGGACGGCGCGGAGCCACGGCTCGCGGCCGGAGTACGAGGTGTCGAGATGTCCGTTGAACATGAGGGACTTGCCGCCGCCGGCGCCGGGCCAGGTGCCGAGCGCATTCGCGCGACCCTCCTCGACCTGTTGCCACTGCACATGCAGGCCGAGCGACTCGTAGAGCTCGACCATCAGGCGCGCCGCCGCCTCCTCGTCGCCCGTGAAGCTCGGCACGCCGACCAGCCGGGACGCGGTCTCGACGAGCCTGTCGCGGTCGACCTTCATGAGCGGAAGTGCGGCAGCACCTGCTCGCCGAAGAGCCGGATCTGGTCGTGCCGGTTCTCGCCCCAGAGCTCCAGCATCACGTGGGTGCAGCCGGCGTCGCGGTACTCCTCGATCGCCCCAATGCAGTCGGCCGGGGTGCCCGCGATCGGGCGGCACTTGTCGAGGAGCGCGTCCGAGACCTCGGCCTTCGCCGCGAGGCGCCCGCCCTGCTCCATCGCCTCGGCCACGGGCCGGATCTCGTCCTGCTCGATCCCGGCGAGCTCGAGCAGGGTGTCGGCTGCGCCCTGGATGTTCTGCACCTTGTTCGCGAGGTACATGCCCGCGATCTCGCGCGCGCCGTCGCGACCGGCGTCGCGATCGCTCTCATGGATCGAGGCGACGACCGTGCAGCCGACGTCGATGTCCCCACCGACGTTCTCCCGCGTGTAGCGGACGAAGCCCGGCGTCGTGATCGACGGCGTGAGGCAGCCGTCGGCGATCTCGCCGGCGAGCTGCTGCATCTTCGGCGCGGTCGCCGCGACGTAGACAGGCGGCACCTCGCGCGGCGCGTGCGCGTCGGGCGCGAGCGCGGGAACGTCCGCGCTCCACGTGTCGCCGTCGTACTCGAACCGCTCGCCCGAGAGGACGCCGCGCACGATCGTCACGGCATCGCGCATCGGCCCGAGCGTCTTCTTCGTCTGCGTCTTCGTGTTGTTGAGGAAGATCTTCGACGTCCCGAAGCCGAGGATGAACCGCCCCGGGCCGGCCGCCTCCTGCACGACCCGAGCGTCCATCGCCGCCTGAACGGGATGGCGCGTCGAGGCGGCGATGATCCCCCAGCCCACCGTCAGCCGCTTCGTCTCCCGGGCCATGAGCGCACCGACGCCGGTCGAGGAGCGCGCCTCCATCCCGTGCTTGCGCCACCACGGATACGCCTCGGCGAGCCAGATCGTGTCCATCCCGGCCTCGTCCATCGCGCGCGCCGACGCGAGCATCTCGTCGAGCGGCTCCATGGTGAGCTGCATGACGCCGATCCGAAACGGCGGCATGCTCAGTCTTCGGTCGAAGTCGTCGGCCCCTCGGGGTCCGGCTCGTACGCCTCGGGCGACCCGGGGCTGATCCCCTCCTCGGCGCCGTGCGTCGCCGGCTCGGCGCCGTCGCCGGCCATCGCCTCCTGGACCTGGCCGTCGAGCGCCGTGAGGACGTGCTGGACCTGCTGGTTCACGATCGGCTGCAGGACGCGCTGGCCCATCGAGCCCACCGGCCCGAGGACCTTCACCTCGGCGCTCCAGGCCATCGACGTGCCACCGCCGTCCGCGTCGGAGAGCGTGAACGACGTCTCCATGTTCATCATCGCGCCGACGCCCTGGCCCTTGACGGCGAGCTTTGCGAAGTCCGGCTCGCGCTCCTCGACCTTCTCCATGTCGACCTTCATCTTCAGGCTGCCGAGGCCGAGCGGGATCTTCACGTTCGCGGTCCAGTGCCGGTCGTCGTGGATGTCGAAGCTCTCGACGCCCGGCATGGTCTTCGCCATCGACTCCGGGTCGTTGAGCACCTGCCACACCGTCGCGCGCGGCGCCTCGAACACGCGCTCGCCGGAGACGTTCACCCCCCCGCCTCCTGCAGGAGCCGCCAGACGCGCTGGTACGGGTTGTGGCTGTCGGTCACGACCTGCCCGGTCGCGTCCTGGATCGCGGCGCAGATCGCGTGGATCCCGGCGCCACCGCCCTCGCCCATGCCCTTTGTCCCGAGCGGCGTGAATGGCGACGGGCTCTCGAGGGCGCCGGTTGCAAGCGGCGGCATGTCGAGCGCGTGCGGCACGTGGTAGTCGTAGAAGTTGGGCGTCAGCAGATTCCCGTCCTCGTCGTACTCGTAGGTCTCGTGGACGGCGGCGCCGAGCGCCTGCGCCGTCGCGCCCATCACCTGACCCTCGACGATCTGCGGGTTGATCCGCTTGCCGCAGTCGTCCACGGCGGCGTAGTCGACGATCTCGTACGCGCCTGTCTCGGGATCGACCTCGACGACCGCGACGTGCATCTGGGCGGCGTACGTCAGCGTGAGATTGCCGAACTTCCGCTCGACGTCCGGCACCTCGAACGGCGGCCGGTAGACGTAGCGGCAGTTGAGCGTGACGTCGAGGTCCTCCGGCAGCCCGGCGTTGTTCGCGTTGACGATCGCGCCGCAGGCCATGAACGGGAGGAACGCGTCGGGACTCTCCTTGATCCGGACGCCGCCGTCCGCAAGCTCGAGCCCCTCCGGAGGCACCCCGCCGAAAACGGCGCCCGCGAGCTTCTTGATCTCCGCAGCGAGCATCTCGGTCGCACCCTTGACCGCGCCGAGACCGGTTACCGCGAACTGGCTCGCGTACGTGCCCGAGAAGCCGGCGTGCGAGTTCCAGTAGCTGTCGTGGCCGGCGCGCACGTGCACGTCGTCGACCGAGCAGTTGAGGATGTCGGCGACGACCTGCGCCGCGGTCGTCTCGTGCCCCTGCCCCTGGGGCGTCGTCCCGAGCGTGACGACGATCTCGCCGAAGATGTCGAGCTTGACCGTCGCCACCTCGTTGTTGCCCGAGAACTGCAGCTCCGGGTTGATCAGGCGCGACTGGCCGAAGTTGTTCGTGCCGGAGTCGAGGGTGGAGCCGATCCCCACGCCGAGCAGCTTCCCGCGCTCCTTTGCCGCCGCGCGCTTGCCCGGGATCGAGTTCCAGTCGATCAGCTCGAGCGCGAGGTCGAGCATCCCCGCGTAGTCGCCTGAGTCGTAGACGCAGCCGTTCGGCGTCTCGTACGGCATGTCCTCGGCGCGGATGTAGTTCTTCTTCCGCACCTCGACCGGGTCCAGGCCGAGCTCCCGCGCGACGATGTCGATCACGCGCTCGGTGAACCAGAGGTGCTGCATGCGCGAGTAGCCGCGGTTCGGCGAGACGGGAGCCTTGTTCGTCGCGACCTGAGTGAAGTCGAGCTCGATGTGGCGCCAGCGGTACATCCCGGGCGTGACCTGCGCCCAGATCACGCCGCCGAGCGGCTCGTAGCGCAGCCAGGCGCCGGCGTCGTCGAGCGCCTTGGTGCGGAAGCCGAGGAGCGTGCCGTCGTCGGAGACCGCAACCTCGGTGTCATGGAACCAGCGCTCGTTGCCGTGCGACATCGAGAGGTGGAAGTCGGTGCGCCATTCCGTCCACTGCACCGGTCGGTTGAGCTTGCGGGCGAGCAGGCAGCAGACCACGAGCTGCGGATGCGAGGTGATCTTGTTGCCGAAGCCGCCGCCGATGTCCTGCGTGACGAAGCGGAGCTTGTCGAGCCCCACTCGCATCGCGGGCCCCATCATGATCGCGGCGAAGCCGGGGAACTGGTTGTTCGTGTGGATCGTCCACTGCCCGACGCCGCGGTTGAACTCGACGAGCGCGCCGTCGCACTCGAGCGGCGTCGAGTTGAAGCGGTGGAAATGAAGCTCCGGGATCTTCACCACGCGGTCGGCCTCGGCGAAGGCTGAGTCGAGGTCGCCCCACGAGTAGAGGCCCGTCCACATGAGGTTTCCGTCGGCGTCGTCGTGCAGGACCGGCGCGTCGGCGTCCTGCGCCCGGCGGGCGTCGACGAGGGCCGGCAGGGGCTCGTAGTCCACCTCGACGAGCTCGGACGCGTCGCGCGCGAGCTCGCGCGTCTCGGCGACGACGGCGACCACGGGCTCGCCGGCGTAGCGCACCTTGCCGACGGCGAGCGAGAAGTCCTTGATGTTGGCGCCCGGCGCACTCGAGATCTGGAAGAACGGATCGGTGAGTGCTGCGACCTCCTCGCCGGTCAGCGTGCCGTAGACGCCGTCGATCGCCTCGGCCGCCGAGACGTCGACCCGCGTGATGTGCGCATGCGCGTAGGGGCTGCGCACGAAGTGGAGGTAGCCCATCCCGTGCCGCTTGACGTCGTCGACGAAGACGCCCTCGCCCTGCAGGAGGCGCTTGTCCTCCTTGCGCCGAACGCTCTGGCCGCCCCAGCCCTTCTGCACCTCGACCGGTGCCGGTGCGAGCGTCGTCTCGCTCGCCCTAGTCATTTCGCCACCGACTTCACGGCCTCGACGATGTTCCAGTAGCCGGTGCAGCGGCAGATGTTGCCCTGCAACGCCTTCTTGATCTCGTCCTCGGACGGGCTCGGGTTCTCGCGCAGCAGCGCCGTCGCGCTCATCAGCATCCCTGGCGTGCAGTAGCCGCACTGAAGCGCGTGGTGCTCGTTGAAGGCCTGCTGCAGCGGCGTCAGCTCGTCGTCCTCGCTGAGCCCCTCGACGGTCTCGATGCTCGCGCCGTTCGCCTGGACCGCGAGCAGCATGCAGCTCTTCACGAGCACGCCGTCGAGGATCACCGAGCACGCGCCGCAGTTGCCGGTGTCGCAGCCGACGTGGCTGCCCGTCAGGTCGAGGTCGTCGCGCAGGAGATGGATGAGGAGCTTGCGCGGCTCGACGTCGCGCTCGTACGTCGTCCCGTTGACGGTGACCGTGACGTCCATCAGCGGCCCGCCGCCTCCTCGGCTGCGCGCGTCGCAAGCACTTCGGCGAGGTGCGTCCGGTACTCGCTCGAGGCGTGGACGTCGGAGGGCGGCATCAGGTTCGCCCCGCGCACCGCGTCGGTCACTCCCTCCGGCGAGTCTGCCGTGACGAGCACCGGCACCGCGTCGACGCAGCCGAGCGCCACGCGCACGGCGCCGTTGACCGAGGCCGCGGCGTTGGCGATGCACGTCCCGTCGGCGCCGAGCGTGACCGCGGCGAAGCCGTCCTTCTTGCCCGCGGGGATCGAGATCGTCGTAACCAGCTCGCCGGGCCCCGCCGCGGTGAGGTAGACGCCGAGGAAGAACTCCTCCGCCGGAACTTCCCGCTCGCCGCCCGCGCCGGCGATCGTCATCCGCGCCCCGATCGCAACCATCAGCGGCGGCAGGTGGTTCGTCGGGTCGTTCGAGCAGACGTTGCCGCCGATCGTGCCTCGGTTCCGGACCTGGACGTCGGCGATCGTGGCGCAGACTTCGCCGAGGATCGGCCGTGCCTTCGCCTCGGCCGAGGCCATGAGCTCGGTGTAGGTCGTCATCGCGCCGATCGTGAGCGTCCCGTCGCCGGCGAGCTCGATCCCGCGCAGCTCCTCGAGCCCGTTCAGGTCGACGAGCATGTCGGGAGACGCCGCGCGAGCCTTCATGACGTTGATCAGCGTCTGGCCGCCCGCGAGGGCGCGAGCGCCGTCGTTCGACGCGAGCAGCTCCAGCGCCTCCGCGACGGACTCGGGCTTTGCGTACTCGACCTCGCGCAGCAGCATCGCCGCGATCCTATCCCGCGCTACGAGACGGTCTCAGCGTGTATGCGGCTCGACGACTCCTTGAGCCGCCCGCCCGCACGTCCGGCGCGAACGGCGAGGATCTCCGCGAGGATCGAGACCGCCGTCTCCTCCGGCGACGCGGCACCGACGTCGAGGCCCGCCGGGCCCGAGACGCGCTCGAGATCTTGCTCTGCCACACCTTGCTCGAGCAGCAGGCCGCGGCGGCGCTCCTGGTTGCGACGCGAGCCGAGCCAACCGAGGTAGATCGCCTCGGTCGCGAGGACGCCCCGCACGAGGGGGAGGTCGAACTTGTCGTCGTGGGTCAGGACGACGACCGAGGTGGCCGCATCGGGCGAGACGTGCGCGAGCGCCTCTTCGGGCCAGAGGACGAGGATCTCGTCGGCGCTCGGCAGCCGGTCGCGCGTCGCGAAGCGGGGCCGTGCGTCCGCGACGATCGTTCGCCAGCCGAGGAGCTTCGCGGCGGCGCACAGCGCTTCCGCCGTGTCGGCTGCCCCGTAGACGAAAAGACGCGGCGGCGGGACGCTCACGTCGGCGAACACCGTCTGCCCCTCGAGCTCGAACACGTGGCTGCGGCCGCGGCGCCGGGCTGCTTCCTCGAGCTCCGAGTCAGCGAGCTTCGCGCCGACGTCGCCGCCGGCCACCACGGTCAAGACGACCTCGGGCCCCTCGCCCTGGTACGGCTCGACGAACACGTCGATCTCACCACCGCACGGCAGTCCCACGCCGAACGCCATCTCGTCGGTGATCCCGTACGTGATCAGGCGCGGCTCCCCGCCGGCGAGCACTTCCTGCGCGGCCAGGATGACGTCGCTCTCGACGCAGCCGTTCGAGACCGACCCCTCGATGCTGCCGTCGTCGCGCACGATGAGCTTCGACCCGACCGGGCGCGGGGCCGAGCTCCGCGTCGCGACCACCGTCGCGACAGCCGCGTTCCGCTGCGCCGTGCCGTCCATGCGGCTCAATCTAGCCGCGCGAACACGTCAAACCGGGCCACGTCTGGGTGCCAGGCACCTGGACACGGCTCGAAGTGACAGGAGCATCCCGAAAACGACGCACGGTGCAGCGCATTCCGTCACGGACGCGTCCGTTCCGGCCACGCCTCGGTGCCTGGCACCGGGACGTGGCGCTTCGGGACACGGTCGGCGTGAGAGGCGGAGCTCTTCAGCGGCCGAGATACGCCTTGCGGAGATCCTCGTGCTCGCGCAGCTCGGCGGCGGGGCCTTCGAGCACGAGGCGGCCGGTCGAGAGGACGTAGCCGCGGTCGGCGATCGAGAGCGAGACGTTCGCGTTCTGCTCGACGACGAGGATCGCGATGCCCGACTCGTGCACCTGCTGGATGATCTCGAAGTTCCGCTCGACGAGGATGGGCGCGAGCCCCATCGAGGGCTCGTCCATGAGCAGCAGCTTCGGGCGCCCCATCAGCGCCCTCCCCATCGCCACCATTTGCTGCTCCCCGCCCGACAACGTGGCTGCCAGCTGCGAGCGCCTCTCGTGGAGGAGCGGGAAGAGGTCGTAGACGCGATCGAAGTCCTCCTTCTTTCCGCCGCCTCGTAGGTACGCGCCCATCTCGAGGTTCTCGAGCACCGACATCGGCCCGAACAGCCTCCGGTTCTCGGGGACGATCGCGATGCCCTTGCCGATCCGGTAGCTCGTCGATCGCGAGGTGACGTCCTCGCCGTCGAAATGCACGCTGCCGTTCTTCGGTTGCACGATTCCCAGCACTGTCTTGAGCGTCGTCGACTTGCCTGACGCGTTGCCGCCGAGCAGGCAGACGAGCTCGCCCGGCTGCACCTCGAGGTTGACGCCCTGGAGGATGTGGATCGGCCCGTAGAACGTGTCGACCGAGTCGAGCCGCAGCAGCGGCTCGGGCGCGGCACCGTTCCCCTCGGTCATTTCGTCACCGTTGCACTGGCGCCGAGGTACGCCTCCACGACGCGCGGGTTGGTGGCGACCGCGTCGAACGTGCCCTCGGCGATCTTGACACCGTGGTCGAGCGCGACGACCCGGTCGGAGATGCCCTCGACGACGTGCATGTCGTGCTCGATCACGAGGATCGTGTAGCCGGCGTCGTCCCGCAGCTTCCCGATCAGCTCCGTGATCTCGTGCGTCTCAGTTGGGTTCATGCCGGCGGCGGGCTCGTCGAGGAGGAGGATCCGCGGCTCCGTCGCCATGGCCCGCGCGATCTCGAGCCTCCGCCGGTTGGCGTACGAGAGCGAGTAGGCGGGCTGGTCCCAGCGGTAGCCCATCAGGCGCTCTCCGAAAAAGGAGAGCTTCTCCTCGGCGCGGGCCCGGATCTCCCGCTCCTCGCGCCGCATCGCCGGGGTGCGGAGCATCGCGCGAGCGATGCCGACCTTCGTCTGCCCATACTGCGACGCCATCACATTCTCGATCACGGTCATGTTCAGGAAGAGCCGGAGCGTCTGGAAGGTGCGCGCGGCTCCACGCCGGGCGATCTTGTGCGGCGGCAACCCGACGAGGCTCTCGCCGTCGAGCCGGATCTCGCCCGCGTCGGGTGAGTAGATGCCCGTGATCAGGTTGAAGAGCGTCGTCTTGCCGGCGCCGTTCGGCCCGATCACGCTCACGATCTCTCGCTCGTTCACGACGAGGTCGAGGTTGTCGATCACCACGAGGCCGCCGAACGACATCGAGAGGCCCGCGAGCTCGAGCAAAGCCTTCGGCTCGTGCTGCCGCTCAGGCGTGGCCATCAGATGATCTCCACCCGGGCCGTGCCGATGAGACCTTGCGGGCGGACGGTCATGATCACGATCAACAGCACCCCGAACAGGATCTCCGCCGTCACGGCCGGGCTGGGCGCGAGCACGTTCTCCCACACCACCGCGGTCATGTAGAGCGTGGGGATGAGTGCGAGTGCCCGCCACCACCCACTCACACTGCGCACCACACACACGGCGGCTACGAGCACGATGTAGGCAATCGTGTCGAAGTTCCCGTGGCCCACGGGAAGGATCACCCAGCCCGCGATGTGCTTGCCCATCGAGGCGGATCCTGCGTCGGCCCCATTGCCGGCCGTCCATGACGCAGCAGTAGTCGCCGAGACTATGGCGTGGACGGCGAAGCCGAACGCTACGGTCCCGACGAGGACGACGACGGCCCGGTACCACGGCTTCATCAGCGCGATGAACAGCGCGATCGCCCCGTAGAAGAGCCAGCGCTTGATGTCCGGATGGTCGTTCTGCGGCTGGAGGAACTGGAGCGAAACGTTGATTACGATCGCGCCGAGGATCGGTCCGGCGATGCTCCCCATCCCGCCGAGGATGACCACCGCAAAGATGACGATGAGGACGTTGAGCGTGAAGTTGCTGGAGGTCACCGCCAGCTGGATCGCCGCGAAGATCGCGCCGCAGAGCCCGGCCAGCCCCGCGCCCATCAGGATCGCGAGGCGCTTGAGCCGGTTGACGGGAATGCTCATCACCTCGGCCGCGAGGGGATCCTCCCGGAGCGCGCGCCAGGCACGCCCGGTGCGCGACCGGTTCGCGAAGTAGAGCCCGGCCGTCGCGAGCGAGAGCACGATCAGGAAGAAGTAGTACTGCTGTTTCGTCGTCGTCAGCTCGTAGCCGAAGAACTTGAGCGGGTCGACGTTGCCGATCCCGCTCGAGCCGCCCGTGAGGCCTGTCCCGTGGATCACGGGGTTCGCCGTGTTCGTGAACACGAGAAACGCCTGCAGGAAGAAGAGCGTGACGATCGCGAAGTAGTCGCCGATGAGGCGGCGCGAAGTGAGGCCGAGGCCGAGCCCGATGAGCCCGGTGAAGACCGCCACGGCCGGAAGCGAGGCCAGCGACGGCCAGTGGATTCCGTAGTGAGGCGACGAGACGAGCGCATAACCGTATGCACCGATGCCGAAGTAGGCGACATAGCCGAGGTCGAGCAGGCCCGCGAAGCCGACGACGACGTTGAGCCCGAGCCCGAGGGTCGCGTAGAGGAGCGTGAACAGGCCGTACACGAAGAGATCGCCCTCGTTGAGCCAGAACGGCAGAGTCGCCGCGAAGGCTATGAAAAGGAACAGCTTGACCGGATCCGGCGAATAATCCCAGCCGCGCGCCGCGAGGCCGAAAAAGCCACGGCTTCTGGTCCGGCGGCCCTCGGCCTGAGCAACCCACGAGTCGACGCCGATCCGCGTCTCGTCGGCCGGATCGCTCGGCTCGGGAAGGGGGGTGTGGGGATCGTCGCTCATACCTTCTGGATCGCCCGCGAGCCGAGTAGCCCGGTGGGACGGAAGAGCATGAAGAGGATGAGGATGCCGAAGATGACGATGTCCGCCCACTGGCCGCCGACGTAACCGATCGAGAACGACTCGACGAGCCCGATGAGGAGGCCGCCGAGCATGGCTCCCGGGATGCTGCCGATACCGCCGATGACCGCCGCGGTGAAGGCCTTGAGCCCCGCGAGGAACCCCATGAAGTAGTACGTGACTCCCAGGTAGAGGCCGAACATCACTCCCGCCGCGCCGGCGAGCACGGAGGCGATGAAGAAGGTCATGGCGATGACGCGGTCGGTATCGATCCCCATCATCGACGCAGCTTCCCGGTCGAACGCCGTCGCCCGCAGCGCCTTCCCGAACTTCGTGCGCGAGACGAGCAGGACGAGCGCCACCATCAGGAACAGAGCTGCGGACACGACGAATATCTGCACGACCGAGACCCCGTTGCCGGCGACACTAAACACTGTGTGGTAGAGGGGCCCGAACTCCGCGTTGCCCTTCTTACCGAGGTCAAAGGGGTCGTACGTGTACTGATACCCGTTGGTCAAGAGCTGGACGCTGTTCTCGAGGAAGAACGAGACGCCGATCGCGGTGATCAGGGGCGCGATCCTCGGAGCGTTACGCAACGGGCGATAGGCGAACCGCTCGATCGCGACACCGAGGACCCCCGAGCCGCCCATACCAGCCGCGAACATGAGCGCAATGGCGGGGACGATGCCGATCTCCAGGGCGGTGGGACCTCCAAGCTGGGTCAGCACGCCGAAGCCGAGGAACGCCCCGACCATGTACACGTCGCCGTGCGCGAAGTTCAGGAGCTTGAGGATCCCGTAGACCATCGTGTAGCCCAGGGCGATCAGCGCATAGAGGCTGCCGAGGACGAGGCCGTTCCTCAGCAGCGCGAACGCTCCTCCCCAGCCCAGGGCACGGATGTTGTCGATGACGCTGAAGAGCAGGACGTGCAAGGGGCGTTAGCTTCTCAGAAACACGAGCGGCCCACCGGGGTGGGCCGCTCGCAGGAACACGTGAAGCGGGCTACTTAACGCGGACGTAGGTCCCGCTGTTGGTGATGTGGTAGATGGCGAAGTCGGCAGAGCCGCCCATGTCGCCAGGTCCCTGGAAAGCGCTCTTGTTCTTGTTGAGGAACTGCACCGGGAAGCCGAGCACCGACTGCTTGGCAGTCAGCTTCACCTTCAGCAGGTCCTTGCGAACCGCCTTCCGCGTCGTCTTGCCGTGGCCGGCCTTGCAGGCCATCTTGATCGCGGTGGCGTTGACCCAGACCGACGTGTACGTCGGGAGCCCGAACGCCTCGGGCTGGCCCTTGTGGGCCTTCGTGAACGACTTGTACACAGGGTTCGTCGCATCGACCGGGAAGCCCGACACGTAGGCGCCGTGAGCCTCGAACTGGCCCGGGGCGTCAATTCCGTCGGATCCCATCACGATGGCGTTCTTCGCCGATCCGGAACCGTTCGCCTTGAGCTGCTGGGAGAACGTCTGCGCCTCGGCTGCCTGCTGCCACGGGATGTAGACGAGCTGCGTATTGCTCGGGATCGACGCGATCAACGACGAGAAGTCGTTGACGTTCTGGGCGACGTGGTTGCGTCCCGCGTTGATGCCGAACTTCTTCAGGTCTGCTTGCACCTGATCGGCGAGTCCCTGGCTGTACGCCTCCTCGTCGTCGATGATGTAGACGTGCGTCTTCTTCAGGTTCTTGTGGATGTAGTTCGCTACCGCATCGCCCTGCTGGCCGTCGTTCGGCACGGTGCGGTAGAAGAAGCCCTTCTTCGTCTCGCGGGCCGTGCCGCTCTTCGCCCGCGTGAGGGCGACGCGCGTCGCCGAGCCAGATACGTCGGCCAGACCTGCGCCCGCGTAGATGGCAGTCGAGTCCTGAACCTCCTGGCTGCCGGCGGGGCCGGTCACCGCGAGGATCTTGCCGTTCGAGGCGAACGAGTGCGCCACCGCGACGTTCGCAGCGGCATCCGTCGTCAGCTTCGTATCACCCTGCACGAGCTTGATCTTCAGCTTGTGGCTGCCGTTCCACCGTTTCACAGCGGTCTTGGCCCAGTCGTACTGGAGCGCGCCGAGAAAGGCGACTCCTCCCGTCGCGGGATACGCGACGCCGATACTGACCCTGGTGCCGCACTTGACACTCGCCGTAGCCGCCGATGCAACCTTCGGCGTCTTGGCGGAGCCCCACGCGGTGGTCGCAACGACAACCGCGATCAGGGCCGCGAGTACGGCGAGTACTCCAACCTTCTTCAACATTCAATGCCCTCCTTATGGGACGTGCTCATCTTCTGAGACGCTGGCCTCCGGCCAAGGTTTGCGGCAAGTGAAACACCTGGCCCGCGACTTTACTCCGCCTTAACGGGCTTCGGGAGGGGAGTCGCACCCGTATAGGCTCGTCCCGTGCAGTACTGCATTCAGTCCGAGGGGACGGATGGACCGGTCACGCCTCTTTTCACCGTTCCCGAGTTCCGGCAGCGCCTGTTGCGGCTCGACGGCGGAGGCGACGAGCAGCGCGACGACGAGCGCGACGAGGTGCTCTACGTCCTCGAGGGCAGTGGGGTGGCGACGGTCGGCGGCGAGAAGCGGGAGCTCGAGCGGGGGACCGGCGTCTTCGTCGCGCGCGGGACGCCCTGGCAGGTCGAGTCTGCCGAGGGTCTGAAGCTCTTGTCGGTGCTCGTCGAGCAGCCGCTGCCCGCGTCCGCAAGCCACGCGGTGATCGCGAGCGCCCAGCGCGGCGCGGCGACCGCCGGACGCGAGTTCACGCTGCTGGCGCACCCGGAGAACGGCTGCGAGTCGGTGACGCAGTTCGTCGGGTACATCCCGCCCGGACGCGCGCCGGACCACTTCCACCGCTACGACGAGGTCGTGTACGTCCTGGGCGGAGAAGGCGCCTTCCACGTCAACGGAGAGAGCGCGGCGCTGCGCGCGGGCTCGTGCGTCCACCTGCCTGCCCACCTCGTCCACTGCCTCGAGAACCACGGCCCCGGCGAGATGCGCGTGCTCGGCGTCTTCCGCCCGGCGGGATCGCCGGCCGAGGCCTACTACCCCGACGGCTCCGCGGCCGTCGTCCCGGCGGCGGGTTGATGCCCCATATCGAACGCACCGCGCACGTCGGCTGGGACGGGAACCTCGCCCGCGGCGCGGGCACGCTCGACGCCGAGAGCGGCGCGTTCGCGCGGCTGCCCTTCTCACTTCCCTCGCGGGTCGGAGACCCTGGGGGCAAGACCAGCCCCGAGGAGCTGCTCGCGGCCGCGCACGGCGGCTGCATCACGATGTCCCTCGCCGGCGAGCTGACCTCGGCGGGCACGCCGCCGGGCCGGCTCGACGTCGCGGTCACGATCGTGATGGACGAGGTCGAGGGGCAGGGACACCAGATCGTCGGTTCGCGAGTCGAGATGGTCGCACGCGTCGACGGCGTCGACGATGCGGCGCTCCAGGCGGCGGTCGAGAAGGCGGACACGGGCTGTCCGTTCTCCCAGCTGCTCAAGCGCGCCGGCGCCGAGGTCAGCGTCTCGGCGCGACTCGGCGGCTAGGAAGCGGCGGTCTCGCCCGGCCGCGGCTCGTCGACGCCGGACTCGGGCGTGCCGACCACGAGCGGCCGTGGCGGGCGGAGATAGAGGTACTCGAAGGCGAGCGCGGCGACGAGGCCGCCGGCGATGGGGCCGACCCAGTAGATCCACCAGCCCGTCCACGTGTTACTCGCAAGCTCGGGGCCGAAGGCTCGCGCGGGGTTCATCGCCGCGCCGGTGACCGGGCCGCCGACGAACACGTCGATCGTGATCGTGAGGCCGATGGCGAGGCCCGCGATCGACTTGAACGCGCCGCGCGCGTCGACGGCGGTGGCCCACACGGCCCAGACGAGGAAGAAGGTCATGATCCCCTCGAGGATCAAGGCCTTGGCGTCGGTCGTGTTCGGCGCCGGGGTGGCGCCGAGCTTGACGAAGTTCTCGGTGAACAGGTAGCGGAGGATGAACGCGGCCGAGATCGCGCCGAGCAGCTGCGAGGCCCAGTAGACGACGGCAAGCGGCAGCGTGATCCGGCGTGTCGCCACGAACCCGACGGTGATCGCGGGATTGAAGTGACCGCCGGAGATGTGGCCGAGGTTCGTGACCATGATCCCGATCGCAAGGCCGTTCGCAAGGGCGACCGCGACGATGTCCGAGTGGCTGACGATGCCCGCGCCACCGCCGATGAAGATGAGCGTGAAGGTGCCGATGAATTCCGCGACTCCGCGACGGAAGAGGCCCTCGTCCACGGGCCGAAACGTAGGAGCGGCGTCGGACGGAGCCGATGCGTGACGACCGGGCGCGCTGGGTATGTCGCCTCCCGTGGGCGGGGTCACGGAAGAGCAGAGCTTCGAGGTCGAGTGCCCTCACTGCCACCAGCGTTTCGCCGGAGAGCCGATCGACGGCGGGCGCGCAGCCCGCTACCTCGGCTTCAAGTGCCCGCACTGCAAGCTCTTCGTCCCGCTCCAGCGCGCCACGGACGCCGGCCTCAGCCGGGATCCGGACGCCGCTAGCTGACTGCGTCTCTTAAAGCTTGCGCCTCGGGCAGGTGCTCGAGCTTCTTGAGCGTGTTGTTCTCGATCTGGCGGATCCGCTCGCGGGTGACGCCGAAGGCGCGGCCGACCTCCTCGAGCGTGCGCGGCTCGCCGCCGAGCAGCCCGTAGCGGAGCTCGATCACCTCGCGTTCCCGCCTCGGGAGCGCGCTCAGCGCGTTGACGACGTCCTCGCGACGGAGCATCAGCTGAGCCGTGTCGTACGGCGACTCCGCGGCCTCATCCTCGACGAAGTCTCCGAGTGACGAGTCCTCCTCCTCGCCGATCGGCTTCTCGAGCGAGATGGGGAGCTGCGACATGCGCAGGATCTCGCGCACCTCGTCGGTCGTCATCTCGAGCTCCTCGGCGATCTCCTCCGGGCTCGGCTCGCGTCCGAGGCGCTGCACGAGCTGCCGCTCGATGTGCACGACCTTGTTCAGCTTCTCGACCATGTGCACGGGGATCCGGATGGTGCGCGCCTTGTCGGCGATCGCCCGTGTGACCGCCTGCCGGATCCACCACGTCGCGTAGGTGGAGAACTTGTAGCCCTTGCGGTAGTCGAACTTCTCGACGGCGCGGATCAGGCCGAGCGAGCCTTCCTGGATCAAATCGAGAAAGGAGAGCCCGCGGCCGAGGTAGCCCTTGGCGATCGAGACGACGAGGCGGAGGTTGGCCTCGATCATCTCCCGCTTCGCGCCCATGTCGCCGCGCTCGATCCGCTTTGCGAGCGTCACCTCCTGGTCGGCGGTGAGGAGCGACACCTTGCCGATCTCGCGCAGATAGAGGCGGAGGGAGTCGAGCGACGGCTCGACGGTGAGGTCGAGCTTCGGCGCGACGGCCGCTTTCTCGTCCTCGGGCGGCGGCGGCTCGTGCGGCGGCGCCTTGTGCCGCTCGCCCTCGACGACGTCGACTCCGTGCTCGACCAGGTACGTGTAGAAGTCCTCGGCCTGCTCCTTCGTCAGCTGCACGTCCTCGAGCCCGCTGGCGATCTCGTCGTAGGACAGGAAGCCCTTCTCCCTCCCTTCGGCGACGAGCTTGTGGAGCTCTTCGACGTCAGGAAGCGAGATGTCGACGGTGAGCAAGTCCCGAACCTCCCCGGCCTAGGTTGCACGACAGCGTTGTTACAACCGACCGAGACCGCTCCCCCTCGCGTCCCGGTCCTCCCTCTGCGCGAGCCGGATACTAGTCACGCCTCGGCAATTCGTAAAGAACTTGTCAACGAGCGGCCGCTGCCCGGATACAGCGGCGGGCCTCAGCTCGCGGCCGTCTCGCCGACGCGCTCGCCGCGAGTGTTGAGAACCGGCCGGGCCGCGAGGTCGGGCAGGTCGACGCCGAGCCGGCCGAGGAACGCCGCCAGTGCGGGGGCGTGCGCTCGGCTAGCACCGTCCTCGGTCTTGAGCGCGACGCCCGTCCCGTCGGGGCCGGCCGCGCAGAGGAGCCCCTCGGCTCCGCCCTTCGCCAGCCAGCCCGGCGCACCGCGCATGAGGAGGTAGTCGGCGCCGTCGGGGCCGCCGACGAGGTCCGGCCGCGCCCGCATCGCCGCCGCGACTCTCGCGCCGCCTGGTAGCGACTCGAGACGTGAGAAGGCGTGCGCCACCCGCTCGAGAGCGAGCGCGAAGGTGACGACGCCGCAGCCGTCGGTGCCGGTCACGAGCATCTCCGGCTCGACCTCGGCCGCCTCGGCGTGGATCGCCAGGCACGCCTGCTGGACCGGATGCTCGGGCAGGCGGTAGCCCTGTGTCGGCCAACCGCGGGCGCGGCAGAGGGCGAGCATCCCGGCATGGTTGCCGGAGCAGTTGTTGTGGATCAGCTCGGGCGGCCTGCCCTCCTGCGGGCCGAGCTCGAGGTCGGTCTCCGTCGCCTCGGCCCTGGCAAGCAGCGCCCGCACCGCGGCGACCTGCTCCGGCGTGTCGTGGTGGGAGGCACAGGCGATCGCGAGCTCATCGTCCGGCAGGTCGTCGCGGGAGCGGACGAGGGGCAGGGCCTGCAACGGCTTGGAGGAGGAGCGCATGAAGCACGTCAGTGATAGGTCGCCGGCCGCCGCGAGCAGCTCGCTGCCGCGAACGGCCACGGCATGGACCCGGTGAGCCGCCTCGACGATCCCGTTGCGACGCACCTCGACAAGGATCGGCTCGCTCACGCAGGCACCATATGCGCCCTGGCGAATGGTCGGCACTTGCGGTATGGTCGGGATATGCCGACCGTTGATGGTTACGACTACGCGGCCGACGACACGATGGTCGTCTCCGAGCCTGCGCAGCTGCGGGCGATGGCCGATCCGTTTCGCACCGGGCTGATCCAGCTACTCCGCGACCGGGCGCGCTCGACGCAAGAGATCGCCGAGGAGCTCTCGGTCCCGAAGGGAACGGTCGGCCATCATCTCAAGGTTCTCGAGCGGGCAGGGCTGATCCGCGTCGTCCGCACCCGCAAGGTGCGGGCGCTCACCGAGAAGTTCTACGGCCGCACCGCACGCCTCTTCCTCTACCAGACCGAGGACCCCGCAGACGGCCGGGCGATCTCTGCCGTCACCCTCCGTCAAGCCGCGGGCGAGGTCGAGCAGGCACCGTTCGTGACCGGCTTCGGCCTCGTCCGCGCGCGTTTGACTCAGAAGGACCTGGACCGATTCGAACGGCGGACGAAGAAGCTGATGGACGACTTCCGCGCCGCCGACCGTGCCGACGGAATCCCGAGCTCCCTGACGGGAGGCATCTGGGCCACGGAGCCCGACGATGCGTAGACCGTCCGGCGCCCTCTGGTCGCACCCGGACTTCGTCAAGCTCTGGACCGGCCAGTCGATCAGCGAGCTCGGCTCGCAGGTGTCCCAGCTCGCCATCCCGTGGCTCGCCGCCGTCGAACTCCATGCAAGCCCGCTCGCCTTCTCGCTCCTCGGAGTCCTCGGCTTCCTGCCGTTCGTCCTGTTTGCGCTCCCCGCCGGGGTCTGGGTCGACCGGCTTCGCCGTCGTCAGATCCTGATCGTCGGTGACGGCGCTCGCGCGGTCCTCCTCATGCTGATCCCGGTTCTCTGGTTCTCCGGTGTCCTCGAGATCTGGCAACTCCTCGTCCTGGAGTTCGTGATCGGCATCTTCACGGTCTTCTTCGACGTCGCCTACCAGTCCTACCTCCCTGCCCTCATCGAGCGCGAGCACCTCGTCGACGGGAACTCGAAGTTGCAGGTGACCGTGGGGATCGCACAGGTCGGCGGGCCGAGCCTGGCCGGCGCCCTGATCGGCGCGATCACAGCGCCCTACGCGATCCTGGTCGACTCCATGAGCTTCGTGATTTCGAGTGTCTTCATGCTCCGCATGCGCCACCGCGAGAACCTCCCGCGTCAGGACACCGACGAGCCGCGGCCGAGGATGTGGCCGCAGGTGAAGGAAGGCCTTGCCTGGGTCGTCGGCCATCGGAATCTCCGCGCGATCGCAGGCTGCACGGGAACATCGAACTTCTGCAGCAGCCTGATGTTCGCGATCGTCATCCTTTACATGGTCCGCGTCCTGCACCTCTCGGCGTTCGAGGCCGGCGCGGTGTTCGCGGTCGGATCGGCCGGGTCGATCGTCGGGGCGCTGTTCGCGAACCGGCTGGGCCTGAGGCTCGGCCTCGGCACCGCGATCGTCTCCACTGCTGTGATCTTCTCGTTCGGCGGGCTCGCCTATCCGCTGGCTCCGAAGTCGTTCCCGCTCCCGCTGCTCATGGCGGGGCAGCTGCTCTTCGGATTCAGCGCGATCGCGTACAACATCCTCCAGGTCAGCTATCGGCAGGCGATCACGCCCGAGCGGCTCCAGGGACGGATGAACGCGGCGATGCGCTGGATCGTCTGGGGGACGATCCCGCTCGGCACGCTCGCGGGCGGTGCGATCGCACAGGCGACGAACCTCCACACCGCGCTCTGGGTGGGCGCGCTGCTCGGCACGCCGACGTTCCTCTGGGTGCTCCTCTCCCCCCTGCGCTCGGTCCGTGAGATCCCGCAGCCGGTCGACACGCTCACGCCTGCGCAGGCCGAGCTCGCGGGCGGGCTCGTCGAGGGCGGCCCACTGGCCGAGCCCTCGGCGGCGGACGCCTAGCGAGGTGCAGGAAACCGACGATGCGTAGACCGTCAGGAGCCCTGTGGTCGCACCGCGACTTCATGAAGATGTGGACAGGGCAGACGATCAGCCAGTTCGGCTCGTCGATCTCGGAGCTGGCGCTGCCGATCATCGCGGTGCGACTGCTGCACGCGTCTGCCTTCGAGGTCGCCGCCCTCGGCACCGTCGAGTTCCTACCCTTCCTCCTCTTCACGCTGCCGGCCGGCGTGTGGGTGGACCGGCTCCCCCGCCGCGCGGTGCTGATCGTCGGCGACGTCGGGCGCGGAGTCTTGCTCTTGTCTGTGCCGATCGCCTACCTGACCGGCCACCTGAGCCTGGCCCAGCTATTCGTGGTCGGGTTCTTCACGGGCATCCTCACGGTCTTCTTCGACGTCGCCTACCAGTCCTACCTTCCCGCGCTCGTCCCACGCGAGTACCTCGTCGAGGGCAACTCGAAGCTCGAGATCACGCGCTCTGCCGGACAGCTCGCAGGCCCGCCCGCCGCGGGCGGCTTGATCCAGCTCCTGACCGCGCCCTACGCCGTCGTCTGGGACTCGGTGAGCTTCTTCATCTCGAGCGCATTTCTGCTCGCGATCCGCAAGCAGGAGGCGCCCCTCGAAAAGCGGGAAGACGGCCGCCGCGCCGGCATGCGACACGAGCTGTGGGAGGGACTTCTCTACGTCGTCAAGCATCCGTACCTGCGGCCGCAGGCGATCTCGACAGGCGGCTCCAACTTCTTCTCGAACGTCGCGTTCTCGATCGTGATCGTGTTCGCGATTCGGACACTGCACATGTCCAACGGCCTGATCGGCGTCGTCTTCGGGCTCGGCAGCATCGGCTGGTTGGCAGGCGCAGCGCTCGCGCCGCGCATTCAGCGTTGGCTCGGCGTGGGCGGCGCGACGATCCTCGGCGCCGCCATGAGCGGACCGGGCACTCTGCTCGTCGCGCTCACGCCGCAGAGCTTCCCCGTGCCGTTCCTCGTCATGGGAACGATCATCGGCGGCTGCGGGGCGGTCGTCTACAACATCCAACAGGTGTCCCTGCGCCAGGCGATCACGCCCGAGCGGATGCAGGGCCGCATGAACTCCGTGATGCGCTTCCTGGTATGGGGGCCGATCCCGCTCGGCGCGCTTCTCGGCGGCGCGCTCGCCTCGACCTTCGGGCTCCGGACGGCGCTCGTCGTCGGCGCCGTGGGCGGCTTCACCAGCACGATCCCGATCCTGCTCTCGCCGATCCGCAAGCTGAAGACCTTCCCGGAGCCCGAGGACGCGCTCCCGGCGGTCGCAGCAGGCGAGGCTGGCCTCGCGCCGACCGTCACCTCGGGCATCGACGAGAGCGGCGCGATCGCCGGCGCCGGCGCGGCCGCCGCGATCGACGAGTCGACGAGGCGCGACTAGCCTTGCCGCATGCCCGAGCTGCCGGAGATGGAGGCGTGGCGGCGCCAGCTGAACGACCCCGTGTCGACGTTTCCGATCGCGAAGGCCGGGCCGGCGCACATCGCGACGCTGAAGACGTTCGACCCACCGCTCGACGCACTCGAGGGCCGGCACTTCCGCGGGGCGGAGCGGCGCGGCAAGCGGCTCCTGTTCCCGACCGACGACGGCGAGCTCGTGCTCCTCGTCCACCTGATGACCGCGGGTCGGCTCAGGTTCCTCCGGGCCGGCGAGAAGGGGCCCAAGA
>WNGI01001463.1_pt1 | contig 21978 bp, 12 predicted proteins | sample 5400621 | NCBI WGS metagenome assembly WNGI01 (sample SAMN13153374, study PRJNA577476) | soil metagenome | isolation source: 20 cm soil or saprolite under Garry oak tree replicate 1 | place: USA:California | collected 2016-06-15
GGGGTCAAACGTGGCTTGCGATAGAGAGGGTCGCAAGAGCCCGCGTTTCATGGTAGGTTGTCTCGAGAGAGCGTCCGTGACCCCGGTGCGCAGCATCCCCGCAGGCCGTCTTGGCGCAGCGACGCTCGCCGCCCTGCTCTGCGCCGCTCCCGCCTGCTGGTGGCACCGCAAACCGAGCGCCGAGGCCGTCGTAGCGGCGCCGGCCGGCGAAATCGCCCTCCAGGTCACCAACCACAACTTCCTCGACGTGGTCGTCTATGTGGTGCACGACGGGCAGCGCACCCGCGTCGGCACGGTGACGGGTTCGTCGAGCCAGATCTTTTATTTCCCCGAGCGGTTGCTCGGGCAGGGCCACGAAATCCAGCTGTACGGCGACGCCATCGGCAGCCCGGACTTCGCCCGCACGGAGCGGCTGACCATCCAGCCGGGACAGTACATCGAGTGGACGCTCGAGTCCGACTTGAGGCGCTCGAGCGTGGGGGTGTACTGAACTCGCCGACGCGGCCCCCGTACCCTATTGCTTCGACGCCGTCCAGCTCCCGGTGACCGCGACGGAGGTCTTCTGCGGCCGCGCGCGGAGCAGCAGGATCCACGACGCGCTGCCCGACAGCTGCGTGCCGGTCAGCGTGGCGTTTTGGAGCGCGTGCGCCGCGAGCGCCACGGTGTCCTGGGTGCTGATCGTCGTATCCTTCTTGCCCGCCACCACCGTGTCCTTCACCACCACCGTGTCGGGCTTGCGGAGGTTCAGCACGGTGTCCTTGCTGTCGTTGAGCGTGAGCCCGACGGTCCGGTCCGAGGTGAGGGCTCCATACTTGATGCTGGTCTGCACGGTGTCGGTCTTGCCGTCGCAGGTCCGAATCATCTTGTACGGACCTGACAGGTAAGCCGCGGGGCTGCTCTGGGAGAGCGTGAACGTCGCGCTCGCCGTACAGGTGTCGGCCGCCGTGCGCGGCGTGATCACCAGCGAGTCTTTGCCCCCGCCAACGGGAATGAACGTCGTGTCCGCGTAGTCGTTGGTTCCGGTCAAGGGACCCCACTGCATCGTCCACGTGCCGCTCATGTCGGTAGGCACGTTGTTCTCCACCACCAACGGCGAGGGCACGCCACCGCGACAGGCTGCGGCGAGCGCCATGAGCACCACCGACCCGATTCGCTTCGACCGCTTCGCCATCGCCAGCGTCCTTTCTCTGGTGAAGGGGACCGGCCCGCTAGGGACAGTCCGCCGTGTCGTTGGGATTGCGGAACCCGTTGGTGGACAGCTGCTGCCCCGGGCTCGGAACGTTGGAGTTCACATTCCCCTCCGTCCCGCCGTAGTAGAGGCGGCCCGGGATCTTGCCGCGCCAGATCGGGTTGGCCTTGAGGTACGGGGTGAGAACCGGCACGCAGGTGCGGCGGTAGTCGCTCCACACCTCGATGTTCTGGAACAGCGCCACGTATTTCTCGATCATGATCGAATCGAGCAGGGCCGGGCCCGTGATCGCGACCAGCGCCGGCAGCGGCGCCACCGCTCGAGCGTTGTTGAGATGCGTGAGCGCCACCGGGTCGTTTCCGGTCTGGCTGTACGCCTCCGCCAGCACGAGCTCGTTCTCCTGGTACGTCACGAGCGGTTGCCGGAAGTCCGCCACGTTGCGGCCCGCTCCCTTGATGGCGGAGATGGAGTCGCTCGGCTGGGTCACGTTCACGTCCTGACCGCCGTAGCCGCCGCCCTTGTTTTTCCCGTAGTACTGCGGCAGGCGCGGATCGCTGCGCGCCTTCATGAGGTCCACGAGGAACTTCCCCGCGACCACGTCCTGCCCGAAGGTGGTCAGCTGGAATTGGAACCAGATGTTCCGCTCCGATGTGGCGGAGGTGTGGTACGTCCGCAAGTCGCCGGTCGTGGCGCCGATGCCGAGCGAGGCGTACTTGACCACGCTATCGTATGCCGCGGCCTTGCTCGCCGCGGCTTCCACCGTGTGCAGGTAATACCGCGCCTTCAGGGTGTTGGCGGCGGCGATCCAATTTGCTTTCACGCCGCCATAGACCAGGTCCTGCGCGCCCGGCCCCGCGCCGGGGCCGCCGAGCTCCACGATCGCCTGGGACAAGAGCGCCTGCACGGCGTCGTACACGGCCGCCTGGTTGTCGAGCGTGGGCGTCGGGTCCGAGCCCACGGCGTCGGTAAACGGGATGTTGCCCCACAGATCGGCCGCGGTGCCGATGTCGAACGCTTCCCAGATCTTCGCGACGCCCAGGTACACGCTATCGCCGTCGGCACGAGCGCTCGCCTCGATCTTGCGCAGGTCGATCAGCCCGCCGCCCGTATACACGTTGAACCAGTTGCCGTCCCAGCTGAACTCGTCGACGACATACCGGCTGTACTGCTCGACGAACCGGCCGCCCACGCCGGCGCACTGCTGCATCCACATGCACACCGTCATCGCGACCGAGTTCTCCTGCGAGCTGAAGAGGTTCGCCTGCACGCCCACGAACAATTGATCGCGCGTCGCCGCGCTCGGCTGGTTGGGATCGCTCGAGAGCTTGTCCCCGGTGAGGAAGCTGCCGCACGCCGAGGCCCCGAGCACGATCAGGGAGACGGCCGCGACTTTGCTGAAGCGAGTCATAGGTCGGGTCTCCTGGCGCTAGCGGTTCAAGGTGACGGTGAACACGAACGAGCGGCTTTGCGGATTGCCGAAGTACTCGGATCCCTGGATCGCGTCGGCGGAACCGCCGCCGCTCGTTTCCGGGTCGAACCCGGGCCACTTGGTCCAGGTCTTCAGGTTGCGGCCCGACACCCGGAGATCGATGCTGCCGAGCCCGAGCGTGCTCTGTACCCACGGCGCGTCCAGCGTGAAGGTGACCGAGACCTCGCGCAGCTTGACGTAGCCATCGTCGTCGAGGCACGCCTCGTCGTACCCGGTGAACGCGCAGGGCGCCAGGTCACCATTGTACCAGTTCTGGCCGATCGGCACGGCCTTGTTGGCCCCCGGACCGGCGACGGGCCCCTCATACCACCCAGCCTGACCGAACACCTTGTCGTTCCCGACGCACGCGGTGGCGGTGCACGTGGCACGATTCTCCGTGTCCTTGTGCGTGCCGTAGCTCCACAGCGCGCCCTTCGAGCCGTTGGCCACGACGCCCCCGTGCCGGATGTCGAGCAACCCGGAGAGCTGGAGCTTGCGGTAGCGGAGCGCCGTGCGCACGCTGCCCGTCCACCGCGGGTTCGGGTTGGAGACGATCCGCGGGTTGGGATCCCCCACGGGGAACCCGTCGGCCGCGATGTAGAGCGCGCCCTGCGGCGCCGCGGAACAGGCCGCCGCGAGGCCCGCCACGAGCGATGGGTCGCTGATGCCGCAGCGGATGAATCCCAGGCTGCGGTGCACGCCGATCTCCTGACCCACCTGTGCGACCCCGTCACCAAAGAAGATGTACTGCGGGCCGTTCAAGGTGAGCGCGTAGCCCCGGTTTCGAGCCCACTGCAGCCCGACCTCCCAGCCGTAGTCGGGCTTCTGGATGGCGCGGACGTTGACCGAGGCCTCGACGCCGCGGTTCCGGAACTTCGCCGCGTTGGTGTACTGATTGGTGTAGCCCGTCGAAGGGGCGAGCGGCGTCGACAGGATGACGTCCGAAGTCGTCGAGCTGTAGACCGTGAAGGACGCGTCCGCCCGGTCGCGGAACAGCCCGACGTCGATGCCGGCCTCGAGCTCCTTGGAGCGCTCCGGCTTCAACACGTCGGCCGGCTTTTGACCGCCCGTCAGCAGCCCGCCCAGCCCGTTCTGTGTCGGCGTGACCCCCGTGCCCTGCGCGATCCCGCCGAAGATGCCCGAGAAGAACGTGGGGGTCGTGACATAGGGCGGCGGCTCCGTGCCCGCCTCACCGTAGGCCACCCGGACCTTTCCGAACGTGAGCCATGGCCGTTCGCCGATCGCCTTGGTGAACGTCCACGCCACGCTCCCCTTGGGGAACCAGGCGCGCCGGGAGAGGCGCCCAAAGTTCGAGAAGCCGTCGTTGCGGAGCGAAGCGGTGAGGTAGAGTTGCTCGTACAGATCGAGCGTACCCTGGCCGAAGTAGGATTCGCGGTGGATCACCGTCTCGTTGTCCTGCGGGGGATCGCGCAGCACGGTGTTCGACAGCTTGAACGGCGTCGGCGCGACGAGCGAGCGACCGACCTCGAACAGGTTCCGGTGGTTCTCGCTGTTCAAGTTCTGTCCGAGCGTGACCGTTCCCGAGGCACGGGAGCTGATGGTGTAGTTCACCGTGCCGGTGAGGTTATGATCGATCTGGTAGGTCACGATCTTTCCTTCGATCACGCGACCGCTGAAGCACACGTCCGAGGACGAGATCGGGCAGCCCTCGAGGCGCTCGTCGTTCGAGTAGTCCGCCCCCAGCGTGTAGTTGAACTTGAGCCACGGCGTGACGAGGTACTCGGCACCGATGTTCCCGAACACGCGGCCCACGTTGCCGAGATTCTGTTGCTCGAAAATGTCGTAGAACGGGTTGTCGAAGCCCCGGTCACCCACCAGATCCGACGCCTGGGGATGCTGGAACCGGTACGAGCGGTGCAGGTGATTGACCGGATCGAGGAACGGCAGGTTGTTGAAGTCGGGCGGCGTGCGCATCACCGGGATCTGCACGCCGTTGACGTTGTTGCCGCGCTGCGTGTAATGCCCGCGGGTGTCGGCGTACGACAAGTTCGCGCTGATCTTCAGCTGATCCGAGGGGCGGTGCGATCCCTTGACGCGCACCGTCGCCCGGTTGTAGCGGTCGTTGTCGCCCACGAAGAAGCCGTTGTTGTCGAGATTCTCGCCGGACAGGTAGAAGGTGGTTCGGTCGTTGCCCCCCGACACGGTGATGGCGTTCTCGATGACGTGTCCGGTCGTGTACAGCTCGCGGGAGTGATCGTATACCGGTGCGCCGGCCGGAATCGGCGGCCCCCAGCTGCGCCGGCAGATCCCGGCGCCGGGGTCATCGCACGAGCCACCGACGGACGTATCGGCGTGCAGGCCGAAGCTGCCCTGACCGAACTTGGTTTGCAGATCCCAGAAGTGATTCACGTTGTCGAACGAGGCGGACGAGCGCAGCGAGAAGTGCGTGGCTCCCGCCCGTCCGGACTTGGTGGTGATGAGCACGACGCCCTGCCCGGCGCGCGCGCCGTAGATCGCGCCCGCGGCCGCTCCCTTGAGGATCTCGACCGACTCGATGTCGTTCGGGTTCAGGTCCATGGCGCGGTTCGTCACCACCGTGCCCTCGCCGGGGTAGCCGCCATCGACGGGATTGAAGCTGGACGTCGACGTCGTGGAGTTGTCGATCGGCACGCCGTCCACGATGAACAGCGGCTGGTTGTTACCGACGATTGTCCGGATGCCACGAATCTGGATGAACGACGACGCGCCCGGATCACCGGACTGCCCCGTGACTTGAACATTCGGCGCTTTGGCGGCGAGCGCCTCGACGATGTTCGTCTCGTTGCTCTTGTCGATCTGGTCCGCCGAGACGGCGTTGCGGACGTTGCCGAGCTTCTCGGGCGCGGTGGCGGTGCCGGCGCCTGTCACCACGACCTCGCCGAGCTGGAGCGGGTTCGACGCGAGGGTGAAGTCGTGCGTCACCCCGCCGGCCGCGAGCGTGATCTGCGCGCTCTGCGCCTTGTAGCCGAGCCGGCGCGCCGTGAGCGTGACCGTCTGCCGGGACACTCGGGCGCCCGGGATGACGAAGGCATACCGGCCGTCGTCCCGGGTCAGCGTTCCGACGCTCATCGCGGCAATGGATACTTCGACGGAGCCGAGCGGGGCCCCGGCATCGCTCGTCACTCGGCCGGTGATCGTGACCGGTTCCTGAGCGCCGAGCGGCGTTGCGAGCGCGCACAGCGCGCCGAACAAGACGGGAACGAACGGACGGCAGCGAACGCGCATACTCCCTCCCTCAGGTGAGGGTGAGGGGCGCCGCGGACGGCGCCCGGGAGGGCACCGCCGACGAGACGCCGGCCCCGTGGGACTGCACCAGTGACGCCCGCTCACCGCGCTAACCGCGCGGCGCCGGGCCAGGTCGGTTTTTTTTGTGGCTACGAATCGCGTGCGGACGCCCAACGGCTTGGGAGGACGCGGACGCGAGCGGGCAGGAGAACGTCAGACTCTGCCCGTGGGTCTCATATACCACGCCCGCTGACGCTCCGCTAGAGGGCTCTCGGCGCCCCCGGGAGGATCGGCTACCGGCAGCTGGTTCGATCCGTCACCAGGGGCGAAACGAAGGTGCCGTGGATCGCGAGCGCGCCAAGAGGATCGGCGTACAGGTCGGCCCGCTGCGCCGTGTAGGTGAAGCGCCCGCTGATCGCTTGGCCGTTCGATAGGGCGACGATCTGTGTGATGCCGATGATGCCGCCCCGGCGCGACAGCGCGAGGATGGACGGACTCTGGGACGCCCACAGGGCCCACGCCCGCGGCGGGGCGCAGATCGCCGGGGACGAGAGCAGCAGCGGACCGGCTTCGCTCGGGCTCAGGGAGTCGATCGTATATGCACGCGCGGCGAGGAGGGCGGCGGGCAGCGTGATCCGGATGGTTTGGGTCGACACGCCGCTCGGGTGCGTGCCAACGAGCCGAAACGCGAGGTTGTCGTCGCTGCGTCTGTAGTTCGCCCCACTAATCGAACCACCGACGTGCGCGACCGCGGTCCCGAGCACGGAGAAAAAGAACCTGCCCCCGGTCGTGTCAGACAGGCTCAGAACCGAGACGGCACCGGTATCCGCGATCGTGTCGGCATGAACGATGTAGCGTACCGGGCCACCCTCCGCGAGCGCCGTGAGACGCCCGCTCGCTGAGTCGATCGTGTAGACGGCATTCGACGCCGGGGCCTCGTACCACACCACCGCGGCCGGAGGGCTGTTCAGCTTCCGGGCCACGACCGGCACCGTGAGCGTGTCGCCGGGCATGGCGTAGATCGTGTCGAGCAGCAGCGTGAGGTCCAGGGTGTTGGAGACGACAATGAGCGCCGACCCCTGAGTGCTTTGGACCGTCGCGACAATGAGCGCGATGCCACGCCGGCGCGCGGTCATGCGGCCGGTTAGGCTGTCCACGCCGAGGGTTGTCGTGTCACTGCTCGACCAGCGGATCTCCGCCGGCGCCGGGACACGCGAACCGCCCGCGCCGTCATGGTACGTGGCGGACGGCCGGAGCGCGACGTCTCCGACGAACAGCGAATCGAGCACGGGATCGAGGACGAGGGAGGGCGGGCCTGCGACCGTGAGGTCCCGGCAGCCCCACCACGTGACCACGGCGCACAGCCCCGCCGCCAGGCGCATCCGTCTCATGGCGTATACCCAAACGATGGGTTCGCCCGCCGCCGCGCGCTAGCGCGACGCACGGGCGATCACGTTTCGTTGCCCCGGGGCGAGCGGCACGCTGGTCTCCACCCCCCCCGGCCACCGAATCCATAGCGCGACCACCCGCTTGCCTCCTTCCACACCGAGCACCTGCACCGCACCGTCCTGCGACCAATAGCCCGACCCCCCATGCACTTCCCGCGCCGGCCCGCGCGATCCGTCGTACACGATGCGCAACACCGCCCCGATCGCGTGGGGGTTCCCCCGCGGCCCTACCAGACGCACCCGGAGGCCGGGCCGGGCGTGCTCGTTGTGATACAGCTTGGTGTCGGCCCCGTTCTGGGACACCGCGAGGTCGAGCCGACCGTCCGCGTCGTAATCGGCGAACGCCGCGCCACGCTGGTCGCCGTACACGGCGATCCCCGAGACCTGCCCGGGCACCGGCACCAGCGTCCCGTCACCCTTTCCCAGGAGCAGCAGGCCGCGACCGGCGTCGTAACGCGGTGTCCCAATCTCCGTGGGGAAGAAGTTCTGCGTCAGAAACAGGTCCTCGTGCCCGTCTCCGTCGAAGTCCGCCACCCCGGCATAGAACGCGGGAGCGAATTGCGCCTCGGCCGGCAGGGGCGCGGCTGCGAACTTCCCGCCTCGGTTGAGGAACACCTCGTGGTCGAGCGTGGCCGCCTCGAGACGCTTCGCCGCCTGGCGTGTCCCGCCGAGGACCTCGGGGAGCGTGGTGTTGGCATACGCCGCATAGGTGCGCGTCCGGAACCGCACCGCCGGCAGCGCGGTCAGGAGACGTCCGAGCGGCGCCAACGGAGCGATCCCGCGCAACCGGTCGTCGTATTGGCCCTCGACCATGTCCACGCGACCCGTACCGGTGAGATCCCCGTAATAGAGAAGGAGCGGGTGAGCGGCGTCGACGTGGTACGTCGTGTTGCGACCCCAGCTCGTCGCGACGATATCCAGCAGACCATCCCCGTCCAGATCCCCCGTCGTCACCCCGTTCCACCGACCCACCCAGCGGTCCAGTCCCCACTCGGCGGTCGCGTCGCGGAAGCGCCCGTGGTCGTTCAAAAAGAGTTTGAGCGACCCCCATTCCGGCGCGACGATCAGATCGGGCCAGCCGTCGCCAGTCACGTCCGAGAACACCGCGGCCGACACGAGACCGATCGCGTGAAACAACTTGGAATTGCCCTCGTCCAGCACCAGGCGCCCGGCTTGGTTGCGGAACAGGCGCGACGACTGCGGCTCGGGATACGCACCGGGCGCTACCCGCCCTCCCACGAATAGATCGAGGTTCCCGTCACCATCCACATCCGCGACGGCAAGCGGCCCGATGCTCGCAACGTCGCCCGGTACCACGGGCGTGACGGCGCCTGTCCTCGGATCGACCGCCAGCACCGAGGGCACTGCCGCCGCCTCGGCCGGCGTGCGCGATTCGTAGTTGGACTGACCCACGAGCAGCATCGTCCCGCCCCTGCCGTCGGGCAATGGCAGCACCGTGGTCTCGTCATAACGAGCGGGGGGGACATGGAGGTCAACCCTGCTCAGGTGGTTGCCGTCGTTGCGGTAGTACGCTAGCGCGCCGCCCCGGCCGCTCGTAATCAGGAGATCCTCATTCCCGTCCCCGGCGACGTCGTACCAGGTCACGCCCGGACCGAGCTGGCTCAGCCCCTGAGGCAGCAGTGGCTGGCGGGCCCAGTCATTGAACGGCGTCTCCACGTGCCGATGGCCGAGCTGCGCCGACACGTCGCGGAACCAAGGGGCCAGGGGTCGGGGCTCGGGGCTGGGGGCTCGGGGGGTGATGGGAGGCTCGCGGATCTCGTACTCGCGATTCGGCCTCACGCTATGGATCACGGAGCGCCCGCCACGCCGCCAGTCCACCTCGATCGTCAGGTCGTGGGCGCTTCCCGCGGCGAAACTGTACAGGGGATCGGAGCCAGAGAGGTAGCTGCCGCCGAGCACGACCTCCTTCTCCTGTACGGGGACCGGCCCGCCTAACAGGCGGATCTTGGAGCCCGCACCCGCCGTGTTGGGGGGACGCCCGCGCAACCGCACTGCCACACGGGGAGCGCTCGCCAGGTTCCGGAACACGGCCGAGGGGGCGTCGAGACGATTGACGACGACGTCCAACGCCCCGTCACCGTCCAGATCGGCCGTCGCCATCCCGTGCGAAATGGCCGGCTCGGCCGCGAACCCCCATTTCGTTCCCATGTCCGTGAAGGTGAGGTCGCCGTTGTTGCGAAACACGACGCTGGGGGTCGCCAGCTTCGGGAACAGCGACAGCTCTCGATGCCAGTCGACGCTCGTGAACGCAGTTCGGATCCCCTCCCAGGCGTCGGCATCCATCACGTCCCACAGATGGCCGGTCGTGAGGAGCACGTCTTCGTAGCCATCCAGGTCTACGTCGAGAAACAGCGCGTCCCATGACCAGTCGGACGCCTCGATCCCGGCGTAGCCCCCGATCTCGGCGAACGTCCCGTCGCCGCGATTCCACAGCAACGTGTTCCGCTGCCACTGCGGCCGGTCGTCGATCTGCCCGATCAACTTGGGGAGGGGAGTGTGGGTGGGGACCTCGGTCTTGCGGCGCGGTCCGCGACCGAGCATGTCGGCGACGAAGATGTCGACGTTGCCGTCGCGATCGACGTCAGCGAAATCGACCGCCATGGAAGAGTTGCTCGTGTTGCGGAGGGCCAGCCGGGGGGCCGCGCGAAATACACCGTGCCCGTCGTTCAGCCACAGAAAGTCCGGATCCTCGAAGTCGTCGCACACGTAGAGGTCCGGCGCCCCGTCGCCGTCCACGTCGGTGAACTTCGCGGAGAGCGCGAAGTACTCGGGAGCAGCGTTCAGCGGTCTGCCATCGGGGTCGCGGAAACGGCCAGACGTCCAGGGCACGAGCGTGAAATGCCCCGTGCCGTCGTTCAGGTAGAAGCCGTCGGGGTCCGCGCGCTGCTGCATCGACACGAGGCCGTACTCCGGGCGGTCCACCACGCGGTAGTCCTTCCGGAACTTGGGGACGACCTCGAAGCGGCTGCCCACCCGACGCACGACCTGATCGAACGCCCGCTCCTGCGGCGGATAGACGTCCATAGCCGATCGAGTCTTGTAGTTGGCCACGTAGAGATCGAGGTGGCCGTCCCCGTCCACGTCCGTCAGCGTCATGGTCATGCTGGCGGCCTGCGACTTGAGCCCGGACTCAGGGCTGCGCTCGGTGAAGACGCCGCGCCCGTTGTTCACGAGCAGCACCACTCCCCCGCCGAGCGTGCTCACGAGCAGATCCAGGTCGCCGTTCCCGTCCACGTCGACGAAGACGGCGCCGGTCGAGCGGCGTCCCGCCAGCGCCACGCCCGCGCGGGCAGTGATGTCCTCGAAGCGCCAGTCGCCCTGGTTCCGGTACAGCGCGTTCGCGCCCTGGTTGCTGGTGAGGTAGATGTCGGGAAGGCCGTCACCATCGACGTCGCCGATCGCTACCCCGCCGCCCTGCGCCAAGTGACGGTTCGCGAGGGCGTTGTCGAGGGTGACGGTATTGACGAAGCGGATGCCGGTCCGGGACGCCGGAACCTCGGCGAACCCGGGGCCACCGCTCGACCGCACGGCGAGGTCCCGCCAGCGATAGCCGGGCGCCTCGTGCCAGGGCTCAGGCGATCCAGCCCGCCGGCAGCCTGCTGCGGCGGCGAGCAACGCGACCCCTGCCACGACGCTCCGCGTCGTCACCCTGGCTTGCATTCAACAACAGATCCTTCGCTTCGCGCGCGTACCGCGCGCTCGCTCAGGATGACACGCCGTGTGGCGCTTTGAGAAGAAACGGGGGAGGTCGTAGCGTGGTTTCATCATTTCTTTTTCGCGGAGCGAGTGAGCCTGTCATCCTGAGCGCCGAAGGCGCGAAGGATCTGCTTCGCGGTACCCTAGAAAGAATAGGCGCGTCGGGACGTGACGCGCCTGTCCGGAAAGCAACCGCGGATTTGACTCTGTTCGCTTACGGCAGTACCACGACCGTGGCGGTGCCGCTCACCCCCGCGATCGTAGCCCGGATCGTCGCCGACCCGGCGGCGACGCCCTTTACCGTTCCGGTGCTGGCACTGCCGGTCACGGTCGCCACGGTCGTGTCGCTGCTCGTCCAGGTCATGACGCGAACTTTCAGGGTGTCCCCACCAGCGTCAAACGGCCTCCCCGTGAGGTCCACCGTCTTCGCGACTTTCACGGTGTCCGGCGTAGGGGTCACCTGCACTGAAGCCACCGTGACCAGCGTGTCCACAGTGACGACCGAGCTGGCGCTCTTTCCCTCGATCGCGGCGGTGATGGTCGTCGACCCCAATGTCAAACCCCTTACGACGCCGTAGCGGTCCACGGTCGCCACCGTAGGGGCACTGCTCGTCCAGACCACCGACTGACCCGTTTGGATGACGGACATCACATGGCCGCCCCCGTCCTTCAGCACCGCCGCCAGGTGTGCCGTAGGAAGGGACAACATGGTATCGCCACCGGGCACGCTGTCCGTCCCCGGAACCACGGTCACCGAGGCGAGAACAGGCGTTGCGGTCGTTTCATTACTACTACACGCGGCGAGAGTCGCCGAGGCGGCAACCACCACAACGAACAGCTTCCTCATTCATCACCCCCTGCGCTCGCAGTGTCGTGCTCGTGTTGTTCCCTTAATGCGGTCGCCGACCCTTCACGCCGTACGTATGAAACCGCACCCATGACTCCTGCTGCATCTGGGCCCACACGCGGGGTGCGTCGACCACGAGGGCCTGGACGACCGCGCTCGGCGTCGCCGACGGCAGGGGGCTGTTCGGGGGGTTTGTGCCGCCCCAGGTGTAGATCGTCTGCAAGTCGACGGCCAGCTCCTTCGCCGGTACCGGCATCTCGTGCGGCGTCAGCGGCTCGAGCTTATCGAGGCGGCGCTGGTTGTAGAAGGGCGCCGTGTTCGAGCCCGGCAGTTCCACGTCCTGCTCGTACTGAAGCTTCTGGATCAGGCCTGCCACGCCGTCACCCGCGCTCGCGGGCGTCAGCCCGCCGCGGGGCCGCATCAGTCGATCCGGGCCGACACGCGTATAGTTGATGAGGGTCGCCGCCATGGCGAGATCCGGCGTGGGCCCGCGGATCAGGGCTTCCGCCCAGATCAGGTCGTTCTCGGCCGCGAGCACGGCCGGAGCGTCGACGATGCCGGTGGCCTCGCCCTGTGGGTTGTCGTTGCAGGCGGTGAGGCTGTCGTAGCGCACCTGACCGACCGCGCTCTGGTGCCACAACCCACGCGTCGTGTTGCCGAATATCCCGGTCGACGTCCACACGTAGTCGTACCCGCCGTTCACCGCGTCCCGTTTCGTCCGGAGGATGGCCCGTGCATAGGCCGAATCACCACGATAGTAGCCGTTCCCTAGGCGTTTGTCGGGCGAGTTGGGCTGGACGAGGGGCAGCGTATCATAGGGGTCCGGCTGCGTCGCAGGGTCCATCAGGTGCGCGACGCGGGTGTGGATCCGCATGGTGGTCATGTCGTTGGACCACACCTTCATGAAGTCACACCAGGCGACGCAGCCGTCCTGATGAAACACCCAGTCGAATGGGGTCCCGGAGCTGATGCCCTTCGAGGCGTAACTCGCCACTCGGGCCCAGTCCACCGTCCCCCCGGCCGACACGTCCCTGTTCTCCATCGAATCGCGCGCGAAGTACGCCAGCGTCCTCGCGGCCATCGTGTTCGCGATCTGCGCGATCTTCGCGTTGTTGTACGACACGGCTGGGCTGCCGAAGAAGTCCCCGGGGACGGAGAACTGGTTCGCGGTCGCGAACGCGATCACCGTGTCGAATTTCGCGAGCGCGGCGTCCCGTATCTGGACGCGGTTCGAGAACGCGAGCGTCGACAGATCCGTGGTGTACTCGACGATGAAGCCCTTGTCGTAGTTCAGCGATAGCTCGGCGAAGGACAACGCCTGGGCCAAGAGCGTCATCGTTTCCACCATCTTGGTCGTCGCCGCGTTGTCGATGACGAGGTTCTTCGCGCGAATGGCATACAGGGCGTCGTTGGAGAGCGACAGGGCCGCGTAATACCCGTACCACAGCGCCTCGATCTGCGTGCGCTGCGCCGACGAAAGGCTGTTCTGCCACGCCGCGCGCGAGTACTCGGGTCCCTCCGTGAACGGGCCGCAGGTGCCGTTGGTGGCCGCGGTGTACCGGTCCCAGTTGGCGTTCGTGCATCCGGTGTAGAATCGGATATTGTAGTTGTTCCACATCGCCACATGACTGCGCGCCATCACCATCATCGTGAGCGCCGGGTACTGGTCTTCGCCAAATCCGCCATGCGCGGTGAGGTACCACGTGCGCAGCGCCCCGATGGCGATGGACTGGATGCTGGCCGGGTCCGACAGCGCCCGCGCCTTGTCCGGATCGTTCGGGTTGGAGACGTTCAGGGTCTCACACGCCCCCGCGACGATCAGAACCCCCGCGACGCCCAGCACCCCCGGGATACGCTTGATCAGGCTCATAGGTCGCACGCTCCTAGAGAAGCCCCGTTCGGGGGTCAGAAGTTGATCTCCGCGAAGCCTGTGAACGTCCGGAAGTTCGGGTACACGAAGCCGTCGAACCGGAACGCGAACGGGTCACCCGACAGGCCCGAGACCTCGGGATCGTACCCGGAGTACTTGGTGAAGGTGAAGAGGTTGCGGCCAATGACGCCCAGCGTCAGGCTGTTGATCCCGAGACCGAGCTTCTCCACCTGGCTGCGGGAGAACGTGTAGCTGACGTTCAACTCCTTGATCTTCACGTAGGTCCCGGGCTCGACGAAGAAGTCGATGGGGTTGATGCCGTTGTAGAGCGCCTGGTAGTAGGCGATCGACTTCTTGCCCGTGCTGAACGGACAATTCTTATCGGCGCTCCCGGCACAATCGGCCGCCGGCTTCCCCGATTGGTCGTAGACTCGGTCTCGGTACTCGAAGAAGGGCCACTGCCGCTGCCCGTTGTAGATGTTGCCACCCTGCACCCAGTCGACCAGCGCGTAGGCGGAGAAGCCCTTGTACCGCAGGTTGGTCGTGAAGCTCGCGTTGAAGTCAGGGTTCACGTCCCCAATCCTGACGACCGAGTTCCTCGTGGGATCCACGTAGGGGAGGAACTTCTCGTTGGCGGTGTGGTAGGCGCTCTTCTGGACGACGTACCCGTCCTCATTGATGACGTAGTTGGCGGCATCATAGGCCGGGAGGGTCATGCCCGCGGCCGCCGCGGCGGCCACTACGGCCGGATTGTCGTTCAGCTCCGCGAAGCTGCGCACGATCTTCGTCCCGTAGATCACCCCGTAGGTCTCCCCCGGCGCGATCAGGAAGATCTGCGTCACCTCGTTGTTGCCCGAGTAGGCCGGTCCGATGAGATACGGCGCGGTGTTGAGCTGCGTGATCTTCTGGCGCGTCCGGTCGGCCGCGACGTTCAAGCGCCAGGAAAACGCCGGCCGGTCGGCGAGGATCACGCCCAAGGACAGCTCGTGCGTCTTGCCGAGCATCGTGCCCGCGTTCCGCCACTGGTACCGGTAGCCGCCCGCCGCGGTGATCGGTGTCAGCAGGATCTGGTCCCTCGTGTTCTTGCGGGAGTACGAGTACTCGAGAGAGAACCGGCCCAGGAAGTCAAGGTTGGTGCCGACTTCGAACTCCCCTGAGCGCGCCGGTCGCAGAGAATCGTTCCCAAGAGTAAACGGCGCGGGACTGCCGCCCTGCAACGTATAGGTCTGGTACCGGGCGCTGAACTCGGGCCGCAACCCGGCTGTCCCATAGGCGGCCCGCAGTTTCCATTCGTCGATCCCGTTGATGTGGAAATCCTGGGTGATGCGATATGCACCGGAGACGCGGTAGTACGTCTGCCAGCGGCTCGCGGGCCCGAACAGCGACGAGCCGTCCCACCGCACCAGCCCGTCCACGAGATAGCGATCCTTCACGTTGAAGTTCGAGACCACGTAGTAGTTCTTGTTGCGGATCGTGACGTCGTGCGATCCAGGCGAGAGCGGCCGCCCGAGATCGACGGCGGTGAACTCCGGGGTGGCTGGGAACTTGAACGCGTTCGAGGTCAGCGTGAAGTCCCGCACCGTCTGGTCCTCATACACATAGGCCGCCTTGGTCGTGTTCCGCACGTCCCAGCCCCCCAGCTTGAACGAGCGCACGCCCGTCAGCGTCACGCCGGTGTTGAACGTCCGGCCGCCGCTGTCGGTCTTGACCAGGCTGCCCAGCCCGGCTTGGCCGGACGCATTCATGAATCCCTTCGGCGTATAATCGGTGTACCCTGCCGACTCCTGGTCGTAATTGTAGTTGCCGTCGAGCGACAGCCAGTCGAAGATCCGGTAGGTCGCCTTCCCGTAGCCGCTGAACCGCGTGCGGTCGGTGGTGATCTGCTCGTTCGCCAGGGTGTACAGCGGATTCGTCGCGTTGGGGAGCTGGTGCGGGATCACGGCTGCGTACGGCGTGCCGTCCGGGTTCGAGGCGAACAAGTTGATGTAGGGCTCGATGAACGTCACCGCGAAAAACGGCGCGCCCGGCCCTTGCAGCGTGGGGTTGTCGTTCGCTTTCCCGAAGAAGCCCCCCACCGACAGATCCAGCCGGGGCGAGAGCGCCTGATCCACGTTCACCCGGAAGTTCTGCCGCTTGTAGCCCTGGAGCAGGGAGATGACGCCGTCCTGTTTCGTGTTCTCGAACGACACGTTGTAATTCGTGTTGCCACGCCGCTGCCCGATCGAGAGGTAGTTCGTGTAGAAGGGGCCGTGCGTCAGGATGGCCGACTGCGCGTCGTACACGGACTTGCCGTAGGCGCTGTAGGGCACGTCGGCAATGCTGCCAGGCTTGATGCTCGGCAGGCCGAATTGCCCGACCAGGTTCCCGTCCGAATCGACGAAATCGCCGTTGCTGACGGTACTCCCGTTCGCGTCGGTATAGGTCCCGACGGTGTCGAGCGCGTACGGGTGCGCCAGCGCCGTCGGGATCCGCTTGGGACGCAGCGACTGGCCGTACTCGTTACGGACTGTCACCACGAGCTTCCCATCGGCGATGCGGTCGCCGCGCTTGGTGAAAACCTGGATCACGCCGTTGGCGGCATCCGAGCCGTACAACGACGACGCCGCCGCCCCCTTTACTACCTCGACACGCTCGATGTCCTGGGAGTTGATGTCCGCGAGCCCGAATCGCGTGATGGTACCGTCCACGATGATCAACGGGCCGGCCACATTGGCCGCTGGACAGGGCGCGCTGGTGCAGGCAGAGGGAGTCGCGATGGCCGTAGCGGCACGCATCCGGATCTGTGGCTCGCTGCCGGGCTGGCCGTTGGGCGAGATCAATCGCACGCCGGCCACTTTCCCCTCGAGCGCGCCCAGCGCCGTGACCGCGGGTGCCTCGTTCAGGCGCGAGGCATCGACCGTGGCCGCCGAGATCGTGAGGTTCTTGCGCTCCGTCGCTTCCGCGACGCCCGTCACGACCACGGCGTCGAGCCGCATCGGGTCGAAGGCGAGTGTGAAGTTCTGAGTTTGCGTCCCGGAGCCCAACGTGATCGTTCGTGTGTCCGGCTTGAACCCGATATAGCGCACGTGCAGCGTGACGGTCTGGCCCTTCGCCTTGTCCGGCGTGATCGTGAGCGTGTAAGTCCCGGAGACCGTCGTCGCGACCGCCGCGCGGAGCTCCTCCACGGCCACGATGGCTCCGCCTAACGCCTCTCCCTGGCGTCCCGTGACCTTGCCGGTGATGACGGCGCCCTGGCCGTGGAGCCATCCCGCCCCTCCGACGAAGAGCGCCGCGGCGATGACGGGGACTCCGGATGCGCGCAACGTAGCGTGGCTCATGCACACCCCCTACCGAGAGGAGACGCAGGGTGAACGCACTCTATTCCTGCGGCCGGTCCTGGCAATGCCTGGTTACGGGATCGGTGTGACGGCACCGAAAGAAACGAACGCTCCGGCAGCGCCGGGACGCGGACGACTGGCATATCTTGCGCCTTGCGCCGAGACTGCGCAAGACCGACTCCGCCGCTATTATAAGGCTGGCCTCCAAGGCACCCCGTGAGCCTCCCACGTCACGCCATCTCACTGCACCGAGTCGCTCTCCTGCTGCTCGACGCCTTGAGCCTCGGTTCCGGCACGCTGGCCTCCGCGCAGCAGGGCCGCCCGGGGCTGTTGCACGGACACGTCGTAGTACGAGCGAGCGGAGAGGGCGTCCCCGGCGCCCGGGTCGTGCTCAATGCCCACGATACGATTGTCGCCGACACCGGCGGCCGTTTCGATGTGGTACGCGAGGAAGGTCACTATCTGTTGGAGGTGAGCGCTCCCGGCTACTCCCCCGAAGCGTGGCGCATCAAGCTGCGCGACGGGAAGACGCTGGAGCATGTGTTCGAGCTGGAGCCCGCCTACGAGCTGCCCGGAGTCGTCGTCGAAGGGAAGCGGCCCCCGAGCGACGCGCGGTTCGCCGATTTCGAGCGGCGCCGCCACTCAGGCACGGGCTACTTCATCACGCAGGAGCAGATCGAGCGCAGCAGAGCGGCCACGTTGGTCGACGTCCTCGCCCGCGTGCGCGGGATCGAGCAGGTCTGCACCGCCAACGACTGCCTCGCCAAGATGGTCCGCTCTCCGCCGGGCTGCCTGCCCCAGTATTTCCTCGACGGGCACGAGTCGACGCCCTACTTTGCGCGGCATACCCCGCCGCGTGATATCCGCGGCATCGAGATCTATCGCGGATCCTCCGAGACGCCGGCGGAGTTTCTCGGCACCAACTCGGGGTGCGGCGTGATCGCGATCTGGACCAAGTCCGCGCCCTAGCTACCGCCGCGCCGCGAGAAACCGCTCGGCCTCGACGAGGCCGGGCATCGCCGGATCGGCCCGGTGCCAGATCGCGCGCAGCTCGTCGTAGGCGCGGGCGGCCGTCTTTCGTTCCCCGGCCGCCGCCGCGGCACGGCCCAGCCCGAGTAGCGACAAGGCACGCTTGGGAGCCAGCGCCAGCGCGCGCGCAAACTCTCGCTCCGCCTCCCGCGGGCGCCCGGTCTGCAGCAAGATCTCTCCCAACAGCTCGTGCGCCGGCTTCACGTCCGCGGGCGGGCCGAATTCGACCGGCATCGCATCCTCGAGCGCCGTCGCCTCGCGCATGAGCGCGATCGCGTCCCCCGTGCGCCCGTCCGCCTGCCGCAGCACCGCCTCCAGCTCCTTCTGGAGCAGGTCGGGGACCTGGTCCCTCGCGTGGCCGGGATCGGGCGGCGCGCGGCTGCGATTGACCGCCACCAGGTCCGCCAAGCCGCGCTCCGCCCGCTCGCGGTCGCCGCGTTTCACCGCACTCAGCCCGGCCACGAACGCGTCCACCGCGGCGTCCCGGGCGCGCACCGCCGTGAGGTCGATACTCCACTCGAGCGAGGGACTGTCCCAGCGCTCAGTGTTCACGACATAGTCGGCACGCATCTCGGCGAGCACAGCGCGGCCGCGCCCGCCCCTGTCCATGTTTCGATGCATCAGCTCGAGGTGTCGCAAAGCCTCCGCGTATCGGCCCTGCTGCAGATAGCCGTAGCCCAGCCATTCCGTGTAATGGTGCGGAGCCCATGCTGCGCGGTCGGGCCCCGCAGCAATCTCGTTCTGGGACACCACCTCATCCCACATCCCGAGCGCCAGGAAGATGTGGGTGGTCATATGCTGCGCGTGCGCGGCGTCGGGCGCGATCTTGGAGTACGCGCGGGCTGCCGCGAGACCCAGGGACGCATGAATCGGGTCGTCGTACGCGTGGATCAGCACGTGGGCCGCGCCCGGATGGTTTGGATTGGCCTGGAAGACCGGTTGGACGATGGCGGCGGCACGCAGATACGTGGCGGTGTCCCGCACACCCTGATTCAGGCCCAGGAGCGAGAGCGCGTAGAACACCTTGGCCTCTCGGTCCGCAGGGAAGCGCGCGACCAGCCGCTCCATTGCCAGCGAGTAGGCGGTGTCTCGGGCGGGCTTCGAGCCCTCGCCGTAGAGAATCTCGACGGCGTCGAGATATGCCTGCTCCCTGGGGGTGAGCGCCTTGGCGCGCCGGGCGGCGGGCGTCGGGCCGAGGCGCAATAGGGCGGCACGCGCCGCGTTCCCGTCCCGCTCGTTCCATACCGGATGCGTGTACGTGAGCGCTTCGCCCCAGTACGCCAGCGCGAACGCGGGATCGATCCGCTGCGCCGCACGGAACGCTTGCGCCGCGTCCTGATACTCGAAGCTGTGCAGCAGCAGCACGCCACGGGTGAACTGCGCTTGAGCGGCCGGGGCTCCCGATGTGGGGAAGTCGATCGTCCCGAGGCGAGGCCGCTGAGCCGATAGCAGCACGCTCATCGCCAAGCAGGCCACCGCAGCTCCCCGGGCCCGAATGCTCACCGTCGTGGAAGACACTCGACCAACATACCGCCCGGCACAGGGTGCAGGAACTGGCGTGCCTTCGCGGGGCCGGCGCCGGCGGCTTAGCTTAGGAGGGTGGCGCCTCGAGAAGAGATTCATCTTCTCTTTTTCGCGGAGCGAGCGAGCCTGTCATCCCGAGCGCCGAAGGCGCGAAGGATCTGTTATGAGCCGCGCGACCCGCTCAACCCAGAACGAGAGCCCATGACAGACGCGCCGATTTCACGCCGGGCCCTCCTTGCGGGAGCTGCAGGCGCGCTCGGATCGGACGCGCTGCGACGCGCGGGGCTGGCCCAAACGCCCGACCCAACCAAGGTTCCGGGCCAGCCGACGAGCGCCCGCCATCACGCCGGGATCCCGACCGTCGATCCACACCGCTACAAGCTGCTGATTCACGGCATGGTCGAGCGTCCGCTGGTGTTCGACCTCCCAGCCCTGCGCCGTTTCCCCGCCGTGTCGGCCCTGCACTTCCTCGAATGCTCCGGCAACGGCTTCGCGAGCTACCGGCGCATTCAGCCGGACCTCTCGCCTCAGCTCGTGGACGGTCTCACGAGCACGAGCGAATGGACCGGCGTCCCCCTCGCAACGCTATTCCGGGAAGCGGGCGTCAAGCCCGGCGCTACGTGGTTCCTCGCCGAGGGGGAGGACGCGGCGGTGATGACGCGGAGCATCCCGCTCGAGAAAGCCTGGGACGACGCCCTGATCGCCTACGGCCAGAACGGCGACGCGTTGCGCCCCGAGCAGGGCTACCCGGCGCGATTGCTGCTGCCGGGCTGGGAGGGAAACACCAACGTCAAGTGGATCCGCAGGATCGAGCTCGCGGACCAGCCGTTCATGACGCGCGAGGAGACGTCGAAATACACCGATCCGCTCGGCGACGGCACGGCGCGCCAGTTCAGCTTCGTGATGGACGCGAAGTCGATCATTACCTTCCCCGCGTACCCGGTGACGCTGCCCGACACGGGCTGGTGGGAGATCAGCGGGATCGCCTGGAGCGGCCGCGGCCGGATCACACGGGTGGACGTGAGCCTGGACGGGGGGCGCCAGTGGGCGCCTGCCGAGCTGCAGCCGCCGGTGCTCCCCAAGTGTCACACGCGATTTCGGTACTTGTGGAACTGGGACGGGGCGGAGGTCATACTCATGAGCCGTGCCGTGGACGAGACCGGCTACGCGCAGCCCACCTTGGACGAGCTGCGCCAGGCGCGCGGCATCGGCACGTACTACCACTTCAATCACATCCGGGCCTGGAAGATCCGGCGCGATGGCTCCGTGGTCTTCGGATTGGAGGGGTGAGAATGCGAGCGCTGACCGGGGTCCTCGTGCTCATCCTGCTGGGAGCCTGTGGGGGAACGAAGCAGCCGGCGAGATTCGAGTTTGGGAGACCCGCTCGCGTCGAGGAGATCCGAGAGTGGAATACCGACGTCATGCCGGACGGGACCGGCCTTCCAGCCGGGAGTGGCACACCCACCCAGGGGGCAGCACTGTACGCCCGCAAATGCGCGGCCTGTCACGGGAAGACCGGCACCGAGGGCCCGTTCGACCAACTGGTCGGCCGGGCGCCCCGCGAGGGTTTTCCGTTCGGGCGCGATCCGAGTCTCGTCAAGACGATCGGCAACTACTGGCCCTACGCGACCACCGTGTACGACTACATCAACCGCGCCATGCCGCTCGACGCACCGGGTTCCCTCAAGCCCGACGAGGTGTACAGCCTCGTCGCGTTTCTCTTGTGGCGCAACGACATCATCGCGAGCAGCGCGGAGCTGAACGCGCAAACCCTGCCCCACGTGGTAATGCCCGCTCACGACCGTTTCGTGGCGGACAATCGACGCGGCGGACCGGAGGTCCGCTAGCCAGTGGTTACATCACCGCGTCGCCCGCGGCGTGGCGGGCTCGTTGTTTCGGCGCTCTGCCTGATGCTCGCCTGCCGGTCGCACCGCACCGCACCTCCCGCAGCGTCAACCCCCGCCTGGCTGCTCGAGCGCGCCGCGGAGGAGGCGGCACTGGCCGCCCAGTCGCCCGCGCCGCACGACTTTCGATTCACGGACCGGCGCGAGGCGAGCGGCATCACGTTCCAGAACCGCATCGTCGACGATGCGGGGAAGGTCTATAAGAAGGTCCATTACGATCACGGCTCGGGCTTGTGCGCCGCCGACGTGGACGGCGACGGGCGGCCGGACCTGTACTTCGCCACCCAGCTCGGCACCAACGAGCTGTGGCGCAACCTGGGCGGCGGCCGGTTCGAGAACATCACCGACCAGGCGGGGCTCCGCATGGACGACGCGATCGCCGTCGGGTGCGCCTTTGCCGACATCGACAACGACGGCGATCCCGATCTGTTCGTCACGAC
>WNGI01001537.1_pt1 | contig 21976 bp, 23 predicted proteins | sample 5400621 | NCBI WGS metagenome assembly WNGI01 (sample SAMN13153374, study PRJNA577476) | soil metagenome | isolation source: 20 cm soil or saprolite under Garry oak tree replicate 1 | place: USA:California | collected 2016-06-15
GCCGACGGCCTGAACGCGCTCGCCGACTCGCAGCACTCCAAAGGCAAGCTGGGCAAGAACCGCGTCCTGACGCCGCACCCGGGCGAGCTGGCCCGCCTGACCGGCAAGACCGCGGAGGCGATCAACGCCGATCGCACGTCCGCGGCGCGCAAGGGCGCCAAGGAGTGGGGGGCGATCGTGGTCCTGAAGGGCGCGCACACCCTGGTCGCGCATCCGGACGGCCGAACGAGCGAGGATCCGCACGAGGTGCCGGCGCTGGCGAGCGGTGGCACCGGCGATGTCCTCTCCGGCATCATCGGCGGTCTCATCGCGCAGGGCTCGGAGCCGTACTCGGCCGCGGTGACCGGCGTCTACATCCACGCCGCGGCGGGACGCCGCATCTCCGAGCGCCTGGGCGACTCAGGGCTGCTCGCCGGCGACCTGCTGCCTGAGATCCCGCTGGTCATGAACGCGCTCCGGCAGGGCGGACTCTGACGCTGCGCTGGGCGGAGGTCGACCTCGGCGCCATCAGCGCCAACTGCGACCGCATCCTGCATCACCTGCCCAAGGGCACGAGGTTGTTCGCGGTCGTCAAGGCCGGCGGTTACGGCCACGGCGCGGTGCCGGTGGCGCATGCGGCACTCGAAGGTGGCGCGAGGGGGCTTGCCGTGGCGACGCTGGAAGAGGCGGCGCAGATCCGCGGGTTGGTTGACGCAGAGCAGATCCTGGTCATGGGTGGCCTGCTGCCTGCACAGGCCAGGACCGCCGCCGCCACGGGATGCAGCGTCGCGGTCTCGAACCGGGAGCTCGCGGAAGCGCTCGCCGACTCCGAGCGTCCGGTGCCGGTGCATCTGAAGATCGACACCGGCATGGGCCGCTTCGGCTGCGCGCCCGAGGACGCGCCGACGCTGGCGCAGCTGATCGACGAGTCGCGAGGCACGCGCTTGGCGGGCGTGTGGACCCATTTCGCCAAGTCCGAGTCAGACGCGGCCACGACGCGGCGCCAGTTCGAGCTTTTCATCGACACCGTGTCGCGCCTCGGCGTGAGCCCCGGCATGCGGCACGCCTGCAACTCGGCGGGCGCGCTCAATCATCCGGACTTCGCGCTCGATGCGGTTCGCTGCGGCATCTCGATCTACGGTTGCGAGTGGCCCGGCGCCAAACCGGGGCTGGCGCTGCGGTCGCTCGTGACCCACCTCAAGACCGTCGAGAAGGGCGCCACCATCGGCTACGGATCGCTGTGGCGCGCGCCGGGCCAGGCTCGGGTCGCGACGGTGGCGATCGGCTACGCAGACGGGGTGCACCGCGCCCGCGCCAACCGCGGGCATGTGCTCGTGCGCGGCCGCCGGGCGCCGCTGATCGGCATGGTCAGCATGGACGCGATCAACCTCGATGTGAGCGAGGTGCCGGGCGTTCAGCTAGGCGATACCGCCACCCTAATCGGCCGCGATGGCGACCAGCTGATCACCGCGGAAGAGGTCGCGGAGTGGTCGGACACGATCTCGTACGAGGTGCTGACCTCGATCGGCCCGCGCGTCGAGCGCCGCCACGTCGAATAACGGTGCACATTCCGGATGCGCTTGCGCGGCTGCGCGCGACCGACGCCGGGCAGCAGTGGCTCAGCAGCCTTGCCCGGCGCGTCGATGACTGCGTCGCGCGGTGGGACCTGCGCATCGGCGCGCCATTCCCGTCGGCTTTCACCTCGCTCACGATCCCGGCCCGGCTGCGGGATGGCACGGATGCCGTCCTCAAGATTCCGTTTCCGGACCGAGAGAGTGAGCATGAAGCGCTCGCGCTCTCCCACTGGAACGGCGACGGGGCAATCAGGCTCCTCGAGGACGAGCCGGCACTCGGCGCGTTCCTGATCGAACGCTGCGTTCCAGGCACTCCTCTGTCCGGGGTTGGCCAGGACCTGGCCCTGGACGTCCTGTCATCCCTTTTGCCACGCCTCTGGAAGCCCGCCCAGGCTCCTCCCTTCCGCACCCTGACCGACGAGGCTTCGTGGTGGGCTTCCCAGCTGCGCGAGACGTGGGTGCGGGCGGGCAAGCCGTTCGGCGAGCGGCTCGTCGACGCCGCCCTGGACGCCCTGAACAGCTTGCCCGGATCGCAAGGCGAGCCTGTCTTGCTGCATCAGGACCTGCACGGAGACAACGTCCTGCAGGCGCAGCGTGAACCGTGGCTGGCGATCGACCCCAAACCGCTCGTCGGGGAGCGAGAGTTCGGGCTCGCGCCCATCGTGCGGTCTTTTGAGTTCGGGATCGGTCGCAGCGAAGTCCGGCACCGTCTGGACCGGCTTACGTCTGAGCTCGGCCTCGACCGACAACGTGCCCGCCTTTGGTGCCTGGCGCAGACCGTGGCCTGGTCGATTGGGAGCGACTACCTGCCGCGTCATATCGAAACTGCAACCTGGCTGTTGGAGATGTGACTTGGCGCAAGATACCCGAGCCAGGGTCATGAGCCAGAACGAAAAGATTCGAGTGGGCATCATTGGCGCCGGCAATATTGCGGGCCATCACATAACCGGCTATCTGCAGGCGGCCGAGCACGCTCAGGTCACCGCGATTGCCGACGTCGATGCGGAACGAGCCCGTCACCACACCGAGCGGCTCGACGATCCCGACATTTTTCTTGACTACCGCGACATGGTGGCGTCATTAAATGTTGATGCGGTCGACATCTGCCTGCCGCATCACCTGCACAAGGATGCGATCGTCGCGGCGGCGGCGGCGGGCAAGCACATCCTTTGCGAGAAGCCGCTTTGCCTGACGCTGGAAGAGGCTGCCGTGTCTTCGCACTCCAGCTCAACGAAGAGACACTCGGCTGGCGAGCGCGACGCGCGACCAGCGGTGGTGGCGAGCTCATCGACACTGGTTACCACCCGAACTACCTTCTGCTCCATCTCGTCGACGACACGCCGGTCAGGGTCACCGCAGTGCTCAGCCGGCATCGGCTGACGTTCATGGAAGGTGAGGACACGGCCCACGTGCTGATCGAGTTCGCCGGCGGCGCGATCGGGTCGATCGTCACCGGCTGGGCGTATGAGCCCGCGAGCTGCACCGAGCGTTTTTCAGTCGTCGGAGAGCAGGGAAGCCTTTGGAGCGACGGCCGCGGCTTGTATTACAAGCCGCGCGGCGGTGAGGAGGTCACCGTTCAAGACGCGGTTGCCCAAGCTCCAGACACCTACGCGCTGGAGGTGGTCGACTTCATCGACTGCCTGCGACAAGGACGGCGGCCGCTCAACACCGAGGTCGAGGGAGTGAATGTGCTCAAGGTGATTCTCGGTGCATACGCATCGGCCGAGCGCGGAACGGTCGTGGAGTTGAAGAATCTCTAGCCGTCTGTGGGCGCCGCTGGCGCTGCTCGTCGTGCTGATCGCTCTGGTGCTCGATGCGGTCAATCGCTACGAGCCGATCGGAATCGACTTTCACACCTACCTCGCCGCCGCCGTTGTTGGCGTGCAGCACGGGTGGTCGCACATCTACGACCAGGACCTGGTCGCCGCCGCGCAGAAGCAGCTGATGCCAGCTCAGATCGCGCAGCCTTTCCTGAGCCCTCCCACGGACGCCTGGCTGACGGCGCCGCTGACGGCGCTTCCCTACTGGGTGGCTTACTGGGTCTGGGTGGCTGTCAACCTGTCGGCGTTCGTCGCCGCGCTGGTGTGGGCGTCGCGGAGTCGGGGCCTCGAGCGCTGGGTGATCGCGGGCGCGGCGATCGCGCCCTGGTGGGTGCTCCACGCCACCAACCTCGGCCAGGTCGCCCCGCTGGTGGCGACCGGAGCCGTGCTGGCGACGCGCTTCGCCCGCGATGGCAACGACATCGCGGCGGGGCTGGCTTTGTCGCTGCTTTACCTGAAGCCGAATACAGCGTTCTTGGTGCCGCTGGCGCTCCTGGCTGCGGGGCGCTATCGGATCTTTGCGGTCTGGGCCGCCGCCGGCCTGCTGATCGCGGCGCTGGCGCTGGTCTCCATGGGCGCCGACGGCGCGGCCGCCTACGTGCGTCAGCTGAGCGGGTCGCTACCCGAAGGCGCAAACAACCTCACCCTGGAGGGGGCGTTCGGCGTGGGGGGGATCGTGGCGACCGCCCTTCGCGGGGTCATCGCCGCGATCACACTCGCGACGGCGTTCCGTTTGCGGGACTCACCAGGCCTGGCCATCGCGGCCGGGGCGCTCGGCTCGCTGCTGACGGTTCCGTATCTACATGGCTCGGACCTCTGTCTGTTGAGCGCCGCCGCGTGGATCGTTTGGGACGAGAGGATTGCGTGGAGTTGGCGCCTACCGCTGGCCGCGAGCTGGGTCGTCGCCACCCCTTACGTCAACAGCACCAGCCTTGCGTTGCGGTTGAACAGATGGACGCTGTTCGAGGCCGCTTTGCTGATCGCGCTCGCCGTCTCGGCGTTGTGGCCGCGGCACGAGCGTGCTACGGCGTTAGTTTCAGCGTCAGAATCTTGAACGGCGCGAGCTCGACCTCGAGCTCGCCGGCATGAATCGGGATCTCGTCGCGGTTTCGCTCCATCAGATCGCAGAGGTAGGCTCGCGATGCGGGCAATGAGGTTCGCACGCGGGCTCGGCAGCGGCCGCCCCAGGCTTCGTAGAGGCGAACAATCACCTCCGCCGAATCTTCGGCGCGCTTGATCGCCTCGACCACGACCTGCGGCGAGTCCACCTCGATCAGCGATCTTCGCTCACCCGTCGTCAGCTGTCCGCGGACCATTCGGAGCGGGGTATTGAGATCCTCGGCGGCAGCGATGACACCAGCCTCGCGGAAGTCGCCCGGGTGGGGCATGAGCGCATAGGTGAAGCGATGCTTGCCGCGGTCCGCCGCCGGGTCGGGGTGCGTCGGCGCGCGCAGCAGCGAGAGTCGCATGACCGAGCCAAGAATGTCGTAGCCGTACTTGCAGTCGTTGAGCAGCGCGACCCCGTAGCCGGCCTCGCCGAGGTCCGCCCAGCGGTGGGCGCACACCTCAAACCGCGCCTGGTCCCAGCTTGTGTTCGAATGCGTGCTGCGCTCAACGTGGCCGAACTGGATCTCATACGTCGCGCGGGGTGAGTGCACCGCCACCGGGAAGGCGACCTTGAGAAACTTGTGCTCCTCCTGCCAGTCAACCTCGGTCTCGAACCTCAACACCCGCGACCCCGCGTCGAGGACGATGCGCTGGTCAAGCTTGCTGGAACCGAACTCGCGGGCGAATCGCACGACGGCGCGCAGCGGCCCATCCATCTCGACGGTCGCGCTTTTCAGCGCCGTGATGTCGGCTGAGTGCGCGCGGTAATCCGCATCGACATCCCAGGCGTCCCAGTTCTTGGGGTTGTCTTCATGCAGCTGCAGGAGGTTGCCACGTGTGCCCGACGTCAGGACCTCGCGCTTCGCCTCTTTGTCCCAGATCGATGTGAGCAGTCCGCCTGCGTCCCACGTCACGCGGAGCAGGCCGTTTTCCATGGCCCGCCCCGAAATCGAGACGGGTTCGACCTGCGCAGCGGCCGATTCGTCGATCGACGCCCAGCCGCACGCTGGAGCATCGACCCAGATGGGCCGCTCACCAACCTCGATCACCTCACGGCGCGGATGTGAGTTGACGTTGAAGACCGTGAGCTTTTCACCTTCGCCGGCGAGGGCGGACTGGGCTGATGTGATCACACTTCCGGCGATCTCAACCACGGCCTCCAGCTCGCGCTCGGCGTCCTCATAAACCCAGTCGATGCTCGAGCCGGGCAGGATGTCGTGGAACTGGTTGATCAAGAGGCGCTTCCAGGCCGAATCGAGGACGTCGGCGGGGTAGCCGTCGCCTAGGGCCACCGACCATACCTCGGCCTCGCGTAGCGCCTGTTCAGCGCGCCGGTTGAGCTTCTTGGTGCGCGCCTGCGACGTGTAGGTGCCGCGGTGCAGCTCGAAGTAGAGCTCACCGACCCACGTCGTCAGGTTGCGGGCCTCTTTCTTGGCGCGAGCAAAGAATTCCGCCGCTCGCCCCAGCTCGACATGCGGCGCCGCATCGAGGTTTTGCAGCCTGTGTGCCGACTCGATCATGTCCGGCTCGGGTCCGCCCCCGCCGTCACCCCATCCGTAGAGATAGAGGGATCGCGACGACCGATCCTGGTCCTTGAAGTCAGCCGCGCTGTGCACAATCTCGCCTGCGCTGAAGTCTCCGTTGTAGGTGTCCGCCGGAGGAAAGTGGGTGAAGATGGACGTCCCGTCGATGCCCTCCCACATGAACGTGTGATGGGCGGGTTTGTTGGTGTCGTTCCAGGACAGCTTCTGGGTCAGGAAGTACTCGCCGCCAGACTCGGCGATCAGCTGCGGGAGTGACGCCGGGTAGCCAAACACGTCCGGGAGCCACAGCTCGCGCGTGTCGACGCCGAACTCCTGCATGAAGAAGCGTTTGCCGTGCAAGAACTGCCGGACCAGCGCCTCTCCGGAAGGCAGGTTGCAGTCCGCCTCGACCCACATCGAGCCCACCGGTTCCCACTGGCCGGCAGCGACTTTGCGCCGGATGCCCTCGAAGATGTCGGGATAGGACTCCTTCATCCACGCGTACTGCGCCGGCTGCGAACAGGCGAACCGGTAGTCGGGAAATTCGTCCATGAGCGCAAGCGCGGTCGAGAAGGTGCGCGCGCATTTGCGGCGCGTCTCGCGCAGCGGCCACAGCCACGCGGTGTCGATGTGCGCGTGCCCCACCGCGGTGATCACGTGGCTGGATGTGCTCGGCTGGGCCAGAGCTTTTGCCAGCGACGCAGGGTCGTTGCTCCGTGCAAATCGGTTCAAGGCGTCGAGGACCTGCGCACGCCTCTCCTCATCCGTGAGGGCCATCGCCAGCTCGTACAGAACCCTGTAATCGAGCGCCAGCTTCCGCGCCGCCGCGTCCTGGATCCGCAGCTCGGCGGCGCGGAATTCGAACGTAGGATCCCCAGACTCGCGGAGGGCGATCATCGATGGGGCTTCGGCCGGACCCGAGACGACCGCGGTCGGAATCGCTGACGCCTCGAGGTAGAAATCGATTTCAGGTGAGGCGATCGGCAGCCAGCGGTGCCGGGGGTCGACTCCTCGCCAGGGCCTGCCGTCGCGCCAGGCGAGCGCCTCGCACGTGAATCCGGGATGGCCCTTGAAGCCGAGATCGAAGTAGGCCACTACGTTCTTTCCAGCCCAATCACGGGGGACGTCTCCCCGGACGCGAAACCAGGTCGTGCTCCAGGGTGGACCCCACTTGTCGCCAACGTGAAAAGCGCGGTAGTCACCGCGGGCCGCATCGCCAAACGTGATCGGTTCGCCGCGGACAACGTATGCGGTCAGCTCGAGCGGCGCGCGCTCGCGGTCCACCGCTTCCAGCAGCTGCTGCAGCTTGGTCTCCAGATCCGCCGCGGCGACCGTCTCCACGTCTTCGAGAACGTTAGCCTGTCATACGAGCGAGACGCGAGTGAACGATCCAGTACGCGTGGGAATCGTCGGTTGCGGAACGGTCAGCGAGGCCTACCTGACCAACCTCAACGCCTCGCCTCAAGTCGAGGTGGTCGCATGCGCCGATCAGGTTTTGGCGACGGCTGAGAAGAGGGCCGCGCAGTTCGGCGTGCCCCGCGTCTGCACCACCGACGAGCTCCTCGCCGATCCCCGGGTGGAGCTGGTGGTCAACCTGACCATCCCCAGCGCTCATGCCGAGATCAACCTGGCGGCCCTCGCGGCCGGCAAGCACGTGTACTCGGAAAAGCCGCTGGCCATCACCCGCGAGCTTGGGCGCGCCATTCTCGATGCGGCGACAGCAGGCGGCCTGTGTGTGGGCGGCGCACCGGACACGTTCCTGGGAGCAGGCATTCAGACCTGTTTGCGGCTGATGGAGCAGGGTGAGGTCGGAACCGCGCTGGCGGCGTCCGGATTCATGCTCAATCGCGGTCCGGAGAGCTGGCATCTCAACCCCGCCTTCTTCTACCAGCCAGGCGGCGGTCCGCTGCTCGATGTCGGTCCGTACTACGTGACCACCATGGTCTGCTTGCTGGGCCCCGTGCGCCGAGTCACTGGCATGTCCCGCATCCTGTTTCCAGAGCGAACAGCTGTGAGCGGCCCGAGGGCCGGCGAGACGTTCAAGGTCAGCACCGATACATTTGTCGCGGCGCTGATCGAGTTCGAGAGCGGGGCCCAGGCAACCCTTGTCACCAGCTTTGGAATCGCGGGTCACGACCTTCCCAACCTTCAGGTGTACTGCACGAAGGGCATCCTGGGCGTCCCCGATCCCAATACTTTCGGCGGTCCTGTCAGGTTCCGCGCCAGTGATGGTGAGTCGGCATGGCGAGAGGTTCCGCTCCAGCACGGTCATGGTGCAAGCGCAAAGAATTTAAGGGGCCTTGGCGTCATCGAGATGGCGGGCGCGCTGCGCCAGGGAGAGCAACCACGCGCATCGGGCGAGCTCGCCTATCACGTGCTGGATGTGCTGCTGTCGATCCTGGAATCCAGCGCGACCGGGCGGCACATTCAGGTCACGAGCACATGCGCCCGGCCTTCCTTGCTTCCCCGAAGCGCGGGCCTCGTCGCGGCGCCATGATCGCGGTCCAGCTCTACACGATCCGGACCCAGCTCCAGGACCCATCTCGCCTCAGCGGCGTCCTCGGTCGCTTGCGCGAGATCGGATATCGCGCGGTCGAAGTCGCGGGCCTTGGAGCCAAGACCGTGAGCCGGTTCGGCGAGGAGCTGAGGCGAGCAGACCTTGTCGCCTGCGCGGCCCACGTCCCGCTCAACCGCCTCATGGATGACCTCGACGGCGCCGTGGCCGAGGGCAGGGACTGGGGCTGCGAGTATGTCGTCGTGCCGAGCCTTCCTGAGGCATACAGGTCGGGCGACGGCTACCGGCGATTCGCGGCGGAGGCGGCTCAGCTGGCCGCCAGGCTGCGGCCGTCCGGGCTTCAGCTCGTCTACCACAACCACGCCCATGAGCTGCAGCGGTTCGGTCAGCAAACCGGGCTGGAGACGTTGTTTGCGGCCGCGCCGGCCGATTCGCTCCAGGCGGAGCTGGACACGTACTGGCTGCAGTACGGCGGCGCCAACCCGGCCGCCTGGATACGGCGCTTCAAGGGCAGGGCTCCGCTGGTGCATCTCAAAGACATGGCCATCGATCGAGGCGATCCGGTCGATGCCGAGATTGGAGAGGGCAACCTGGATTGGGTTGACGTCCTGAGCGCGTGCCGCGACGCCGGGACCAGATGGCTCGTCGTGGAGCAGGACCAACCGCGGCGCGACCCGATGGAGAGCGTGGCGATCAGCTTTGCCAACCTGGCGAAACTCACCGCCGGTGTCGGATTGGAGGCATGACGATGCGCAAGCGCCTGCTTGGCCAAACCGGCGTCCTCGTGTCCGAGTTCGCGCTGGGGACGATGACCTTCGGGCAGGAAGCCGATGAGTCGGCTGCGGGCGCGGTGCTGGATCACTATGTGGAAAGCGGCGGCAACCTGATCGACACCGCCGATGTGTACCCACCGGTTGGCCCGCGCGGCGCGTCCGAGGAGATCATCGGGCGGTGGCTCGACCGCCAACCCGGCCGGCGCGACTCCATCATCCTGGCGACCAAGTGCCGCGGCAGGATGGATGACTCCGGCAACTCCGAGGGCCTTTCCCGACGCTGGATCATTCGCGCTTGCGAGGGGAGTCTCCGGCGCCTGAAAACCGACTACATCGATCTGTACCAGGCGCATCAATGGGACCCCGCGACGCCGATCGAGGAGACGCTTGCCGCCTTCGATTCGCTGGTCCGGGCCGGCAAAGTTCGGTACATCGGCGTGTCGAACTTCACCGGATGGCAGCTCGAGCGCACGGTGCTGACGGCGCAAAACCTCGGCCTGTCCGTGCCTGTCTCGCTGCAGCCGCAGTACAACATGCTGGCTCGGGAGATCGAATGGGAGCTCGTCCCGGTGTGCCTGGAACACAGGCTCAGCATCGTGCCCTGGGGTCCCTTGGGCCAGGGCTGGCTTTCCGGCAAGTACCGTCGCGACGCCGCCCCGACCGGACCAACCCGGCTGGGAGAGGATCCCAACCGAGGTTTGGAGGCGTACTCGCGCCGCAACATCGAGCGCACCTGGCGGATCGTGGACGCGGTGCAGGCGGTGGCGTCCGAACTTGGCGTGCCTCCGGCGCGGGTCGCCCTGCGCTGGCTGGCCGACCGGCCCGGGGTCGCCGCCCCGCTGCTTGGCGCCCGGAACGCCGAACAGCTCCGGGACAACCTCCTGGCGGCCGACCTCACCCTTGACGAACGCCAACGGTCCGAGCTGGACGACGTCAGCGCACCGATGACTCCCGACTACCCGTACAGGCTGCTCGCGGAAGGCACGGCCGAACGGCGCCGGCTGCTCTAGCGGCCTCGCGCCAGGGCCTCCGCGAGTTCAGATCGATCGGCTCAGTTGACATCGAGCCGCCGCGGTTCGATATTGCTTGGTGGAGTAAACGCGATCCCGCGCCGGCGCGCTCTCGCCCCGGGTCCGCTCTCGAGGGCCCGGGAAGAAGGCGGGGGGTCCAAGGTCGTAGTGACGGAGGAAGCGCCATGGCACTAGTACCTGGACGAGGGGTTCAGGCGTTGATTCTCTCGTTCCTCTTGGTCGCCGCGTGCAGCACCGGCGGCGGGACGTCGTCCGCACCACCGCTTGCCGGGTGCAATTCGGGCACGAAAATAGCCCTCTTCTGGACTTCGCACACGCCGCCCGATACCGACAGTGAGAAGAACATCGTCGATGCCTTCAACAAGCAAAGCAACACCACCTGCGTGAAGATGGTCGCGGTACCCGGCTCGGAAACCGACATCGCCAAGCTCACGACGGCGGTGCGCGGCGGCACGGGTCCGGACGTCTACGAGCTCGACCGGTTCACCGTCGCCGAGCGGGCGGCCGCCGGCGTGCTCGAGGACCTCACTCCGTACGGCGCCGCCAACATGAGCGGCAATTACCTCGACTTTGCCTGGAAGGAGGCGCTGTTCAAGGGCAAGCCCTATGCGCTTCCTGACGACACCGACGCACGCGTGCTCTATTACAACAAGGACCTGCTGCAGGCGGCCGGTGTGACCGACCTCAGCGCGCTGGACATGTCGAAAGGCGCGCCGACCATCGACACGATTCGGGGCATGGCCAACAAGGTCAACAAGAAGGTAAACGGCAAGTACACCGTGGTCGGCTTCGCACCGAGGCTCAACCAGGGGTGGCACTACACGTGGGGATTCGCGTACGGAGGCAGCTTCTTCGACGCGGCTTCTTGCAAGGTCACGCCTGACGACCCCAAGATCGTGCAGGCCTTCAAGGACATGTTTTATGACTGGTCCGCGGCCCTTGGAGTCAACGACCTCCAGACATTCGAGAGCACATACGCCCCGGACACGCCCCCGCTACCGACCGAGCAAGACGCCTTCTTGACCGGGCATCTCGGTTTCGTCATCAGCGGCGACTGGGTTCTGGCCTGGCTCCAGAAGTACGCCCCGAACCTGCACTATGGAATCACGTACATTCCGGTGCCGCACCAGGGCGACCAGCCCGCCACCTGGGCGGGCGGCTGGTCAGTCGTCATCCCCAAAGGCGCCAAGAACGGGTCGGGAGGCTTCGAGTTCATGAAGTACTTCGCCGGCGAGCCGGGCCAGAGGACTTACGCGAAGGAAACGACGCACATGCCGACCCTCAAGAGCCTGCTCACCGACAGCACCCTTTTCCCGGGCGACCACAAGCTTTTCGTAGCTATGCTGCCCGTCGCCCACAGCCGGCCGGCGCTCCCGGTCGGAGCTCTCTACTGGGACCAGCTCACGATTGCGCAGAGCGCGGCCGAGCATCACAGCAAAGACCCTGCGACTGCGCTGAAAGAGGCCGCGACAGCGGTCAACGCCAAGCTGCAGCAGTACTGTCCGCTTGCCACGTGAAATAACGTTCGGGCCTAGATCCAACGAGGAGCGGCGGTGATCGCCGCTCCTCGTCTCCGCCGCCTGACTGTCGATGAGAGGCGGAGCCTGCGGACGGCGCTGCCTTTCATCGCGCCGTGGATCGTCGGTTTCATCGCGTTCACCCTCTACCCGATCTTCTACAGCCTCTATCTGAGCTTCACCCGCTACTCCGGGTTCGGAGATGCAACACCGGTGGGGTTTGAGAACTACGCGCACATGGCGTCCGACCCTTTGTTCTGGCAGGCACTTGGCAACACGTTCTACTACACAGCCCTGGCCGTCCCCGTGGGGGTGGTCGTGGCGATCGCCCTGGCGATGATGATGAACCAGAACGTTCGCGAGGTCGCCTTCTATCGGGCGGCGTTCTATCTGCCGTCGATCCTCCCCCTGTTCGCCTTGACGTTCATCTTCATCGTCCTCCTCAACCCAGGCTTCGGGCTGGTGGACTACGTGCTCGAGCTGGTGGGGTTGCCGGCGGTCAACTGGTTGGGCGACGCCCATTGGACGAAGATCTCGATCGTGCTCCTGGCACAGCTGGGCGCCGGCGGTCCCGCCCTTATCTTTCTTGCGTCGCTGCGCGCGGTCCCCAGCGAGCTCTACGAGGCAGCAAAGCTGGAGGGAGCGGGCCCGATTCGCAGCTTCTACAAGATCACCCTGCCCCTGATCACGCCGGTCATCCTCTTCGACATCATCTACGGGACCATCCTCGGCATTCAGATCTTCACGCCGGCCTTCGTGCTGACCGGCGGTACAAGTGGTGGCGGCGCCTATACCACCGGCCCGGAGAACTCGCTTCTCTTCTACGTCTTTTATCTCTACAAGACCGCCTTCCAGTACAGCGACATGGGCTTCGCGTCGGCGATGGCGTGGGTGCTCTTTGTGATCAGCGTCGTGCTCGCGGCGGGCATCATGCGCTGGTCCAAGGGCTGGGTTCACTACGAGAGTGGCTGATGACAGTCGCCCGTGAGGTAGCCGAACCCCCGGCGCTGACCGTGGCCCGCCGGCCTGCCCCGGCGCCGCGACCCGAGTTCCGAATTCCGCGCACGCTGATGGTCCGCCTCGGCCTGATCATCGCCAGCCTGCTCTTCATGCTGCCCTTCTACTGGATGGCCAACTCAGCCCTCAAGGACATCCACGAGCTGTCCAGCATTCCACCCACCCTGTACCCGCACGTTCCCGCTTTCGACAATTTTGTGCGGGCCGTCACCTACATTCCCTTCGGCACGTTTCTCCGCAACTCGGTGGTGCTAACGGCCGGCGTCACGATCGGCTCCGCAATCTCCAACCCTTTGATCGCATACGGTTTTTCGCGCATCAAATGGCCCGGGCGTGACTTTGTCTTCGGGATTGTCATGGCATCGATATTCCTTCCGTTCCCGGTGCTGATCGTCGCGCTGTTCGACATCTTTGCGAAGTTGCAGTGGGTAGACACATTCCTGCCGATCATCGTGCCCGCGTTCTTCGGGAATCCCTTCTTCATTTTCTTGATGAGGCAGTTCTTCCTCGGACTGCCGATGGAAATCTCGGAGCAGGCTCGGATCGACGGCGCCAACGAGTTCCAGGTCTTTCTCTTCATCATCCTGCCGTTGGCCAAGCCGGCCGTGGCCGTCGTGATCATCTTTGCGGCGGTCCAGGCTTGGGGCGAGTTCCTGACGCCGCTGCTGTTCCTGCAGGACGAGACGAAATACCCGCTGTCAATCGGTCTGCAGTTCTATCGCCAGTCGCACGACGTCGCCTACAACCTGCTGATGGCGGCCTCGACCTTGATCGTCCTCCCGATCGTCGCGCTGTTCATCGCCTTCCAGCGCTTTTTCATCGAGGGAGTCACCGCCGGCAGCGTCAAGGGATAGCGCTACACCACCGCCTGGCCGCTCCGGCCGTCGAACAGGTGAATGCGCTCCGGGTCGAGGCCCAGGCGCAGCCGCTCGCCCCGCCCTACCTTCACGTGCGAATCGATACGGGCGACTACCGGGTTGTCGCCGACGGCGCCAACGACGAACTGGTCCCGGCCGAGAATCTCGACGGTGTCCACGTCGAGCTCGAGAGTGGGCTCGCCGGGCGCCGCGTTTTCATGCAGCGCTTCAGCTCGGATCCCCAGCACCCCCTCGTCCACGCCGGGTGCCCACGGCAGCTCGATCTCCAGCGCCGACCCCGTCGCGATTCTGCCTGCCACTGCCACCGGTATGAAGCTCATCGCCGGAGTACCGATGAAACCGGCGACGAAGAGGTTCGCCGGATGGTCGTAAACATGCCGAGGAGGCCCGACCTGCTGCAGCACCCCATCCTTCATGACGGCAATTCGATCCCCCATCGTCATCGCCTCGAGCTGGTCGTGCGTGACATAAAGGAAGGTCGCGCGAAGCACGCGATGGATCTTCCGGAGCTCGGCGCGCATGTGCTCACGGAGCTTGGCGTCCAGGCTGGAGAGCGGCTCGTCGAAAAGGAACAGCTGCGGATCCCTGACGATTGCCCGGGCCAGCGCTACTCGCTGCTGCTGGCCGCCGGACAGCTGGCGAGGCAGGCGGTTCAGCAGGGACCCGAGGCCGACCAGGTCTGCCGCCCGGCTCACGCGCGGCGCGATGTCGGCCAGGTCGAGTCCCTGCATGCGCATGCCGAACGCGATGTTGTCGAACACCGACATGTGCGGATAGAGCGCGTAGGTCTGAAACACCATCGCCACGTCGCGATTGCGCGGGGGCACGTGGTTGACCACCGTGTCCCCGATTCTGATGACCCCCTCGGTCACATCCTCGAGCCCGGCGAGCAGCCGGAGGGCGGTCGACTTTCCGCAGCCTGACGGGCCCAGGACGACCATGAACTCGCCGTCCTTGACGTCCAGGCACAGGTCGTTGACGGCGGTTTCGCCGCCCGGAAATCGCTTGGTGACGTGTTCATAGCCGGCAGAAGCCATCCAGGAGCTACTTGATCGGAATAGTGTCCGCCACTTCGGATTTCAAATGGTTGCAAGGCAGGTGATCCTAAACTGGCTCTACTGATGGCGGAACCCGCCGCACAAACTGCCTTCGCGGAAGAGGCATTGACACATCTAGACACGTTGTACAGGGGGGCCCTCCGGCTCACCCACGACCCCGATCAGGCCCAGGACCTCGTCCAGGAGGCTTACCTGCGCGCGCTCCGCTACCAGCACAGCTACCAGGCGGGGACGAACATGAAGGCCTGGCTGTTCGCCATCATGCGCAACCTCTTCTGGGACCGCTTCAAGGGTGTCCGGAAAGAGGACGTCAGCCTGGACGACGTGGGCGAGTTCGTCCTGTACGACAAGCTGCGCGACGAGGGTGCGCGGCCCGAGTCAGACGTGCTGGACAAGATCGCCGCCTCCGAGGTGGTCGCGGCGGTCGACACGCTGCCCCCGCTCCATCGCGAGGTGGTGCTCCTGGTGGACGTGGAAGGCTTCTCCTACAAGGACGCCGCCGAGACGCTTGGCGTGCCCATAGGCACCGTGATGTCGCGGCTTCACAGGGCCCGCCAGCAGTTACAAAAATCCCTCTATGACTACGCCGTCGAATCGGGTATCGTGCGGCCCAGCGGCATGAGGCAGGTGCCACAGCAATGAGATGCGAAGAGTGTTCTGACAAGCTCGACCGGTTCGTTGACCGGGAGCTGAGCGATACGGAGGCCCTACAGGTCCAGCTCCACCTCGAGGGCTGCCCAGAGTGCATGGATCATTACGACTTCGAGTCGCACTTGAAGCGCCTGGTCAAGCACTCGTGCGAGTGCGACAAAGCGCCCGAGGCCTTCCGAGAGAAGCTGCGCCAGATCCTCAGCTGAATCCACCTCCCCGCTTGCCGGGGAGGTCGCCCGGCGACGCCGGGCGGGTGGGGGCGAGCGCCCTGCAGTCAGCGCGCCTCTACATCATCACCCCGGACGCGTCACCTGAGCGCGTCGTCGCGGTCGCCACGGCGGCGGCTCGCGGTGGGGCGGACCTGATCCAGCTTCGCCACAAGTCGCTGCCGCGCGGGGAGCTCCTGGAGCTGGCCCGCGAGCTCCGCCGGGTGGTTGGCGGCGCGCTGTTCATCGTCAACGACCATGTCGACATCGCGCTCCTGAGCGGCGCCAATGGCGTGCATCTCGGACCGGACGACCTGAGCATCGCGTCGGCGCGCCGGGTCGCCGGCGACCGCCTCCTCATCGGCGCTTCGGCGTCCACCGTGGACGCGGCGCGCAGCGCGGCCGATGCCGGCGCCGACTACATCGGATGCGGCCCGGCGTTCGCAACGCCGATCAAGAGCCAAAAGCAGGTCATCGGCCCAGAGGGCGTGGCCACGGTCGTCAACGCGCTCCCATCGGTGCCGGTGTTCGCGATCGGCGGTATCGACGAGTCCAACCTCGGCGATCTGACCGCGATTGGCGTCCGGCGCGCATGCGTCATCCGCGCCGTCGCCGACGCCGCCGACCCCGAGGCGGCCACGCGCCGCCTGCGTGCCATGCTCACCGCATGAGCGTGCGGGGCGTGGGCGAGCTGGGCCTGCTCGAGCGGATCAAGCCGTACCTGGCCGCGGGCGCAGGCGGCGACGACGCCGCGGTCATCGCCGACGCCACCGGCTTTGTCGTCGCCAGCACCGACATGTTCGTCGAGGGCGTCCATTTCGACCTGGGCTGGATGAGCGCCGAGGACGCCGGTTGGCGGTCGCTGGCACTCGCCCTTGGCGACCTGGCTGCGAAGGGCGCCGAGCCGTTGTGGGCGCTCGCCGCGGTCGCCATCCCCGAGCAGTGGCCCGTCGATCACCTGACCGGCCTATATGCGGGGATGGCCGTCCTGGCTCGGCGTTTCCAGCTCGCCATCGCGGGCGGCGACATGAGCTCGATCGAAGGCCCCGCGGTCGTGTCGCTGACTGTGGTCGGGCACACGAACACGATGCCGTTGGCGCGGGCGCAGGCCGAGGCAGGTTGGTCGGTGGGCGTCACCGGCGCGCTGGGTGCGGCCGCGGTGGCCTTGCGGGAACGCCGGGTCCACCGTCCTGTGCCTCTCATCGAGGAGGGCCGCCGCCTCAACGAGCTGGCCCTGTGCTCCGGCGACATCTCGGACGGGTTGGTGCGGGAGATGGAGAAGTTCGCGGCGATGGCGGGGGTCGGCTGCGTGCTGTGGGGCGAAGACGTCCCCCGCGCGACGGGAGCCTCGATGCAGGATGCGCTGACCAGCGGCGAGGAGGCTGAGCTCGTGTGCGCCGGTCCCGACGAGCTCGTCAAGAAGGCGGGACTCCAGATCGTGGGAACACTGACCGACGACGGCTTCGTGCGGGTGGTTGACGCCCGCGACGCGCCGATCAAGCTGGCCGCCAGCGGCTACGACCACTTTGCCTGACGTCACGACGAACACCCCCGCGGAGACCGAGGAGATCGGCCGCCGTCTCGGTGAGCGGCTCCGCCCGGGTGACGTGGTCCTGCTGACCGGCGAGCTCGGCGCCGGCAAGACCACACTCGTGCGCGGCGTGGCGCAAGGCATAGGCTCGAAGGCGCCGGTCGCGAGCCCGACCTTCCAGCTCGTTCGTGTGTATCCGGGGCGCGTGCAGCTGGCTCACGTGGACCTCTATCGGATCGAGAACAGCGCGGAGCTACGCGACCTGGGCCTGGAAGAGCTGGTCCAGCAGGGCGCGGTCGTCGTCGAGTGGGGCGAGCGCCTTGCCGTCGACTCAGCCGCGCTGATCGAGATCGATCACCTCGGCGGCGACCGCCGCCTGATCCGGACGAAACGTGATCTTAGTCATTGATACCTCGGCCACCATGAGCGCGCGGGCTGCGCTGTGGGGCGAGGACGGTGGCGCCGTCCGCCTGCTCACCGCGTCCCGTAACCAGCAGGCGATCATCTCGGAGCTCAAAGGGATGATCAAAGGCAAGCGGCTGACTGCGGTCGCAGTGGCTACCGGCCCAGGGTCGTTCACCGGACTCAGGGTCGGAGTGTCGTTCGGGCTCGGCCTTGCGATCGGCCTACGGATTCCGATCATCCCCCTGCCGAGCCTCGACCTCCAGGCCGCTCGCAGCGACGTTCCCGCGATTGCGGTCATCGAGGCCGGCCGCGGCCGCGTGTACTACAAGCTTCCAGGCGGCAAACCGATGCTGGGAGATCCCAGCGATATCCCAACAAGCCACCCATTGGTTGGCAACGTGGCGCCAATGACCGAGGCGGCGCTGCTGGCGGCAGGTCACAGCTTCAGACAGCTGGATCCATTGAGCTGGGGAATGGCTGTTGGGCGGGTCCTCGAAACGGCACGCGAAGTGGCCTATGGTAGTCTCGAAATCGAATACATGCACTCGTTCTCCGCGCAGGCGTGATGGTTCAGATCAGGCAGCAGCTCGCCATCGAGCTGATGCGCGAAGCGGACGTCAACACCGTCCAGGAGATCGAACGCGAGATCTTCGCCACGCCCTGGCCGCGCAACGCCTACTACCGCGAGCTGGCCTCGCGCGCCAGCGCACACTACGTCGTGCTGCGCCAGGAGGGTCCGGCGGAAAGGCCGGCCGGATATCGCCTGGCCGATTTCGACCCCACGATCATCGGCTACGGCGGCATGTGGCGGATGTATGACGAGGCTCACGTCACCACGATCGGCGTCCGCCACGACCTCCAGCACCGGGGCTACGGCCGGATCATCTTCGCCGGGCTGGTCCAGGCAGCCTACGACATGGGCGCCAAGTGGGTCACGCTCGAGGTCCGAACCACCAACGACAACGCGATGCGGATGTACGAGGCTTTCGGGTTCAAGGTCATCGGCCGGCGCAAGGGTTACTACACGGACAACGGGGAGGACGCGATCGTGATGTGGTCCGACTCGATCCACTCGCCCCGCTTCCGCAAGGCCTACGAAGCGAACCTCGAACGAATCGACTCAGAAGTCAGAAACCTCCGTCGCGACCTGCTGACCAAAGGCGACTGATTCCCCTCTCCCCGCAGGGGAGAGGGTCAGGGTGAGGGGCGTGGAAAGCACATCGCTAACGCTGGGCATCGAAACGTCCTGCGACGAAACTTCGGTCGCGGTCGTCGAGGGCGGTCGCAAGGTCCTCTCCAACATCATCCACTCCCAGGTGGACCTGCACCGGGACTTTGGGGGCGTGGTCCCCGAGCTGGCGGCGCGCGACCACCTCGAGCGCCTGCCGGGTCTCCTGGATATGGCGCTGCAAAAGGCGGACGTCAAACCCGCCGACCTCGACCTGGTCGCGGTCACGCGCGGGCCGGGCCTGGTCGGCTGCCTGCTGGTCGGAGTGGGAGTGGGGGAGGGCCTCGCTGCCGCGTGGTCGAAACCGCTCACCGGCGTCAACCACCTGTGGGGTCACATCTACGCCGCGATGCTCACCCGGCCCGACCTCGAACCGCCGCTGCTGGGCCTGGTCGTCAGCGGCGCCCACTCGGACCTTGTCCGTATGCCCGAGCACGGCCGCTTCGAGGTCATCGGCCGGACCAGGGACGACGCCGCCGGCGAGGCGTTCGACAAGGCCGCCCGGATGCTCGGCCTCGGCTTCCCTGGCGGACCGGCGCTGGACCATATCGCGCGCACGGGCGATCCGAATCGCCGGCCGCTGCCGAAGCCGTCGCTGCCGGGCCTCGAGTACAGCTTCAGCGGCCTCAAGACCGCGCTGCTCTACAGGCTCCGGGGTATGGGCGAATCCGTGACCGACCAGGATCGAGCCGACCTCGCGGCGGCGTTTGAGCGGTCGGTCGTGGAATCGCTGCTCGAGAAGCTCGACCTCGCTCTGGAGCAGCAGCCGGTGCGAGAGGTCGTCGTCGCCGGGGGCGTGGCGGCCAACACGCTGCTCCGACAGCGGGCGGCGGAGATCGTCGCCGGCCGTGCCCGCCTGACCATGCCGCCGCTCGAGCTCTGCACCGACAACGCAGCAATGATCGCGGCAGCAGCCCATTTCACCTCCCCTTCCCTTCCCCGCCCGCCGGGGAAGGTGGCCGGGGTTGCGCAGCGACCCCGGCCGGATGGGGGCGCCCGACCTATCGCAGTCGACCCGTCGTTAGGCTGGGAGCCGTGAGCGTCAAGGGCTGGGTCGTGGTCTTCACAGGCGAGCGGATCCAGGCCGATCTCCTGGCCGCCGTCCTGGAGGCGGACGGCTTGCGGGTCGAGGTCTTCGGCGACAACGCCTACGGGGTCGGGATCGACCTGACCGCCGCCCGCCTGCTGGTCCCCGAGGACCAGGCGGAGGCCGCCCGGCGCATGATCAAGGAGGCCGAAAGCGAGCCCGCCGAGGCCGATGAGGCCTCCGAAGACGAGCCCCATCCCCCGCCTGCGGCGGGTACTTCCCCATAAATGGGAAAGAGGTTTGGCAGCCCGACCCGGCTTGGTACTAGTATTTAGCAGTCAACCTGCCAGAGTGCTAAGCGCTCGGGCGTGGGGAGTGCCAATTCACTTTCAGCTTAGGAGGGCTGCACATGAACTTGAAACCGTTGGGCGACCGCGTGGTGGTCAAGCCCGTCGAGAAAGAGGAAAAGACCAAGAGCGGGATCGTGCTTCCGGACACCGCCAAGGAGAAGCCCCAGGAGGGGATCGTCCAGGCCGTGGGGACCGGAAGGATCCTGGACAACGGAACCAAGATTCCGATGGAGCTCAAGGTCGGCGACAAGGTGCTCTACGCGAAGTACGCCGGCAACGAGTTCAAGGTGGACGAGATCGAGTACCTGATCGTGTCCGAGAAGGACGTCCTCGCCATCCTGGCGAACGGCAAGAAGTAATCCACAGATAAAAGAAGAGGGACGCATATGGCAAAAACAGTCACATTCGATGTAGAGGCGCGACAGCACCTCAAGAAGGGCATCGACACGGTTGCCCAGGCGGTACGCATCACGCTCGGCCCCAAGGGCCGCAACGTCGTCCTCGAGAAGAAGTTCGGCGCCCCGACCGTCACCAACGACGGCGTGACGATCGTGCGCGAGATCGAGCTCAAGGACGCCATGGAGAACACCGGCGCGCAGCTCTTGCGCGAGGTGGCGACCAAGACGAACGACGTCGCTGGTGATGGCACCACGACGGCCACGCTGCTGGCGCAGTCCATGATCAACGAAGGCTTCCGCAACGTCACCGCGGGGGCCAACCCGATGCAGCTCAAGCTCGGCATCGAGAAGGCCGTCGCAGCCGTGGTGGCCGAGATCAAAAACCTGTCCGTGCCAGTGAAAGGTCATGAGGACGTCGCCCACGTGGCGGCCATCTCGTCCCAGGACCCGCAGATCGGCGACCTGATCGCCGACGCGATGGACAAGGTTGGCAAGGACGGCGTCATCACCGTCGAGGACAACCAGGCCATGGCCACCGAGCTCGAGGTGGTCGAGGGCATGCAGTTCGACCGCGGCTACATCGCCGCCTACATGGTTACCAACCCCGACCGCATGGAAGCGGTTCTCGACGAGCCATACGTGCTCATCACCGACCGCAAGATCTCGGCCATCCAGGACCTGCTTCCCGTGCTGGAGCGCGTCGTGCAGCAGGGTAAGCCGCTGCTGATCGTCGCCGAGGACGTAGAGGGCGAGGCGCTGGCCACCCTGATCGTCAACAAGCTCCGCGGTACGTTCACCGCGGTCGCCGTCAAGGCGCCAGGCTTCGGCGATCGCCGCAAGGCGATGCTCGAGGACATGGCGATCCTGACCGGCGGAACAGTGATCTCCGAGGACCTCGGCCTGAAGCTTGACCAGACCAAGGTCGAGCAGCTCGGCAAGGCCCGCAAGGTGACCATCAACAAGGACGACACCACGATCGTGGTCGACGCCGAGAACGACCCCAAGCGCCAGGCGGCGATCCAGGGTCGCATCAAGGCGATTAAGGCCCAGATCGAGGAGACCACCTCCGACTTCGACAAGGAGAAGCTGCAGGAGCGGCTGGCCAAGCTGGCCGGCGGCGTGGCGGTGATCAAGGTTGGCGCCGCGACCGAGGTCGAGCAGAAGGAGAAGAAGCACCGCATCGAGGACGCGCTGAGCGCGACCAAGGCCGCGGTGGAAGAGGGCATCGTCGCGGGCGGCGGCACCGTGCTGCTCAACGCGCAGAAGAAGCTCGACGGCGGACTCGGCCTGAAGGACGACCAGGCGACCGGGGTCGCGATCGTCCGCAAGTCGCTCGAGGAGCCCGTCAAGCAGATCGCCCTCAACGCGGGCAAGGAAGGCTCGCTCAT
>WNGI01001600.1_pt1 | contig 21968 bp, 26 predicted proteins | sample 5400621 | NCBI WGS metagenome assembly WNGI01 (sample SAMN13153374, study PRJNA577476) | soil metagenome | isolation source: 20 cm soil or saprolite under Garry oak tree replicate 1 | place: USA:California | collected 2016-06-15
ACATCAGCAGCTCTGCTGGATGCGGGGGAAGGTACCCGGTGGCCCAATCGACGGCACCGAGCTCGAGAGAGCCTGCTCCAGCCGCATAGATCGCGACCAGCGCCGCAAGGCCAAGCCACTTGCCGATGACGACTTCGCTGCGACGAACTGGCCGAGCAAGCATCGCCAGAAGCAGCCCACTCTCCACCTCGCCCGAGATGAGTGGGCCTGCCACCACGGCGGCGCTCAAAGCGAGCACGCCGCTGAACATGAACGTGACCACGATCAACAGCTGCGATGTGATCAGCGAGACCTGGTCCGGTGGCAGAGGCGTGCCGTCGCCGCGCGTCATGGTCGTGATCTTGTTGAAGCCCCAGGCGGAGAAGCCGACGACGACCAGGGTCAGGATCAGCAAGGCGAGCAGGAGCCGGCGTCGCGATGACTCCTGCACGGTGAGCCGCGCGATCACGAACACCGGCGGCATCAGTCCGTCTCCTCGTCTTCGAGCAGCTGGAGAAAGCGGTCTTCCAGCGTCTGGTGGCGCGGCGCGACCTCGTAGACCCGGCCGCCCATCGACACGATCGATGCGACAAGCTCCGGCACGCGGTCGGCATCGAGGCTTGCAAACGTCATCTGGTCGCCCTCGTCGTCCATACGCCCGAAGCTCGACAGGCGGTTCTTGTCCGCCTGCGTGAGGCCGGCGGCGCGCACTCGCACCGTGGTTCCGCCGAGCAGCTCGTCCATCGTTCCCGACGCGATGACCCGTCCATGGTCGACCACTGCGACGCGGTCGCAGACCTGCTCCACCTCGCTGAGCAGGTGAGAGTTGAGGAAGACGGCGGTGCCGCGCGAGGCCAGGCCGCGGATGATCTCCCGCACGTCGTGCCGGCCCACCGGGTCGAGGGCTGAGGTCGGTTCGTCGAGGAAGACGAGCTCGGGCTCGCCGACCAGGGCCGCCCCCAGACCCAGGCGCTGCTGCATACCCTTGGAGAAGGTGCTGACCTTGTCGCCGGCGCGGTCGGTCAGGCCCACCGTCTCGAGCGCTGAGCTGATCTCGTCCTTCCAGCTCGAGCGGGGCAGCGGCGCCAGCTCGCAGTGGAGGGCCAGGACTTCCGCAGCCGACAGCCAACCCTGATAGCGGAAGAGCTCCGGCAGGTAGCCGATATGACTTCGGGTCGTCAGGTCTCCGACGGGCCTGCCGAGCAGCCAGCCCTCGCCCGAGGTGGGTTTCAAGAGACCGAGCAGCAGCTTCACCGCGGTCGTCTTGCCGGCGCCGTTGGGGCCGAGGAATCCAAACACCTCGCCCCGCGGCACCGTCATCGAGAGACCGGCGAGAGCGACGGTGTGGCCGAATTTCTTGGTCAGCTCCACCGTCTTGACGGCCGGCGTGCCGGCGACCTCGCCTTTCGCCGAGGCCGCCTCCGTTTTCTCAGCCAGCTCAGCCACGACCTCAGGCTAAACGCCGGGCCGCTATTTCAGGTTATTTGCGATGTCGATGGCGTCGGACTGCTTGATGCTGCCCGCGACGACGTAAACGTTGCCGCCTTTGACCCACACCACGCCCGATCCGACACCGGTGTTGTCACCCAACGCCACGCCGTCGACGCCCTGGACGGTGACCGGCTTCGACGTTGCGTACTCGACCGGGACGGGGATGAGCAGCGTCGTGCTGGGGTCACCGATCGCCCCGATCGCCGCCTTGAGCTCCTTCGAGATCCCTGGCTGCGCGAGGATGAAAGCCTCGAGCTGCTGCACGGTGACCTGCGTCGACTTCGCCGTTGGCGAGGCGGACTTGGCCACGATGAGCTGCGGCAGATTGATGCTGTTCGCACTGGCCGAGCTGGGGTTCTGGTTCAGATTGCCGTAGATCTCGCCGACGGCTGGGCCGACGGTCACTGTGAGCGTGGCGCCGTCCATTCCCTCCGGCATCGCGGGCAGTGTCTTGCCCTGGCGGGCAGCCGCAGCAGCCGCCTTGTCGGCGCTGAAGGTGAAGGTCGCCACGGCCTCAGACATCGCGCCGTAGGTGACAGTCGTCGAGACACCGTCGGGCAGGTTGGCAACCACGGGAGGCTGAAGTCCAGCCGCCAGCGCGGATGCGTCGGCGGCGCTGGTCGTGGCCTGGAACTGCGGCTCCTTGGTCCAGGTGAGAGTGCCGTAGTCAGCGAGCTGAGACAGGGCCTGCATGTCGGCCACGGTCACCGGAACTGTCTTGACCGTCGTGGGCTGGAAGAAGAGGCCGCCGGCTGCGAACGCGACCACGACCAGCGCAGCCGCGGCGACCGCCGCCACGAACGCCAATTTCAGCGGGCGGTTGGTCGGACCAAGCATCGGCAGCCGGAAACCCAAAGCCGGCTGTGACTTCCGCTCGCTCATCACGTGCTCAAAAGCGCGGCCGACGTCGACACGGGCATCCGGCACCGCGAGCAGCGTCGCGATCGAGCGCGCGTCGTCAGATACGACCTGGAAACGGCCCTGGCATTCAGTGCAGCCCTCGAGGTGGGCGGCATCCGCGCCCGAGCGCGCGTCGGGGTCGTCGACCATCCGGCGCAGGGTTCCTTCAGTTAGATGTGCCACGGGTGACCTCCTTGCGCAGTGCGGCTTCTGCGCGCCTCAACAAAGTTCCGACCTGTCCGATTCCGACGCCGAGCGCTTGCGCGACCTCGGCATAGCTCAGCCCGCTTGCGCGCATTGCGAGCGCGGCGGCGGGCCTCGGAGCCAGCCTGCCAAGCGCCGATCTTCACTGACCTCGAGCTGCTTCTGGGGGTCGAGCGTGTGGTCGCTTTCCTCCAGCGCCTGCGCCGCCTCGCGCTTCTGCCTGCGTCTGGCCCCTCGCAGGCGGTTGAGGGAGGCATGGGCGGCGGCCCGATGCAGCCATGCGGGCGCGTATTCCGCCGTCGCCGAGTGGAGACGGTGGAAATCGATGAAGACTTCCTGGGCCACGTCCTCCGCCTCATGCGGATCGGCGAGGACGCGATTCGCTATCCCGACGACGCGGCCGTATTCGGCTGTGAAAAGGGCCTCGAACGCCTCGTCTTCAGACCCGACGGCGGTCATCCGGCGCGCACCGAGGTTCATGCCCACTACCCATCAAGCACCGCCCGATGCCGGTTTGTGACGGCGCTCGCTCCGGAAATGGAAGCGATACGGCCGGCGCAGGCCGGCCATCAGCCGGCGAGGGCTTTGCGGCGGCGCGAGCTGCGCGCGATCTCGTCCTCGACGATCGCGAAGTCAGTCCTGGGCAGGGCGTGGATATGGCCCTGGAAGGCGAGCGTCCAGTGCTCGGGCGGCCACTTGCGCACGTAGTCGAGCCGGTAGGCGAGCTCTTTGGCCGGCACCCAATCGGATTCGTCCAGGACTATGTCCTGCCGGATGTGGACGCGCCACGGATAGTCCTCATCGCGGCGCGCCGAGCGCCAGATCGGAGTGTGGTCCTCGTACATCGGCGACGCCACGGTGACCGTCGCCGCGAACCCCATCCGGCCGGTGATGTAGTAGAGCAGCCGGTCGCCGACCCGCATCGTTTCGACGCGCCGGCGGTGGCGGCTCTTCAGGCCCTGGATCGAGAAGCCGTGCTCACGGGTCTTGCGGAAGTTGTCGGGCGAGCTGACGATCATCCAGAACTGCGCCGCCCTGGCGCCGCCGGACTTGCGCTTCCGCCGCGAGCGGCCCGATTTGGGCGGCCGCTCGGGCTCGGCCGCAGGCTCCTCGTTGTCGGACACGAGCCGAAGGTTACTTGCCGTTCACGCCGGCCGGGCGCATGGGGCCCAGGTCTTGCGGCTCCGGGAGCAGCGCGCTGAGGTTGCGGATCTGCGCGACGTGGCCCATCTCATGCCGCGCCACCAGACGGCAGACCTCGAGCAGCGTCATGTCGCCGCCCCTCGGATCGGAAACCGTGCGTTCCCACTCAGCCTTGCCCCAGCCATGGAGGAGGTCGACCGTACGGCGCCGGACGCGTGCGAAATCCTCGAGGGCCTCCTGAAGCGACCGGGTCAGGTCCTGGTCGTGGCCCGGATCGATGCTCGCGCGGACATCGGCGTTCTTCTGGCCGTCGAGGTGGGCGTGTCGAAGCAGCGCGTCGACCTTGGCTGCGGAGTCGACCAGATGGGCGATCAGGCCGCCGAGGGTGGGGAAGGCCGGGCCATGGCGGTAACGCAGCCGCGCCTCGTCCAGCCAGTAGACGAGGTCGCTGGTCCGCTCGGGCACCGAGCTCATCAGCAGCACCACGTCCGCCGTGGACATCTCTTCTTCGAGTTCCATGAGGTACAGGTTACCCGGGGGCTAAAGCCGGGGGTCCTCCAACGCCGGCCGCGACTTGCGTCGCATACTCGGTGCGGTGCAACAGGTCCAGGCCGCTTGCGACACCTGCGGTGCGGCGCTCGTGCCGAACGCGGCCTACTGCGAGCGCTGCGGGGCCCGGACTCGACGGGCGAGGCGGCTCGTAAGACTGGCGATTCGCGTCGAGCTGCTGTTCTTCGCGCTGGTGGTCGGGATCGTGATCGCTTTCACGTGGATCTACTCGGTCCAGCGCTAAAAGTCAGGTCCGTCCAGCGCTAAAAGTCAGGCGAACACCCCCACCCGGCGGCTAGGCCGCCGACCTCCCCGGCGAGCGGGGAGGTGAATTTAGCGGCGGTAGATCGCTCGGCCTTCGACTTCGTCTTTGTTCAGGCGCTTGTTCAGATGCAGGCCTTCGAGCACGAACTCGATGACTGAAGCCCGCACCTCAGGACGGTCAGGTAGGCCAAGCCTCTTGAGCGCCGCCGCCAGCTCCGGGACCTCGCCGATCGCTCGCGTGTAGGCGCGCGCCGGAATGCCCTCTCCGACCTCGAGCATGCTGCCTTCTTCGAACCGCGAGACGACACCCTCGAATTGCGACGCTGAGAAATGGCGACTGAAAACCGAGCTGATCGCTCCGCGCTCGAGTCGGGATAGGACCTGCTCTTCCTTGCCCTCGTCGAGCGCTTCGATCTCCACCCGACCAGCGGTCGACGACGCGAGAAAAGCGAGGTCGGTGATGCGAGGTACGGCGAGCGACTCGCCCAGCCGCGCGGCTCGGCGCACCGCGTTGCTCGCGAGGTTTTCGACGTTGGCGATTGACATGCGCACCGACACTCCCGAGGACTGCGAGATGTGTGGGCTTCGCCGCGCGAGGTGCGTGAGCTCGGCGACGATCTCTTTCATAAAGGACGGGACGATCAGCTCGAAATCTTCCGGGACCGGGTGGCGCTCGGCCTCCATGATCTGCATCTCTTCGCCGATGCTCAGCGGGTAGTGCGTGCGAACCTGCGAGCCGAAGCGGTCCTTGAGAGGCGTGATGATGCGGCCGCGCGATGTGTAGTCCTCGGGGTTTGCGCTCGCGATCACGAAGAGGTCGAGCGGCAGGCGGACGCGATAGCCGCGGATCTGCACGTCCTTCTCTTCCATGATGTTGAGCAATCCGACCTGGATCCGCTCCGCGAGATCGGGCAGCTCGTTGATGCCGAAGATGCCGCGGTTGGTGCGCGGCAGCAATCCGTAGTGGATCGTCAGCTCGTCGGCGAGATAGCGGCCTTCGGCGACCTTGATCGGATCGACCTCGCCGATCAGGTCGGCGATCGAGATGTCAGGGGTCGCCAGCTTTTCCCCGTAGCGCCGGTCGCGGCCGATCCACGCGACGGCCACGCTGTCGCCGTCCTTCTCGATCAGGTCGAGGCAGCGGCGGCAGATGGCGTCGAAGGGGTGATCGTTGATCTCGCAGCCGGCGATGACGGGCACGAACTCGTCGAGCAGGCTTACCAGCGACCGCATGATCCGGCTCTTGGCCTGCCCGCGCTCGCCGAGCATGATCACGTCGTGACCGGAGATGACCGCGTTGGCCAGCTGCGGAAGGACTGTGTCTTCATAGCCGACGATGCCGGCAAGCAGCGGCTCGCCCGAGCGAAGACGCGTGAGCAGGTTTCGGCGCATCTCCTGCTTGACCGTCTCCCGCTTGTGCCCGCTGGCACGAAGCTCGGCGATGGTCTGGGGCCGGGCCGAGGTCACCCCTGCACTATAGAGAAGGGATCGCCGACTCTTTGCGAGTGAATCGATTGCTCAGCACAGGATTGTCTTTCCGGCGCAGTTAGACTGACCGAGCGTCTTGACTCAATCGATTCGCGCGCGCTACGAGGGGGCACACGATGAGGGCCGGCCGCTGTTGGGCGGCCATCGCGGCAACCCCGCCGAGAATCCGGAGAACACGATGCGGTCGTTCCGGTCCGCCATCGCCGCCGGCTGCGACCTCATCGAATGCGACGTCCATCTCTCGTCCGACGGCCGTCTCGTTGTGATCCACGATCACAGTCTCGACCGCACCACCAACGGCAGCGGGCTCGTCCGCGAGCACTCGGCCGCCGAGCTGCGCAAGCTCGACGCGGGGGGCGGCGAGAAGATCCCGCTCCTGCAGGAGGTGATCGAGCTTGCCCTCGGCAAGGTCGGCCTGGTGATCGAGATCAAGCAGGTGCCGCCTCTCTACCCGGGCCTGGAAGAGAAGCTCATGAACATGCTGCGCCAGCTCGGAGCCGTGCCCGAGTGCGCGGTCATCTCGTTCAACCACACCTCGATCCACCAGATCCGCCAGATGGAGCCGTCCCTTCAGCTGGGCATCCTGGAAGGCGCGCGCCCGATGCACCCGGCGAGCCTGCTGCGAGAAGCCGGCGCCGATGTCTACTCGCCGCACTGGGGGGCCACCGACCCGCAGGTGGTGAGCGAGGTCCACGCCGCCGGCGGCGCGGTGGCTGTGTGGCCGGTGGACGACGAGGCAGCGATCGCCTGGTGCAACTACTGCAAGCCCGACGCGATCTTCAGCAATCGACCGAAAGAGATACTGGCGGCGCTCCGCGTCTAGCGCGTTACAGCCGGCGCGGGGTCGGCGTTCGCTAAATCAATGGTTCGTGCAAATACCATGAACCGGCCGTGGTCGCCGACCGGCCGCCCTTCGAAGACCTCTACCGGGACTATCTCGGACGCATCTACGCCTACGTCCGGGCGCAGGTTGGCACGTCCGCCGACGCCGAGGACATCACGGCCCAGGTCTTCATGAACGCCTACCAGGCATACGCCCGTTTTGAAGCTCGCAACCAAACGCCTGCGGCGTGGCTGTTTCGGATCGCGCGCAACGCGACGCTCGATCACTTTCGCGCGCATGGCCGCCGGGAGCGGCTGCGGCGCACGATCGAACACCAGCCGGCGGCGGAGGAAGACCCCGCGGGACAGGCGGAAGACCGGATCCAGTACCGGGCTCTGCTCGCGCACGTCGCGAAGCTGCCCGAGCGCCAGCGCGACGCCATCTCATTGCGGCACTCTGGGCTGAGCTTTGACGAGGTCGGCAGGCTGATGAGCTGCAGCGAGGATGCCGCGAAAATGCTGTATCACCGCGCTTTGAAGGCGTTGAAAGAAGCGGTCCAGAAGGAGGGCGTCTGATCACCCGATGAGCGAGCCCGACGGAGATCTCGAGCTGCAGGGCCTGCAACGCGAGCTGGACGACGCCTTCCAGACCACGCGTCCGCGGCCGGCGTTCGAGGACGAGCTGTGGCTGAAGATGCAGACGAGCAGGCCCCCTGCGCGGCGCTTGGGTGACGCGCTCGCCGCCTTCTTCCAGGGGATTCGGGAGGTGCCCGCGGTGCCGCTGGCGGCCGTCGCCGCGGTGCTGGTCGTCGTGATCGGGGTCGGCATCATCGCTTATAGCGGGCGCGGCCACCTGGGCGGAGGGGGAGCCTCGTCCACGGCAGGCGAGAGCGCCGCCAGGGCCGACCAGCTCTACGCGGGCGCCTTCGGCCGCCTGCCGACGCCTGCCTTCAACGGCGGCGCCAAGAACGCGACCGCGCCGCAGGCGGGCGCGGGCGGTGCGGTCCCCGAATACTCTGGCCCGGTACAGCTCACCTGGACCGGAAAGCTGGACCTCACCATCACGTCCGCACCTGTCTATCGCTACAACGAGCCGTCGACGAGCTCAGCCGATCAATTTGCCTCGGCGCTGGGCGCGGTGCTGCGCGAGCGGCCGTCAGGCTTCCTCGGCTCGTACTCCGCGTCGGATTACACGCTCAAGGTCCGCGGCACGGTGCAGTCGCCGCCCTCCAGTCCAGCCTTCTTCATCTTCTCCTCGCCGTCGATGCCGGCCATCGATGCGGCGGGCGCGGGGCCGCAGGACCTGGCCAACATCTTCCTGGCCCAGCACAGCCTTACGCCCGCGTGGGGCAACACGATCGTCGTGGACAGCAGCGGCGACCCGATCAAAGTCCGTTACCAGCGGCAGTTTGACGTCGCGGGTTATGGAGCAGCTCACCTGGTCGACGTCAACGGCGATCGCTACGGGCTCGAGGTCGACCTGAGCGCCAACCGCCCGGTGCTCGTCTCGGGCTTGCTGCCGGTCGGCCTGGAGACCGCCGACTACAAGATCGTGGCGGCGGGCGATGCCGTTCAGTCGGTGCTGGCCGCCTCCAGCGTGGGCAACGCGGCGACGCCGGCGCTGACCGTGAAGCTGACCCAGGCAGAGCTTGTCTACGTGCTGGCGCCGGCGGGCGGCCACAGCTTTTACGAGCCGGCGTACCTGTTCTCGGGCACATTCCAGCTCAACGGCGCGACGCTCGTCAAGCGTGTGCTGGTGCCGGCGGTCGATCCCTCGCAAAGGACTCCATAACGGTCCTCACGATCGGGCACTCCACCAGGTCGCTGGGGGAGTTCATCGACTTGCTGCGCCATCACAACGTTGGCCTGTTGGTCGATGTGCGGACGGTGCCGGCTTCGCGGCGGATGCCGCACTTCGCGAAGGCGGCGCTGGAGCGCTCCCTGGTGCAGCACGGAATCGTCTACCTGCACATGCCAGAGCTCGGCGGCTTGCGCAAGCCGAAACCCGATTCGATCAACCTGGGCTGGCGCAACGTTTCCTTTCGCGGCTATGCCGACTACATGCAGACGGATGAATTCTCGAAGGGCCTTGATCGGTTCTTGGATCTCCCCATCCGACCGGGCCGCATCGCGGCCGGGTCACCTTCCCCGGCCAGCGGGAAAGGAAAGCCGAACTTCCCAGAGTGTTGGGACGTGACTGCTCTGATGTGTGCTGAGGCTTTGCCCTGGCGCTGCCATCGCTCGCTCATCTCTGACGCGCTCACGGTGCGGGGCGTGGAGGTGAGGCACATCACCGGCAAGTCCGACCCCGCGCGCCACGAGCTGACGGCTTTCGCCATGGTTGAAAACGGGCGCATCACCTATCCCCCGCCAGATACACTCGGCCTCTGAGGGGATGGGCAAAAAGCAAGTCCGGCAAGTCCGGCAGCAGATGCGCAAAGTTCAGCCGAAGCCGGCCGCGTCCAACGCGGCCGGCGCGACTCGAAAGCAGCGCGAGCGCTTCGTCCAGTCGGGAGGGATGCTTCAGGGCTACGCGCCCGAATACGTGATCCGGATCGGCTACATCTCGGTCGCGGTCGCCGTCCTTTGCGTGCTGATCATGGCCGCCTGCCTTGTGTTGCTGCCCCCTGTCTACGGCTGGCCCGACGCCATCGCCGCGGCGATCGCGTGGGTGCTGCCGATCGCCCTCCTCGCCAGCTTCGTGGGCCCGGGCTTCAGGCTGGCGCTCCGGGACCGCAAGAGCGAGCCCAGGCTCGTGCAGGGCCAGCTTGTCGGTGCGAGCTCGGTGAGCACATCGATGGGCCTCGGCATGTTGATGGTCCAGACCCGAGGCGGCGTGGAGCAGTACCTCGTGCCGCCCGCGCGTCTCAAACAGGTGCCCGGCAACCAGGTCAACGTCGTCCTCACCGTCACACCCCATCTCAAGCACGTCAAATCGGTGGGCGTGATGGGGCAGCGAATGGTTGGACGCGTGGAGCCGCCGGTGCCGCCCGTCATGAGAAGACTGCAGCTGCTGCCGGTGCTCACGCCGCTGGCGCTGGCGGGCGGGGCGATCATCGGCGACGACGCGGTGGCGCTTGCCCCCATCTCGCCATCCGCGGTGCATGCGCTGCTCGCGGTGGTGGTCGGCGCAGTCCTGGCGGGCGCGGTCTACGGCGTCTCGTACCTGCTGCAGCGCCGGATGATGGAAGAGGTCCAGGCGCTGGTGCCGCGCACCTAGAGCGCGCGACCAGCTCCGCGACCGAAATAATTACGCCTCCGGCTCGCTCTCCGTCTCATCGACGGGCGGGGTGTTGATAGCGGACGGGGTTGGCGGCGTGACCCCAGTCTTCTTGGGTCCCATCTCGGCCGCCGCCGGCAGCAGCTTTTCGCGCTCGGGATAGGTCGCGATCAGAAGCAGGCTGAACGCCAGGCCGAAGATGACCGGTCCGAGGTGAAAGGTCTTGCGAAACACCAACCATGAGCCCACCTCGAAGACCAGGACGACGAGGCCGTACAGAATGCCGGCCCGGACCCAGCCGAGGTGCGCCGACGGATTGACGGCGGCGACGATGAGGCCGACGCCGAGCACCGCAGCCGCCGCAGAACCGTGGGTGCCGATCTGCTCGTCAAGGCTCGCCAGGGAGCCGATCAGGGTCTGGGCGGCGCCTCCGACCAGGGCAATGCCCATCAGCAGCATCCCGACCGGGAGGATGATCCGTTTCATGCCCGCGACTCTATACGGCCGGTACAGGCTTAGTCACGGATTAGACTCGAATCAATGACCAACGAAATTCCCATCACGCCGGAGGGTTTGGAAGCGGTCCGAAAGGAGCACGACGAGCTGACCACCAAGCGCCGGCCCTCGATCGTGGCCAAGATCAAGGCCGCCCGCGAGCTCGGCGACCTGTCCGAGAACTTCGAGTATCACGCCGCCAAGAACGAGCAGGGAATGATGGAGGCGCGAGTCAAAGAGCTCGAGGCGATCATCAAGAACCACGTCCTGATCGAAAACCACAACGAACCAGGTGTGGTCGGCATGGGGAGCACGGTCCACTTTGCCGAAGACGAAGCGGACGAAGAGTCCTATCGCATCGTCGGCCCGGCTGAGGCGGATCCCAAAGCTGGCCGCGTCAGCTTCGAGTCAGCGCTTGGCAAGGCGCTGATCGGGCATCGTGTGGGGGACAAGGTGGAGGTCCGTACGCCGAGCGCCGCGTACAGCGTCCGCATCACCGCCATTGAGTAGGTCGGCCGCCGCCACCAGCCCGCTCGCCGAGGTTCGGCGGTGGATGGCCAACCGACACGTGGATGCGGTCTACGTCACGCGGCCGGTTTCGATCGGTTATCTGACCGGCTTCCACGCCGAGCCGCACGAGCGCCTGATGGCGCTGGCGATCCGCCGTGATGAGGCGACTCTCATCGTGCCAGCGCTCGAGGCGCAGAAGGCGAACCAAAATGCGGCGAACGCCGCGGTTGTGTCCTGGCGTGATGGCGAAGACCCCTATGCGCTGGTCAGTCGCGTGCTCGCCGGCATGGTGGAGGTCGGTGTCGAGAAGGATCACTTGAGCCTGAATGCCGCCGAGGTCATCACCTCTCGCACCGGCGTCAGCGAGCTGGTCGATGTGGACTCGGAGATCCGCGGCTTGCGCCTGCTCAAGCACGAAGACGAGATCGAGAAGCTTGCCCGCGCCGCCGCGATCACCGACGCCGCCGGTGAGGCGGCCTTATCGCGGATCCGCGCCGGCCAGAGCGAGATCGAGGTTGCGCTCACCATCGGCTCGGTGATCGGCGAGCTCGGCGGAGACCTTGCGTTCGACTCGCTCGTGCAGTCGGGGCCGAACTCGGCGCTGCCGCACCTGGGACCGTCGAGTCGCAAGCTCGCGGCCGGCGACCTTGTGCTGGTCGACTTTGGCGCCGCGTTCGACGGTTACAAAGCCGACACCACGCGGATGGCGGTGGTCGGCGAGCCGGGCGAGCAACATCGCGCGATACACCGGCTCGTGCTCGAAGCCCATGACGCGGCGATCAAAGCGGTGCGGCCGGAAGCCACCACCGGAGAAGTCGACGCCGCGGCTCGGCGGGTCATCGAGGCGGCCGGGTACGGCGAGCATTTCTTGCATCGGGTCGGCCACGGCATCGGCCTCGAGGCTCACGAAGATCCCAGTCTCGATCCGGGATCGCAGACCGTGCTCGAGCCGGGGATGGTTTTCACCATCGAGCCTGGGATCTACATCCCGGGCTTCGGGGGCGTGCGGATCGAAGACGACGTGGTCGTCGAGCCATCCGGGTGCCGCGTGCTCACCCAGGCCGATCGATCCTTGCGCGTCATCAGTACCTGATGCTCGCGCCAGGGATGCGGCGCACCGCGCAGCGGGAGATGGTCTACAACACGATCGTGCGCCTCGGCGGACACTGCACGGCCGAAGAGATCACGATCGAGCTGCAAAGGACGAAGCCGGCATTTCCGAGGAGCACCGTCTATAGATCCCTCGAGGCGCTCACCGCCTCTGGTTCGGTGTACGCGGCGCACCTCGGTGATGGTCCGACGCATTACGAGCTGGCGAGCGGCGACCACCATCACGCGGTGTGCCAGGTTTGCGGAGGCGTGATGCACATCCAGGAAGAGCTCGTGGCCGAGCTCGAAGCGCATCTCGAGGAAGGCCATCGGTTCAAGCCGGTGCGCACGGAGGTGCTGGTCGTCGGAGTGTGCGACGAATGCTCGCGGAACCCTGCGCCGCCCGCCTCGCGGAGGCGGGTGATCGACCCTCACCATCGACCTTAGGAGGGCATAGATGGAAACCAAGATCGTCGGCACGGTGATGCCTGTTCTCGAGCTGAACATGCAGCCCAATGAGAAGGTCTTCGCCGAGTCCGGCGAACTCTCCTGGATGTCGATGGCAATTCAGATGCAGACGGGCACGTCCGTCGGCGGCCAGCAGGGAGGTTTTCTCGGCGCGCTCGGCAGGGCAGTGGCCGGCGGCACGCTCTTCATGACCGAGTACACCGCGGTGGGCGGACCCGGTCTTCTCGCCTTCGCCGCCAAGCTGCCGGGGCAGATCCTGCCTTTGGAGGTCGCGCCCGGCCAGGGATACATGGTGCATCGCCACGGTTTCCTCTGCGCCCAGCTCGGCGTGCAGTTCTCGATCGGGTTCCAGCAGCGCCTCGGCGCGGGCGTCTTCGGCGGCACCGGATTTCGGCTGCAGAAGCTCACCGGTCAAGGGCAGGCATGGGTTGCCCTGAACGGCGAGGTTGTCGTCTACGACCTGCAGCCCGGCAACACATTGCGGGTGCATCCCAGCCAGGTCGGGATGTTCCAGGAGTCGGTGCAGTTCAACGTGGTCACCGTGCCCGGCATCCAGAACATGTTTTTTGGTGGTTCAGGATTGTTCCTGGCGGCGCTGACCGGGCCGGGAAGGGTGTGGCTTCAGTCGATGAGCATGCAGCACCTTGCGCATGCCATTCAGGAGTACCTGCCTAAGGCAGGCTAGGTAAAAGGAGAAAAGCACATGGCGAGATTTCTGTTTCAAGCTTCGTACTCGGCGGACGGCATCAAAGGTGTGCTCAAAGACGGGGGCACGGGACGTCGCAGCGCGGTGGAGGCAGCGATCAAGTCACTGGGCGGAAAGCTCGAAGGCTTCTACTACGCGTTTGGTGAAACCGACGTCTACGTGATCGTCGACGGGATCGACAACGCAACCGCCGCCGCGTTTTCGATGGGCGTCGGTTCGACCGGCGCGCTCAGCAAGCTCAAGACGACGGTCCTGATGACTCCAGAGGAGATCGACCAGGCGGGCAAGAAAACGATGTCGTACCGCGCGCCCGGCCGCTAAGCACCAACATCGTGGCCGATCGCTGGCTGACGTTCGACTGTTTCGGCACCCTGATCGATTGGCGCCACGGCATCCGGACGACCGGCGAGCTCCTCTTCCCCGGCCACGGCGATCAGTTCGTTGTGGCGTACATCGCCGCCGAGACGGATGTGGAGAGCGAGGGAGCCTTCAAGCGATACCGCGCGGTGCTGACCGAGGCCACGCGCCGCGCGGCCAAACACATGTCGTTGGACCTCAAGCCCGACGACGCGACCGCGCTCGTCTCGACGATTCCCTACTGGCCGCCGTTTGCCGACGTCGGGTCCGCGCTGGCTGAGCTTCGCAAGGAAGGTTGGAAGTTCGCTCTGCTCACGAACTGCGACCGCGATATCATCGCCCTCACCCAGAGGCGCCTTCCCGCCTCCTTCGACGCCGTGGTCACCGCGGAGGACGTGTCCGCCTACAAACCGAGCCCGGCGCACTTTCGCTTATTCCAGTCGACGTTCGGTTCATCGGCCGGCGCGTGGATCCATGTCGCTCAGAGCTACTTCCACGACATCAGGCCGACGCATGAGCTTGGCATCACGCGTATCTGGGTCAACCGGCAAGGCGAGAAGGACGACCCGTCGATAGCTGACGCGGTGATAGGTGGGCTCGCCGGTTTGCCCGAGGCTGTAGCGCGACTTGCCAAAATCAGTTAGGGGAAAAGTCACCTAGGTCGACCGTCGCGCGGTACACGCGGCGGGCCGGGCCCGACTGGACCAGGCTGCCGTTCGGCTCGCGGCGAAGGGCCAGGTCGCCGCCGGGCATCTGCACCGTGACGCGGTCGTCGACCAGACCGCGGCGCATGCAAGCTGCGGCGACGGCGGTGGCGCTCGTGCCTGAGGCGAGCGTATAGCCGGCGCCCCGCTCCCAGATCTCCGCGCGCACGCGCGCGCGATCCACCACCTCGCAGAGCTGGACGTTGGTCCGCTCCGGGAAAGCGGGGTGGCGCTCGAGGTGCGGGCCCAGCTCGAGGCAGCGCTCCTTCGTCACCGGTTGGCCGAAGACCACGCAGTGCGGGTTCCCGACCGAGACGAGCATGGCCTCGACGCGGCCCGCGGCCGTGTCCAGCTCGACCGTTTCGGGCTCGCCGTCGAAGTTGGCGGGCAGGTCGCCGGCGCGAAATGACGGCCGGCCGATGTCGAGCTCGGTGACGATCTCGGCGCCGCTGGTCGACAGCACACGGACGGCGTTGGCGCGGTCTGCGGTGCGCAGCTCGAAGCGCTCGCCCGCGCCATGTTCGAGCACGGCGTGCGCAGCGGCGATACGAAGGCCGTTGCCGCTCTTTTGCGCCTCTGAGCGGTCGGGGTTGAAGATGCGCACGCTCATCGCTTTCCGATCAAACGCGAGCAGGCCGTCGGAGCCAAGGCCGCGATGGCGGTCGCAAAGCGACGGCAGCAGAGCCACCAGCTCGGCGAGCGGTCCTGGCAGGTCCAGGACGAGGTAGTCATTGCCAAGCGCCTGGTATTTGAACAGCTCTATTTGCGACACCGTCGCAATTGTCCGGAATTCGCCGACCCAGCCGTAGGTTGCTTAGAATTGATCGTCTATGCGGGACCTCGCCTGGCCTGCCCAGCGACTGACCCACATCCCGGCCTGCTTCTGTAGCTAGCACCGGCCGTCTGCTCGCGCCGTCACGGCGCGCCCAACGACCGCTTCTCGTCTCCTTACTGTTTCGTTCGGCATTCGCATTTTCTGGAGGAATTGGAATTGAGCTCTCAAACACAAACGAAGGCATTGGTGACCACCGATTGGATCGCCGAGCACGCCAAGGATTCAGGCCTCCGTCTGGTCGAGGTGGACGTCGACCCGTCGGTCTACGAGAAGGGTCATATCGAAGGGGCCGCCGGCTGGAACTGGAAGCGTGACCTCCAGGACCAGGTGGCCCGGGACATCGCGCCGAAAGAGGCGCTGGCGCAGCTGCTCGGCCGCAGCGGCATCACCCCCGAGACGACGATCGTCCTTTATGGCGACAACAACAACTGGTTCGCCGCGTACGCGTACTGGGCCTTGAAGTACTACGGGCATGACAAGGTCCAGCTCGTTGACGGCGGCCGCGTGAAGTGGGAGAAGGAAGGACGGTCGTACTCGACCGATGCGCCGAGCTATCCAGCGACCAGCTACCAGTTCAAGAGCTCGCCCAACGAGAAGATCCGCGCCTACCGCGACCACGTTCTGGACCGGCTCGGCAAGGTGGCCCTGGTCGACGTTCGCTCGCCCAAGGAATACTCGGGTGAGCTGCTCGCCCCGGAAAACCTGCCGCAGGAAGGCGCGCAGCGCGGCGGCCACATCCCGACCGCGGCCAGCATCCCGTGGGCGACCGCGGTCAACGCCGAGGACGGCACCTTCAAGAGCGTCGATGAGCTGAAGGACATCTACGGCGGCAAGGGTGTCGTTTCGGACCAGGAAGTGATCGCCTACTGCCGCATCGGCGAGCGCTCGGCGCACACGTGGTTCGTGCTGCACGAGCTGCTCGGCTACCCCGACGTCAAGAACTACGACGGGTCATGGACCGAGTGGGGCAGCTCCATCCGCGTCCCCATCGAGAAGTGAGCACCCCCACCACTGTCGTCGACCACTCGGCGCTGAAGGTCAACCAGACCGGAATCGTCGCGACGGTGCTCATCGCATTCGTGGGCAGCGTCGTTTTCCGTCCACTGCTGGTCTTGATCCCACTGCTCGCGATCGTGCTGCTCCTCGGCACCTTCGCGCCGCAGCTGGCGCTGTTCAAGCAGCTCTACTTCAGGGTCCTCAAGCCGGCCGGCATCGTCAAGCCGCGACCTGTGCAGGACCGGCCAGAGCCGCACAACTTCGCGCAGGGGCTGGGTGGAGTCTTCCTCGCCGTGGCTTCCATCTTCCTGATCCCGGTGGCGTTCATCGGGCTCGCCCTCGCGTTGATCGTCGCGGTGCTGGCTTTTGTCAACCTGGCTTTCGGCTACTGCCTGGGCTGCCAGATCTTCTATCAGCTCGAGCGCAGAGGACTGCTGCGAGCGTGAGTGCGCAACTCTGGGCGCTGGCGGCGGTGGGCATCGTAGTGCTCGCCGCCGCCTGCCTGGAGACCTTCCGGTCACGTCGGGCACGGCAGCTGGCGATGGGCGCGACCGCGGCGCCCGCGAGCGACCCGTACATCCTTTACTTCACCGGCGACAGCTGCACCGTCTGCCGCACCCACCAGGAACCGGCGCTGGCGCGGCTTGGCGACGTCCGGATCGACAGAGTCGACGCGGTCGCCGAACGCACGCTGGCGGATCGCTTCCACGTCTATACGCTGCCGACGACCGTCGTCATGGCGCCTGACGGTCACGCCCTGCACGTGAACTACGGCTACGCGCCGGCGCCCAAGCTGCAGCGTCAGCTGGCCGACGCGCGCGTCGCAGGCCTGAGGTCGGCGGCGACCGCCTAAGCGGCGCCGATATCCTTCGGTTCGTGACCCCTCGGCTCAAGCTCGCCGTGCTGGCGCTGTTTGTCGCCGCCGCGTGCGGGCAGGCACAACCGACCCCTGGCCAGCAGATTCTTTTGGGTGCGATCTATCCGCTCAGCGGTCCCCAGGCGCAGGGCGGAAAGGAAGAGCTGGCTGGGGTCCAGGCGGCGCTCCGCGTCTCAAGTGCGAAGGTGCGCCTGGAGGTGATGGACGCCACCACTCCCGAGGCCGCCGCCGCCGCGGTCGACGCGCTGGTCCACCGGTATCACGTGCCGGCGATTCTCGGCACCTATGGCAGCACGCTCTCGGTCGCCGCCTCAGCGCGGGCCGAGGAGCTCAAGACCGTCTACTGGGAGACCGGCGCGGTCGCTGATCCCATCACGGCGCACCGCCACTATGTTTTCCGAACCGTCGCGACAGGGAGCGCCCTGGGTCGCATGGCCGTGACGTTCACCCACGACGTTCTGCTGCCTGAATACAAGATGCCGGCCGCGCGCGCGGTCGTCATTCGCGTCAACGACATCTATGGCAGGTCGGTCGGGGGCGGGGAACAAGAGCTCGCGCAGGCGAAGGGCATCAACGTCGTCGATGTCATCGAGTACGACCCGAAAGCGTTTGACGCCAACGTCATCTCCGCCCGGCTGGCAGCGGACCGGGCCGATTTTCTGTGGGACGTCAGCTATCTCGACGACGGCGTGGGGATCTGGAATGCCATCCTGAACAACCACGTGTCACTCAAGGGTGCAATCGGCACGAGCTCCGCGTTCTGCATGCCCGCCTTCAGCCAAAGGCTGGGTGCAGGATCGATCGGCGTCTACGCGGCTGACAAGCCCGATGCGGACATCAGCCCGGCCGCTCTGTCACCGGACGGCCGGGCATTGCTTGCCAGGGCGAAGGCAGCCTACACGGGCTCGGCGATGGACATCCCGGCCGTGGCAGGCTTCGTCGGCGGTTGGACGCTGGTGCATGACGTGCTGCCCAATGTCGGCGGTGCGGTCAGCGCCGAATCGATTCGCTCGGTGGCGCTCGGAGTCGATGTGCCCGTGGGAGACAGCATCAACGGCGGGGGCGTGAAGTTCGCAGGGCCGGGTGCCCTCGACGAGGGTCAGAACACCCGGGCGGCCGCGGTGGTCGGACAGTGGCGGGCGGTGGGTGTGATGAAGGTCGTCTATCCGGCGGCTTACGCCCAGTAATCACTCACGCTCGTCTGCCCGGCCCTCTTCACGAGGGGGAGAGGCCTCCTAGTTTTCGAGCGCCTTCTGGACCAGGGTGATGTCCATCCAGCGGTCAAACTTGTGGGCCGCGTTGCGGATGGTGCCCACGATCTCGAATCCGTGCCTGGCGAAGAGCGCGACGCCGGCCCGGTTGTCCTTGGCGATGCTGGCGACGATCGTCCTGTAGCCGAGGCCCCGCGCCTCCTTGGTCAGGTCCGTGAGCAGCGCTCCGCCGATTCCCTTGCCGTGATGGACAGGATCGACGTAAACGAGCGACTCGACCACGTCGAAGCCCCGTTGCTTCCAGGGCAAGAGTCGCGCCCAGCCGATCACACCCGTGTCGTCGACGGCGACCAGGAGCTTGGAGCGCTTGCCGTGCGCATCCCACCAGGCCTGAGCCTCCTCGGCGTCGAGGGGCTCGGAGTCGATGGTGGCGAAAGTCTGGTTGACGGCCCAGTTGTAGAGGCCCATGATCGCCTTCAGGTCGTCCTGTGTCGCCGCTCTGAGCGTGTAGGCCTTTGTCGTTTTCGCCTTCGCCATCCCGACCATTATGTGGCCCCTCCGCCGGCCGACGCCGGCACCTCCCCATAAATGGGAAGGACGCTCTGCTAACTTTCCGCGGGTGAGGCCCGAGATCAAGACGCCGCTGCCAGGACCAAAAGCCGCGGAACTGATCGCCCGCGACGCCAAGGCGATGTCGCCAAGCTTCACCCGCGCATACCCGTTCGTGATGGAGCGAGGCCGGGGCTGCTGGGTCACCGACGTCGACGGCAACCAGTTCCTCGACTTCACCGCCGGCATCGCTGTCGTCACGACCGGGCATTCGCATCCGGCGGTTGTGGCCGCGATCAAAGAACAGGCTGACCACTTCCTTCATATGTCCGGCACGGATTTCTACTACAGCTCCGAGATCGAGCTCGCCGAGCGGCTCGAGGCCAGGATCCTGCCCGGGACCCCCGCGCGCGTCTTCTTCACCAACTCCGGAGCCGAAGCGATCGAGGGTGCGATGAAGCTCGCGCGCTACGCGACCGGGCGGCCAAGCTACATCGCCTTCATCGGCGGGTTTCACGGCCGGACTTTTGGCGCGCTCTCGCTCACGGCGTCGAAGGCCAGCCAGCGCCGGCGCTTCGCGCCTCTTTTGTCTTCGGTTTTTCACGCTCCGTTCCCAACCGCCTCGCGTGGCGTGACGACCGACCAATCGATCGAGCGGATCGAGGAGCTCTTCGCAACTGTGGCGCCGCCCGAAAGCGTCGCCGCTGTCTTTGTCGAACCGATCCAGGGCGAGGGCGGGTACCTCGTGCCGCCAGACGACTTCCTGCCCCGGCTGCGGGAGCTGACCTCCAGGCACGGGATCCTCCTGGTCGCGGACGAGGTCCAGTCGGGCATGGGCCGCACCGGGCACCTGCTGGCGGTCGAGCACTGGGGCGTCGAGCCCGACATCGTGTGCCTCGCCAAGGGCATCGCTTCAGGTCTGCCCTTAGGCGCGTTCATCGCCCGCGCGGAGCAGATGAGCTGGCCGCCAGGGTCGCACGGCAGCACGTTCGGCGGCAATCCCCTTGCTTGCGCGGCGGGACTGGCGACCCTCGACCTGCTCGAGGACGGCTTGATGGAGAACGCCGCGCGCGTGGGCGCGCAGCTGCAGGATGGGCTGCGAGAGATCGCCTCGAGTCACCAGGACGTGACCGACGTGCGCGGCCTTGGCCTGATGCTTGCGCTCGAGTTCAAGACTCCTGAACAGGCCGCGAAGCTCGTGCAGTCGGCATTCGAGCGCGGGCTGCTTCTGCTCACGGCGGGAATACGCGCGGTCCGCATCAGTCCGCCCCTGGTGCTCAATCCGGACGACGCCGCGACCGGCCTCGAGATAATCGCCTCCGCGCTGGACTAGTCAATCCACTGAGGAGCCCGCTCCTCATCGGATTGAGTCGGCGATCGGCTGCATCGAGGTCGCGGCGGCGCGGTCATCACTGGCGAGGCTTCGCGACGACTTGGCTCGCTGCTCGTCGATCACTTTGAGCGTCGCCGTGACCTGCGCCGCGACCTGAGACTGATTGGCGTGCGCGAGGCCGGCGAAAGCGTTGACGAAGGTGTCGTTAAGCGCCTGCTTCGAGGCCGAATCTCCGGTGGCGTAGCTCACCAGTGCCGCATCCTTCGCCGTCCACACGTTGTCGAACTGCGTTCCGGTGCTGTTGCCGAAGGCGGTGGCGAAGACGGTGCCGAGCAGGTCGCCGTTTGACGCCAGCGCCGCCGCCGACGCGGTCCTCTCGGCGCTCCGTCCCGCAACCACCGCGGCCGTGGCCATGGTGGCGAGGTAGGAATGCTCCTGCAGCAAATTGTTCAGCGAGACGCGAACGTCCACGGCGTGCGCCGAAGGATCACCGGGAAACTTGTCCGGAAACTTGTGCGCGATCTGGACGGCGAGGGCGTCGGCCAGGCGGGATGTCTGCGCGTAGGCGGTGTGCAGGTCCTTGTAGAACGCCGGGTACCTCTGCGCGAAGACGTCATCGATGAAAGCCTTGTCTTCGAGAACCTGCTGCGTCGTCAGCTGCGTCACGGGATCGAGCGGCAGCTGACTCACGTCGCTCACGAGCTGAGCGAATTGCGGGACAAAGCCATTGGTGAGGCCGGACATCGCGCCGCTTGCCTTGCCGTCGTTGTGTGTCACCACCGCGATCGCATAGTCGACCAGGTAACCGTTCTGGACGTTCCACTGCTGCGCGAGCTGCGCCGCGGCCGAATTGCCGAAGGCGCGGCGCATGAGGTCGGCGAGATCACTCGAGTTTGCCGTGAGCAGGGCCGTGTACCCCGCGTAATCGTCGGAGTGGTTCACGGCCGCAGCCGACTCCTTGGCCACGATCATCACCTGCTCGCCAAGGAGCAGGTCGAGGCGCGTGCGCAGGTCCGCGGCCTGGGTGCCGGCCACGCTGGCGGCCGGCGATGACCCGCCTGGCGTTTGGCCGCCACCCGTTGGATTGCAGGCCAGGGCCAAGATCCCGAGCACGGCGACCGCGGCGAGTCTCAAACCGCCGCCATTCTGAACAGGTGGGGCGGCCTGCGCGCGCCCGGCGTCGAACTAGCATGGTCAGGTCTTGCCCGAATGGCTCCTGGTCGACGGCTCGAGCATGTTTTTCAGAGCCTTTTATGCGATCCCGCAGACCATGCGCGGACCCGGAGGCGACCTGGTCAACGCGGTGCGCGGCACCCTGGACACGCTCGCGCGGTACGTAACCGATCGCCGGCCGCGCCACCTCGCGTTCACCACGGATGAGGACTGGCGGCCCGACTGGCGCGTCGAGCTCATCCCCGGTTACAAAGAGCACCGCACCGCCGAGCCCATGCCGCCCGCCCTGATCCCTCAGGTGCCGATCATCCTCGCGTCGCTCACGGATGTGGTCGTCCTCTATCCGCAGAAGGGCGGCATCGCGGTCGTGGACGAGGCTGAGGTGGCGCGGCGGTACTCGATTCCGGGCCGCGCTTATGCCGACTACGCGATCCTGCGCGGTGACCCGTCGGACGGGCTGCCCGGCATTGCCGGCGTGGGCGACAAGAAAGCCGCCGAGCTGGTCACGCGGTACGGCTCTGTGGGGGCCATGCTCGAGGCCGGTGTCTTCCGCAATGCCAACGCCGAATACCTGGAGAAGGCGCTGCGGGTCGTGCCTCCCGTCC
>WNGI01001090.1_pt1 | contig 21964 bp, 18 predicted proteins | sample 5400621 | NCBI WGS metagenome assembly WNGI01 (sample SAMN13153374, study PRJNA577476) | soil metagenome | isolation source: 20 cm soil or saprolite under Garry oak tree replicate 1 | place: USA:California | collected 2016-06-15
ACCGTCTGGGCGTTCGCCCCAATGTAGCCGCTGCTGACGACTACTTGCGGCGGCGCCAGGTCGGGCAATTGAGCGATCGGAAGCGTGGGAATGGAGATCGCTCCCGCAAGAATGATGAATAGTGCGCAGACCGTGGCAAAAACCGGCCGCCGGATGAAGAAATCAACGAACAAGGCCGGAGGCCGCCTTTGCTGGGAGTGCAGTGGGGCCGCTCATGAGGTCGAGGTGACTACCGGCCTGAATTGCCCTGGCCTTTGCTCTGAATTTGCTCCGTGACCGGCATGCCGTCCTGCAGAAATTGCGTTCCGGAAATGATCAGGTGATCCCCGGCTTTGAGCCCATCGAGAACCACAAAATCATTGCCGACAGTATCGCCAAGCTTTAAAGGTTTTTGCCGTGCCACGGTTCCTTTGCCTTCGTTGACGGCAACGAACGCGAAGAACTGGCCATTGATGCGGAGTACGGCAAGCACGGGAATCACGGGGCCTTCGTGAATGCCCCAGGTGATCTGCGCGCGAACCTGTTGAGCGATGCGCAGTTTGCCCCGCGGATTCTCAATGGTGGCCTTGGCGAGAACCGTTTGTGTATCCGTCTCGACCTGCGGTGATACAAACGTGATGCGCGTCTCACTGACCGGATTACCCGCGGTGTCGAGCAGCCGCACGGGTAACCCGGTTTTCAGGTTCCTGGCACGCTCGGCAGGAACGTAAATGTAAGCTTCCAGCGCTCCCGGCTCGTCAATGCTGGTTAGCATCGTCGCAACCGTCACGCGGTCGCCCATGTGTACGGGGATATCGCCGACGATCCCGTCCATCGGCGAGGTAACGCTGTAGTAGTGAAGCTCTACTTTTTGCTGCTTCACCTGTTCGTCGAGGGACTTCAATTGTGCCAGAGCCGCCTCGTAACCGGTTTGGGCATTATCCATTTCCTGCTTGCTGATCACTCCGGCTTCAAACAACTTCTGCGCGCGATCCAGCGAAACCTTGGCGTAGCGCAGGTTTGCTTCCTGCGCCGCGCGCGAGGCTTCCTGGCTGTTCACCGTGGCTTCCTGTTTCAGCGGGTCGATCTGCAGGAGTGGCGTTCCCGCTTTCACGTGGTCACCTGATTTCACGAAAATCCGCGTAATCTGTCCCTCGACCTGCGGATTGATTGCCGCGGCGTGCCGCGATTTCAGGATGGACAGATACTCGGTGGTATCCGGGATTTTCACCGCGGGAGCAATCTGTACTTGGACCGGCATGGCAGCCGCACCATCGCGCGGCGCATTGTCGGCCGCGCTTTTCTGGCAGCCGCACACGAATACACCCGCCGCCAGCGCCAGCAACAAAGCGGCCCGCCGCATTTCAGTGTTTGGTCTTCGAGTCCTGCAATTCCCCGGAACAAATGGACACATACCCGTTTACCTGACCTCAAATCTTACGACACTATGCAGTAGGAGCAAATAGAGAGGTTTCCTCACCCATTGGACGCAGGGAAAAGCGGTTCGTTATATTGAAGTTTGCGACAGCAGATCAGTAGAAATCGCGGGAATTGATTCTTTTTCCGGAAAGCCCGAGCTGCAGGACGTCCATCTGTTCCGGCCGGTCAAAAACCTTGCCCGGGAAAAAGATTTTCGCCAGCACTCGCACGCCGCCAAACGCTACGCCCAGGACCACCGCCACCACCATGAACAAGCCCGTGCCAAAAATAATCTTGACCAGGGTTGTAAGCAAGGGCGGGTCGGTGACCGTTTGGTGCGGCTCGTTCCACGTCACTTCCGTTTCGTAAATCACCGCCCTCCGCAGCGAATCGCCATAACCCGCTGAGGATGGCTTCAGTACCAAAGAGAGCAGGGAAGCCTTGCGCTCAATGGTCGTTCCCGCCCGCTTGGCCGCCGGCGGGAGCGCCTGCTCCAGATGTCGCAGGTGTTGCTCCGCCAGTTGCGGCGTCGGATACTCCAGCAGTAACAAACCTGCCGAGTCCTTGCCTTTGCGATATTCCGCGATCATGGCCTCCGCGCCAGAGGCAAATCCTGCCTCACTCACGAGGCTCGTGAATTCCTCCTGTTTCAGCGAGTTCAGCGCATTCCGCAACGCCGCAGGCCCCAGCGCATACCTTTGCGTTCCATCCGAGAACCCGCTCGGCAAATACGTTCGAATCGGCGGCAGTGGCGTCTGGCTGGAATGTTTCCGGACCATCGCCAGAAGCTGTTGCAACTCATCGGTCGTTGGATTTTGTGGGGGCCGGACTTCCAGGATCAGGTTGCCAAGGAGGAGCAAGAGGCGCTCCTGGTCGATCGCCGAAGGCCCACCGACCGTGGATGGATGCATGTTGGGCCCGAACTCCGCGGTGTACGCTTCGTACGCGCCGCTGGGGTCACGGAATTGCCGGAGTATGACCCCAACCTTCTGAGTCCCGTCGGAATACTCATTAGCGAGCGAGTCCGTCATACCCGACTCGGCGAAAACCTGTGCCCGCCCTTCGTCACTCTTAATCTTGATTGGGGAGTTGGCGGCTTTCCATCGCCCAAATTGTCCGGGGAAAACTTGCTCGAGTGCGCCTTGCGCAGGCAAACGGTGTACGGCGGCCACGGCGGCCGTAAGAAGCAACAGGAAGATAAGGCAATACTTTCGCATCCCCGCCTCTATTAGACACCAACTGCCTAGTTTTGGTTGCGAGATTGTTCAACTACTGCTGCACTGGGGCGCCCCGAACCGGGTTTGGCTGGCAGGTTCATCCCCACGCTGTTCATGCTCTCCAGGTAGCTTACCATGCCCTGATACAGCCCCTCGGCCACCTTCTGCCTTTGCTCGGGCTTCTTAAGCATTTGCTCGTCCGCCGGGTTACTCAGGAACGAAATCTCCGTCAAGATCGAAGGCATGTCCGCGCCGATCAGCACTACGAAGGGCGCTTTCCGCACGCCGCGGTTTTTCATCGGCTTGTTTGACTTTTGAATCCGCTTAGAGAGGGAATCCTGGATGTCTTCGGCAAGTTCTTTGGACTCATCAATTTTTTCCGTCCTCGCGATTTTCATCACCAGATCCTGCAGCTCGTGTACTCCTCCCTGCGCCGTGGCGTTTTCCCGCGCCGCCACCTCCATCGCCTCCGCCGAGCCCTTCAGGTTCAGGTAGTACGTCTCAATGCCGCGTGCCGCGTGGTCCCGGCTCGAATTCGCGTGAATCGAAATAAACAGATCCGCCTTGGCCTGGTTCGCGATGTTCGTCCGCTCTTCCAGCGGAACAAAGCTGTCGTCCGAGCGCGTATAGATCACATTCGCGCCCGGCAGCCGCTGCTCGATGATTTTCCCGAGCCGCAGCGCCACGTCCAGGCACAGGTCTTTCTCCATCAACCCGGTCGGGCCAATCGTCCCCGTATCGTGCCCGCCGTGGCCCGCGTCGATCACAATCCTTCCAATCTTCAAGCCCAGCGCGCGCGTCAGCGTGGACTGTCCATCGCGCGTGGGTTGCGGAGCGCTCGCCGGCTGGATCAAATCCGGCTTCGCGCTCGAGCTAGTTGCTTTGATTGATTTCGATTTGGAGCTTTTCGCGCTCGGCAGCGAATTGCGCGCCGCCGCGGAAGAATTGTTCGCCGCCCCTGAATCGTTAATTGCGCCACCGCTAGTCGCGACTCCGTTAACCGCGCCCCCGCCAATTGCGCCACTGATGGCGCTCTTCGAATTTTCTGCCCGTTGCTCCGGAGCGGAGTCCGCGTCCGTCCCCGTACCCTTTGGGCCCGCGTTCTGAACCGTTCGCGCTTCGTTGGCCGCCACCGCACTCTCATTCGAATCTTCCACCTCCGCTTCCTGCCCGCGTTTCCCTTTGGCCGCACGCATCGTCGCCGCCGGCCGGGAATTTCCGTAGAGATCGATCGAGAGCCGCGGCGGATTACTTGTCAGCGAAGCGGTGTATTCCTTCACTCCGTTCACGTCCAGCACCACGCGTACCATGCCCTCATGATTCTGCGCCACACGCACGGCGGTCAGCAGGCCGCCGTCAACGTGGACATTCCCGCGAGCGACTTCCGGCGTCAGCCGCGCCGCGTGCAAATCGAAAAAGATGCGCTCGGGACTCGCGATGCGCCCGGAAGCATACTGCACGCTGTCCTCGAGATCGATGGTCACCCGCGCCGTATCGCCGTTGGCGTCTGCGCGAATCATCCGCACCCGCGGAATCTCCCGCGATCCCGGCCGGCCAACGGACTTGCCCCCGGAGTGCACCGGCGCATTCGCGCGCACTTCTTCCGAGGCTGGCGGAGCCGCTGTTGAATTTAAGGCCACGTTATTCGTCGCCGAGGGCGCGTCGCCGTTCTGCAGCAACGCCAATTCCGCCAGCGCTTCTTGCGCTTCGCGTTTCCTTGGCGAACGCGGATAGCGTTTCAGGAAATCTCCATAGGTTTTTTTCGCCAGCGCTGAATCTCCCAGCTGATCGCGCTGCAGCTTCGCCGCTCGTAAGGTCGCATCCTGGCAATACCGGCTTGTCGGATATTCGCGCACCAGGAATTGGTAGGAATCGGCGGCCGACTGGTAGTAGCTTCTCCCAAACCGGTCGCCCATCTCGGTGTAAAGCTCCGCCACTGCCAGAAGCGAATCGGGAACTTCAGGAGCTCGCGGTGTTATCAAAGCGACGCGGCGATAGCCGGTGACCACTTGTTTGTAATCCGCCAGCGTGCGTTTCTCGGTAGCCTTGCCGTTCAGCGCCGCGCGCTGCTCTTCGGCCCGCGCAAATTGCATGGAAGCGGACTGACGCCTCACCGCGGCGGTGGCCGCAGCTTCTGCAGCCGTTTTCCCCGGCGCAGCGGCGCCAACGGTCAGCACAGAACCCAACGCCACAAAAACTGGCGAAAGACGGGCGAAGCCCTTGTGCAAAATTTTTTTGCCCCCAAACATCAACCGACATCCCCCAAAAACACCAAACTACATTCCCCCAACGCCACGCAATCCCAGCTGCAATCCCGCGCTCACTTCAGCAATACGCCAAAACTTCCCAGGCCCAGATTCACGGCGCCCCGAAAACTAAAAATCATCCACGGACAACTGAAAACTGAAAACTGAAAACTGAAAACTGAAAACTGAAAACTGAAAACTGAAAACTGAAAACTGAAAACTCTCTCTATTCGTTAGTGAATACGACGCGGCCATCCGGTGTAACGTCTTTGTGGATCGCGTGTGCATTGATGAACGCGTCCGCAAGGCGGCCCGAACCCGGCCGGAAATAGGCGTTCTGTACTCTCAGTACATAGTTTCGCGTCTCTCGATACGCGGGGATGCCGTGAGCCCGGTCAACAGCACCCTCCCCCGCATTGTACGCTGCCAGTGCCAAATCTAGGTTGCCATTGTATCGTTCTAGCAACCATTTCAAATGCTTAACCCCGGCGTCAATATTTTGTTGCGGGTTGAAAACGTCATAAGCTCCATATCGTTGTGCCGTCGTGGGGATCAACTGCATCAATCCGCCGGCTCCCTTGCGGGAATACGCCCTTGGATTCCAGTTCGATTCCGTTTCGATCACCGCGCGCACCAGTGCAGGGTCCACGCGATGCCGGTCCGCCGCTTCTCGAACGAGCTTCTCAGTGCCGTCACGGCCGATGTCCATGGCCGGACGGTTGCTTCCCGAAAAAGAAGACTCGGCGGGCAGGTAGATGTTGGTGCGCGGCTTCGAGGCATTGAGCTTGGCTGTCAACGGCGGTTCGGCGTTTACAAAAAACGGCCGTCCCGCATCGTCAACGACCTTGGCGATCTGGCCGCTGGCGCCCCGTGCGAAAACAGTCGCACAAAGGACCAGCGTCGCTAGAAGAAGCCCTGCCGTCATTGCCGTGCGTTTTTTCATCATCCTACCTTGGGAAAGGCAACAACAATTTTGCAGCCTACTACAGAGTGGACAGTTTTCAACATGGCCGCGCAGCGGTCAATGTCCCTTCAGTACTAGGGCCCCCCGCCGAGCGGTCTACCCTGGGGAAGACGACGCCTGGCGATAGCTCTCCTTGCGAAGTCGTGTTGGCGAGGATGCCGAACTGGCTTAGGCCGTGGATGAAAACGTATCCCACGGACACGCTTCTGGCGCCACGGGGATTATAGCAAGGGTTCGATCAGGGAGGGGACGCTCTCCAAGGCCACTTTTAGGCCAGTTGTGTCTTTTCCGCCAGCTTCGGCCAGGTCAGGTCTTCCCCCGCCGGAACCCCCTAGCCGTTTGGCCAGTGCCTGTATCAGCTTGCCCGCATGGACTCTAGCCGTCAGGTCCTTGGTCACCCCGGCGATCAGTGCCACTTTGCCGTCCTCCGGCATGCCCAGGGCTACCACCCCCGAGCCTAGCTTCTGGCGCAAACTGTCCACCAGTTGCCTAAGTCCTTCGCGGTCAACGTTTTCCACTTCGGCCGCGATCACCTTGACCCCCTTGATCATCTGCACCCGGGCCACTAGCTCGTCGAGTTGGCTGAGCGCGCCCTTGCGTTTCTGCGCCTCCAGCTCTTTCTCCAGATGCTTGGCGGTCTGGGATAGCTTCTCAACCTGGGCCAGGATGCCGTCCTCCCCGACATTGAGCTTGCTGGCAACTTGCCGCAGGATTTGCGCTTGGTTTTGAAAATGCTCCAGCGCGCCGATACCGGTCACGGCCTCAATGCGGCGAACGCCGGCGGCCACGGATTCTTCACTCACGATTTTCAGCACGCCGATGTCGCCGACGCGCTGCGCGTGCGTCCCACCGCAAAGTTCTTTCGAGTAGAAACCGCGGGCCGCTCGCGGATCGGCAATCGTCACCACGCGTACGTTGTGCTCCGGATACTTGTCGCCGAAAAACGCCAGCGCCCCGGAAGCCAGCGCTTCTTCTAGCGACGTGACGTTTGTCTCGATCTCCGTGTTCAGCCGGATCTCGTCGTTCACCTGCTGCTCGATGTCGCGCAGCTCTTCCGCATCCACGTGCGCGAAGTGCGAGAAGTCAAAGCGCAGCCGCTCCGGCGCATTCAGCGACCCGGCTTGCTTCACATGCGTCCCCAGAATATTCCGCAGCGCCGCATTCACCAGGTGCGTCCCCGAATGGTTGCGGATAATCCGCGCCCGCCGCTCCGCATCGGCCACCACCGCCACGCGATCCCCCACGCGCAGCGTCTCTTTCGCCACAACCTTGTGCGCCACCAGTCCCGCGATGGGGTAATACGCGCCCGTCACATCCGCGAGTTGTTGCGATTCCGAGTTGTCGTAGAACGCCCCGGTATCCGCCACCTGCCCGCCCGATTCCGCATAAATCACCGTGCGGTCCAGAACAACTTCGCCGCTCCCGCCTGGAATCAGTTCGTTGACTGGCCCGAGCTTCGTGTCGGCGCGGTGAGCGCCGCCAGTAAGAATGATCGCTTCAATCCGGCAATCCTTCGCCGTCGTCCCAAAATAAAAATCCGGCTCCGTCTTGAACGTCTCCGCCAATTTCGCATAAGCCGGATTCGCTGCCTCCTTTGCCCCACCCTTCCACGACGCCCGCGCCCGCGTCCGCTGCTCCTGCATCGCCCGCTCGAACCCCCCCCAATCAACACAGAAGGCGGCGTCACGAACCACATCCTCTATAAAGTCCCGAGGCAAACCATAAGTATCGTAGAGTCTGAAAGCCTTATCGCCAGCGTACTGTCCAACAGTAAAAGGTGTGCCACGAAGCTGCTCTCTTGCGTGGTGCTCTATCAAAACCGGTCCGCGTAGTTCGTTCAGGTCCTCCTCGAGTTTCTTGAGTCCAATATTCACTGTACGACTGAAGCGTAATTCTTCCTGGTCGAGAATATGGTTGACACGTTCAGCGGTTTCCGCGAGTTCCGGATACGCACCAGCCATGAGCGTCCGCACGGCGTCCGACATTTTGCATAGAAATGGCGAAGGAGCCCCCAAAATACGCGAGTGTCGCAGCGCCCGACGAATGATTTTCCGCAAGACGTAACCGCGGCCTTCGTTTGAGGGAACAACACCGTCTGAGATCAGAAACGTTGCGGCGCGAGAGTGATCCGCAATTATGCGGAAGGATGCGGCGAGATCTGGCCGAGTCGTTAGCGTCGAACTACATAGTTTTTCGGCGCTAGTGATGAGCGGCGTGAAGAGATCGGTATCGTAGTTGGAGACCACACCCTGGAGGACGGCGGCGACGCGTTCGAGGCCCATGCCGGTGTCCACGCAAGGCTTTGGCAGGGGAGTGAGCGTGCCGCTGGCGTCGCGGTTGAACTGCATGAACACGAGATTCCAGATTTCGACATACCGCCCGCAGTCACAAGGAAATTTGCAATCCGCATGGCCCTCGTCGGATGCGGCGGGTCCCATGTCGTAATGACTCTCGCTGCACGGCCCGCACGGACCTGTATCCCCCATGGCCCAGAAGTTTTCCTTCAGGCCCGGAATGGCGAAAATGCGATCAGCGGGGACATTTTGCGCCAGCCAAAAACCTTTCGCTTCTTCGTCCACACCTAAAGTAGTGCCAGGCGCGACTTCTGCGCCGCCAAAAACCGTGACGTACAATTTGTCCTTTGAAATTCCAAACCACTGCGGAGAAGTGATCAATTCCCAAGCATAAGCAATCGCATCCTGCTTGAAATAATCCCCAAACGAAAAATTCCCAAGCATCTCGAAAAACGTATGATGCCGCTTGGTAAAGCCCACATTTTCCAGATCGTTGTGCTTGCCGCCCGCGCGCACGCATTTCTGGCAGCTCGTCGCTCGCGTGTAATCCCGCTTTTCGAGCCCCAGAAACACGTCCTTGAACTGGTTCATCCCCGCATTCGTAAACAGCAGGGTAGCGTCCCCATGCGGCACCAGCGGCGAGCTCCGCACCCGCCGGTGCCCCTTGCCCTCAAAAAACCGCAGAAATGTCTCGCGTATGTCGTTGCCCGTCATTTTTTTCCGTGCCCTTCGGGCACGTCAGCCCCAGTTTTGCAGGATTCAATCCCCAGATTATCGCAGACGCCGCAAACCCCCGCAATGAAACCAGAGGCGCGAGAGGCACGATCCTATTCGAAACTGCCGCTCCGCTACTCGGCAGGCGCCGCATCCGCCAAAGAATGCCATGCAGTCAAGAAACCGGTTGCCGCATGCGCACCGGCGCGGTCATGAATGCATTTTCCATCGTCCGGGACTTCAAAATTGAAATTCCGGTAGATAGAGAGCAGCCATGATCTCTCCGTTTTCCAGAATGATGGTCTACGCTGTTGATACTCACTTCATGAAAGATCGGAGCGGACGGTTAGTTTTCGTTCCGTTTGGCCTCAAGCGGAAGTGTTACTTCGTTGATTCGAAATCGGGTGAAGAAAAAATCCGAGCGTTTGTCAAGATGTATCGGAGTGTCGCCCAGCTGATTGCTTTCCTTACATATCCAAGCATTTTTGTTCCCGGTTTGATCCTGGAAGACTACGCTGGTTTGACTCCCCGGGGACACCGATTGGCGATTGCTCAGGGGATCCCTTTGTTTTTCTCGCTGGTCCTGATCTCGTTGCTATGGATGCTCTGGGGCTTATGCAAAGGAGCGATTCCGAGCTTGACCTCCTCACTGAGCGAGGTCGGACCTGAACTAAAAGGTCAACTAAGCGGAATCTCTCAACGGTTCTGGCAGCTGCCTCTGTTGGTCATTACCGCCTTCTTGTTTCTCATGGTTTTGGTTCTTTTGCTATCTTGGCCTCGTCCCATTTTCGCAGGTGAGTGGGCCGGATGCCTGATTGACGGTTGCTGGAAAGGGACCCGCCCCCCCAATGCCGACATGCTCTACCGTTTGCCGCTCCAACCGAAGCTCAGGCAAAAGCCAAACATTTGTCATAACATAGCGCCTGCATTCTAGATCGAGCGGGGGCTTCATGGGTGAAATGATTCATTTCAATCGGCCGGACGGAAAGACCTGCCCAGGCTATCTGGCAACCCCCAAGACAGGAGCGGGCGCGCCCGGCTTTGTCTGCATTCAGGAGTGGTGGGGGCTTAACGATCAAATCAAGAAGACCGCCGACAGGCTCGCCGGGGCCGGATACCGGTCGCTCGTCCCGGACCTCTACCGCGGCAAGGTCGCCAAAGCCTCCGATGAGGCAAGCCACATGATGGCCAACCTCAACTTTCCCGATGCCGCTGAGCAAGACATTCGCGGAGCGGTGCAGTACCTGAAGCAAAGCTGCAAGAAAGTTGTAGTGGGCGGCTTCTGCATGGGCGGCGCGCTGACTGTTCTGGCCGCGGTCCGCGTTCCGGAGATGGACGCGGGCGCCTGCTTCTACGGCATCCCGGATCTCCCCGCCGCCGAATTAAAGAAGATCAAAATTCCCCTGGTCTGCCATTTTGCGAACCGGGACGGCCACTGGACGCCCGCGAAGGTGAACGACCTCGAAGCCGCGCTCAAGCAATCCGAGTCTCAATTCGAGATCTACCGCTACGACGCCCAGCACGCCTTCATGAACGAAGCCCGCCCCCAAGTCTACGACGCCGCCAGCGCCAAGTTAGCCTGGGACCGCACCGTAAAGTTCCTAAAGCACGCCCTCGCTTAACTCGTCGCCCGCCCCTTTGGTGCCTTGTCGGTCCCCGGGCTGATTGTTACGATGCCTCTCCTTATGTTCGCCACTTACGTAAACTGCCGGGTGTGTATCTAAAATTCCCAAATTGGAAAACTACTCTAGGTCTGCCTCTGGCACGTCTTCCATTACTATTGCCTTCAACTCCCGACGCACGACGTCTGCAGAGAATCCCGCGCGCAGAAGGCTGCCGTAGATGGAAGCCATTTTCTTTTCATCGATTTCACCGCGGTAGGAGCGGAGCTTCCGTTCGATCCGCTGCCGCACCGTCGCGCCCTCATCGGTTTCCTTCCCCGCTTCCTCCAGCGCCGACTCAATATGCCGGTCCGGCACTCCTCGGACCCGCAACTCTCGCGCAACGCGAAACTTACCCTGCTTGCGTCCCGCGGTCCGCTGCCGCGCAAATTGCTTCGCATACCGGGCGTCATCGATCTGGCCATTTTCTTTCAAACGCGCCATCACCAGTTGCACCAGCAGCTTGTTATTGCTCCGCCGCTCCAATTTCTGCTTCATTTCGTGCCCCGAATGCGCTCGCCGCATCAGCGCCCGCACCGCGACGTCATACAACTCCGCCACCGTCTCAAGTTGGCGAGCCTTCTCAAACATGCGAGAAGCATAGAAGCAGAGTGTGGAAGAGTCAAAGAGAAGGACTTCGGAATCTGCGCTGTCTTACTAGGGTCCAAACTCTAGATAGTGCGAAGAAGGAGGCTGTGTATAAGGCGATATTCAATATCGTGCTCAAGAGTACTAACGCGATGAAAGAGGCGGGGCCACCGCCTCCGGTGTCTGAGGCAGCAATAAGAGGCCCGGCCACGGTGGAGGTCAACGTGATTGTTGAACCAGTTGGAATGAAAAGGATCCATCCGGCAAGGGCGACCGTCAGAACGAAGCAGGCAATTAGGCAACGCAGCAGTTGTTTCACGGAAAGAGTTTGACTTTGAACTTTGAACGGTCGGCTGTGAACTTACTTTCTCGCGAAGCGCTCGAAGTCGGCCATTTGCGAGGCCATTTCCTCGCGGGCGGAGTCGCCGGCGGAGCGAATGCCCTGAATGCGCAGCTTGAATTCGTCGGGGTTCGAGGCGCGGGCCAGGGCTTCGTCGAGCGTGATGAGCTGCTTCGAGTAGAGATCGAAGAGCGACTGGTCGAAGGTCTGCATGCCGTACTGGCTGGTGCCGGCGGCGATGGCGTCATGAATCAAGCGCGTTTTGTCCGCGTTGATGATGCAGTCTCGGATGTACCCGGTAGCGATCATGATTTCGCACGCGGGGACGCGGCCTTTGTCATCCGCGCAGCGCACCAGCCGCTGCGAGACGACCGCCTTCAGCGTGGCGGCAAGCTGCAAACGAATCTGTTTCTGCTCCGGCGGCGGGAAGACCGCGATAATACGCTGAATCGTTTCCGTGGCGTCGAGAGTGTGCAGGGTGGATAGCACCAGGTGGCCGGTTTCCGCGGCGAGCAGCGCCGTGGAAATGGTTTCCAGGTCGCGCATTTCGCCGACCAGAATCACGTCCGGATCCTGACGGAGGGCGGCGCGCAACGCGGTGGAAAAGTTCGCGGTGTCCACTTCGACTTCGCGTTGATTGATGAAGCTTTTTTTGTCGCGGTGCAGAAACTCGATGGGGTCTTCGATGGTGATCAGGTGGTCGGCGCGGTTGGCATTGATGCGGTCGATCATCGCCGCCAGCGTGGTGGACTTACCGGAACCGGTGGTTCCCGTAACCAGCACCAACCCGCGCTGCTCTTCGCAAATTTTGGAGATCACCGGGGGAAGGTTCAATTCTTCCGTGGTGCGAATCTTGGTGGGAATGACGCGCAGCACCATGCCGACGTTGCCGCGCTGCTGAAAAACGTTGACGCGGAAGCGGCCCAGACCCGCAACACCATAGGCCATATCCAATTCCGCGGTTTCCTTGAACTTTTGCTTCTGGCGGTTGGTCATCATGCTGAACGCCATCGAGAGTATTTCTTCCGGCGTGACGCGAGGCACGTCGGTCAGCGGGGTGAGCAGGCCGTCCACGCGCAAGTAAGGGTGATTGCCGACTTTCAGATGCAAGTCGGACGCTTTGCTTTCAACCGCGCGGCGGAGAAGATCGTCAATGCTGATGGCCATATGGTGTAAACCCCGCGAAAATGCAGCTAATACGCGACACTAGCACCCGCGGGAAGGGTGGGCAAGCAAGCCGCGCAGGAAGGTTGCGCGCTAGTTACCTGTACGGGGGGCGTGGTCAGTTTTCAGTGGTCTGTGTTCAGTTCTTAGGGAGAGAGGAGGTTGACAGTCGAAGGTTGAAGGGAGAGGAATGGAGGAAGCTCGCTCCGGCGGATTGCGAGGCCCAACAGTCGCGCGCCTCGGCCAACCTAAAACCTAAATAGTAAAATTCAAAAAGTAGGAAACTAGGACCGAAAACGGCTCAAGCTTTTTTCAGATAGAGCGAATCGTAGAGGAGGCCGGCGACAAATCCTCCGCCAAGCGGACCAACCCAGTAGACTCCGTGATTGGCCCAGTGGGTTGCCGACAGCGCGGGCCCAAATGCCCTTGCCGGATTCAAAGCCGCACCCGTGAGCGGCCCCGCGACGAGGATGCCGAGCGAAATCGTCAGACCGATGGCAAAGCCCGCAATCGAACGGAACGCGCCTTTTTCATCGACGGCGGTGGCAAAAACAACGAGAACCAAGAAGAAAGTTGTCACTGCCTCCAGCGCCATTCCCGCCCAGCGCGGAAAATCCCGGGCCAATTCCGGGGTGCCTAAAGCGACGGCGCGCCAGGTCTCTTCGGGAACGACGGCCTTCAGCACCAATGCCGCGGCCGTCGCGCCGGCAAGCTGCGCGGCCCAATAGAGGATGGTGTCCACGGTATTCACGCGCTTGGTGACCCAGAAGCCGATGGTAACCGCGGGATTGAAATGTCCGCCGGAGATGTGACCGAGCGCGGAAACCATGATGGCGATGGCGAGGCCGTGGGCGAGCGCGATGCCGAGAAGACCGAGGCCGCTTGCGCCATGCAAATATTGGTCCGTGCAGATCGAGCCCGCGCCAAAAAAAATCAGCGCAAACGTTCCGATGAATTCCGCGATCAGTTTTTGCGATGTGCTGTACATTCGAAAGCCTCCGCGCACGGAAAGGAAGGTGCGTCCGATTCGAACGGCTGCATTCTATCTGGAATGCGACGCGGAGCGCCAGCCTTACTGACGAACGTTTCACCGGACAGCCGGAATTCGATCAATTGTGCTGAGGCAGGCCCACGCGGTGCAGAAGATCGGTAAACCGGGGATCGCCGCGCAACGGTATGAGAGCTTCATGATCGAGCAGCATGGTCATGCGACTATCACGTCTTTGGGATGCCATCTCGAGCGCGGCAAAAGCATGATCCTTTTCACCCAAACCTGCGTAGATTCCAGCAACGTCCTGCCAGGAAGCGCGGTCCGACTTAGCTTCGTAGATGACATCACCAAGAATCTTTCTGGCCTCTTCGATTCTGCCGGTTTGCGCGTAGACATAAGCGAGCATGCTTCGGTAGACGGGCGATTCCGGCGAAGATTGGACGGCTTGCTCAAATTCCTTCGCGGCCTCCTCATTTTTTCCATCGCGCACCAGCGCAAGTCCAAAAAGAAAGTGGCCGAGGGAGAAATTGCGCTCCAGGTCAAGCGTTTTCTGGAACTGCACGACTGCTTCCTTCGTCCGGCCGCTCCGGGAAAGAATCTGGCCATGCACAGCATTGATGACCAGAGAGAAGGGGTCTGCTTCCTGCGCGCGCCGGATCATGGCCAGCGCTTCGTCGTATCGCGCCATATTCTCCAAGAATTCCGCATACCACTGCAATCCGATGGCGTATCCCTGGTTGATGGCCAGAGCGCGCCGAAACTCACGTTCGGCGCCGGCAAAATCCCAATCAAAGATTTCGAGCACCTGGCCCATGGAGACATGGGTTTCGGCAAGCGAAGGATCCAGTTCGAGAGCCTTCGCAGCTGCCGCACGCGACTTGGCCGCACTTTCTGCTTGCGAAATCGTGAAGTTATTAAAGAACGTCACGAAATAGCAGTCCGCAAGGCCCGCGTAGGCGAGGGCGTAATTGGGATCCCGGTCAATGGCCTGCTGAAAATAGCCCGTGGCCTTGTTCACGCCCTCGGCAGTCCGCTTATTCCAGTAAAAGCGTCCGTGGAGGTAGAGTTGATACGCTTCTCCGTTTTCGGCGGGGCGCTGCGCCAAACGTGATTTTTCTGCGCCGGATAAATTCATTTTCAGGTTTTCGGTGATGTCCTGCGTGATCTGCGTCTGAATGTTTGGCACATCGGCAAGCTTCCACTGGTATTGCTTGCTCCACATGACGCGGTCGTGCTCGGCATCGACAAATTCGGCGCTAATGGAGACATTGTCGTTTCGTTGCAGCATGCGGCCGGTGAGAATGGTGTGGACGCCAAGTTCACGGGCGACCGTAGGCGGATCAATGGCCTTGCCTTTGTAACGGTACGCGGACGCCAACGAAACGACCTTCAGGTTGGGAAGTTGCGAGAGCGTGCTGACGAGATCCTGGGTAATTCCCTCGCTCAGATATTCGGCGTTCGGATCGCCCGTTGCATTTACAAACGGAAGCACGGCGACCGAATCCATGGTAGCTTCCTTGATTTTTTGTCCGCTGAAGAGCAAAGCCAGCGCCAAAACCACGGCGATGGAAAGACCCGCAGCGAGAAGACCCAGGCGCAGTTTCATGTTTCGGGAAGAGGACGGTGTTCCGGCAGTCGCAGCAGCGGCGGTAACACGCGTGGATTCCGTATCGCGCTTCAAGCGCTTCAGGTCTGCGCCGATTTCGGCGGCGCTTTGGTAGCGCAAGGCGCGGTCTTTCTCCAGTGCTTTCGAAACAATTTCGCCGAAGCGCGATGGAAGATTCGAATTCACGCTGCTCGGATTGGGCGGAGTACGCTCGAGGATCGCGTGGAAGATGACGGCCGAGGTTGCTCCTGGAAAGGCGATGCGCCCCGTGGCCATTTCATAGAGCACCGCTCCGAAGCTGAAAAGATCGGTCCGTGCATCCAGCTCTTCGCCGCGGGCCTGTTCGGGGGACATATACGAAACGGTCCCCATAGCCACACCGGGGCTGGTGAGCGCTTCCTCGGTGGTTATTCCCTCAAGCGATCCAACCGTGGCTCCCGCCACGTGGCCTTCGGGGGCCAGCTTCGCCAAACCAAAATCCATCAACTTTGCCTGCCCGCGATTGGTGATGAAAATGTTAGCGGGCTTAATGTCGCGATGAATGATGCCTTTCTTGTGCGCGGCATCGAGGGCCTCGGCGACTTGAATAGGGATGTCCAGGAGCGCATCCGTCGCAAGGGCGCGCTCCGCCACGCGCTGCTTGAGGGTTTCACCCTCGAGCAACTCGATCACAAGGAAAAACCTTCCTTCGTGTTCCTCAATGTCGTGAATCGTGCAGATGTTGGGGTGGTTTAACGCGGAGGCGGCACGCGCTTCGCGGCGGAAGCGCTCGAGGGCCTGTGGATTCTTGTTGAGTTCTTCGGGGAGAAATTTTAGGGCCACGCGGCGGCCGAGCTTGAGATCTTCGGCGGCGTAGACCACGCCCATGCCGCCGCCGCCGAGCTTTTCCAAAATGCGGTAGTGCGAGAAAGTTTGGCCGATCATTAGCAGGAATGCCGCTGCGCGAAATGATAGGGGTTACAGCGAAGTGAGTCAACGATGGGGAGTTACCCTTGAATTGGAAGTCAACGCTTGGCGAAGGAAAATGGGATCAAGGATTAGGAATTTTACACAGACGCAGAGAGAGCGCAGAGGTCACAGAGAAGAAAGAATAGGGGACAAGAACTCACCAGATCGTGGGAACCAGTTTGGAGCGACGGATTCCGCGGTCCGCCGTAATCGGGGAAAGCCCTTCAACCAACGCAGTGGCCCCGATGATGCGATCCGCGGATCTTTGGGATAGATTGCTGGAAATCCCATCGCGCGGGCACACGCACGAGCACCGATGGGCAGGACGACAAAGCGGGCTTCGATTTCCTGCAGGAAGGATTCGAGGCTGATACCAAGGTGGATGCGGCCCTTAATCGCGAGGGTCCCCACTTCCGAGAGAGAGAAATCAGAGATCGCCAGGCCGTCTCCGAGGTCGCGGGCTTCGTCAATCGCGGCTCTTGCTTTACTTGAAATCTGGCTTTGGTCAAAGGCGAGCCAGACGACCACATGAGTGTCGACAAGAATCAATAGAGTTCGGCCCATTCTTCCGGTGTAAGGGCAGGTGAAACGACGTCGCCCGTAACCTTACCCTTGCCGGCGAGGAAGCCGAAGATTTCATCTTTGTCCGTGTTGATCGGGACGAGCTTCGCCACCGGCTTGCCGTGTTTAGTGATCACCACGGTTTCGCCTTTGGCCTGAACTTCGTCCATGACTGCAAGGCAATTTGCCTTGAAGACACCGGCTGCCATCTTCTTCATCCAGAACTCCTTATGGCTATGGTCATTATAGAATGGTCATATCTGCGCCGAGTCGAAAGTCGACAGTTAACAGTAGGATGGAAAAGAGAGATCGGAAAAGTGGGGCGTTTCTCTGATTCGAACGCGATCTGACTAGCGCGTGGCGGCACCGACGGGTGCGTTTACCGGTGTGAGCCAGTTGTGGCGATCGGGCTTGCTGCCGTTGGTGATGGCGAAGAATTCCGCCTGTAAAGTGAGTGTAATTGGACCGGCGACACCTTTGCCGACCTGGATGTGATCGACGGAGCGGATGGGAGTGATTTCGACGGCGGTGCCGACAAAGAAGACCTCGTCAGCGATGTAGAGCATCTCGCGCGGAATTACGTGTTCCTTGACGGGAATGTGCAGGTCTTCCGCCAGCTTGGTGACGGCGTCCCGTGTGATGCCCGGCAAAATACTGGTGGCCAGGGGCGGAGTGTAAAGCACGCCGTCGTGCGCGAGAAAAACATTCATGCCCGAGCCTTCACTGACGTGGCCTTGAGAATCCAGAGCGATGCCTTCGGTATAGCCGTTGAAACTGGCTTCCATGCGAATGAGCTGCGAGTTCATGTAATTCGCCGCGGCCTTGGACATGGCGGGAAGAGTGTTCGGTGCGATGCGCGTCCAGGAGCTGACACCGACATCGACGCCTTTCGAAAGAGCCTCCGGGCCAAGATAGGCGCCCCAGCTCCAGCAGGCCATGTAGATGTCGATCGGCGAATTCAGGGGATTCACTCCCACTTCGCCGTAGCCGCGCAGCACGATGGGCTTCACGTAGCAGGAATTCAATTTGTTCAGGCGCACCAGTTCGCAAGCCGTGCCAGCGAACTGATCGACGGAGAAGGGAAGCTCCATGCGGTAAATTTTCGCAGAGTTGATGAGCCGCTGCATGTGCTCGCGCAACCGGAAGATTGCCGGTCCCTGCTTCGTTTCATAGCAGCGGATGCCTTCGAATACCGAGGAGCCGTAGCTCACCACGTGCGAAAGGACGTGCAACTTGGCGTCGTCCCAGTTGATCCACTTTCCGTTGTGCCAGATTTTCTCGGTCGCCTGAATCGGCATAGATGCTCCCTGTTCGGTAGTGCCACTCGCCGCGGTACGGCTCGAAATCGCAGAATACGGTACACCGCCGCGATCGTCAATGCGCTTTGCGTAGTGGAAGCGTCGTGTTGGAAACCAATTTGGCGCGTGAGGTCTCGACGCAATGCGGTGAGAGCCGCGAGTGAAGCATAAAAATGAAATTGGAGATCAGGGCGTTTTGCCGGAGGAAGAGCCGGGTTTGGAAGGCGCATTGAGCGAATCAAACATAGCTTGAGACTTCGAAATGGTACGGCTCGATTTGTTTTCCCAAATCCCCAGAAGAAGGAACGGAATCGCGGTGGCGGCGACCAGCAGCTTGGCTCGGCCGGGGATTTTGGCTTCCGGCTCCCAGCGAAAAAGCTGGGCAGACAAAAAGAAGGTAAGGATAGTCCAAACCGCAAGCGAGGCGAGCGCAATCAAAAAGTCGCGGTTCCAGGGGGCAGCCGACCAGTAGACAGCATCCTGGAGTTCCGTGACGAGGTAAGTGGCGGGAAGGAACAGGCCTACGCGCCTGACGGCCTGGGGCAGATCGGCAAGCGGAACCGTCGCACCGGATAGGAAAATCAGGGGGAGCCAAATGAGCTGATTGATGACCTGAGTTTCCTGCATGGTATTGGTAACGCTGGCGACGACGAGGCCCAGGGAGGCAAAGGACATGGTGCCCAGGGCGATCAGGAGAAAGGCCGAGAAAAGATTGCCAAGATCCGTGACGTGAAAAATAAAGCGCGCCAAGAGAAGCTCGAGGACGATCGTGGGCAAGGTGAGGACAAAATTGGCGACGATGCTGGAGGCCAGCATGTCGCTGGGTGTGACGGGGGTGACGTGAAAGCGGCGCAAGATGCCCTGTTCGCGAAAGGTGACGAGAGCAGCGCTGAGACCCCAGAAGCTGCCCATCACCGTCAAGGCCATGACCGGCCCGAGAAAATATCGAACCACCAAGGGGATGCCCCTTGCGAAGACTCCGGCGTAAAGGAAGAAAAAACCGAAAGGCATGATCACGCTGAAAAATAAAAACATTTTATTGCGCAGGGTGAGCTGAATGCGCATGCGCGTCAAGGTGGCGAAGTTTGTCAATCGCGCAACCTCCTTCCAGTCATTTCGATAAAAACGTCTTCCAGGGAGGGCGAAGCGATTTCCAGGCTGACGAGTTCATTGTCCTGGGCTTCGAGATGCTTGACCAGAGAGACGATAGTTTGAGGCGGGCGCTTGGAGTGAATTACGTAAGTGCCGTCGACCTCGCGCGCGTCCGTCGCCCCGTCGAGGTTCTTGAGCGTGCCATTGGATTCCGGCTTCGAAAGACGCACTTCGATGCGCGTGGTGCCGCCGGAATGGGCTTTCAAGTCACGGGGCGTGCCAAGAGCGATCACTTTTCCGTGATCGACGATGGCCACGCGATCGCAGAGCCGCTCGGCTTCCTCGATATAGTGCGTGGTCATTACAATCGTTTTTTTCTCGCGCCTTAGTTCCTCGATGATGTCGTATATTTCTCGCCGCACCTGGGGATCGAGCCCTGCGGTCGGCTCATCGAAGAACAGGACCTTGGGATCGTTGACGAGAGCCATGGCGAGGGCCAGGCGTTGCTTTTGTCCGCCAGAGAGCTGGCTGTAAAAGGTATCGCGCTTTTCTTCCAAACCGAAGCGCTTGAGCAGCTCTTCCGGATTGCGGCGCCGCTTATAAAAGCTGGCGAAGAGACGCAGTGCTTCCATCACGCGAAGCTTGTCGGGAAGCGAGGTGGATTGCAGCGCGGCGCCGATCTCGTGTTTCAGAGCAGCGGAGTCGCGTTGCGGGTCAAGTCCGCAGACGGAAACGCGGCCGCTGTCTAACGTGCGCAACCCCTCGAGAATCTCAACGGTGCTAGTTTTTCCAGCGCCGTTTGGCCCGAGCAGCCCGAAGACCTCGCCCTCTTCCACCGCAAAACTGACGCCGCGAACCGCTTCAACGTCGCCGTACCGCTTGAGGAGATTTTCCACTTGGAGAATGGAATTGGCCATGTTCGTTGCCCCCCCACCACTCAGGGGCGCAATAGAAAAAGAGGGTATAGCATACCGCAGATACGGGTCTGGCTTGTAAGGTGAGAAAAGGACGTCTGCGGCTTCACTTGTGAATACGTTTTTTAGGAGTTTGGTGTTTCCGTGCGGACTTCTTTGGTGGTTTCCAGAGGTGGCGTTTCAGGTCCACGCGAGACTCGAGAATGGCGATGCCTTCGCTTGCGAGGAGTTTTCTTTGCAGGGAAGCGTAAGGCTCGCGGATAAGGATCTTGCCGCGCTCACCGACGACGCGATGCCAGGGAATGCCTTTTCCGGAGGGTGTCGCGGCCATGGCGCGGCCGGCGCTGCGCGCGCCGCCGGGGAGGCGCAAGGCTTTCGCGAGCGCCCCATAAGTTAAAACCCTGCCGCGGGGAATTTGTTGCACGAAGCGAAACACGGGATCCCAGGACATTTCGCATCAAGCTCCAAGCAGAGATAGGAATCAACTCGCGCGGCATCGTAGGCGTCTTTCTGCGCGAGAACAAGAGAAAAAATGCCGCGGCGGGGTTTAATGCAGTAGCTGGATGCCGCGGACGATTCAAGAAGCGGCAGGGAGCAGCAGGCATCTAATCAAATAGCGGGCGACGAGGTGCGAAGGGCGTGGTGGAACGAGGATGCGAACCATCGATGAAACACAGCAAAAAAAGTGATGAGGAATTGCTTGCCATCTCCGCTACGTTGGCCGCGTTACTGGTTGGATGCAACTTTTTGAAGGAGTACGCATCTTAATATTGACGAGTGTAGTGGAATACAAATACACTACAGAAGATGACGCGAGTTTGGGGTGACGTCATGGCTTTTGTCCGCCGCAAAGGAAATCTATTCTACCTGGTGCACAACGTGCGCCGCGGCGGTAAAGTCCTCCAACTGCACCTGGCTCGCCTGGGAGATCGCGCGCGAATTACGGACGAAGTGGTTCGCGAAGTCTCTAAGAAGCACCCGTTCATGGAGCTCAATTGGAGCGCCCTGCGCGAACAATTGAGTACGCGAGTGGACCTCGTGAACCCCCACGCCCCCGCGGTCCAAAGGCTGGTCTCCTCTCTTCGAGCCCTCAATCTCGACCTGGCGGAAATCTTTCCGCCGCTCCTCCGAATTTCCGAATCGCCCGCAGTGTCACGGGAGCTGCTGGTGCAATTGCGGCTCTTGCAGTCGACCATTCAGGTCAAGCTCGACCAGTTTGGCCGTGGACGCGGGCGATTCAGCAGTGCGAACCCGCCTTCGCGGGCTCGCTAGGAGGCGGTCATGAACGACAATTCAATGTCCATGCGCAGCCGAGATGAAGCGGTGAGCCTTGCACTCGACCCGAACAAGCGCAGCACGGACACGATCGATTTCCAGGCCGCGCTGCGAGCAAAAATTGTTGGACAGGAAGAGGGTGTCCATGCGCTGGTAGACCTGTACCAGGTCTTCCGTGCCGGATTGAACTCGCCAGGCCGCCCGGTAGGGAATCTGCTGTTTCTCGGGCCGACCGGCTCGGGGAAAACGCGCATCGTGGAAGCAGCTGCGGAGATTCTCTTTGGCGAGGCCCGCGCGGTGATCAAGATTGATTGCGCGGAATTTCAACACTCTCATGAAATTGCCAAGCTGATCGGCTCGCCCCCAGGATATCTGGGGCATCGCGAGACGCATCCGCTGATTACCCAGGAAACGCTGTCGGCCGGCCATACAGACAAGCTGAAGCTCAGTTTCCTGCTTTTCGACGAGATCGAAAAGGCGAGCGATGCGCTCTGGCAGTTGCTGCTTGGAATGCTGGACAAGGCCACCCTGACCCTGGGCGACAGCCGAAAAGTGGATTTGTCACAAACCGTGATCTTCCTGACGTCGAACCTGGGTGGTGGTGAAATTGCCGAGCTCATGGAAGGGGGCATGGGCTTCATCCAGCCGACAGACACGCCGGTCGCTGGTCTCAACGAGAAAGTGGAACGTATG
>WNGI01001846.1_pt1 | contig 21960 bp, 19 predicted proteins | sample 5400621 | NCBI WGS metagenome assembly WNGI01 (sample SAMN13153374, study PRJNA577476) | soil metagenome | isolation source: 20 cm soil or saprolite under Garry oak tree replicate 1 | place: USA:California | collected 2016-06-15
TCTGTTCCCGCGCAGGAGAAAATAAAATTTCCCGTCGGAGTCGGCACGAAAACCGTCGGCACGAACATGTTTTGGCTGGCGAAGGAGAAGGGTTTTTTTGATGAATTCGGATTGGACGTCCAGCCGGTTTTACTGCGCGGGACGGCCATTACGATGCAGGCGCTGGTGAGCGAATCGCTGTATTTGGCTCTTGGTTCGGCGGACGCGACCATTAGCGCGGCGGCCACCGGCGCGGACCTTGTTGCCGTGGGCGGAGTGGTAAACGGTCTAACTCAAACGATCGTCGCGGCCAAGAATTACAAATCGATTAAAGATCTGCGCGGTGCGACCATCGGTGTTCAGGTGCTCACTTCGGGCGCGACCAATGTTTTGAAGCGCATTCTCAAACAAAATGGTCTCGAATATCCGGCAGACTACAAATTGCTCGCCGTCGGCGGCGGCAGTTTCAATCTGGCCGCGCTCAGTTCGGGCCAGATCGGCGCGACTTATCTAGTTGTCCCCCTCGATCACGCGGCGGAGCAGCAGGGGTTCAACGTTCTGGGTTTTTTTAAGGATTACTTTCCCAACTACCAACTCTCGGTGCTCGCGGTGAAGCGGGCGTGGGCGGAAAAGAATCGCGCTTTGCTGGTGCGCTTCCTGAAAGGCGCGGTGCGCGCGCATCGTTGGCTCTACGCGAACAAAGAAGCGGCGATCGATTTTCTCGCCAAGGAAATTCCGCTCAAGCCGGAGCTTGCGCGCCGCGGCTGGGAGTACTACACGGCAAATCGGATCTGGCATCCCAACGCTGAGATCAATCTCGAAGGATTGAAATTTACCATGCAGGTCTATGCCGAGGAGTTCAAAACAACACCTCCTGACCCGCTGAAATATATCGATCGGAGCTATCTGCAACAGGCGATTCGCGAGCTCCGCGAGCGCTAGGTCGAGAGGAGAAGAAGCCAGATGTCGATCAGGGTTTATCGCTGCATGGTATTGGCGCTCATCATGGCGACATATTTCAACGCCGACGCCGTCGCTGAAAAGATTCGCACGTCGGTTCCTGGTTTGAATCTCAATTACTTGTCGATTTTTTCGGCGGACGCGAGAGGATTTTTCAGAGACGAGGGATTGGAAAACGAGACGATCGTCATTGGCGGACCTGCGGGCATCGCAGCGTTGATCAGCGGTGACGTTGACTACAGCGGCGCCGGCGGCAGTGGGCTCAGAGCAGCGGTCAAGGGCGCGCCGCTCAAAGCGATCATGTATCAAACCGAGCGGCCGACGTGGTATCTGATCGTCCATCCGAGCATCGCGCAAGTTACAGACCTCAGAGGGAAGAAGATCGGCGTTGCCTTGCTCGGCGACAGCGAGGACCGGTTTACGACTTTGTTCGTCGAGCGCAGCGGCCTTTCAGCAAAAGACGTGACAAAAATTACGCTGGGAACCAGCCCCACTGACAAGATTCTCGGCATCAAGAGCGGCGCGGTGGCTGCCGCGGTGCTGGATCCTGCGGGCGCGGTCGCAGCGGAAAGAGAAGGGTTGCGGAATCTCGCGTACCTCGGCGATATCTTCCCGCTGCCGTTTCAAGGTTACGTCACGACGGATAAGAAGATCGCTGAAAATTCCGCGCAAATTAAACGATGGGCAAGAGCCGTAATTCGCGGCCTGATGTTCGTGCGCGAGCGGCCCGACGAGGCCGCCGATGTGGCGATGAAAAAACTCCAGCTCAGAAACGTTACCAAAGCGATGCTGGTTGAAGCGATCAAAGGATATTCGCGCGCTTTGCCGCAAGGGATTCCGGGTGTGCCGTCGGCGGAAGGCATCAAGAACATTCTTGAATACGAAATCAGGCTGCCGTTGAAGATGGATGCGCCGATTGCGGCAGACAGGTTCTTGGATTTGCGCTGGGTGGCCGAAGTCAAGAAGGAGATCGAGCAAAAGAGCAGATAACCTAAATTGTATCTACAAACTTACAGGACCGAAAAATTTCCATGACGGACTTTTCTGAAAGGAATTAAATCATGAATGCCGCATCAAGTATCGATCTCCAGTCCATGCGTGTCGATTTGGTTGGCAGTTTGCTAAGGCCGCAATCGGTAAAAGAGGTGTTTGCCAAATACGGCGACGGAAAGGCGAGTGAAGCGGATCTGAAGCAGGTGCAGGATGACGCGATTCGCGATGCCGTCGCCAAACAAGTTGCGCACAATTTGCCGATCATCGTCGACGGCGAGTTTCGCCGGACGAGCTTTATGGAGAGTTTTTCGGTCGTAGCCGGCGTCGAGGAATGGCAAGCGGGCGTTAAGACTTATCACGAAATACTTAAGCGAGCAGACAGGAGTGATTTGGTCACACATAAAGGGCAGGATCCGATCCTGCTCAATCGAAAGCAGGTAACCGAGCGACTGCGGCTCGTGCGCAATTCCTTGCTCGACGATTTTCGCTTCACACAGGGCTTAACCGACCGGCCGGTCAAAGTGACTCTGATCAGTGCGGACCGAATCAGCCAATGCTATGACAGCGAGGCTTCGCGCTCCGTTTATTCGAGCGTCGAAGAATTTTTGCATGACGTGATCACGGTGCAACGGCAAATGATCAACGGACTCGCTCAAACGGGTTGCCGTTATGTTGGCATCGACGGGCCGGGCTATACGGCTTATGTTGACCCCGACTCGCTAGCCGCGATGCGCGCGCGGGGCGAGGAGCCACACGCTAATCTGGCACGCTCGATTGAGACGGATAACAAGATCATGGCTGGCTTTCCGGGCGTGATTTTTGGGATGCACATCTGCCGCGGCAACCGACAGAGCATGTGGCATCGGGAAGGGTACTATGACGCCATCGCCGAAAAACTCTTCAGCGGGTTGAATCACCAGCGTCTCTTGTTGGAGTACGACACCGAGCGTGCCGGTGGTTTCGAACCGTTGCGTTTCGTGCCGAAAGGCAAGATTGCCGTGCTGGGTTTGATCACGACCAAAATCGGAAGAGTCGAGACCGTCGATGAGTTGCGGCAGCGCATCGACGAGGCCGCGCGCCATCTACCGCTCGAACAACTGGCGCTCAGTCCGCAGTGCGGTTTTGCGTCGAGCTTGCGCGGCAATTTACTTACGGAAGATGAGCAGTTCCGAAAATTGGACGTAATGCTCGAAACGGCGAGAAAGGTTTGGGGTTAATGAGGTTGCGGTAATCGGCTCGGCGTTTCAAGTCCGAGCGATTACCCGCAGATTCGTTGAGAGGCGAATGCGCTACGCCTTTTATCTGTCAGTGCGCCGCCGGTCGTCGGGCTCGCGCATCGACCAAGCCGACCTTTGGCTCGCGCAGAAGCGGCGATCAGCGTCGATTTGTTGCCGGGAGCCATCGAGGTCGACTTGGACATTGAAGCAATGTTCGCGGCCGCGCAAGCGGAAGCCTTCGGCGGCGGGGATGTCGATCTCATTCACGCCGGGACGAAGCTTGAAGTCGCGAACGTTGCCGGCGATTGTATTGCCTTCGCGGACGACGATATCGGTGTCACACTCGCGCCGCCCGTCAAAACGAATGCGCACTTTCCACGTGCGGACGCGCTGCCCTTCAAATACCGGATCCGGCGACATGTCGAGGTCTTGAATATTCAAGCGGTCACCGCGACGACAGCTCCCGCCCCGGCCGGAATCGGCGGCGTTTGCGTCCGATGAGATAGTTAATAACGCTGCCCCCAAGAGCCCGGCTAAGAAAACAGTTTTGCTGCAGAACATAATTGCCTCCTTTGCGATATGCTACGGATTAGACGTTCGGGGTAACCGGTCGCTACAAGCCGGCATCGCAAAGGTTCGAGCGAGGTCTTTCCATTAAGTTCCCAGGCTCGCCATCAAGCGGCCAAATCCTTTCACATTCTCCTTAACGTCAATCATTTTCATGGCGTACCAGATGCAAGCCAAGCTGCTGGTTATCACCGGCTTGCCGATTTCCTCTTCCAAGATGGCCACGTCGGTTATTGTCGGCCAGCGCGGGCACGCAATAAAAATACCGTCGGCCCCGCGGGCCTTGGCATAGAGACGCTTGGCGATTTTGTAGGAAGCGTGAACTGGCAAATCGGTGAGCTGGGCATTTTTCTGCACGCCGTAGCCGGCGATCTGCAAAACCTCAAAGCCCGACGCTTCGAGGTGACGCTTGAGGCGCTGGTTGAGCTCTTCTGGATACGGCGTGCCGACGACGAGCTTCTGGAAGTTCAGAGCTTTCAACGCTTCGACTTCCGCCGTCAAGCCTGCGGCCACAGGCAGGCCGAATTTTTCCGTGAGCTTTTTGCCGAGCTCGCGGTCGCTACCGAAGGGCAGGCGGGTGAAAAGCGGCGAGCCGCTGAAAATTATCGAGTCGCAATTGTTTTCCACCAGATCTTGCACGGCCTCCTCGATGCGGCCGAGTTGCTTCTCGAAGTCGTCGTCGACCAGCTGGCGCACGGTGCCGGTAGTATTCAGGATCATAAATCCTTCGGGAAACATTCTGTAAAACTCGTACACTAAAGTATCACCCCGCGAGGGAGCAACGTGACCGATGCGGGCGCGCCAGCCGTACATGTTTAACCCTCCTTGTGTATTACTGCGTTCATTTGCAACGGCGTCGGTACTCATTGCACGATGGCCAATTCATTTCGTTCAAGCCGTTCAAAACGTTCAAACAGTTCAATTCGGAAAAACCCGCTTATGAGATACGCTGCCATCAGATGGTCGGCCAACCGTAGAGTTTAGCCGGATTTTCGGCGAGGATTCGATTACGAGTGAGTTCATCCGGGCCTGCCGCCAAGAGGAAGTCGAGCAGATCGCCGTCGTTGGGCATGGGCACGGCGATGCCTGCATGCGGCCAGTTGCTGCCCCAAATTACACGATGCGGCGCCGCGTCAATAATCTCACGGACGACGGCGATCATGTCAGCGTAATCCGGCGGGCTGGCTTCCGACAATTGATAGAAGCTGTAAAGATTGAGCCAAGCATGTTCTTCATTCTTGAGAATGGTGAGCAGCTCGCGGAATTCGTGGTCGTCTCGGTTTTGGCGCGGCTCGGCGTGCGCCACGTGATCGAACACGTAGGGCATCTTTAGGTCGTTCAAGCGCGGTACGGCGGCGATGACTTCGGCCATTGATTGCGACATGAATTCCACATGCCATGAAAAGGCGGAAACTCGCGCGGATATTTTCTTGGCATCGTCGAATGACAAACCACCTTTGCCATTTGTTTTTATGCGAAAGCCGGTAAAGCCGGTGTCCTTCAAACGTTTGAGTTCACGATCCGTGATTGCCGGATCGAGCAACGCGAGGCCTTTGAATTTTCCGTCCATGCGGGCCAGGGCATCCAGAGTGACTTGGTTGTTGGTACCGTTGGCGCTGCCGGTAACGATTACCGCGCGCTCCAATCCAAGCGCGCGGTGCACTGTTAGATAATCGTCGAGTGTCGAGTGCGGGTCGGGGGTGTAATTTCTCTCGGCGTTCAGTGGATAGATTTCGCTCGGGCCATAGACGTGAAGATGCGTGTCACAAGCGCCGGGCGGGGCAATCAGCTTGGGCTTGCTCGTCTGCGGATTGGGTCGTTGAACCGCTCGCATGTCAGTGCGCATAATCTAATGCAAGTGGTGGTAAAATATCCAGTGCCGATTTTAAAATTGTGTAGCCTGTGCAATAGCGCCGTCGGTTTGACCGTGGTTTCCGGTTTGCTCTATTTTGCTCGGCAAAGCGCTTAGCATGGCACGATCACACGCCGGGAGGAAATCTTTATGGCGACGACCAATGGGCAGTTAAGCCTATTTCTCTTGAAAGCCGACGGGCTGGTGCGCTGTCGCTGGGACGGTGAATCGGAGCGCGTTGAAAAGCTGAACAGCGCGCTCGATGGCGAAACGCTACGCGAACTTGCCCCCGATCCATTTGACCCTAAGCGTTTGTATGCCGCGACCTTAACCGAGATTCACGTGAGCGAGGACGGCGGCGAGAATTGGAAATGGCTACCGTCCGGTGGCCTCGATTACCGGGACATCTGGGCGATGGCAGTTCATCCGACACGGGCAAACGAGATTTATGTGGGCACGCTCCCGGCAGCGATCTACGTCAGCGAAAATGGCGGTCGCTCTTTTCTCGAGCTCTCGGCCCTTCGCAACCTGCCCGAATATAACAAATGGACGTTCCCGCCGCCGCCCCATACGCCTCACGTGCGCTGCATCACGCTCGACGCGCGGGTGCCCGATGAAATTCTCGTCGGCATTGAAGAAGGCGGAGTCGTGCGCAGTCGCGATCGTGGCGCGAGTTGGCAGGACGTCAGCGGTCCTTCGAGCGTGGCAGCTTTTCCGGAATACAACGATCCCGCGGGCATTTTGCCTTATCAAATGGGCAAGCATGAGGATGGCCGGGTGTATCGCGACGTCCACTGGTTGATGCGCCATCCGACGCGTTTGGAAACGATTTACGCCAGCACGGGAATTGGCACGTACCGAAGCGATGACGACGGGAAGGTCTGGGAGAAGCTGGACTACGGCATGGGTCGAGCCTATGCGATTCCGATGAGCAATCATCCTGCGAATCCGGATCGCATATATCTCGGCGCGGCGGAAAATGGGCCGACTTCGTGGAAAGGTCATCGCACGGTTCGCGCCGGGCCGTATAACACGATCCGCTTCAGCCGCGACACTTCCGTCGAGACCGGCGGCGCCCGGGCGCAGATTTTACGAAGTGACGACGCTGGCGAGTCTTGGCGCTTTCTTACAGACGGATTACCAAGCGCGTCTGGGCACATGACATGCGGTTTTGCCGCAATTCCCAAGCATGCTGATTCGCTTTGCGTCGCCTATACTGACGGGACAATTTACGCGACGCGAGACGGAGGCGATCATTGGCGTCAGCTGCAAGTCGCCGAAGCACAGTTGTACGGCATCCGTCTAGTGACTGCCGGCTAGATCATTTGTCGTAATTGACGGAATTTCAGCGGTTTTCTGAAAACCAGGCACCGCGAATTTGATCAATATAATTTCGTTTTAACGCAGGAAATGGTTGACACATTAACTGCAATGCTTCAGAATTGGCCAAATCAGTCCAGTACGGAAGGGAAAGGCGGAAGAAAATATGATTAGGGAGAGAAAGCCGGTATTGAGCTATGGTTTGGGTTTATTGGCCGTGACTTTTCTGATTTCTTGCAGTAGTCCGGCGACCCAGCCGCCGGCCAACTGGTCGGCCGAGAATCCTAACGCTTCGTCGGGAGCGTCTGCGGCAGCTAAACCTGCGCCGAAGCCAGAGGCAAATCCCGATTCCAGTCTGGAAGCGCTACGCCGGGGCGAGGCAGCGGGGGGCGGACCGCTGAAGGATATCAGTTTCGCCTTCGACAGCGCAGATCTGTCCGAATCGGCGCGTGCGACTCTGAAAGCGAATGCGGACTGGCTCAAGAACAATCCTTCGGGGCGCGTGCAGATCGAAGGTCATTGTGACGAGCGCGGCACCAACGAGTACAACATGGCGCTCGGTGCCAAGCGCGCACAAGCGGCGATGGATTATCTCGCGACCTTAGGTGTCGTCGCCAATCGGTTGTCGACGGTGAGCTACGGCGAAGAAATCCCGGTCTGTAAAGAGCACACCGAAGAGTGCTGGGCGAAAAATCGCCGCGCCAGGTTTGTCACCTCTGATGGCAAACCGACTTCGTGACGACCTAGTTCAGATTAGGTGTGATTGTTTCAAAGGCCCGTGTCGTTCCGACACGGGCCTTTTTTTATACGAGAAGACGGACACAATCCTTAGCGCTGCTTGCCCGTTCGATTTTTAGTGAATGCACACCCTTGAAAGGCGAAAGGCGAGCGCGCCTAGCGTGAATCAATTTGCCGATTGACACACTTCGAAGGGCTTTGTTAGGGTCGCAGCGGTGTTGCGCTGCCGCGACGGTCAAGCATTTTTATCGCCAAGAGCCAGACATGAGCGGTTTTCGAATCGGCCAAGGCTTCGTCCAGAAGGAAAGAGACAGGGGAGATTGAGCTATGCGTTACGGATGGCGGGCTCGCATCGGCCACATCGCGCCGGCAATTCTCGACACTTCGGGCGAGGAGATGCGCAAGCTCTTGCCCGAGGGTGTGCTGCACGTCGGCTTGACGATCAGCGAACCGATTCAAACGTTGGGCGCCGAGCAAGCGATGTCCGCCTTCGCGAAGATGGTGGATGCGGGTAAGAGATTGGCCGCGGAGAAAGTCGACGTTCTGATCTGCGGTGGCGCGCCGGTGGCTTTGTCCAAAGGTCCGTCGGGTGACATGGAATTGTCGGAGTTGCTCCGCGGCGAAACGCGGTTGCCCGTCGTGATGGCTAACGGCGCGGTGGTGCAGGCGCTGCGATCGATGGGGGCGCGGTCGGTGATAGCCGTGAGTCCGTTTATCGAAGCGCGCAATCAAGAGATTCGCGCGTTTCTCGAAGCCAGCGGTTTTAAAGTGCCGGCAACCGCGGGTCTCGGGCTGGTAAAAAATATCGACTTCGCCAGTCAATCGCCTGAAGCCGCATTCAATCTCGCTCGTGGGTTGGCGCGCGAGCACCCGGACGCGGATGCGATCTACATTGCGTGCCCACGCTGGCCGTCGGTCGACATCATCGCGGCGTTGGAAGCCGACACGGGAAAGGCGGTCGTAGCCGCGCCAGCGGCGATGATTTGGGGCGCGCTCAAGGCGCTCAAAATCCACGATTGCCGTCCCGGTTACGGTCAACTGATGGACAGTCTGCGTTCCAACGGAAGGCGGGGCGTTGCGCGCGACTAGCACGACGGATTTGCACTGCTGGGTGTGAGTTCCAATGCATCCTGACATGTTTCATACGCCACGGTTCCATATGCTCAGTGGTTTAGGACTCATCGGCCTGCTCTGGCTTTTTCAGTCCTCTGGCTTTGCCCAAGAGACGTTTCGCATTTCCTACGGCGGCTACAATGAGACCGCAGCGCCGATGTGGGTCGGCACCGAGAAAGGATTTTTTAAAAAGTACGGCATTGACGCTTCGATGATTCAAGTGCGCAGCGGCGCGCTGAGCGTGGCCGCGCTCATGGCGAAAGAAGTCGATGCCGTCTGGCCGGCGCAGTCGACGATCCTTAGCACCGTGTCGGGCGGCGTCAAGCTCGGCTGCATCGCCAGCCCGATCAACAAGATTCCGCGCCTGCTCGTCGTGCGCAAAGAAATTACCTCGGTCGAAGATTTGCGCGGCAAGGTTGTCGGCGTGCAGAGCATCGGCGGCGGCTTTTGGCTGCAGACGATGATCATGCTCGATTCCATCGGCGTGGATGCCGACAAATACGCTCTCAAATTCCGCGTTATCGGCGACGGGCCCGTGATCGCCCAAGCGCTCATGACTGGAAATATCGACTTTGCAGCGATGACTTATTCTCTTAGCGACGCGCTGCTTAAAGTTGGATTCCGGTCACTACTAGACGCGTCGGAGCTCAAAGCCCCTTATCAAGGGCCGAGCGTGTGTGCGCTCAAGGACGCGTTGGCCAGCCGGCAGGATTTTTTCTTGCGGTTGACCAAGGGATTGGCCGAAGCGACCGCGTATATTCTCGACGTTGGCAATAAATCGGAGGTCACGAAGGTCCTCATGAGAAATCTTCGACTGCAAAAGGCTGACGACGGTGAAGCGGCGTACAAAGTTCTCCGCCCCATGACCACGCTCGATATGGCTCCCAATCCTGCCGCATATAAAATCGTGCAGCGCATCGTCGGTCGCATAAATCCCAAAATCAATCAGGTCGATCTTGAACAGATCATCGACTCCAGTTTTATTCGCAACCTGGAAACCAGCGGGTTTTTACCGGAGCTTCGCAAGAAGGTGAAATAACGGAGAGTCGCTCCGCCATCACTCAATCGGCGCCAACGGTTCTAATCTAAAGTTTCCGGGGCAAACAATTCATCCACGCTAAATTTTCTCTGGGTCAAACCTTGCTCATGCGAATAGAGCGCTGCCGCTTCCAGGGTCGGTAAATTATTCTTGACGCCGTAAGGATAAACGTCTTTGCCCAAAACCTGCCGAGCGTATTCTAAATCCAAATTTGCCCAGGGCAGCGATGACAAACCTTCTTCGTAGCCTTCGAATGCGAGCTGTTTCGCTGATTCGAATGCGCGGGTCAAACGAGCGGCCAGCGACGGGTCTTGCTCGTAGATGGCGCGGCGGATTACCACCATATGCATGATCGGAAAGATTTTTGTTTGGCGGTAGTATTCGGCTTCCACGGCGCGAACGTCGGCAAACAGACGCTTGACTTCAGGCGCTCCGGCAAGAAACGCTCGTGGCGGCTGGGTTACGGCGAGAGCGTCGAGTTTTCCGTGTTCAAGTAGAGCGTCGAGGGTTTGATCTTTGCCAATGCTGTCGATACGAATGCCCGGCGGAATTTCGATGGACACATGCTCGGAGCGGCGACGAAACCAATGAATGTCCTGCGGCGCGACGCCGTATTCATGTTGCAGCAGGCCGCGCACAAAAAGTAACGCCGTCATCGAATAGTCAGCGATGCCGACCCGCTTGCCTTTAAGATCTACCGGCTGGGTAATCCCAGCGTTGGAATTGATCCAAATATACGAATGGCGGAAGACGCGCGACGGAAAGACCGGAATGGCGATAAATCTCCGATCGCCTTTGCCGAGCGCGATCATATAATTCGACAGGGACATTTCCGAGGCGTCGAATTCTTCGTCGTGCAGCATGCGTAAGAATATCTGCGACGGCGGCGAGATATTGACGAATTTGAGATCGACGCCGTCGACTTTGACTCTACCATCGGCGAGCGCGCGGGTGTGATCGTAGTCGCGGCAGCCGATCGTGATCCTTTGGTTTGCCATCATTCCCTCCGATTTGCTTTCCCTTGAACCAATCGAATTTAGGTGGAACGGGAACCAGAAGTCAACGAGCAAAGAAGAGATATGGACAGGTATCGGCGAATGCGCTAAGTGAATCACGAAAGGAAAAAGCCAATGGGCATGCTCAAACTCGACGCGGTGGTTCACTGGTCGATCCCGGTGAACAACCTTGAAGAAGCGGAGAAGTTTTATAGCGAGATTCTCGGGCTAGAACATGTCGGGCGGCTCGCCAACTCGCCGCAGTCCTGTTTTCGCCTTGGCAGCCACAATATTCTTTTATGCCAACGAAAAGAACCTCTGGTTCGCACCGTCGAACAGGACGGCCGCCTGCACCACGCTTTCGATGTCAGCCCGGAAATGTTTGTTCAGGCCTGCAGAGTCTTTCGTGATCTCGGCATTGAGATCCACGAGCCCGTGGATTATCGCCCCGGGGGATTTTTCACTGGCAGACAGCTTTTTGTGCTCGATCCGAGCGGTAATCGCATCGAGCTGCGTGACGCGAACTGGAAGCCTGGCATGCCAACGCCGACATATGAGGAGATCGTGAATTCGTGATCGTGTTTCGTGGCTCGTGTCTGTTTCAGCTCCACGATCATGACTAGCGGAAACATGAAACTACAATTATCTGCCGGAGTCGCGATGGGGCTTGTGTTTGCTTCGAGCATCACGCTCGCGGCGGACAAGATTCGCATCAGCGGCGGCGGGATGACGCCGCTCCACGCCATTATCTGGGTCGCCAATCAAGAAGGCCTGTTCAAGAAATACGGCTTGGAAGTCGAATATTTGACGATGAACAGTGGCACCTTGGGCGTGCAGACCTTGCTTTCCAATGAGAGCCAGTTTCTTTTTTCCACCGGCGCGTTGGCGATCACCGCCAACACGCAGGGTGCGGACCTGGCGATGATTACCGGCGGATTCAACCTGTTCGCTTTTAAGGTTGTCGGTCGACCGGAGATCAAGAGTGTTCAGGATCTGCGAGGCAAAAAAATCTCCATCAGCCAGTTCGGCTCCGCCACCGATTTCGCAGTGCAGGCGAGCTTGGAAAAGTTCGGTGTCGATCCAAAGCAAGTCACGATGATTCAGTTAGGCGCGAGCTCAAACCGCCTCGCAGCCCTGACCAATGGCTCCACTGAAGCGTCGCTGTTCACCGAGCCTTTTGCCACCATGGCGATCAAGAAGCACCGGATGAATCTACTGCTCGATATGGCCGAAGCCGGCATGTCTTATCCGCAGAGTTGTCTCATGATCAAGCGCAGCTACTTGGACGCGAATCGCGACAAGGCGATAAAAGTCGTCAAGGCGCTCATCGAAGGCATGTTCCTCGCCAAGAAAGATCGCGCCCTAACAATTCAGGTCATCAAAAAGTATATTTATGCCGACGACGAAGTTTACGGCATCGGTTACGATTATTTTTTAGGGAAACATGCCGAAGGTCTGCTGAGCATGCCCGATCGTAAGGGAGTCGAGTTGGTGATTAGCCAGTTAGCCCGGACGAATCCAAAAGCCAAGGGCCAGACGCCAGAGACACTCCGAGTGTTCGAATCAAGTATCCTCGACGAAATCAAGAAGAGCGGCTTTATCGATAAGGTCAGAAAGTGATTCGGCTCGCACTCACGCACATAATATCGCGGCCCCTTGATGATGGCGATTCCTCACTGCCGGATCGTCATCTTGTCGCCGCTGCCCGGACTTGAGCGTAGTCGGTCAAACCTTGCAAAACTTTTAAGACGCCGTCTTGAACCAGCGTGGTCATATCCTGCGCCCGAGCTACCTTGAACAGCTCGGTGACCGTTGCGCGAGTGTGAATAAGCTTTTGAATCTCATCGGTGACCAACAGTAGCTCGTGCAAGCCAATGCGCCCCTTGTAGCCGGTGTCGCGGCAAGACGGGCAGCCTTTGCCGCGGTAAAGCACAAACTGATCGTCATAGACGATTCCCAATCGGGAGAAAGCTTCATCGCCGAAGCCATAGGCCAAAGCGTCATACTCCTCCTTCGGCGGATGGTAGGATTCCCGACATTCTCGGCAGAGAGTTCGCGCCAAGCGTTGCGCCAGCACGCCGAGCAGTGAGTCCGCGAAGTTGAACGGATCGATGTCCATTTCGAGCAGGCGCGTAACGGTTTCGACGGCGCTGTTGGTGTGGAGCGTGCTCAAGACTAAGTGGCCCGTGAGCGACGCTTCGATCGCCACTTCGGCGGTTTCATGGTCGCGTATTTCGCCGACCATGATGACGTCGGGATCGGCGCGGAGAAAAGCGCGCATGGCGGCGGCAAAGTTAAAACCGATTTTGGCATTCACTTGAACTTGGCGAAGTCCGGGTTGCGTGATTTCTACCGGGTCCTCAGCGGTCCAGATTTTTCGATGCGGCGTGTTGATCGCGCCGAGAGCAGAATGAAGCGTTGTTGTCTTACCAGAACCGGTTGGGCCGACGCAGAGAATTAAACCGTAAGGTTTCTCGAGCAGGCTGCGAAACTCGCTCAAATTGCGCGGCGTCATTTTCAATCGGTCCAGGGGAATCGGCTCCTCGGCGGCGAGAATCCGCAGGACGATATCTTCGTTGCCGGGACCGGAAGTCGGGATCGTCGCCGCGCGCAATTCGATCGACCGGTCGGTCATCTGGAACTTGATCTTGCCGTCCTGCGGCTTACGCCGCTCGGCAATGTCCAAGCCCGCCATAATTTTGAGCCTGGACACGAGTGCGCGCCGATACGCGGCCGGCACCTGCAAGTATTCGAAGCAGCGGCCGTCGACGCGGAAACGTATCCGGGTGTCCCGTTGGCTGCCCTGCGGCTCGATGTGAATATCCGAAACCCGCTGGTTCCAGGCGTCAACGATGACTTGATTCACGAGACGCACGATCGCGCTATCGTTCTCGCTGACGAACAACTCGTCTCTGGTTTCCGATTGTTCTTCGTCTTGGCCGTCGAGCTGGCCGAGAATCGTGGACACGGACTCACGGATGTAAGTTCCGTTCTGGTTGACGCTGACCGCATTGACGTATTGAAGAATATCGTCGCGCAGGCCGACGAGGCATTTAATTTTCTTTCCGGGAAAAAGGCGCTTGATGTCCTGAATCCGGTCGTGCGCGTAGGGATCGTCGATCAGCACGTCGACGGTTTTGTCGGTGACGCGCAGCGGGATCCAATAATTCGTTTTAAGATAGCTCGGGTTGATGCCGTTCACACCTTCGGGAGCGATCAAAACTTTTTCATCATACTCTTTGAACGGACACTGATAATACGCGCTGAGCGCCGCACCGAGCTCCTGTTTCGTCAGGTGCTTTTGTTGCATTAGAACAGTTTCCACCGGGCGTCGCTCACGCTCGGCTTTTTTCACGATGGCGTCGAGCTCGTGCGGCTGCACGCGTCCGGAGATGATCAGCGGCGCGAATTTTCCACCGATGTGCTTGCCGGGCGGATCGGTCAGCTGGGATTGCTTGTACAAGACTCGAATGAGCGAGCCCTCATCGATCAACCCCTTCTCAAGCAGCAAAACTCCGAGTTTCTTTTTCTGCGGATGCCTTTTTTGATTTTCCAGCGCTTCTTGCAAGGCGTCGGGCTGGATCAGCCCGAGATGCACCAAGAGATCACCAATGTGAATATGGCGCCGATGCTTGACCAAGACGCCCGCCAGGTCGGTGGAAGACACGAAGCCGAGCATGACGCAAATCTTGCCCAAAGGCACGGAGGGATATTCCGATTTTTGAGCCGCGACGCTGCGCGCCAATTGTTCGTGGCTGAGCAACCCTTCGCGGGTCAGCAATTCGCCGATTTTTTCGGCGGCGGATGATTGTGAGTTCATAATTCTATTTCGCTACGGACAATGCCTTTCGATCAAGTTAATTCCGAGTCGCCTCCGTGCACGCCTTTATCCAGCTAAGACAAAATCGTCTGTCAAATTGCCGCTAATTCGAAAGCTTTCCTTTACGGGCACGCGTTGGGTGAGAGAAAATACTGTCAGGAATGCCAAACGACTCCCCAGAATGCGCCAGACGACAAACTCAATTCTAGAGATAAGCAAGGATCATGCACGAGCCATCAGCGTCTATGTCGAGGGTCAGCGAGTTGACCATGGCCCGCGTTATTTGCGCTCACCATCCGCGCTTCCTTGACCCTTCGACGCTTCTTGTCATATTTGTGAATTGAAAATTGGTTTGTTCATGTAAACAGCAGCACAAGAGATCGCCCGTTACCGCCAGGCGGCTGAGGAGACCGATGAAGCGAATTCGTAACAACTTAGTAATCATCGTTTTTGGACTAATGTTTTTGTCCTTCGCAGCGCGAATAGGTCAGGCTGCGGAAACAGCTCCGTTGCGCAAGGTGCGGATTGCCTTTACCTCACTATCCGGTTCCATGGCCGTGCCGTGGCTCGCGCGTGAAGCGGGCATCTTTAGGAAACATGGCTTGGAAGTTGAAGTGATCGCTACCCCGAGTGGTGTCGAAGGGATGAACGCTTTGATCGCTGGGGAAGTTAGCTTCCTGCAGATCGCTGGCGCGACCACCGTCAGCGCCGCCGTGGGGGGCGCCGACGTCGTCGTCATCGGCACAACCATCGGCACGTTGGTGCTCAACCTGATGGTGCGACCGGAAATTGAAAAGGCCGAACAGCTGCGCGGGAAGTCCATCGGCATCAGCCGGTTCGGCACGACGATCGACACCGGCGCGCGCATCGCGCTACGCCATTTCGGCCTCACGCCGGAGAAAGACGTATCGATTATTCAGATCGGCGGCATGGAATCGATCGTGCCGGCGATGGCCGGCGGTCGGGTGCAAGGCGGCATTTTGTCGTACCCGGCGATTGGGCAGGCCAAGAAACTCGGGTTTCGTGAGTTGCTCGACATCGCCTCTTTGAACCTGCCCTATGCGTCGACCGGCATCGCGACGCGCGGTGAGATGATTCGCAGAGAGCCCGACTTAGTGCGCCAGTACATGACCGCGCAAGTCGAGGCGATCGCCCGCATGAAGCGCGACCGGCCGTTCACCATCGGCGTCATGAGCAAGTTTTTGCGCACGACGGACGGCGAGCAACTTTCGGAAACCTACGATATCTACGCGAACAAGTATCTGATGAAAGTGCCGCTGCCCACCGTCGAAGCCATCCGAGCCGTGCTCGATGAGCTCGAATCGCGCAATCCCAAAGCGAAAGGGCAGGATCCCAAGCGTTTCTTCGACGACCGCTTCGTGCGCGAGCTGCAAAGCAGCGGGTTCATCGACGGGCTCTATCGTTAAGGCTCGCCTGATGATGCACCGATCGCTCCCGTTCTTGTTTCTCGGCGCGCTTGTTTTATTCGCCGCAACCGCGACGGCGCAAGAGGGGCGGAAAATCAGAGCCGGCTACGCCTCGCTTTCCGGAAACATCACGCCGCTGTGGGCGGCGCGTGAAGGCGGCTATTTCAAAAAATACGGCCTCGACATCGACCTTGTCGCCCTTCCGAGCGGCACCGAGGGCATGGCGGCGATGATTGCCGGAGAAATTGAATTCCTCGCCATCGCCGGCAGCACGACTGCGAGTGCTGCCATCGGCGGCGCCGACGTGCTGAGCATGGCGCTGATCAATGACCGCCTTTTGACGAGTCTGGTGGTCGGCCCTGCCATTCAAAAACCGGAGGATCTTAAGGGCAAGTCGATTGGCATTAGCCGTTTCGGCACTTCCATCGACACGGCGGCCCGCATCGCGATTCAACATTACGGCCTGGAACCGATCAAAGATGTCTCGCTGGTGCAAATCGGCGCGGTATCCTCGGCTGTTGCGGCGCTGCGCGGCGGCCGCATTCACGCGGCGATTCTTTCCTATCCGACGATCATCCAGGCGCGACGCGAAGGCTTTCGCGAAATCTTGGACATTGCATCGCTTGGCACACCGTATGCCGCCAACGGGATCACGTTGCAGCGAAGTTTCATGCAACAGCGCCGTGAAATCGCGGCGAACTTCTTGAGGGCTTTTCTGGAAGCCATCGCGCGCGTGAAAAAGGACAAACCGTTCGCCATGGAAGTGATGGAAAAATATCTGCGCACAAAAGATCGCGAGTTGCTCGACGAAACCTATGAATTCGCCATAACCAAATATTTAAAGTCACGCCCTTATCCAAGCGCGGAAGCTTTTCGTTCAGTGGTCAACGAGCTTGCGCAGGTCAATCCTAAAGCCAAGGGCCAGGATCCCAGGAGATTCTACGACGACAGCATTTTACAAGAACTCGACAAGAGCGGTTTCATCAATGCGCTTTACCGCTAGCGCGAACCGAGTGACGGATTGATCTGTGGAGCCCGCCGAAGAAACGACGACATCAGGTCGGATCGACGCCTGCGGCTTCACCGCCGGTTGTGGGTTCGATGATAACGCCGCGGGCGATCAATATCGGCCGTGCCGCCGCGACTAGACGCGGCAAATGGCGCGCAAAGACGAGCCCTGCCAGCGCACAGCCCACGCCCCCGAGGGCGACCACCAGCGGCGCGCCGATGCGGTCGGACGCCCAGCCGGCAAGCAAGCTTCCAAACGGTGCCATACCAACCAGCATCATCGAGAAGAGGCTCATCACCCGACCACGCATGGCGTCGTCGGCGAGAGTCTGCAAAGCCGTGTTGCAGGCGGCGATTTGCACCATCCAGCCCATGCCGACGCCGGTCAATAGCAAAAGCGAGAGCCAAAATGGCTTCGAGAAACTAAAGGCGATCAACGCTAGTCCGAAACCTGTTGTCGAAGTCGCGATGACGCGGCCAAGGCCGATGACCGACTTACGCCTGGCGAGACCGAGGGCGCCGATCAGCGCGCCTAGGCCGACTGCGCCCATCATCAACCCGAGCGCATCGGCGCCGCTCTTGTGAATGTCGGCGGCAAAAACCGGCATCAGAGTGATATACGGCATCCCCATCACACCGACGACGCTGAGCAGCAGCAAAACGTCGCGTATCGGCACGGTGTCCAGTGTGTAGCGAATTCCTTCCTTGAGTGAATGGGCCAGCGAGAGCTGTTTCATGGGGCTGATTTTTTGTGGCGTTAGTTTCATGGCTAGCAGCGCGACGATCACGGCGAGATAGCTTACCGCGTTAATCAAAAAGCACGTGCCTTCGCCGAGTTTGGCGACCACGACGCCGGCGATGCCGGGGCCGATAATACGTGCGGCGTTGATCATCGAAGAGTTGAGCGCCACGGCATTGGACAAATCATCGACGTCGACGAGCTTATACACTAACGCCTGGCGGGCCGGCATGTCGAAGGCATTGACGACGCCCAAAATCATGCCTAGCAGAATAATATCGATCGCTCACAACACCGCCGATGGCGCTCAAGCCAAACACCGGAATCTGTGTGGCAAAGCCGACCAAGCCAAGCAATGTGGCGGATCCCGTGAGACGATAGACAAGCCAGCTCTGGGCAACCTGCTGCATCCAGGTGCCGCACACGGATACCAGCTGCCCGGTCAGATAGAGGCGATAGTTGCGATGGCGCAACGATCGCCAGAGCGGCGATTCGCTAAATAAGGCCAATTGCATAGTGAAAGATTGTACACCGGCAGCTCAAAGGCCGGATCCTGAGATCAGCGAATTATCCCACGTGCGGAGCAGAAAACGAAGCGCGGGCGTGATTCAGCATGAATCCTTGTTGTCCCGCCCGGTCAATTTTTTTGTTGTTTGGGCTCGGGAAACTTGCTTTAATCGCGGCCGCACGAGAATAAACGGCTGATGACGCCATGCGCGCGATCGGTACTCATGCCCGATCGTCTCACAGAGGAGGCGTTGATGATTTCGCTCCATCGTCGTTCGTTGTCGGCTCTTGGTGTCGCTTTGACTTTGGCGGTCCAGACGGCGCCTGCTTTTGCTCAAGTAGATTTCTACAAAGGAAAGACGATCCGCTTGATCGTCGGTCTCGCGCCGGGCGGCGGCTTCGATACGTACTCGCGCGTGATCGCGCGGCATATCGGCAAGCATATTCCTGGCAATCCGACGACCGTCGTCGATAACATGCCCGGCGCGGCGAGTTTGCTTGCAGCGAATTACGTTTACAAAGTCGCCAAGCCCGACGGCTTGACCATCGGCAACTTTGTCGGCGGATTATCCTTTCAGCAAATGCTCGGCCTGCCGGGAGTCGAGTTCGACGCGCCGAAATTCGAATTCCTCGGCGTGCCGGCGCAAGACAACTTCATGATCGGCGTGGCCAAGTCCACGGGAATCACCAGCGTCGAGCAGTGGAAAGCGTCGGGAACGGTGATCAAAATCGGCGGCGTCGCGCCGGGCGGCGGCACCGACGACATTCCCAAAGTATTGAAAGCGACCCTCGGTCTGCCGCTCCAGCTCGTGTCGGGTTACAAAGGCACCGGCCCGGTGCGCCTGGCATTCAACGCCGGCGAAGTCCAGGGCGCGTGCAATTCACTGGAGTCGTTCAAGGCGACCTGGCGCGCCGAAATGGACAAAGGCGAGGTGGTGCTTTTGGTTCAGGGCAATCTCAAGCCGCATCCCGAAGTTCCCAACGTGCCATGGGCCGTGGATCTGGCGAAAACCGAAGACGCAAAGAAAATGATTCTCACCGCGGCGCGGGTCAGCGGCGTGCTCAACCGCTTCTACGTTCTGCCGCCGGGCACGCCGAAAAACCGCGTGAATCTTCTGCGCAAAGCGTTCATGGACACGTTGAAAGACGCAGAGTTCTTGGCCGACACTCAAAAAGCAAAGCTCGACCTCGACCCCATCGACGGCGCGGAGATCGAGAAGCAGGTGAAGGACCTATTCAAACTCGAGCCTGCGCTGGTGGCGAAAATGAAGGAGATTTTAAAATAGCCCCAGGCGATCACAGGCAGGGTCGTAACCGAAACCGGTCTGCGTTCTGAACTTAAGGCAATCACGAGTGCGCCGACGCAATGCCCAGGCTAACCGATCGCGAACAGATTCGAGCGATTCTGGAAACGGACCGTCCTTGGGCCGCCTACGCGATCGCCGATCTTGAGCCCGGTTTCTTTGAGTGCGCTCATTGGTTTTGCGCTGCGAATGACGAGCCGAGCCTGGCGCTCTGCTACGCCGGTTTTGGCACGCCGGTCATTATCACGGTTGGGCGAGCCGAGGCGCTGCAATCCGTGCTTCACGAGACCATCACAGCAATGAAGCCGCACGAGCTCTATGCCGCTGTAAAGCCCGAGGTGTTGCCCTTGCTCACGCAGTATTTCCACGTCGTTGAGACGAGGCATATGCAACGGATGGTTTTCGATCCGTCGCGATACCGACGGCTGCCGACGAGCGATGTCGTTGCTTTAGGACCCGACGACTTGGAGGCGCTACGACGTTTGTATGCGGACGGCGAAACCAGCGGTGAAGCGCCGGATTGGTTTTTACCCGAGATGCTGGTGCAGGATACTTATTTCGGTGCCCGAGAGGGCAACCAGCTGGTCGCAGCGGCAGGCACCCACGTTACGACATTGAGCGAGGGCGTTTCCGGGCTGGGTAATATCTACACACGGCGTGACCGGCGCGGACTCGGACTTAGCACGCGCGTGACCCATGCGGTCGTCGCCAAGTTGTTGTCCATGGAGCTCGCAACGATTGTGCTGAACGTCCGAGAGAGCAATACCGCGGCGATCCGTGTCTACGAGCGCATCGGGTTTCAAAATTATTGCCGTTACATCGAAGCGCCACTGGTCAGACGCGGCTAACCAGCGGCTCTCAGCGGAACGCTGGCATGACTTCTTTGGCAAACAGACGCATGGATTTTAGAATCTCGGGATGAGGGATGCCGCCGAAATTGAACGTGGTCGTCAGCGTGTCGAAATAATAATTTTTCATCGCGTTGTAAATATTTTTAATGCACTGCTCGGGAGTGCCGTAATTGTTTCGCCCGGTGGCGAGCATCAAGTCCCAATCATATTCTCCCGGGGCAACCGTCAACGATCTTCGGCCAATGCGAGAAATTTCGTCATAGCGTGTCACTGCCGCCATGGCGACGGATCGAGCTTTGTCCGCGCTTTCGTTTACGTGGGTGCGCACGTGAAATTGACAATGCTTTTCTTTGAGATCGTAGCCGGCTTCGGTTAAGCCTTGCTTCCAGGCTTCGACGCCAAGGCGGACTTTTTCCGGCGGGTGTGGGTGGCCGACGGTCATGATGTGGTAGCCTTGGCGTCCCGCCCAACCGAGGCCTTCGGCGGAAGTGCCGGCCACCCAGATCGGCGGGTGGGGCTGCTGGATGGGCCGCGGGTATAGCGTAAGTTCATCGAAGGTCCAAAACTCGCCGCTGTGGCTAACGCGATCGTTGCCCCAAGTCTTCAAGATGACGTCGACGGCTTCGCGTAGGCGCTCGCGGTCGTTTTCACGGGTGACGCCAAACACTTTGTAATCCATTTCGGTGTTGCCCGAACCGATGCCGAACTCCAGGCGACCGCCGGAGATAGCGTCGACCATCGCGTAGTCCTCGGCGCTATGCAGCGGATGGCGCAGCGGCAATATTGCGATGCACGGTCCCAGACGAATTTTAGACGTGCGCGCGGCAGCCGCGGCGAGCAGGACGGCGGGATTCGCGACGAGTCCGCCATAGCCAAGAAAATGATGTTCATTGAACATAAAACATTCCCAGCCCAGCTCTTCGGCCAACTGGACCTGCTCAAGGACTTGCTTGTAGTAGACGCCGTACGGCGGATCGATCTCGGAAAAGTAGGTCGTCAGGATGTTGATGTAAAAACGCATGATCGGGCCGCTTCGCTGGCGCCGGACTTGTCTTACAGAGCGTAGAGCGCTCGTGCGTTGTCGCTTAAAATTTTAAGCTTCACATCCGGCGTGATGTCGGTTCTATTTCTGAACACTTTGATCGCGTCGACGTCGCTGGAAGTATCGGTGTGGCCATAATCGGTGCCAATCACGAGGCAGTCTTCGCCAGCTTCGCGCGCGATGTAAGCGATGTCGTCGGAGTTTTCACAGGTGACGTACATGCCAAACTCGCGTATGGCGTTTTCCGGCCACTTCCTGCCTAGCGTTTTAAAGCGATTTCTCGCTTCATGCATCACCCAAGGCAGCCATTGCGCGCTCGCTTCGATGAAGCCAAAACGAAGCTTGGGAAACACCTCGTGGATCTCGCTCATGATGATGTCGTTGAACGCCCCCACGGTGGGAATTCTAAAACGGTGAAAGGTCGACGCGATGCGCACCGGATGATTATACAAATCGGTAAGCCACGGGTTGCCGTTGGCGATGTGAATG
>WNGI01004346.1_pt1 | contig 21951 bp, 20 predicted proteins | sample 5400621 | NCBI WGS metagenome assembly WNGI01 (sample SAMN13153374, study PRJNA577476) | soil metagenome | isolation source: 20 cm soil or saprolite under Garry oak tree replicate 1 | place: USA:California | collected 2016-06-15
CTCATTCGCTGAACCGGGTGAGCGCCCGCAGCGAGAGCGCCGTCAGCACGACGCCGGTGACAGCGATCGTCAGCGCGCAGGCGCCGAGCGAGCCCCACCTGACGTGCGGCTGGAGAACGAGATCGCGCAGCCCGGTGATCACGTACGTGACGGGATTGAACCGCGCGATCGCCTTCAGCGGGCCGGCGAGTAACTCGAGCGGCACGAAGTTCGGCGTGAGGAACAGCAGCGGGAAGAAGATGATGAACGACGCGTTCGTCGTCTGCACGTTCTTCGTGCTCAACGCGATCGCGATCGCGAAACCCGCATAGGCGACCCCCCACAAGGCGGTGAGGGCGATCAGCAACAGCACGCCGATGACGCCGGACTTGACCCGGGCGCCGAACGCGTAGCCGACAGCGAGAATGAGCGCCGAGGCGGCAATGCCTCGGGCGAGGTCTGCGGCGAGGCGTCCCCACACGATCGCCGTGCGCCGGATCGGTGCGGCGAGCAGCTTGTCGAGGTAGCCGATGTCGATGTCGGTGACCATCGCCAGCCCGGACGTCGCGGAGCTCACCGCGAAGACGAGCGACACCGGGATCTGGAACGCGACGTAGTGCTGCCCGTGCAGGAACGGTGTCGACGGCGGGAAGATCTTGTTGACCTGGCCGAGGTTGACCACCAGGAAGAACACGGGAATGAACAACGCGGGAATCGTCGCGGCCGGGATGCGCCACACCTCGCGCACCGCACGACGGGCCAGCAGCGAGGTCTCCTTCATGACGCCATCTCCGGGACGCCGCCCTCGATGCGCCGTCCGGTCGACGCGAGGAAGACGTCGTCGAGTGTCGGGCGGGACAACGAGATCGCTCTGGGCCGGACGTCGACGTCGTGCAGCAGCCGCACGACGTCTGCCACGGCCGCCGCGCCGTCGTCGACGTAGACGGCGAGCCCCTCCGCGGCGTCGGTGACGTGCCCCAGCCCCGCCAGCTGCGCCAGTGCCGTGCGCGCGCGTTCGTGCTCGGCCGGATCCAGGCCGATGGTCAGCACGTCGCTGCCGAGGTCGGACTTCAGCTCGTCCGGCGTGCCCTCGGCGACGATCGTGCCGTCGTCGATGATCGCCAGCCGGTCGCACAGCTGATCGGCTTCCTCCAGGTATTGCGTCGTCAGGAAGACGGTCGTGCCGAGGCCGTTGATGCGGCGGACCTCCTGCCAGACGGTCAACCGGCTCGCCGGGTCGAGCCCAGTCGTGGGCTCGTCGAGGAAGAGCACGTCGGGCTCGTGGACCAGCGCCGTCGCGAGGTCGAGACGACGTTTCATGCCCCCGGAGTAGGTGCTGATTAGTCGGTCGGCCGCGTCGTCCAGCCCGACGAGGCGCAGCAGTTCCGTCGTGCGGCTGGGCGGATCGGCGATGTGGTAGAGCCCGCATTGCAGCTCGAGCAGTTCTCGCCCGGTCTGCCGCCCGTCGAGGCCGACCTCCTGCAACGCGACACCGATCCGCCGGCGAACCTCGGCCGGATCGTCGCGCACATCGACACCCGCCACGGTGGCATGCCCGTCGCTGATCGGAAGCAGCGTGCACAGCATGCGAACCGTCGTCGTCTTGCCCGCCCCGTTCGGACCGAGGAAGCCGAAGACTTCACCGGTACGCACGGCGAGGTCGACACCGCGCACCGCCTCGATCTCACCCTGCCCGCGGCTGCCGCGGTAACGCTTGACGAGCCCTCGCACTTCGATCGCAAGATCGGCCGGGGATTGGCTGGTCACCGTGCTCCTTTCTGACGTCGCGCTCCCGTGCTCGAGCACGGGAGCGCCACTCTAGGGCCACGATCTGACAAAACGATCAACGGGGCGCGGTGTGGCCCGTTGGATTCTGGCGCGCGCGATGAGAGCCGGCACTCTTCGCAGGACCAGTCCGGCGGTCAGGACCAGCCTGGTGCTTCGGCGCGGACTCCGAAGATCATTGTTACGGACAGTGCCCGACTGCCTACTTCTTCAGCTTAGCCACGACGACGATGTTCTCGGTGCTGGTGTCGCCTTGCTCAAATGCACAGGTCACCAACACGAGACGATTGGGCACGGTGCTGTCCGAGGCCCACGACGGCAACGACTTCGCGGTTTTCGGCGATAATCCAACTCTGCTGACGACGTAATTCACCCGACCGGATATTGCTTTGATCGCTACTTGGTCACCGACGCGCACATTCTTGAGATTCGTGAATGAGCAGACGTGATAGTGGCAGGCATGGCCATAAACGTAGCTCGTGCCTTGGTCGCCGTCGGTGGGAAATGTCGATTGCTGCACCCAGGCCGCCGTCTTCCATTCCTTGTTCGTCGAATGCGGCGGATCGACTGTCTCGCCGCTCTCGACGCTTATCGGCTCGACGTCGGCCGAGATCGGCCCGGACTGCGTGGTGATGTCGAGCGAGAACGAGCCCAGGCGAATCCCGGGCTCCGGCGTCCCCGCGATCGGACCGTCCGTCGTGGGCGTCGACGGCGCCGTGGGCGCCGTCGAAGCCGCGGATTTCACCGGGTGGGTAGTCGTTCTGGATGGTGACACGACCGAGTGCGGACTGCCGCTGCCTCCGTCGGCCCCACTTGCGGTGGTGCATGCCGCTGTCGCTAGGACAGCGGCACCCACCACTGCGGCGAAGATCGACTTACGAATGCTCACCACGCCGTTTTAGCATCTGAAGCGACATTCCGAGTGCAGCCACGAGCGATGCGAGCCCGCCGGCTAGCAATCCCTGCTTCAGGATCGGCGTGCTGGCCGGTGCCGTGTCGCCCGTCTCGCCTGGCCCAGGTACGAATGGCGAGGTGCCCTGAGCGGGCGCGGAACTCGACAGGATCGGCGCCGAACTCGACTCGACTGGAGAGGAGCTCGACTCCACCGGCGCGGAGCTCGACGACGGCGGAGCGGTCGGCGACGGCGCCGGGCCACACACGTAGTGCGACAGAACGAACTCACCCGGAGGAGAAGTCCAGTCGGTAGGAACCTCCGCAGTCGCATCCAGCACGCCGGTCACACCTGCAGGGAATGTAATGGAGTACTGCTCCGTATCGGACGCACCCGGATTTACGCCTTGGTCCGAGTCCGCCGAGCCCGCACTCGCTGGGTCGAAGAACACCTTGATGGTGTCCGGCGCATCTGCCTCTGGGAGCTGAGTGATAATGAACAGGGCCCCGACTTTCGCAGTGCCCTTACAGTCACCCGCGTGGTCAGTAATCGAGGCCTGCTTGACGCTAATTGTCTGCGTGTCGGCGGGATCGGCGGCATTTGCTACGGCGCCGCCCGCGCCGACGGCGCTGTATGCAACGAGAAGTGAGAAACCGACTACTCCTAGTAGCACGGCAATAATCGGCTGCCTCGCGCGCGACCGACCGCCGACACGTGATGGACGAAGGTTCGTGCGCCGATGCCGTGGATCTTTACGAGGCGCAGACGCTGGCATGGATCAGCTCCATTCTGGCAAAAAGCTAGGCCCAACCCGGACAAATATGGATGGCAAAGAAGAGGGTCCCCCGACTCGGCCGTCGATTAGCTTCCTCGTACCTTTGGGTCGTGTCAAAGTTTGACCGTTTATGAAAGGCACGTTAAACGCGACAATTCAGTCCGATTAAGACTGTCTCGTCACGGTTCGTCACGTGAGCGTGACAGTGCGTCGATTATTCCGAGCATTGTGTCGCGACACAGTAACGGGCTCAGCTGACACATCGGCCACCGGGCGCAATCAATTGTCACGAAGGGCGACCCCGGCACACGTGACTGGCACATCTGCATTGATCGCCGAGCCGGTCAGCTGTAGTAGCCGTCGAGTGGACGACGTGCCTCGTCGAACAGGGCGGGACCGTCGTACACGACCTCGGCGGCGTCGGGGTTGACGAAGCCGGCCGGCTTGAGCGCCTGCAGCTGATCCGCGCCGAGTGCGTAGGCGACGCGGCCCAGCCCGGCTCGCGCGATCACGTTCGCGCACATGCGGCACGGCTCGCAGCTGGTGTACATGGTCGTGGCCCGAGCGGTCGCGGTGGGCAGCTCCCGTGCTGCCCACCGGGCGAGCTTGAGCTAGGGATGCGCCGTGATGTCTCGCTCCGTGACGGACGTGTTCCGGTCTTCGGCCAGCACGTCGCCCTTGGCACTGACGAGCAGCGAGCCGTACGGCGGGTTCCCGGATTCCCGTGCCTGCTCAGCCAGCTGGATCGCGAGCCGCAGGTAGCGCTCGTCCACCTCATTCATCGACGGTCAGCCTCCCCTCAGCCACGACCAGCCCTGAACCGCTCACCCGAACTCGCGGCCCGGATATCGTGACCTGGATCCTGCTGGGACGCCCCACCGCGTAACCCTGCTCGACCACGGCCGTGACGCCATCGGCGACCTTGCCGGCCGCGACCAGCCGAGCCACCAGCGGACCAGCTGCCGTTCCGGTCGCCGGGTCTTCCCAGATGCCCATCGTCGGATTGAAGAATCTCGCGTACGCGACCGCGCCGGCGGCGTCCACCGGATCCGGGCTGTACACGTAGCAGCCCTCGCCGCCGACCTGTCGCAACACCGCCACGAGCCTCGGCGCATCCGGCGCCGCGCGGTCGACCGTCGCACGGTCCCGTACCGGGACGAGCAGGTGACCCGCGCCGGTCGAGACGACCTGCGCAGGCTCGCCCGGCACGAGATCGTCCTCGGCAAGCCCGAGTGCGGCGGCAAGTTCGGCGCCGTCGCTGACCGACTCGCCGAACTGCGGCGGTGACTGGTCCATCGATATCACCACCGGCTGACCCGGCTCGCGGATCACCTCGACCGGCAGAACGTCTCCCCCGATCTCCTGCGCCAAGCCGCCGCCGTCACCGAGCAGCCGACCAGACGCGGCCAGCCACAACCACGCACCGAGCGCGTGGTGGCCGGCCCCGAATACCTCGGCACCGATCGGGGTGAAGGAGCGCAGCCGCGTAGTGGCCCCGGCAACGGTCGGCCGGAGCAGGAAGGCAGTCTCGGACTGGTTGAACTCGCGGGCGATCGCCTGCATCTGCGATTCGTCGAGGCTGTCGGCATCGGGCACGAGCGACACCGGGTTGCCGGTGAGCGGACGGCTCGCGAAGACGTCGACGAAGTAGAAGGCAACGGAGGTCATGTCGATGACGCTACGACGGCCGGCCGGCTGGCCGCGCTGCGCGCCGTCGTCCGGATGAAGGTGCACGGCGCGCTCTGCGACAACGTTGCCGACGTCCCGACCTGGTCTACGAGGTCGTCGCCGACCGGCCGATCCCATCTGGGTAGAACGTCAGGCGGGCACTGGCACCCTGGTGAAGTTGTCAGTGACGGTGTCGCCGTCGGCGACGATGTCGGCGTCGACGATGTTGTGCACGATGTGGTTGGCGCCCGGCGTCTCGTCGTAGATCGCCATCACGCCGTCAGCCGAACTGCTGGCCCGGTTCAACGTGTTGCCGGTGATCAGGACGTTCTGCGCGTTCTTCAGGTGGACAGCGCCCTGCGCCGGGTAGCCGTTGATGATGTTCCCGCCGATGGTTACCTGGTCCACGGGTAGTTGCGGGCTCGCACCGATCACGCCGATGGCGGCCAGCCCGTTGTTGCCTGCGTAGTGGTTGATGTAGTTGTCCTGGAACATGAGCTGACCGAGACCTCCCCGCGGCGAGGACGTCTCGATGAGCAGCGCCGACTCGGTGCCGGTCGGACCGAGGTAATTGCCGGACAGGCTCCCGCGGTAACAGTCGACGAGGTGCACGCATTGCAGGGACGCGCCGTCCAGCATGTTGCCGACGATCTGGACGGACTCCCAGTTCTCGAAGAAGAGCGCCTTCTCGAAGCCGGACATGGAGTTGCCGATCACCACGCAGCCCGCGTTGTAGACACGTACCGCGCCGCGGATTCCGTGTATCCCGTACTGCATGTGGTAGAAGACGTTCTGGACGATCGTCGTGTTGTCCGAGTCGTTGATCGCGATGCCCGTGCTGTGTCCCGAGCCGAGGAACTGGCACTGCGTCACGACGAGGGATCGCTGGTTCAGGCTGGACAGTCCGGTGGCCGAACCTCTCACGTAGAACCGGCAGCCGGACACCCGAGTGTTCTGGAACGGCGAGCGCACGCCGTCCTCGCTGATGAACAACGCCGCGCCGGGGCCGCCGTACTGCAACGTCAGCCCGGACAGCTCGATCGGTGGTCCGGGATACGGCTCCTCGCTTGACGCCTGGGTGATCGTCAGGCCGGACGGCAGGCTGCCCTCGAAGTTCAGCACGCTGCTCGCCTCGCCACCCAACCCGACGATGTGGATGGGCGCTATCGCAGTGAGTGGCTGGGTGATCCGGTAGACGCCGGGCGGCACGACGACGAGATGCGATCCGCCCGTGCCTGCAAGGTCGAGCGCTTCCTGGACGGCGGCCGTGTCGTCGGTCTGGCCATCGCCCTTGGCACCCAGCCGGCGCACGTCGACGCCGTAGTCCGGGGGCGGCAACTGGTCCGCCCGGGCGACTGCCGGGTTGACGACCGAGCCGAGCAGAGCCGCCGAGAACGCACCGATTCCACCGAGTGCGGCCCGTCGGCTGTACGCACCAACGCGATCGTCCATGACAGCACACCTCGACATTCAATCGATGTGGGTAAGCGCTTTCCAGCACCTCCGGAATATGGTGGTCTGTCCGCTCGCTCGTGTCAATGACATGGACCCTGCACAAGCTCGCCAGCAGAACGGGTTGCTAGCCGAAGAACTGCCCGAGTCGCTCGATGATCTCGGCCGGGGCTTCCTCGGGCAGGAAGTGACCGGCGGCGACCGGGCCGCCACGAACGTCGTCAGCCCATTCGCCCCACACGTCGAGCGGCTCGTACCAGTTGGCGACCGAGCCGGCATCGCTCCACAAGGCGAGCACCGGGCAGGCGATCTTCACGCGTCCCCGGTCGGATTCATCGTGCTGGTAGTCCAGCGTCGCCGCGGCCCGGTACTCCTCGCAGATCGCGTGAACGGTGCCCGGGTCGGAGAACTTCTCGACGTATTCGTTGCGCACGTCGGGCGGGAACGTGCCTGGCTTCGTGGACCACGCGTCAAGCATGTGGTCGACGATCGTCGCCGGTGAGTGCCTGATGAGGTCCTCGGGCACCGGAAAGGGCGCGGCGAGGAATGACCAGACCCAGAAGTCGAGGCTGAAGTGCATGTCGGCTCGGCGGAACGCGTCGCCGGTCGGGACGACGTCGAGGACCGCCAGGCGGGTGACGACGTCCGGGTGGTCGAGCGCCATCCGGAATGCGCAGCGGGCGCCCCGGTCGTGGCCGGCGACGCCGAAGCGTTCATGACCGAACCGCTTCATGAGTTCGACTTGATCGACCGCGATCTCGCGCATCGAGTACGGCGCGTGATCGCCGGTGCTCGGCGGCTTGCCGCTGTCGCCGAAGCCGCGCAGGTCGGTGACGACCACGGTGTGCCGCTCGGCAAGTGCGGGCGCGACACGGTGCCACATGAGGTGGGTCTCCGGAATGCCGTGCAACAAGAGCACGGGCGGCCCGTCGCCGCCGCGGCGTCCATGGATGGTCGTCGCGGGGACAACTACGTCGAATTCCTCGAAGGCCTCGTACATGGCTCTGCTCAGCGTCGCATAGCCGGGTGAGTGTCGGTTAAGCACAATACGGATAGATTTTGCTAACAATAGGTGACGCCACATCAACAACTCGTGTTCACATCCACAACTTGACGTGAGACTGTTGTAAGCCGGGTATACGACTACCCGTACCGGTTGCTGACCGTGATCGGACGAACCAATCTGCCAGGAGGACCCAATGGCGGCGAGGACTGCACCAAGGCGCCGCCGATGGCGGTTGGGTTTGCGCCCCCTCTCGATCGTGGTGCTCGCGATCTTCATCGTCATGACCGGCGTCCTTTTCGTCGTCACCAACCACCTCGCCGACGACCAGGAGCAGCGGCTGATCAGCGAGCGCACGGCCGAGGTCGGCTCGCTGCTGTCAACCGCTGTCGCAACCGGATTGCAGGCGTCATTGACCGGACTGGGGGCAGCGGCCCAGTCACCGGCCACCTTCACCGCGGCCGCGCAGAGCCAGCTCGCCGCGTCCACGACGACGGCAGGCGTCGCGCTCGCCGAGCGTCGCGGTCCCGACTGGGTCGTACAGGCGGCCGCCGGCAAGGCGTTCACGGTCGGCCAGACGCTGACCGGCCCTCGGCGTTCCGTGCTCGACGCGACCGGCGCTCAGCTGCACTCAGACGTGATTGCCGTGTCGCCCGGAGTGTCGCGCCTCGCCATCGCAGTGAAACCGCCCACCGCGGCCGGGGCCGTCGTATACGAGGAGGTCGCGATCGACCCGACCCGGCCCACAAAGATTGCCCAGTCGGAGCCGTTCCACGAGCTCAACGTCGCCCTGTACGCCGGACCGCGGGCAGAGACGTCCAGGCTGCTGCTCGGCACCACGCGTCACCTCCCGCTGCGGGGACGCACAGGCAGCAGCGTGGTGAAGGTGGGCGACGGGAACTGGCTCGTCGTCGCGAGCGCCCGCCATCCACTCGCCGGCTCGCTGGCGAGCAACCTGCCGAAGATCCTGTCGCTGATGACGCTGCTCATCGGCATCGCGATGACCGTTCTCGTAGAGAGCGTGAGCCGTCGCCGCGACTACGCGCTGACCCTGGTGGCCCAGCGCACCGCGGCACTCGAGGAGTCCATGCACGAGCTCGAGCACACCCAGCTGGCGCTCGTCGCAAACGAGCGGATGGCCGCGCTGGGCGAGATGGCCGCGACCGTCGGACATGAGCTGCGTAACCCGCTCAGCGTCCTGACCAACTCGCTGTACCTGATTCGCACCAAGGTCGCGGCCATCACCGACGAGAGGCTACGGCGACATCTGGACACAGCCGATCGCGAGATCGCGGCCGCGACGCTGATCGTCTCCGACCTGCTCGAGTTCTCCCACCCGCGAACGGCGAACCCGATCTCGATCGACGTCGTGGAGCTGCTCGCCGAGTCGGCAAGCGTCGCGCCACCGCCGACCGGCATCGGCGTGGAGCTGCCCGACGATGCGATCCCGCCAGTAGTGGCCGACCGCGACCAGATCCGCCAGGTCGTCCTGAACCTGCTCACCAACGCGTACGAGGCGATGCCCAAGGGCGGCACGGTCCAGATCGGCGCGCGTGTCGTCGGCGATGCTGTCGAGGTCACCGTGTCCGACACCGGCGTCGGCATGGACGAGCAGACCGTTGCGCAGGTGTTCGAGCCGTTCTTCAGCCTGAAGGTCAAGGGAACCGGCCTCGGACTGGTCGTCAGCAAGCGCATCGTCGAGGCGCACGACGGCGCGCTGCGGATCGTGTCGCAGCCGGGTGAGGGCTCCACGGCGGTCATGACCCTTCCGCTCAGCCCATCCGTGGTCGGAGCAAGCCGATGAATCCCCAAAAGCGATTCCAGGTGCTCGTGGTCGACGACGAACCCGGGATGCGGGAGACACTCGTGGACATCCTCGAACAGAGCGGCTACGACGTCAGGGCCGCGAGCGACGGCGCGGACGCCCTACACGCCATACGGAACAACGACGTCGACGTCGTGGTGATGGACGTGCAGATGCCCATCCGCGACGGCGTCTCGGTCTTGCAGGAGCTGTCGCCGCCACCGCCGGCCGTCATCATGGTCACCGCCTACGCGGTCGAAGAGCGGCTGCGCGCCGCGGTCGAGGCGAATGCTTTCGCCATCCTGCACAAGCCGTTCTCCGTCGGGCGCCTACTGTCCCTGGTTGCCTCGGCGTCGACAACCGCAGCGTGACGGCGGCCATCCTGACCATGACAGGTGTCGCTCGACTTCATGGGAGCGTGCTCGTCGTCGACGACGACACCGGTCTGCAGACCACGCTGTGCGACATCCTCGACATGACCGGCATCGACGCCACCGGCGTCGGCTCGGCAAGCGAGGCGACGCAGTGGTGCGAGGTGCACACTCCCGACCTGGTCGTCCTCGACCAGCGGCTGCCCGATGCGTCCGGCCTCCAACTGGCCGCCCTGCTGAAGGCGAATTCCCCACTGTTGCCGGTGGTGCTGCTGACCGGATACGTCTCGACCGACACGGCGATCGCGGCTGTCGGCCTGGTCGATGACTACCTCACCAAGCCCGTGCCGCCGGACGAGCTGATCAAGGTCGTCCAGACCCGGCTCGAACAGCACCGGCTGCGGGTCGCGAACCAGCAGTTGGTCACCAAGCTCAGGGAGACGAACAACACGCTGGAACGCACGGTTCAGGAGCGCACCCGGGAGCTCAAGGCCGCCCGTGACCAGGCAATGGAAGCGTCGCGGCTGAAGTCCCAGTTCCTGGCCAACATGAGCCACGAGATCAGGACGCCGATGAACGGTGTCCTCGGCGCGGGCAACCTGCTCGCGGCCACCGACCTCACCGACGAGCAGCGTGCCTACGTCGACATCCTGTCGAGCTCGGGCCAGGCACTGCTCACGATCATCAACGACGTCCTCGACCTGTCCAAGATCGAGGCCGGCCGCCTCGAGTTGGAACCATCGACCTTCACGCTGCTCGACCCCTTCACCGAGGTCGTGAACCTCCTTGCGCCGCAGGCATCTGCGAAGAACGTCCGGTTGAGCTTGAACGCCGATGCCGACCTGCCGCTCTCAGTCGTCGGCGACGCTGGACGGCTGCGCCAGGTCGTCACGAACCTGGTCGGCAACGCGGTGAAATTCACCAACGTGGGCCACGTGCTGGTCGACGTGTCGGCCGAGAGCCGATCGTCCGGCGACATCATGATGCGCTGCGCGGTGACCGACAGCGGCATCGGCATCGCCGAGCAGGACGTCGCCCGCCTGTTCGCCGAGTTCAGCCAACTCGACACCTCGAACGCCCGGCGCTTCGGCGGCACGGGCCTGGGGCTGGCCATCTCCGATCGCCTCGTCCGGCTGATGAACGGCGAGATCGGCTGCACACCCAACGCCGGCGGCGGGTCGACGTTCTGGTTCACCGCACCGTTCGCGCTGGCCCGACCGGACAGCCCGGCGCGGAACGACGTCGCGGTCGCGTCCACCGCCACGCCGAGAGGCACGGCCGCCGCGAGCGCCCCGGCGATCCTCATCGTCGAGGACAACGAGACGAACGCGCTGATCCTCACTCACATGCTCAAGCTGCTCGGCTACCGCAGCGACACCGTCAGCAACGGAGCTGACGCCCTCGAGGCCGCCTCCCGCGAGACGTATTCGACGATCCTGATGGACTGCCAGATGCCGGTCATGGACGGCTTCACCACCACCCGCCGGTTGCGCAGCCGGTTCGCGGGCGACCCGCGGATACCGATCGTCGCGATCACCGCCACCGCCACGACGGAGGACCAGGAGCGTTGCCTCGCCGCGGGGATGGACGACTACCTTCCCAAGCCGATCATCATGGACCGCCTCGGTGCCGTGCTGACCCGTTGGGCTCCACTGGCGCACGAGTGACGTGACGCGAGCGGTCGTAGTGTTTCGCCATGGCCGCGCCGGCTGAGTCGGACAGCGTCCGGCTGGCGGAGCTGGTCGCGACGCTCTCGTATGCCGCCGACCTCGGCCTGAGTCAGCCGATGGAGCACTGCATGCGCCAGACCGTCATCGCGTTGCGGTTGGCGGATCTCGTCGGAGTCAGCGACAGCGACCGGGAGGCGACCTTCTACCTCGGGCTGCTGATGAATGCCTACTGCCACGCGGACGCTGCGGAGCAGGCCAAGTGGTTCGGTGACGACATCAGCTTCAAGGGCGACGGGTTCGAGATGCTCGGCATGAACACGGCGCAGATGATCGCGTTCGTGCTGCGGCGAGTGGGCTCGCACGGCAACGCCCTTGACCGTGCCAAGCGACTCGCCTCGTTCCCGGTCGTGGGAGCGCGAGAGGTGATCGGCTTCCTGACGACGCACTCGACGCTCGGCCGGCAGTTCGCGGCCCGGATCGGCCTCGACGAAGCCGCGTGCGTCGCCATCGGCCAGGCGTATGAGCAGTGGGACGGCAAGGGCCAGCCCCACCACCTGCGCGGTGAGACGATCTGCCTGCCCGCGCGGCTGGTGCAACTGGCCAGCCCGGTCGAGGTCTTCAGCCGGCGCTATGGCGTCGACTCTGCGGTGACGATGGCCCGCAAGCATCGCGGGACGCAGTTCGACCCGCACGTCGTGGACCTGTTCTGCGAGCGAGCGCCCGAGCTGCTCGACGGCCTCGACCAGGTCGCGGCCTGGGACGCGGTCGTTGCCGCCGAGCCCCGGCTGGCCCGCCGCGTCGCAGGCCCCGATCTCGACGACGTCCTAGAGGCAATGGCCGATCTGGTCGACCTGAAGTCCCCGTACCTGGCCGGCCACTCGCGCGGGGTGGCCAACCTGGCCGCCGAGGCAGCGCGCCTATCGGGCCTGCCCGACGACGAGGCGGTGACCCTGCGCCGCGCCGGGCTCATCCACGACCTGGGCCGGCTGGGCGTCTCGAACAGCATCTGGGACAAGCCCGGACGGCTGACTGAGACCCAGCGCGACCGCGTCCGGCTGCATCCGTACCTGACGGACCGCATGCTCGCCAAGGTGCCGGCGTTGGCCCGCAGCCGCGAGATCGCCGCACGCCACCACGAGCGGCTGGACGGGTCGGGCTATCCGCGCGGGCTGACCGCGACATCGCTGACGCCGCCGGACCGGCTGCTCGCCGCGGCGGACGCGTACCACGCGATGACCGAACCCCGTCCACACCGAGCCGCTCTCGACGGGCGGGTCAGCGCGCGCCCGCTCGACGCGAATGGCCCGCCGGCCTCACCGCACGCGAGGTCGAGGTACTCCGGCTGCTCGCCCGCGGGTACGCGAACAAGCAGATCGGCCAGCGCCTGGACGTCACACCCAAGACGGTGTCCAACCACGTCGAGCACATCTACCTGAAGCTGGGGGTGTCCAGCCGCGCGGCAGCGACGCTCTTTGCGACACGGCACGGGCTGATGGGCAACTACGAGTCCGCGTAGGCGCGACTACCTCGACCTGATCGAACCGTTCAGCGACCAGACTGCTGCAAAGGCCCCGAATCTGGGGGGCCGTGCAGCATCCGCCGCGCTCGGCACCTGGCACCCACGAACCGGCAACTGGGCATAGCCCGAGCCGCCGTGCCCAAAACGTGGGGTGAACGCCTCATGCCGGCCGGCCGAGATCAACATAGGTTTCCGTCACACGAGCAATCGACGACGGGAGCAACCCGATGACCACCACAGAGCTGCCCGGCCTGGCCGAGCTGAAGCAACGCACTCGCGCGACGTGGGCGGCAGGTGACTTCCCTGCCATCGCGAAGCGGCAGTTGTCGTGCTCGATGTCGCGTGTGGCACCGGCAATGCCGCGATCCGCGCCGCGCAGGCCGGTGGACGAGTGGTGGGCGTCGACCTGACCCCCGAGCTCTTCGTTGCCGGGCGGCGCGAGGCCGCGGCAGCCGGTGTCACGCTCGAATGGGTCGAAGGTGACGCCGAGGCGTTGCCGTTCGAGGACCAGGGCTTCGACGTGGTGCTGTCGACGTTCGGGGTCATGTTCGCCCCCCGGCACCGGGTCGCAGCAGCGGAGCTCGTCCGCGTGCTCCGGCCAGGTGGCCGGCTCGGCCTGTGCACGTGGACGCCGGAGGGCATCCAGGGCGACTTCTTCCGGGCCTTGGGCGGCTTCATGCCACCACCGCCCGAGTTCGCCGAGCCGCCGCTGACCTGGGGCGTGGAGGGCCATGTGCGTGAGCTGTTCGCGGACACCGGCGTGCAGTTGGAGTTCGAGCGGGAGACAGTGCTCGGCCAGCCGTTCGAGTCCGGCTACGAGGCGTTCGACTTCGCCGCGAACGCCTTCGGCCCACTGATCGCGCTGCGCGCCACGCTCGAGCAGACCGGCGAATGGGCCGGCCTGCGCGACCGGATGGCAGCCCTCTACGACCCCGACCGAGGCGCGGAGTACCTCGTCGTGGTCGGCCGGAAGCTATGAGCTGCGACGTTCGCGAATCGGACCGGCCTAATCCCCCGGCACCGCGCCGGCCGACCTAACCGTCAAGCGCCAGCCTGGCGTCGCCGAGCTCGGGGTGCCGGTCGATCGCGACGCCGGCGGTCGCGGCGAGTGCGGCGAGTGCGGCCACGAGCAGCGCGTCCTGGGCGCTGAACTCGCCGTGCGCGCTCTCGGTCAGATGAAGGCCGCCCACGACCTGATCCCGTACCCGGATCGTGCGGGCGCTACGGCAGGAAACGGCCTATGGACGTTTCCTGACTGGCCGAGTAGCGTCCCAAACGCCGGTTCTCAAGGCACAACCGGTGGTTTGGTGGCTCTGGACCTTGGCTGCCCGCTCCTACTCGTACTTCCGAGACGGGAACGCGTGAGCCAGGCTGCAAGGGGGGGACCGGGCTCACGCGTTCCCCTTTCGGCAATGGCGTACGTGGCGGCGCTGGCGGTCGGCGTGCGCAAGAGGGAGCCATCTCGTGGGTTTCGTCCGGGGGTGAGGGCGACCTGACCTGGTCCGACGGCGGCGGTACGCGCACACCGCGCTTCCGTGCGTTGTGCGAAGCGGCGGTCCACACCCTGCCGATCGCCGGAGCGTCGCTGACGTTGACGACCGCGGTCGGGCACCGGACTCTGCTCGCGGCCAGCGATGGCGTTTCCGCGCGTCTGGACGAGTTGCACTTCACCCTCGGCGAAGGCCCGGCGGTCGATGCCGTCAGCCGCGGTCACCCGGTTCTCACCGGCGACCTTGCTGATCCCGGTTCGGCGAGCCGGTGGCCGGCGTTCAGCGGTGCGGCGATCGAGGCCGGTGTCGGTGCCGTTTTCGCGCTGCCGTTGCAGATCGGTGCTATCTGCCTGGGTGTACTGGTCGCGTACCGGGTCGAGCCTGGACGCCTCTCGGCGGACGATCTTGCCCAGGCGCTGCGACTCGCCGACGGTGCCGCCGACGCGCTGCTCGACCTGGCGGTGCCGGCGTCAGACCAGCCAGATGGCAACGACGACGGCGCACGGCTCGATAGTCGCCGGACCTACTCCTTTACCGCCGAGGTGCACCAGGCCTCCGGGATGGTGATGGTCCAACTGGGCGTGTCGATCGAGGTCGCGTTGGCCCGGCTGCGAGCCTATGCATTCGCCGAGGGTCGCTCGGTCGGCGAAATTGCGCGTGAAGTTGTCGCCGGAACCCTGTTGTTGGAGAGATAATGACGAGTTGCCACATACGGGCGGTTCACTATGAGTGATGTGAATACGAGCCGAGAATTGCGTCTCGGACGGATGTTCGTTCGGTTGGCCGACAGCCTGGTGACCGGATTCGATGTCGTCGAGATGCTCGACGCACTCGTCAGTAGCTGCGTCGATCTTCTCGATGCCGGCGCGGCAGGGCTGATGCTGAGCGACCAGCGTGGGCAGCTACGGGTGATGGCGGCGTCGTCCGAGCAGACGCGGCTGATGGAACTGTTCGAGCTGCAATACGACCAAGGGCCCTGCGTCGACTGCTACCGCACCGGCCAGCCATTGCGTGCCGACTCCGACCGGGAACAGGCCGAACGCTGGCCGCTGTTCGCGGTCGAGGTTCGATCGCGCGGCTTCGGCCCGCTGTACGCGCTGCCGCTGCGACTGCGTGACGACACGATCGGCGCGCTCAACATCTTCCAGCTGCCCGGCGCGCAACTGCCCGATGGCGATCTGCAGATCGCGCAGGCGCTCGCCGACGTCGCGACGATCGCCATCCTGCAGCACCGCACCATCCACGCGGGCGAGCAGCTCGCCGAGCAGCTGCAGGCCGCGCTGAACAGCCGAGTATCCATCGAGCAGGCCAAGGGCGTTCTCGCCGAATTCGCGCACGTCGACATGGCGCGCGCGTTCGAGATGCTTCGCCACTACTCGCGCAACACCCAGTCGCGGCTCAGCGAGGTCGCCGCGGCGATCGCGTCCGGAAGGCTGTCGCCCGAGACCATTACCGCTATGCGCTGACGGCGGCACCGGGACTTGTCTGGCGGGTTCCCGTCAGTGCGGATCCTCGCCACCCGTGCCGATTGACCCTCGGGTCAGGGCCTCCCTAATGTCCAGGCGTCGCTAACGACCCCTGGAGGAGTTCATGGCGCGTGCCTGGCTCACATGCGTGGCCGCGGCGACGCTGATCGCGACCTTCCCACCGACCGCCACCAGCGAACCGCCGCCGGGCACCGCCCCGACAGCGACCGCGTCGTCCGGCGGCCCCACGCACGACGTCACGCTCGTGACGGGCGACCGCGTGCAGGTCACGACCGGCGATCACCCGAGCGCTGCGGTTCTGCACACGGCGCCCGGCACGACGGCCTACAACATCTTCCAGGCCGGCGACGCGCTCTACGTGATCCCTGACCAGGCCATGCCGCTCATCGCGAGCGGGCGTGTCGACGAACGTCTCTTCGACGTGACGGGCCTGGTCGCGCAGGGCTATGACGACACGTCCACGCCGTCGGTTCCGGTCATCATCGAGTACGGAGCACCCGCGCTCGCCAAGCGTGCCGAACCGGGCGGCGCGCACGTGTCGCGAAGCATCCCCAGCATCGAAGGCGTTGCCGCGGACGTGGCCAAGCCGGCCGCGACGCGGTTCTGGCACGACCTGGCAGGCATCGGCGCGAGCAGCCTGTCCGCCGGCGCAACGCAGATCTGGCTGGACGCACAGGTGCACGCCAGCCTCGATCACAGCGCGCCGCAGATCGGCGCTCCCGCGGCCTGGCAACGAGGCTTCGACGGCGCCGGGGCGAAGGTGGCCGTACTCGACACCGGCATCGACACCACGCATCCGGACCTCGCGACGCAGGTTGTCGCCGCGCAGAACTTCACCGAGGAGCCGGACACCGACGACAAGGTCGGCCACGGCACGCACGTGGCGTCGATCATCGCCGGTACGGGAGCGGCGTCCGGCGGCCAGTACGTCGGGGTGGCGCACGGCGCGCAGCTGATCAACGGCAAGGTCATGCAACTCGGCTTCGTCGGCCCGGGCATCCCGGACGGCGTCGGTCGCGAGTCGTGGATCCTCGCCGGGATGCAGTGGGCGGTCAGCCAGGGCGCCGACGTCGTCAACATGAGCCTCGGCAACTCCTACCCGGACGGCAACGATCCGCTCAGCCAGGCCGTGAACGCGCTGACCGCGCAGTCCGGCGCCCTGTTCGTCGTGTCGGCCGGGAACGCAGGGCCCGATCACTACTCCGTCGGCGGGCCCGCGGCCGCGGACTCGGCGCTGGCGGTCGGCAGCGTCGATCGCGACGACAACGTCAGCCTGTTCTCCAGCCGCGGACCCCGCATGGTGGACGGCGTGCTCAAGCCCGAGGTGACCGCCCCGGGGAACGGGATCGTCGCGGCTCGCGCAGCGCACGGGCGGATCGGCCAGCGCGTCGGTGACAGCTACACGAGGTTGTCGGGGACGTCGATGGCCGCACCGCACGTCGCCGGTGCCGCCGCGATCCTGGTGCAGCAGCACCCGGACTGGGACGCGAACCAGTTGCGCGCCGCGCTCACGTCGACGGCCGCGTACAACTCGTCCTACGACGCGTACTCGCAGGGTGCCGGGCGGATCGACCTCGACCGGGCGACGGGCCAGGACGTCTATGTCGACGCGGGGACGCTGAACCTGGGCTACTTCGCTGCGTCCTCGCCGAAGCACCACGCGACGAAGACCCTGACCTACCGCAACGCGTCCGCCGCGCCGATCACGCTGACTCTGACGGCAGACGCGACCCAGCAGTCCGGCGATCCCGCGCCCACCGGCACCCTCACGGTGAGCCCTGCGACGCTGACCGTGCCGGCCGGAGGCACCGCCGAGGCAGCAGTCGACGTCGAGGTCACCGACCGCCCGTCGGGGGCGTACAACGGCCGGGTCAGCGCGTCCGGGCCGGACGGCTTGTCGCTGAGCACAACGGTGGGGTTCGTCAAGCAGGGCGAGGAGGTCCAGGCGACGTTCCGGGCGATTGACCGCAACGGCGACCCAGCCGAGGCCTTCTTCGTGCTGCGCAACCCGCGAAGCCCCGATTCCTTCCTCACCGTGGCCGTGCCGCGTGGCGGGTCGTACACGGTGCAGATGCCGCCGGGCGACTACTCGATCCTCGGCTACGTCCGGACGCCGTACGGGTCCACCGACTACAACAGCGAGCTGACCGTCGTCGCCGACCCGGAACTGGAGATGGCACAGCCGAACCCGACGATCACCTACGACGCCCGCAAGGCTCAGCCCGTCGACGTCCACGTCCCGCGAGACGTCGACGTGAATGGCCTGACGGTAGGCCTGCAGGTAGAGCGGCCGGAGCTGGAGATCCCGCTGCAGGACTCCCTCCTCTTCGCGCGGGGTCCCAGCTTCGGCTCGATCCCCGCGGTGCCGATGTCGGTGCTGCCGTTCGACCGACCACAGCGCGGTCACGGCGACCTCGACAGCTATTGGAGCCTGGTGTCGCCGCGGGCAAGGGCGGCCATCACGTCGCCGATGCGCAGCGACCTGCCCGTCTCGCTCATGGACGGCTCGGCCCGCCTCGACGGCAGCCACGATCTCGCAGTTGTCGACGCCGGAGCAGGTGCCGCGACGGACTACGCGGGCCTGGACGCGACCGGCAAGCTGGCGCTCGTGCGCGAGAACGGCGACGTCTCCTTCGCCGATCAGGCGGCCGCCGCCACGGACGCGGGGGCGTCGGCCTTGCTGGTATCCGCGGCGTCGCCAGGACCGTTCTTCGGCGAGGCCTTCTCCGACATCCCGGTGCTCGCGATGAGCCACGACGACGGGACGCGACTGCGATCGTTGCTGGCCGGTGGCGCCGTCCGGGTCCGGTTGTCCGGCAGCTCGTCGTCGTCCTACCTGTACGACCTCGTATTCCGCGAGCACGACCGCGTGCGCGCGAATACCGTCTATTCGCCGAGCGGCCTGGCCGAGGTCAAGACGTCGTACTACGCCGACGACTCGCGTACGCAGCAGCGGTTCTGGCAGAACCGCAACCCCGCCTGGGGCACCGTCTGCGGCTACTGCGCGAGCCTGGCGCGGGAGGGCGAGGACTGGCACGGCGCGGTGACCCGCGTGGAGTACGTGACGGCCGGCGAGCCGTGGCGGGAGTCGCTGCTGCAGGACTCGTGGCTGCAGTGGAATGCCGTCCGGACGTATCCGCCCGGCGTCACGGCGACAACGTGGGCCAAGGCGCCGGCCGTTCCGGGAGTGCCGATCCGGCCGGGCGTGGTGTCGGCGCGGGTAGGTGATCAGTTGCAGATTCGGCTGGCCGGCTACACCGACGCCGATCCGACACATCTGAGCGACGTCCCGGGCTACTGGTTCCAGGGCACGACGACGCTCTCTCGTGACGGCCAATCCCTCGGCGGGTGCGTCAACTTCCGCGTGTTGAACTGCGACGTCGACGTCCCCGCCGACGAGGGCAGGTACACGCTCACCGCGGTCGATCCGGCGCCGGTGTTCACCGACGCGGTGCAGTCGTCGACCACCACCTGGACGTTCACCTCGCGGCACGGCGAGGCGACCCTGCCCCTGATCGACCTCGACTACGACGTGCCCGTCAGCATGACCAACACGCTCACTGCCGACACCCCGACGACGATCACGGTCGGCGTGGCGCGCCAGCCGGGATCGACGGGAGGGGCGCTTGGCACGCCAACCGTCCAGGTGAGCTATGACGACGGTTCGACGTGGACGTCGCTCGCCGTCTCGCCGGTTGACCATGTGCAGTTCGTTGCGCACTACAAGCTGCCGAAACTGGCCGCGACCGACGGATTCGTCGCGCTGCGCGTCACTGCCGGTGACGCCGCGGGCAACCGTGTCGTCCAGGAGATCCCGCGGGCATTCCGGCTCACCGGGTGAGCGCGGTCAGTCGTCGAGAAACCCGTCGCGCGACACGCTGTAGCCCGCCTGGAAACGGGTGCGTGCCCCGAAGACGTCGAAGAGTTCGCTCACCCTGCGCTGCAACGTTCGAAGGCTCAGGCCAAGTTGCCGAGCGACGGTCTCGTCCTTGAGTCCGGCCGAGAGCAGGCTGAGGATCTCGGCGTCGCCGCCACTGAGCCGCTCGTCGGCCTCGGCACCCTGCCCGGTCCAGCGCAGCGGCGAGGACGTCCGCCACGTCATCTCGAACAGGGCGATGAGCGCGTCGAGCAGCGTCGACTGGTGGACGACGACGGCGCTCTGCGCGGCGTCGCGGTCGCCCGAGGTCAGCGGCAGCATCGCCCGCTTCGAGTCGACGATGACCAGCTTGATCGGCACGGTGCCGACACGTGCCACCTCGCCCTGCTCGACCAGCCCGCGGGCCGCCTCGAGCAGGCCCGGCGTCTCGAACGCGGAGACGTCGTAGATGCTGCGGGCCGTGATTCCGCGCCGTAGCGCGCTGTCCTGGGTCACCGGCGCCTGCGACACGTCCGCGGCGAACGGCGGCCGCACGAGTGCGCGCACGTCGTGGCGTGCCGTCAGATTGAGCTGCATGAAGCTCCGGCCGACGGCGCCTTGGCCGGTGACGATCTCGAGCAACTCCTCCGGTGGAGACGCCGAGCGCTCATAGGTCTCGTCCGCGAGAACGCTGACGCTGCTGCGAGCGCGGGCGATCTCCTCCTCGCGGCGGGCTGCGATGGCCTCGATCGCGACGTGCGGCGACGTCGCGACGAGGCGAAGCCTGCGCCCAGCGAGTCGGCTGACGAGACCTTCGTCCTCGAGGCGGGCCACGACCCGGCGAAGTGCGCCCGTCGATATCTTCGTCAGCCTCGACAACTCGGTAAGGTCCGCGGACCCGTGTCGAAGCAGCGCCCGATAGGCCAGCTCGTCCGTCGGCGCGATCCCGAGATCGCCGAGGACGTAGTCGTGCCGGCCGTCGAGACGACTTGACGGAACACGCCTCGTGGCCATTCACGGAGCATAAGGAACGCTCGTCTGTCAGTCGTGCGGCGGCAGCGTCGCTCCCGTGGCGGTGGCGATCGCCTTCATGGCTCTCATCAGCCAGTCGACGTCGTCGCGGGTCCCGTCGACCTTCAGGCTGATGCCCTCGAGCGACGCGAAGTCGTGCGTGTTGAACGTGCCAGACTCGTCGCCCACCCGCATCAACTCGAGCTTCTTCAGGATTGCGTCGATGTCCGCCATGGAGAACCCTCCTAGTTCGGGGTCCGGGATCTCTCCCAGTCCCCATTGCCCGTAATCCGTGATTTCGCGGTCGGGATTCGTCCGATCGAGATCGACCACGCCACCGCAGCGATCCTGGTGGTTCTTGTACTGCTGTGTCTGGGCTTTGTCCGACCAGTTGCCGCTGGACCAGGCATATGTCTGCCAACCCCACCTCGCCGAGTGCGGCACGAGCTTCTCGATGGCGAGGAAGCCGCCGTACACCCCGACGGCACTCCAGCCGAGGACGCTTGCCGCACCGTCGAGATACGCCCTGATGCGATCCCAATCGCGTCCAAGTACCACTGGTTCCACAAACTGCAGTCGAGCGAGAAGACCGCGCTGCCTCCGTGTCTCGCCACCGATCATGCGGACCCAGAACGCTACTGGGTGATCGCACCGAAGAGGCCATGAGATCGAGCCGGCGGTCGTAGGGGTGCACGACCGCGCCCCGCTTCGCGTAGGAGCGGATCCTCTCCACGGCGCGACAACTCATCCGAGGTATCGCGGCGCCTAGTCCTAAGGGTCGAGGCGCGGCAATTCGAATCGAATCTGCTGGTATCACAGATGGGAAAAGGATTACAGCACACTATGCGGACTGACCTCGCGAACCAGGAGAGCCCCATCGAAAAGTCTTGACACATCGGATGTCTAGTGCTTGTCTGGGGCCGCGCCACGCTCCCGGTCGTGCCGCACGACATCAGCTACACCGCTGCTGCACCCGGCTTCGCCATGCCCACGTGCTCGGTTAGGACGTCCGATGCGGAAGCTTCTGGTCGCCGCAAGCGCCATTGCGGCGGCGGTACTCGGTGCGACTGCGGCGGCGGGACCCGCGGACGCGGGACCCGCAGACGCGGCCAGCGTCGCGCAGGTGTTCGACGTTCGCGACTTCGGTGCGGCCGGTGACGGCGTCACCAATGACGCTCCGGCGGTCAAC
>WNGI01003669.1_pt1 | contig 21950 bp, 21 predicted proteins | sample 5400621 | NCBI WGS metagenome assembly WNGI01 (sample SAMN13153374, study PRJNA577476) | soil metagenome | isolation source: 20 cm soil or saprolite under Garry oak tree replicate 1 | place: USA:California | collected 2016-06-15
GTCGATCACGACCCGCGCGCTGGATCGCGCGGCATACCTCCGACTGCTCCTGGTCGGTGAGGGCCTCCAGTCACGTGGGATCGGGGCGGCGCTCCTGGCGGAGACCGAACGCGCCGCTCGAACAGCCGGTTGTCGACACGCGGTCTTGCTCGTGACGGCGACGAACCGCCGCGCTCGCGCCTTCTACGCGGGCCACGGTTACCGTCTTGTCGCGCACCTGCCCGGCTTCGTCCGGCCGGGGATGGCCGAGTCTCTCTACATGAAGAGCTGGCCCGCACCGCGCAGGCGCCCTAAGTGAACGAAAAGTCGCCTCGGGTCCTCGCCTTGCAACCCCCATCTGGGGTGCCCACGCTCGCCGAGCAAGCCCAGCTGATCGGCCAACTCGCGGACCGGCGCTGGGATCTTCTGGCCGAGGACGACGATCCCGGCGCGCGCGACCGCGCCCGTCAGCTGCGCGAGCACGTCCGCACGTACGTCCTCCCGCGCGTCGCCGCGGTCGAGCTCCCATTGATCGTCGTGCTCCTCGGCCCCACCGGCGCCGGCAAGTCGACGCTCATGAACACCCTCGCGCGAGCGCCGGTGAGCCTCACCGGCGTGCTGCGGCCGACGACGCGCGAGGCCATGTTGCTGGCGACGGATGCGGACGCGGAAGCGCTCTTGCGGAGCGCTCTCGGCGGCGTGCCGGAGGGAAGGCTCGTCCGAGCGCCGGCGACCGCCGCGCGCCCTGGACTCGCGATCGTCGACGCTCCCGACCTCGACTCCATCGAACGTGCGAATCGGGTCGTCGCCGATGCGCTGGTCGAGGCGGCGGACCTTGGGATCTTCGTGACGACCGCGACGCGGTACGCGGACAAAGTGCCCTTCGATGTCCTTCAGCGCATCGCCGAGCGCGGCCTTCCCCTCCTGATCGTCGTGAACCGCCTGCCGGGAGACGATGCCGAACGAGACGTCGTCCTCCGCGATGTCCGGCGCGTTCTCGCCGGAACGGCGCTGCGCGGCCTCGATGATTCGCGTATCGAGATCATCGGCATCGACGAAGGGAGGCTGGCGCAGTCCGGCGAGAGCTTCACGCCGGATGCCGCCACACGAGTCCTCGCGCGGGTCGATGAGCTCGCGGCCGACCGCGAGCGTCGCGTGGCCCTCGCCAAACGCGCGCTCGCCGGGGCGCTCGCCGGACTCGATCCGTTGATCGGCAGCGTCGCGCTCGATGTCGAGCGCGAGGCCGCGGAGGCCGAGGCGGTGCGAGGGATCGCCCATAAGGCCTACGACGCCGAGCTGGAGGCGCTCCTCGAAGAGCTGCGAGGGGGCACGTTCCTCCGCGCCGAGGTGCTTCGGCACTGGGAGTCCTACGTCAAGGCAGACCAGATCACCCGGTTCTTCTCACGAGGGCTCGGTCGGCTGCGCGGGACGATCGTCACCGCCATCCGCGGAATGCCGGAGGCGCCGGTCGGCGTGATGGAGCGCGAGGTCTCGAGCGATGTGATCGCGGCGACGGTATCCCGCGCGGCCGAGGCGGCGCGACGGGTGGCCAGCGAATGGTCGAGCCGGCCGCGCTCCGCGGTCCGGCTCGCGCGCGATCCTTCCCTCTGGTCGGCGTCACCTGATCTCGCGGCGCGCCTCGAGCCCCGCCTAAAAGACTGGGTCGCGAGCATCGCGACGGAAGTGCAGGCACGCGGGGCGGGCAAACGCGATCTCGCGTTCGGCGTTTCGCTGGGCGTCAACGCCCTCGCGGTCGCCGCCATGGTCGGGGTGTTCGCGCACACGGCCGGTGTCACCGGGACCGAGATCGGAATTGTCGCGGCGACTGGCTTCCTCAACCAAAAGCTCATGCAAGCGATCTTTGGTGAAGCGGCGATGCGCGAGATGATCGCCGGCGCGCGCGAGCGATTGGAGGCGCTCCTCGGCGATGAGCTCGATCGCGAGCGACGCCGGTACGACGCGCTCGTCGCGGACCCGGCGGACTTGAGCGATCTGGCGATCGGTCTGCGCGGCGTGCACGTGCCGCTCGAGCAATGACACTCGCGATCTGCCTGGCGGCGCTCGCCGATGCGGCCGATGCCGCCACATCCCTTGGCATCGACGCGACGCGGGCGCGAGGCGTGCTTGAAGGCGCCCACGCGCGACTCGGCTTCGAAGGCTCCGCGTACGTCCTCGCGCTCGTGGGCGGCACCGGCGTCGGCAAGTCGAGCTTGCTCAACGCGCTGGCGGGCGGTGTCATTAGTCCGGCGAGTGCACGCCGTCCCACGACGGACGAGCCGGTGGCATGGGTCGCGTCGAGCGCGAGGCGCGAGACTGCCCCGCTGCTGGAATGGCTCGGTGTGCGCGAGGTACGCGATCACGACACCGGCAGCTTCGGCGATGTGGCCATCCTCGATCTTCCGGACGTCGACTCGACGACGCCGGAACATCGCGCGCGCGTCGACGAGCTCCTGCCACGAGTCGATGCCGTCGTCTGGGTCGCGGATCCGGAGAAATACCGCGATGCCATTCTCCACGACGATTACCTGAGGAGATGGGCGCCGCGCCTTGCCCGGCAGCTCATCGTGGTGAACAAGGCGGACCGAATGCCGGGCGATGTGGAACGGGTGCGCGAACATCTCGCCTCGAGTCTCCGCGCCGCGGGCCTCAACGGGATATCCGTCGCGATCACGAGCGCCGCGCGCGACGGCCAGGTCCGCGAGCTGCGCGATTGGATCTCTGAAGGCGTCGAGGCCAAGCGCATGATCAGCGCGCGGATCGTCGCGGAGCTGCGTGAGGCGGCAGCCGAGCTCGCCGGCCGCGCGGGCGTCGTGGCGGGTGCGCCGATCCTCGTCTCCGCGGAACGGCGGACACGTGCCCTGGCGGACGTGACCCGCGAGGCCGCTGCGGTCATCGACCTGCGCGGTCTCGAACGGCAGGCGGTCGCCGCGACACGGCTCGCGGCCCGTCCTCGCGGCGCAGGACCCTTCGGTCATCTCACCGCTCTGATCTATCGGGCGAGCGGACGCGATCGAGTGGCCGCGGACCCGGAAGGATATCTGCGCCGCTGGCGCGAGCGCGGAACACTCGCGCGGCCCGCCGAACCGGTTCGCGCGCTCATCGCTGAGCTGATCGCGACTGTGCCGGCGGAGACCCGCGGCGCCCTGGCATCGCTCATCAACGTCGAAGCGCTGCGCGGGCGTCTCGCCTCAGCGATCGACGCGGCCGTCGCGGCGCGGACCACGGACGTGCGCGCGCCGACGAGCTTCGTGTGGAGCGTCATCGGCCTGCTGCAGTACGCGGTGACCGCCGGTCTGCTCTTCGTCGGGCTCTGGATCGCGGCGGTCTTTCTGTTGCACGCGCCCTTCGCGAGCGTCGACGTTCCCGTGCTCGGGCCGATCCCCACGCCGCTCGTCGCGCTCGCGGCGCTCCTCCTCGCGGGTTACGTCCTCGCGCGGATGCTTGGCGCGCACGCCGGTCTGCTGGGGCGGCGCTGGGCGCGCCGTCTGCGGAACGACCTCACACGCGAGCTCGAGATGCGCCTCGGTGACGCCTTGTTCGCACCGCTCGCCGCGATCGACGCATCGCGAGCCCGGATCGCCGCGGCGCGCGCGACGATCGAAATGGAGTGCGGCGTTTCGACTGAGCTCGATCGTCCTGCCACTCTCCGCTAGAGCAACCAAGCCAGGACCACACGAGCACACAACGCCTTCATTTTCAGTCGCCCCATCGGTGTCTGCGGTGTCTCAGTACGTAGGTGATTTACCCCGGGTTTATGCCGCCTGCGATTTCCGCTCGTAGTTTCGACAGCGGGACGGCCATGAGCGCGCACCGCAACTCGACTCGACCCACCCTCCCCCCACCTGCGTGCGGCGGGCTCCGGTTCTAGAGACCGGAGTCCGTCGCCCATCTGTCCACCAATCATTTCGTGAGGTGTCGCCCCGCACGGTGGGCAGACAAGCCCTATCGACGCATGACGAATCCGAGCCTCTCGTGGATTTCTCGCGTGGCCTTCGAGAAGTTGAGCGTGTAGAAGTGCAGGCCGGGCACGCCGGCTTCGAGCAGCTGGCGGCACAGCTCCGTGGCGACGTCGATACCGCGCTTGCGGATCTCGGCGCGGTCGTCGCCGCCCGCCTCGATCTGTCGGACGATGTCGTCGGGGACGGCATAGCCGGAAAGCTGGGCCATCCGTTGGACCGAGACGAGTGACGTGATGGGCATGATGCCCGCGATGATCGGCTTGGTGATCCCGAGCGCGGCCATTTCGTCACGGAGGCGCTCGTACTCCTCGACCTTAAAGAAGAACTGGGTGATGGCGAAGTCGGCCATCCGCATTTTGAACGCGAGGTGCTCGCGGTCCGATTTCAGATCCGGAGAGCGCGGGTGGCCGGCCGGATGAGCGGCCACGCCGATCGACTCGAAGCCAAGACGTCGTCCCAGCTCGACCAGCTGCCAGGCGTACTCGAGCTCCTTGTAGGACTCCTCGGCAGGAAGCGGATCTCCGCCAAGCGCGAGCAGATTCTCTAGCCCCGCGGCGCGGAAGCCGCCGATGATTTCGCCAAGCTCAAAGCGCGGATGGGCCACGCAGGTCAGGTGGGGCATCGGCGTGAGATCCGTGGTTCTCAGCAGATCGATCACGACGCGCGTCGTCCGTTCGCGCGATATCCGTCCACCCCGATAGGTGACCGAAACGAACGACGGTTTAAGCGGCTGGAGGTCGGCGATCGTCCGCGTAAGCAGCGCCTGTTCCTCGTTGTCTTTCGGTGGAAAGAACTCGAACGAGACGGTCCGCCCGGCCGCAAGGAGCTCGGCGATCCGGGCCATTTCCGCGAGTTTACTGAGGGTACGGGCACGGGCTGTTTCGGTGAGGCCTCACAGCATGTTGCTGATTACGGTTCGGTCATGAGCCACGCCCAATACGGAGCAGACTGGTAGCGAGCCGTAGGGCAGGAGGAAAGCATGGACAACGATCAGATGGCCAAGCGCATCCGTGAGGTGTTCGAGTCGGGCGACCTCGAGAAGATGGCCAAAGCGCAGCACGAGATGCAGGCCGAGAACGTCGTGATGGAGTGGCCGCAGTCCGGGGAGCTGATCCGGGGCCGCGAGAACGTCGCGGCGATCAACCGCAACTATCCGGCGAGCACGGGCACGACGCCGAAGATGAAGCTGCGGCGCATCGTGAAGCCGGGTGAGGCCTGGATCATCGAAGGGACGATCGACTACGGCGACGGCATTCCGGTGAGCTCCGTTTCGATCATCGAGACCGGTGCTGACGGCAAGGTCGTCCACCAGACCGACTACTTCGCGAATCCGTTCGAGGCACCGGCTTGGCGCAAGAAGTGGGTGGAGCGCAAGGAGCCAGCCGGCGTCCGCTGACGACTGAACCGAGCTTCGCCGCCCCGGCGTCCGAGGGGGGCCGGGGCGGAGAGGCGCGGGACCAACTGAGCAGGAAGTGCGACTCTCTTGTAAGAAGGTTGATCGAAATGTCGAGCGACACAAAGCGCGAGGATCTTCGCGCGAAGCTCAGTCCGATCCAGTACGCCGTGACCCAAGAGGCGAGCACCGAGGCGCCCTTCACCGGGGCGTACTGGGACCACCACGGTGAGGGAACGTATCGCTGCGTCGTTTGCGGGGAGCCGCTCTTCGACTCGGGGACGAAGTTCGAGTCGGGGACCGGTTGGCCGAGCTTCTACGACGTCGTCGAAAAGGGTCATGTCACGACCACGGAGGATCGGTCTCTCGGGATCCGGCGCACGGAGGTCACCTGCAGCCATTGCGGTGCGCACCTCGGCCACCTGTTCCCGGACGGGCCGCGCCCGACCGGCATGCGCTATTGCATCAACTCCGCAGCGCTCGACTTCACGCCCCGAGATGATCCGGACGTTCGCTCCAGGGAGTGAGAGCGCCGGCCCTATCGCGGCGAGAGCTCGATACAGGGAGTCATGCCGTCGCACAGCCAGTCGTCGACCACGGCGTCATCCGGGTACAGCGCCTGGTTGATGAACATGAGCCGCAGGTCGGCGCTGCGCGCCGGCGCGACCTGGGAATCGGAGCCGCCAACATAGCCCGCACTGGTGTCAGTGCTCTTGACCGGAACCGCCGCGAAGGATCCGAGCATGACGACCGCGATGAGCCCAACGATGAGAACCAGCCTCTTCACTTCGATGACCTCCTCTTTCCGTTCGCGGAAAGGAAGGTACGGACCGCTATCTGCTCCGGCGACAGCACGATTTACGTCGGCTATGCTGTACAGAGAACATTCGGGCATCCAGAAGAGGTATGTGACGGACCGCGCAAGGCGGCCCGCTTTTTTGTAGCCCCACGGAAGGAACCCTCGCCTTGATCGCACTTGCCCCAGACCTCGACCGAGCTACACGAGGGCTCGGCTGGACGAGCCTCACGGCCGTGCAGGAGCTCGCGATCCCGCACCTGCGCGCGGGCCGTGATCTCTTCGCCCAGGCGCAGACCGGCACCGGGAAGACGGGCGCGTTCGCGCTCCCGATCCTCGAGCGCGTCGATGGCCGCGCCACGGCCCCGTTCGCGCTGGTCATCGTCCCGACGCGGGAGCTCTGCTCGCAGGTCGCTGCGGACTTCGAGGCACTCGGGCGGGGCCGCTCGGCGCGCGTCGCCGCGCTCTACGGAGGTGTCGGCTACCGTGACCAGGAGAGCGCACTCCGGCGCGGTATCCATGTCGCGGTCGCGACGCCCGGTCGCTTGATCGACCTCGTGGCGCGGCGGTCTCTGGATCTCTCGAAAGTCCGCGTCCTTATCCTCGACGAAGCCGATCGCCTCCTCGACCTCGGCTTCGCGCCGGACATCGCGCGGATCGTCGGGCTCCTTTCGGGACCACGGCAGACCGCGCTCTTCTCAGCGACGCTCACGGCCGATGTTCGCGCGATCGCCAAGAGGTACACGAGGGACCCCGCCATGGTCGCGGTGGATCCCGAGCGGCCGACGGTCGAGGCGATCGATCAGGCCTGGATCGAGGTGCGCGAAGTCGACAAGGTCGCGGCGCTCCACGAGCTTCTCGGGCGGTCTGGTGTCGAGCGCACGCTCGTGTTCCGACGGACGAAGCACGGCGCCGACAAGCTCGTGAAGGCGCTCGATCGCCTCGGGCGGCCCGCCCGCGCGCTGCACGGCAACGTCGGGCAGCGCGAGCGCGAGCGCGTTCTCGAGGGGTTTCGCCGCGGAAGGATCCCGACCCTCGTCGCCACGAACCTCGCCGCTCGTGGCCTCCACGTGGACGACATCGGGCACGTCGTGAACTTCGATCTGCCGGAGAACGCCGACACCTACGTCCACCGCGTCGGTCGAACCGGGCGTGCGGGCCGCCGCGGTATCGCGTACACCTTTGTGAACGAGATGCAGCGCAAGGACTTCGAAGACATCAGGCGCCTGGCGAAGGTCCAATTTCGCCGCGAGCCGCTGGCGTTGCGGAGCCGGACTCCCGAGCAGGCTGCGGCGCCCCGCGGTGGTGAGGTCGCCGGCCCACGCGCCAGCCGACCGCGTCCGTCGTCCGCGCGCCGAATGAGAGGGCGCCGCTAAATGGGACGAAAGAAGAAGATCGGCTTCGCGGACCTGCAGGCAACGCACGCCGAGCTGGAGGGTGGCGAGGTGCGCTGTCCCGAATGCAAGCGGAAGCTGTCGGAGGCCGACGGACTGCGGTTCGTTCGCGGTTTCGGACAAGCCGAGCCATCGCTCGCCGCGCTCAACTGTCCGCGCTGTCGCACCATGATCAGCATCCGCATCATCGCAACTACGTAAGCCAGGAGTCCGCGCAGGAGGATCGGCGTGAGCGGCGACTTCTTTACCGAAGTGCCGGGGCGCATCGGGTACGGCGGGCCCGAGTCCTCCGATCCACTCTCCTATGCCGTCTACCAGCCCGATCGCGAAGTGCTTGGGAAGAGGATGGAGGACCAGCTCCGTATTGCGGTCTGCCTCTGGCACTCGTTCAACTGGCCGGGCTCCGACGTCTTCGGTGTGGGCACCTTTGATCGCCCCTGGCTCACCGCGGGCCACGACGTGGCGACCGCCTCGCGGGCGAAGCTCGACGCGGCGTTCGAGTTCATCGACAAGCTCGGCGTCCCGTTCTTCACCTTTCACGATCGTGATGTCGCGCCCGAGGGCCGAACGTACGCGGAGACGCGCGCGAACCTCAACGCCCCGCCGCACAGGTCAAGACGATGCTCGAGGTCACACACCGGCTGGGTGGCGCGAACTACGTACTGTGGGGCGGGCGTGAGGGCTATGAGACGCTGCTCAACACCGACCTCAGCCGAGAAGAAGCCCAGTTCGCACGGTTCCTGGCGCTGGTCGCGGAACACAAGGAGCGGATCGGCTTCAAGGGCACGCTGCTCATCGAGCCGAAACCGCAGGAGCCTACGAAGCACCAGTACGACTACGACGCCGCGACCGTCGTCGGATTTCTCCAGCGCCATGATCTCGCCGACGAGTACCGGCTGAACCTCGAGGTCAATCACGCGACGCTCGCGGGGCACAGCTTCCACCACGAAGTCGCGAGCGCTCTCGCGCTTGGCGCTTTCGGCAGCGTCGACGTCAACCGCGGCGACTACCAGAACGGCTGGGATACCGACCAGTTTCCGAACTCGGTCGATGAGCTGTCGCTGGGGCTCCACGAGATCCTTTCCGCCGGAGGCGTCACGGCGGGCGGCTTCAACTTCGACGCGAAGCTTCGGCGGCAGAGCATCAGCCGGACCGACCTCTTCCATGCCCACATTGGCGGCATCGACACGCTCGCACGGGCGCTGCTCGCGGCAGCCGACATGGTCGAGCACCAAACCCTCGCGGCGCCGCGTAGCGAGCGCTACGCGGATTGGTCGAAAGAGCTCGGGGCGGCGATCCTGTCGGGCGCGGTGACGCTCGCCGATCTCGAGCGTCGGGTCGCGGCAGGCGAGATCGATCCGCGACCGAGATCCGGGCAGCAGGAGCTTCTCGAAGGCTCGGTCAACCGTCGGATCTGGGCAGTCGACGCGTCGCGGGAACGCGAAACCAAGAGAGCCGGGCGCTAGCCGTGTAGCTCGGCCAGCTCCTGGCGCGTGAGTTTCGTTGGCGGCTTCCCCAGGATGATCATCCCGAGCACCTCGTCGGTCGTGACGTCGGTCTTGTTCACGGTTCCGACCAGCTTCCCGTGGTACATGACGCTGATCCGCTCGGAGAGGTCGAACACGTCGTGGATGTCGTGGCTGACCAGAAAGATCCCGATCCCCTCGCTCTTGAGCTGTCGGATGAGGTTGTGCACCTGCGCGGTCTCGGCGGGTCCTAGGGCGGCCGTGGGCTCGTCCATGATCAGCGCACGCGCGTTGAAGTGGATCGCCCGCGCGATCGCGACCGCCTGACGTTGCCCGCCGGAGAGTCTGAGGACCGGCGACTTGAAGTTCTTGAAGTTCGGGTTCAGTCGGCCGATGACCTTGCGGGTGGCTGACTCCATCGCCGCGTCGTTAAGGGATCCCGCTCCGCTCAGCTCTCGCCCAAGAAAGACATTCGCCGGCGCATCGAGGTTGTCGGCGAGCGCGAGCGTCTGGTAGATCGTCTCGATCCCCAGCGCTTTCGCATCGCGGGGATTGCCGATCGCGACGGGCTGCCCATTGACAAGGATCTGCCCGGAGTCGGGCGGCCGAGCACCCGACAGTGTCCGCATGAGCGTCGTCTTCCCGGCGCCGTTGCCGCCCACCACGCCGACGACCTCGCCGGCGTGGACGTCGATCGTGACGCCATCGACGGCACGAACACCGCCGAACGCGACGCGGATGCCCCGCAGCTCGACTAGGGGGACGCGCTGCGCGACCGGAGCCGGCGCCTGCGTCAGTGGGCTTACCGCCATCGCTTCATCACCTCGATCTCCTACGTACGACTGTATCGAGTCCGACCGCGACGACAAGGACGATCCCAACCACGATGTCCTGGGTCGGTGAGTCCACGAGGAGAAGCACCATGCCCGAGCGGAGCGATTGCATGACGACGGCGCCGAGGATGGCGCCGGGGACTGTGCCGATCCCGCCTGAGAAGGAGGTTCCGCCGATGACCGCGGCGGAGATGACATCGAGCTCGTTCTGTACGCCGAGATTCGTCACCGCGGCGTTCAAGCGCGCGGTCTGCACCGCGGCGCTGATCGCCGCGAGGCTGCCCATGAGGGCGAATGTCAGCATGATCGTGCGACGCACGTTGATGCCCGCGAGAGCCGCCGCCTCCGGATTGCCGCCGATCGCGTAGACATAGCGTCCGAACCGCCGCCGGGTTGCAAGAAATGTCACGACGAGCGTGACGATCAGCATGATCACGACCGGGAAAGCCACTCCGGTCGGAATGCCGCCGGGGGGTAAGGGGATCCCACGCTCCTGCGCGACCTGCTCCGCGACGTTGGGGGGGAGGGGGTAGCTGTTGGCGACCAAGACCGTGCCGAGCACTATGCCGCAGCTAACCGCACCGACGAGGATCTCAGCCCACATCGGCCGGACCGGGAAGCCATACCGCCGTTTGCGGCGGCGCGACGTGATCTGCGCGTAGACGATGGCGACGCATAGGACGACGCCGAGCCCCCAGCTCGGCCACTCCCCCAGGGCACCGATCCTCGTTCCAACAATGCCTCCCCCGAGCATCTGGAAGGTCGTATCGACAGGTGCGATGGTCTGCCCCTGCGCGTAGCGGAAGATCAGGCCGCGCCAGACCAAGAGGCCGCCAAGGGTGACGATGAACGACGGCACCCCGCCGTATGCGACCACGAATCCCTGAAGTCCGCCGATGAGCGCACCGAGTGTGATGCCGAGGATGAGCGTGACGACCCACGTGTAGGGCTGCTCGAACCCGAGCCCGAGGGCGTTCGGGATCCACACCGCCTGGATCATGGCCATCGTGTACCCGAGAAAGCCGAGCATCGATCCGACCGAGAGGTCGATGTTGCGCGACACGATGACCAGGACCATGCCCGTTGCCATGATCGCGATCGAAGCGCTCTGGACCGAGAGGTTCCAGAGGTTGCGCGCGCTGAGGAACGTTCCGCCGGACACGACATTGAAGGCGATCCAGATCACGGCCAGCGCCCCGACCATCCCGAGCATGCGGGTATCGACTTCGAGGAAACGCAGCCGTTCGCTGATCGGTGAGAACAGCGCACCGACCGCGTTGCCGAGCGAGCGGACCGGGCCGGCGGGTTGGCCTTCCGTGGTGACCTCGCCTGGAATGGAAACGCCCATCAGTCCGCTGCCTCCACCTGCGATGTCAGATCAGAAATGAAGCGCCCCGCCCTGCGTTAGCAGGGGCAGGGCGCTCCATCACGCGAAGTGCGAACGCATCAACCGCAGACGGACACCTTGCCTGCCGCAACTCCCTGGCAGAGATCGGCCTTGGTGACCCAGCCCGCGTCGAGAACTTCCTTCAGATTGGCCTGCGTGATCGGGTTGGGCGTCAGAAGGATCGAGCTGAGACTGTTGTTTCCCGGAGTCGTGAACTTGGCGGTGCCACTCACCTTGCTTGGGTCGGAGTTCTTGCAGAGCTGTACCGCGGCGTCCCCAGCGGTCTTGCCGAGCAAGCGCGCGTCCTTCCAGACGTCGACCGTCTGCGTTCCGAGCGCGACGCGGTTCAGGGCGGCCTTGTCGCCGTCCTGACCGGAAACCGGCACCTTACCCGCGAGGCCTCGGGCAGTGAGTGCGGCGATCACGCCACCGGCCATGCCGTCGTTCTCCGAGAGCACCGCATCCACCTTGTCCTGGTTCGCCGTGAGGATCTGCTCCATGTTGGTCTGGGCTTTCGAGGGGTCCCAGTTGTCGGTGTAGGTCTCGCCGACGATCTTGATGTCGCCCGACTTCACGGCGGCGCCGATGACCTGCTCCATACCGCTGCGCAGGAAGTCGGCGTTCGCATCGGCTTTGTTGCCCTTGATGATCGCGTAGTTGCCCTTCGGCTTTGCCTTGAAGACAGCGTCGGCCTCGAGCTTGCCTACCAGCACGTTGTCGAAGGTGATGTAGAGAGCCTTCGGATCCTCGATGAGCCGGTCATACGCGATGACCGGAACGCCGTTCTGGATCGACTTCGCGACCGCCGGCTTAATGGCGGTGCCGTCCTGGGCGAGGATGACTACGACCTTCGCGCCCTGCGAGATCAGGTTGTCCACGTTGCTGGCCTGAGTTTCGGCCGACGACTTCGCGTCGTTGGAGACGTACTTCCCGCCACCCTTTGAGATGGCGTCCTTCATCGCGGGCTCATCCCATTTCGCCCAGCGCTCCTCCTGGTAGTTGTTCCAGGAGACGCCGACCGTGCAGGCCGCGGCGGCTGTACCGCCGGCGCCGCCGCCACCACCTCCGCCGCACGCCGCGACGACCAAAGTGAACCCTGCCGCGAGCACAGCTAACCGTCTACGCATCGATAACTCCTTCTTCCCCCATGAAACGCGATGTCACGCTAGCACCCCGCTCTCCGAGATTCGAGCAGACAGCCCGCTCCGCTGGGGCCGACACTCTTAAGCGGGCCCGGTCCGACCAGAGGCGGAGCGGCGCTGATCTTAGCCTGGGGGTGCGCTCACGATGCATCGCGGTCCGCCGACTCCTCGGCGACGCCGGCCACTTGAGATCGCCGCCATCGGCGTAGTGGGCCTTTTCATCGTTATAGGCGTCGCCGCCGCAGGCCTCTTCTCGAAGGGCGCGCCGGCAGCCGCCCTCGGCGCGCCACGCTTTGTCGACGAGACCGCCGCCGCAGGCGTCGACCATATCTACAGCGGCGGCTTCGAGTTCGCCGTCGGGGGTGGCGTTGCCGTGGTCGATTGCAACGGCGACGGGAAGCCCGAGCTCTATCTTGCCGGAGGAAGCGCGTCCGCGGCGCTCTACAGGAATGACAGCCCGGTGGGCGGGACACTTCGGTTCACACGTCTCCGCGATCCAGCGACGGACCTCACACACGTGAACGGCGCGTACCCCATCGACATCGACGGCGACGGCCTCACGGACCTTGTTCTCCTCAGGAACGGAGAGAACGTCCTCCTTCGCGGCCTCGGCGGATGCCGGTTCGCGCGCGCGAACGAGATGTGGGGATTCGACGGTGGCACCGCCCCCACCACCGCGTTCAGCGCGACGTGGGAGGCCGGTGCGACGCTTCCGACCCTCGCCTTCGGGAACTATGTGAACCCGGCGAGCAACGATCCACATCATCTCTGCTTCGATAACGTCCTCCACCGGCCGGCGCTGACTGGATCCACCTACGGACCGCCGATCCCTCTCACACCGGCCTGGTGTGCGCTCTCGATGCTCTTCAGCGACTGGAACCGCTCCGGACGTATGGACCTTCGGGTGAGCAACGACCAGCATTACTACCTGCCGACCGAGGGGGAGGAGCAGCTCTGGCGAGTCCCGCCCGGCCAGCCCCCGTCGCTCTACACGTCAGACGACGGCTGGGTGACCGTGCAGGTGCAGGGCATGGGCATCGCGAGTTACGACCTGACGGGCGACGGATATCCGGAGGTCTTCCTCACGAGCCAAGCGGACAATCGACTGCAGACCCTCACCGCGGGCCCGTCGCGGCCGACGTACCGCGACATCGGGCAGAGGCGCGGAGCCAACGCTGCCCAGCCGTTCACCGGCGGCGATACCCGACCGTCGACGGCATGGCACGACGAGTTCGCGGATGTGAACAACGACGGGTTCGCGGATCTCTTCATCGCGAAAGGCAACGTGACCGACCAATCCGACTATGCGCAGAAGGATCCGAGCGACCTGCTGCTCGGACAACCCGACGGAACGTTCCGCGAGGCCGCGGATGTGGCCGGCATCATCAGCTTCGACCGCGGACGAGGGGCGGCGCTGGCCGATTTCAACCTTGACGGGATGCTCGACCTCGTGCAGGTCAACTACGGGGCGCCGGTCCGGCTGTGGCGGAACGCCGGTACCGGCGACGCATCGCACCCTCGCGCGATGGGCAACTGGCTCGCGCTGAGCGTCGCGCAGAGCGGACCGAACGCGAGCGCGATCGGGGCATGGGTCGAGGTCCGTGTCGGCGATCAGATCATGCGGCGCGAGCTCACGGTCGGTGGCGGCCACGCTGGTGGCCAGCTCGGCTGGATCCACTTTGGACTCGGAAACGCCGCTGGCGCGGATGTCCGCGTCGCGTGGCCTGGCGGCGAGATCGGCCCGTGGCTCCATCTGCCCGCGAACGAGTTCTCGGTCGTGAAGAGAGGCGTCGCCGAGGCACGCCGATGGTCGCCGGCCGGAAGCTGACCTAGATTGCCGCCCAGGTGAACAGGTCATCGCGCATCCGTGTCGGCGTCGCCGCGCTCGTCGCGGTCGTCGTCGTGAGCGGCGCGGTCCTCAGCGTGACGCGTCCGTGGGAGCGCCCGCCGGTCTGCCCGCCGCTCGCCGACCATCCGACGTGGTCCGTCGCCCGGCGGTGGGACGAGGCGCTGCTCGATGCGATCCGGCGCTCCTTGCCGAATCCTCCGGTGCACGCGCGCAACCTATTCCATGTCTCCGTCGCGATGTGGGACGCGTGGGCCGCTTATGACACGACCGCCGGCGGCTATCTCTTCAAAGAAAAGCTCAACGCGGCGAATGTGCCGGCCGCACGGAACGAGGCGATCAGCTACGCCGCGTACCGCGTTCTCTCGGCGCGCTTCATCAGGGCTGTCGGCGCCGACAAGTCACTCGCCGAGCTCGACGACCTCATGGATGCGTTGTGCTTACCAATCTCGATCACCGGCACGGACGGCGATGCACCGGCGGCGGTCGGCAACCGCATCGCGAAGACGGTCCTCGACTACGGAAAGACGGACGGGTCGAACGAGGCGAACGGGTACGTGGATCCAAGCTACGCGCCGGTCAACTCGCCGCTTGTCGTCGCGAAGCCAGGGGTCGCGCTGGTCGATCCGAATCGGTGGCAGCCTCTGGAGATCGAGCACATGCTCAGCCAGAACGGGATTCCGCTCACGAACGGCATCCAGCAGGCGGTCGCCCCGCACTGGGGCCACGTGACGCCGTTCGCCATTCCCGCCGGCGGCGCGTCCGGTACCCCGGTCGATCCCGGGCCGCAACCGCGTCTCGGCGACCCCGCGACTGACGCGGCGTATCGGAGTCAAGCCGTCGAGGTGCTTCGCGACAGCAGCCTCCTCGATGCGTCGAGCGACGCGTCGATGGACGTCTCGCCAGGCACGATCGGCGGGAACGATCTGGGGTCGAACGATGGGCGCGGTCATTCGTTGAATCCGGCCACCGGTACGCCATACGCGCCGGACGTCGCGCGTGCTGGCGATTACTACCGCGCGGTCGTGGAGTTTTGGGCCGACGGGCCGAGCTCCGAGACGCCACCCGGTCACTGGAATGTCATCGCGAACGCCGTGTCGGACCAGATCGGCTCGAACCTGCGCGTCGGCGGAAGCGGCCCCCTCGTCGACCGCCTGCAATGGGACGTGAAGCTCTACCTCGCGCTCAACGGATCGGTCCACGACGCGGCTATCGCGGCGTGGGGACTGAAGGGCCGCTACGACGGCATCCGACCGATCTCGATGATCCGCTACCTGGCGAGTCTCGGGCAGTCGAGCGACCCATCTCTCGAGGCCTATAACAAGGAAGGGTTGCCACTTGTACCCGGACTTATCGAGATCATCACGAAGGACAAGACTGCGGCCGGTGGCCCGATGGCCGCTCTCAAGGGGAACGAGGGCCGGATCGCGGTCCGCGCGTGGCACCGCCGCAGTAGTCCTGGGGATCAGAGCACCCCGCGCGTCGATTGGATCCTCGGAACGACGTGGATCCCCTATCAACTGCCGACGTTCGTCACGCCCTCGTTCCAGGGATACATCTCGGGTCACAGCACGTTCAGCCGTGCGGCCGCCGAGGTCATGACCGGGATCACGGGCAGCGAATTCTTCCCAGGCGGTCTTTCGGAATGGATCGTCAAGGCTGGATCTTTCCGGATCGACGCCGGGCCGAGCTCCGACATCGCGCTCCAGTGGGCGACCTACTACGACGCGGCCGATCAGGCCGGGCAATCGCGCCTCTTTGGCGGGATCCACGTGCAGGCGGATGACTTCACCGGCCGCATCGTCGGGTCGACTTGCGGCAAGGACGCGTGGGTCGCCGCTCAGCGTTATTACACGGGGCGCTAGCGGCTCGCGATGCGACGGGTCTTCCTCGGCGTCGATTGCGGCACGCAATCGACCAAGGTCGTGCTCCGCGATCAAGATGACGGTGTCGTCGTCGCCATCGGTCGTGCGTCACACGAGCTGATCGCGCGCGATGACGGCACACGGGAGCAGGACCCGGCATGGTGGATCGAGGCGTTCCGCACGGCCGTACGCGATGCGGTCCGCGGCGAGCGGTTCGAGATCGGCGGCATCGGCGCATCCGGGCAGCAGCACGGGCTCGTCTGCCTGGACGATCACGATCGGCCGGTGCGGGCGGCGAAGCTTTGGAACGACACGACGACTGCGCGCGAATGCGCCGAGCTGACGCAGAAGCTCGGCGGGGACAGCCGTGTCCTCGAGCTCACAGGTAACCTCCTGCTCCCCGGTTACACCGCGCCGAAGATCGCGTGGCTTGCCTCACATGAGCCGGACGCATACGGGCGCACGGCGCGGATGTGCCTGCCGCACGACTACCTGAATCTCTGGCTGACCGGCCAGTTCGTGACGGAGTTCGGCGACGCGTCGGGCACCGCGTACCTCGACGTTCGCGCGCGTCGCTACAGCGACGCCGTGCTGGCCGCGATCGATAACACGCGCGACTGGACGCGCGCGCTGCCGCGGATCGCGCCATCGCTCAGCGTCGTTGGGACGCTCCGCCCGGAGGCCGCGGAGTCGCTTGGGCTCGAGGCCGGCATCCCGGTAAGCGCCGGCGGCGGCGACAACATGTGCGCCGCGATCGGCTCCGACATCGTCCTCGAGGGTCCGGTGGCGGTGAGCCTCGGAACTTCCGGTACGGTCTTCGCATATCGGGCCGAACCGGCGGTGGATCCGCTCGGTGAGGCCGCGGCGTTTTGCGATTCGACGGGCGGTTGGCTTCCCCTCGCAGCCACTCTCAACTGCACGAACGCAACGGAATGGGTGCGCGAGCTCTTCGCGATGGAGCACGCGGACGTCGACGCGGCCGTCGCCGGCGGCGGCGCGGCCGGATTGGCGTTCCTGCCCTACCTCTCCGGCGAGCGCACGCCGAACCGACCCGAGGCGGCGGGCGTGTTCGTCGGCGTACGCCCGAGTCATGGGCGCGAGGCGATCGTCCATGCCGTGTTCGAAGGCGTGACGTTCGGGCTTGCGTACGCCCTGGACGCGCTGCGCCGCGCGGGTGTCGCGCCCACGGAAGTGACGCTTATCGGAGGCGGGTCGGCCTCGGACGCATGGGCGCAGCTATGTGCCGATGTCCTCCATCTGCCCGTTGTGCGTCCCGCGATCGTTGAAGCCGCCGCATCCGGCGCTGCGCGCCAGGCGCAGTGGGCCGTCGAGGGAAAGCGTCCCCGCGTCGCAGCCCCGCGGTCACGACGCTTCGAACCGCGGCCACGAGAGGATCTGCAGGAGGCGGCGAAGCGCATGGCCGCACTTCGCGCGCTGGCCGGAGCGAATCGGCTATGACGTCCACGTCCATCGTTCGGTCGCGCGCAAGCTGTCTCCAGGCTCGAGCGTCCGTAATCCCGTATCGCGGACGCCGGCGGCCACAAGTAGCGGCGCGTTCGGCCACATGGTCTGAGGCTCGACACAGATAGCTTCAGGTGGCGTATGCACGACGACCGTCTGCAAGCCCGTGTCGTATTCGATACGCAGCTCCAAATCGGGCCACCGCACGATCGCCGGGCTCTTCGCATGTACGTACGCGTGGTCGAGCCGGCGGTCGCCCACGGGCGGTCCGGAGCGCAGATCCTCGATTGGTGTGACCGGCCGGACCTGACCAGTCGGTATGAGATCCGCGTCGAGCACGAGAACCTCGGCTGCATCGATACAGAGCTCCACGTCGGCACTCGGCGGTCGCGTGAACCACGGGTGCCAGCCGAGGCCCGCGGGCCCCGCCCTCGTGTACCCGCCGACCTGCAGCTCGAGCTCGAGACTCCTCACGCCGAGCGTCAGGGTTTGCAGAGCGCGGCCGCCGAAGGGCCACCCCAGCCCGCGCAGCTCACACCTCATCGTCACGGCGGTCTCGCTGCGTTCGACGATCTCCCAAGACTTGTCGAAGCCAAGTCCGTGTATGGCCGACGGCGGGAGGTTCGGCTGGAGCCGCACTTCGCCGTCGCTCGTCGGGATACGGCCATTCGAAAGGCGCCCTGCCCACGGAACCATCGGGTAGCAGCCCCAATAGAGAGCAGGCTCGCGCGCCCTGGCGTGTGCTTTCGAGAGGATCCGCTCGACGCCGGCGACCATGAGCGAGACGATCCTGCCCCCGTCGTTCGAATCGATCCGCGCGGCAACCTCGTCGCGCCGTAGCTCGACGACCTTAGCCACCTAACGTACCCGCTTCGGTCGCCCACATTCGCGAATTCGCGTGGATGACAAGGCCTCGCGTAGGGCTCGACGGCGGAAGCCGTCGAGCCCTGACAGAGTTACTTCATTGCGCCGATCTGACGGAGAAGCGTCGCCGTGTCGAGATACGAGCTCCACCGCTTCACTTTTCCGTTTTCGTAATCGACGATGAAGGTCACCGGCACCTTGACCGACTTGTTCGTTGCAGGGACGCCCGCGAGCTCGCCGCGTTGAGTCCCCGTCACCGTGCACTCCCCTACCACTGTGTTGCCCTCCGACACCGTCCGCTCGACCTTGTAGTTGATGTCGGGCAATCCGGTCCATAGCGCGGTGTGGAATGCGCGGAAGCCGGCCTTGTCCACGGTTCCGACCATCGGATTGATGAACGTCACGTCGTCTCTCAGGTGTGCTTCGAATCGGTCGTGGTCGCGTGCGCTTGCCGCCAACATTGCCGCTCTGAAGTCGTTCGCGTTCGAGGCAGTTGTGTCCGTTGCCTTCTGTTGTTGTGCGATCGCCATGTGACTCTCCCCTTCCCCTCGCTTCTACTCGTAGTGGAAGTTCGTCTTTAGCAGACCGCTCTTGCTGAACACGTATCGCACCGGTGAGCGCTTCGCCCCATCCTCGATCGACTTCTTGTCCTCGCCCGAGAAGCCTCCGCGAGCGGTGACATCGACTGTGATCTGCTTCAAGGTGTTGTCCCAGTCGGAGGGATCCTTCGCACCCACGATCGGACCTGGATCCACGTCGGCGTGCGCCGTCACCTCGAGCCCATCGAGCTTGACACCGGTCCTAGCGCAGTTGAGCACGATCGCCTCGGTAACACACGACGACAGCCCAAGAAGCGCGGCCTCGATCGGCTCGATGCGATCGTCAGCCCCCTCTACGCCGATGGCGTCACCGACTTCCTTCCAGGAGCCAATCTGGACCGAGAAGTCGCGGGTGGGCTTCTCAATCGCCTGCCCCCCAAGCGTCCACCGGCCTACCTTTCCGAGGTTGCCGAGGCCCTTCTGCTCCCAAATGCTCTTGCTCTCGATCCCAAGCTCGAAGCTCTTCGGCGCGGAAGCGTATTGCTCGTTGAACTTCTCCAGCTGACGCGTGTTGATGCCTTGGATTGGCATCGTCGCCACGTTTGACATGTACTCCCCCTGTTTCCTCGCGCTGAATGGATAGCTAGGGGCAGCGGCCAATGAGCCTAGCGTGCTTGCTAAACACAGAACTACCCCCTATTTGAGAACCGGAACGCTCGCTCGCTGGGGGCCTGTGGAGCACCTCGCCGGCACTAGGGCACGGACGGTGCTGCGGGTCCGGAGCGTCCTAGGTGTACTCCCGATTCGCAGGAACACAAGGCCTAATGCCATCGCGCGGGCGCTCATCAGCTACCTCGCCCTGGTGGCCGGTCTGGTCATCGCGTTCGTCGTCCTCGGAGAGCAGCCGTTTCCTCTCCAGCTCGTCGGTGCGGTCGTCATCCTCGCCGGTGTGCGGCGTCGGGCGCCAGACTCCGTTAGACCCGCGGAGGTGCCGTACTGATGAAGAAGATCCTTGTCGCCCTGGCGTCACTCGCGCTCGTGGGCGCGGTCAATCTTGGCGTCGCCAGCGCGAACCCGTTCGCCGGGCCCACGCCGCCTCCGAGCCCGAAGATCGAGAAGCCGACGACGCCTGGCGCTCCCCAAGGCAGCGAGACGGACGTTGAACAGGAAGGCGATCACGAGGAGACCGACACGGACGAGGCCGACATGAACGACGGCGAACAGGGCGAGCACGAGGACGCCAACGCTGCGACCACGACAACCGGCCAGCAGGACCAGCAGGATCGCAACACCGAGCAGGAAGGCGAGAACGAAGGCGACAACTAACTAGTCGCCGAGTTCATCTGCAGCAAACGGGGCGGGTCATCCCGCCCCGTTCACGCTGTGGCGGAGTAACGACCGGACATCACCGAACGGCGCGTGACCATGCGACCGCCCTGGAGAGGCTCGGTGCGCCGCCAGTCTGTCGGTCGAAGTAATCGTCCCAGCCGAGGCCCGTCGCGATGAGTACGGCTGCGGGTCCTCCACGCGCGTTGAATCGGTGCAGCCAGAGCTCGAACACATCGCTGGTCGCCCCGGGTCGGCGACAGAGGAGCAGGAGTGTTTCCCCGTCGCGTGACCAACGCATGCCCTCGACCACCCGGCCGGGGCAGCGGATCTCCGTCGTACCGCCGGCCAGGTCGGAGACGACAACGCGGCGGTCACCCACGCCCGTGCCTTCAAAATATCCGGAGCCATCTCCCGAGGGTCCCGCGATCCATGCGATGCGCCCGCGCGCCGGGTCCCACGCCGGCGCGAAACCGACGAAGCCGGGCGGCGTGAGTACGCGCTCGCTGCCATCCCGCTCCCGAACAACGATCTCTTTGTCGCGCCAGGTCACACGACCGGAGCCCCGGACGAGCGCGAGCCGGCCATCGGCCGACCACGCGATCGATTCGGGGAGCGCCGTGTTCCCGAGATCGGTCACTCGACCCGACGCCACGTCAAGCAGCAACAGATGCAGGATCGAATCGCCCGGCATTACCTCCACTCCGGTCAGGTACCTGCCGTCGGACGACCATTGAAGTGGCAGGCCCCTTCCGGGTGACGGCCGGTAGAGCAGCCGCGCTGCGCCGTCGGCCTCCACGATCCAGACAGACATCCGGAAGGGCTGGTCATCCGCCGTCGGATACGGGGGATCGACACGGGCGACCGCGAGGCGAGCACTGTCGGGGCTCCACCCTGCGCTGACCGCACCCCAATCGGCCGGCAGCACGACCCGCGGCCCAGCGTCCCCGGGCAGGCGCACAGCGACCGGCGGCGTTGGAAAGACCGTTATCGGCAGCGGTCCCGGGCCGGTGTGATACCCGAAACTCGCGCACGCGCCAGCGGCGTTGAACGAGATGAAGCCGCCTCCTCCGCAGTCGTAGGTCTTCTCGAGCGTGCCGTCCCAGCGCAGCAATGAGGTGCTGCCCTGCGGACCCAATAGGTAGATGATTTGGGAGGTCTCCGCCTGCACGGACACGGAGGCGTATCCGATATCAGTGAGGTCTCCGCCTGCACGGACACGGAGGCGTATCCGATATCAGTGAGCCTTCCCGTTGCGCTGTCGAAGCGAAACCAGCCCGCTTTGGAGAACGAGAAGAAAAAGAGGACGCCAGCGTCGGCTACATCGACGCTGCTTACGGGCGTGGACCGCGGAGAAGGTGTTCCGGATTCCGACGGCGTTGGCGCAGCGCCCGGGGCGACGCAGGATAGAACGAGAAGCGTCATAAGAAGGATGGGCCGCATGGGTCGATGCTAGCTTCGCAGCGATCCTCTCGGGCTACGGGTGCAGAGGGCTCGGTGCAAAGAAATACGCTAGGTTGGCGCGCCGAAGCGACGAAAGAGGTGAATCCATGGCGATGATGGTTATCTTGCATCGCGTTCGGGACTACGACGCGTGGCGGAAGGTCTACAAGGAAGTAGCGCCGATGCAGAAGGCAGGCGGCGTCACCAAGGAGAGCGTCTACCAGGCGAAAGGAGATCCACGGAACGTCCTCGTTCTC
>WNGI01003609.1_pt1 | contig 21923 bp, 21 predicted proteins | sample 5400621 | NCBI WGS metagenome assembly WNGI01 (sample SAMN13153374, study PRJNA577476) | soil metagenome | isolation source: 20 cm soil or saprolite under Garry oak tree replicate 1 | place: USA:California | collected 2016-06-15
CCGGCAGAACCGTAAGCAGGGTCAAGACCGTCAGTCGAGTCATGCGCGCTTCCCCCCTCCCCTTGAAGGGAATATGCAGGCACGTAGACTTGCTGCGTGAGCCTGGACCGAGTGATGCACCGTTGGGGGGGTGGGGCGCGCGCTGCGCTCGCCGCCCTGGCGGCACTCTGCCTGGCACCCGGTGTGGCGACGGTCCTGGAGGCGCAGGCCGTTGGCGGACAGGCGCCGCCCGATTCGACCGAGTCGTCGGCTCCCCGGCTGTTCGGCGCCGTAGACCCGCTGGTGCTCACGCTCACGGCGGATTTCGCAGCGATCGGCAAGCAGCGAGGGACCGAGAAAAAGAGCCTGCCGGGCGTCCTCTCCTACGTCGCAGCCACCGGCGATTCGGTCAGGCTCGACGTGCAGCTCCGCACGCGCGGCCACTTCCGGCTCAACCTGTGTCAGTATCCGCCGCTCAAGGTCACGTTCGGCAAGGCACAGGCTCCCCGCACCATCTTCGCCCACGAGGGCGCGAGCTTCAAGCTCACGGTGCAGTGCCGCGGCGGACAGTCGTACACGAACTATCTGCTCGAAGAGTACCTCATCTACCGCGCCTACAACCTGCTGACCGACCAGGCCTTCCGCGTGCGTCTCGCGCGGGTGACGTACGTGGACGCCACGGGAAAACAACCCCCGGAGACACGGCACGCGTTCTTCGTCGAGGACGACGACCGCATGGCGCGGCGCAACCACACGAAGGTGTTCGTGCAGAAGGGGGTCACCCAGAGCGAGCTCGACGCCGACCAGACCGGCTTGGCGATGGTGTTCCAGTACCTGATCGGCAACACGGACTTTGCCGTGACCGCGCTGCACAACATCGTGCTCATCCAAGATTCGGTCGGCATCGTGTACCCGGTCCCCTACGACTTTGACTGGTCCGGCGTCATCTCCACTCCCTACGCCCGACCCGATGCTCGCCTCCCCATCCAGACCGTGCGCCAGCGCACCTTCCGCGGCATGTGCCTCACGCCCGAAGAGCTGAGCGCCGTGTTCGCGCGGTTCAACGCGCAGAAGGATGCGATCTACGCGCTGTATCGCGGTCTCGAGTCGGAAGGACTGGAGCCCAAGCGTGTGAAGCAGGCGCTCGACTACTACGACGAGTTCTACAAGATCACCAGCGACGCCGGCCGCACCCGTCAGGAATTCATACGATCGTGCCAGCGTTGATTCGCTGGGATGTGCCCAGCGCCGAGCGCCTGGATGAGCTGCTCGCGGCGCGGCCGCCGCTCGGCCTTCGCGCCGGCCCCACTCAGCGGACGTTCCACCGTGATCTGTACTTCGATACGCCGGACGGCGACCTGCACCGGCGCGGCGCGACCTGTGCGCTGCGGTTCGGCGTGGACGATCGTCGTACGCTCGCGTTCGACGTCGCAGGGGTGGCGCGGTGCGAGTCGCGAGTGGTCGAGCTCGAGCCGCGTCACATCTTCGGCGGCGCGTCGGAGTCAGCGCGCCGGCTGCGCGCGATCGTCGATCCCGGCCGTCTCGTGCTGCAGGTCGAGCTCGAGATCGAGCGGCGGTGGCGAGTCGCGCATCTCCCCGTCATTCCGGTGCCGCAGTTCGTGCTCGCGTTCGACACCATCACCGCGCGAGCGGGCGGGGGAGGATCCCCGCGTGAGTTCCACGAGCTCGCCGCATGGCGCCGGCCGTGGAGCGTGATCCCGGCGGCACGATTCGCACGGGCGGTCGAGCAACAGCACGTCCTGTCCCGGGTGTCGGCCGATTGGTTGGCGCGCGCCACCGCGAGTGCGGCGCCCCCCTCCATCGACCGGCAGACCGCCGTGCTGGCAGTCGCGCACGGGCGCCTGGCGCTGTGTCGGAGCGGTGCGACGCTGCGCCTGCCTCTCGAAGACGGAGGCGGCGAGGACGCGTGCCGCCGGGCGATGCGGCGCGTGTTCGGGAACGTAGAAGGCGAGGTACGCTTGCTCGGCGTGGTGCCGGCGGCCGACCGCCGCGCAGCGATCGAAGTGTGGCTGGTGCGGCGCCTGCGGCGCGACCTCACCGCCGCGCCCCCGGGCGGCCTCCAGTGGTTCGCCCCTCAGGACATCGTCGCGCGAGTGGGCTCTCCGGTGCTGCGGGACGCCGCGACGCTGTCGGCGCTGGCGGTGGCCGCCCGCTCGGAGCTCGTGCCGGAGTGGTCGGCCGCGCCGCTGGTCGGTGATTCCGCGGCCGAGCGCGGTGCCACCGACGAGACCAGCCGGCTCACCCTGAGCGAGCTGCGGGTGCCCACGCTTCCCGCCAAGACCCTCGACGTCGCCCGTCCCGCGGCGGACCAGTTCATCAACGGTCTCTTGTCCACGCTCGAGTTCAACGCACGCGTGCTCGCGCTCGCGGAGGATCCGGCGACGCCGCTCCTCGCCCGGCTCCGTTTCCTCGCGATCCTCAGCACCAACCTCGATCAGTTCTTCATGATCGAGATCGGCTCCCTGAAGCACCTGGTGGCGACGGGGATGCACGAGCCCTCCCCGGACGGCCTGACGCCGGCGGAGCAGCTCGACGCGATCGCGATCCGGCTGCGGCCGCTCGTGGCTCGGCAGTATCGGTGCTTCCGAGCGGTGGCGCAGGCGTTGGCCGCCGAGGGGGCGCGGATCCGCGATTGGGGCGAGCTCGCGCCAACCGAGCGCACGCCGCTCGAGCGGTGGTTCGCCGACGACGTCGCTCCGCTGCTCACGCCCAAAGCGCTCACCCGCGCCCCCGGCCACCCGTTCCCTCACCTGGGCGATCGGCGACTCAGCCTCGCCGTGATGCTGCGCGATGGGCCGGAAGGCCCCACCCACTTCGCCTTGGTCGAGTGCCCGTCCTCCGTGCCCCGCCTCGTGACCGCGGCCGCGGGTGGCGCGGTGCCGCTCGAGTCGATGGTGCGTGCCCATCTGCCGGGGCTGTTCCCCGGCCGGGAGGTCGTCGAGGCGCACGCCTTCCGGGTGACCCGCAGCGGGGACATCCAGCTCGACGAGCTCGGCACGGCGAGCTTCGCGCAGGCCATCGCGGAGGAGCTGCGGCGGCGGCCCTGGGGGCCCGTCGTGCGGATCGAGGTCGAGCGTACGATGCCGCTGCTCTTGCGGGAGCTGCTGCAACGCGAGCTGCGGTTCGAAGAGAGCGCGCTGCGGAGCACGCTGGGACCCTCCGACGTGTACGAGGCGGACGGCCCGGTCGACCTTGGCGGCCTCGGCGAGCCGGCGGGCGGTGCGGCCCGCCCCGATCTCGACTACCCTCCGTTCACACCGTGCGATCCCTTCGCCGGCGGGCCTGGCGTGTTCGATGTGCTCGACCGCGGCGATGTGCTGGTGCACCATCCGTACGATTCCTTCACCGCCAGCCTCGAGCGCTTCATCGTCCAAGCGGCCGACGACCCGGACGTCGCCGCGATCAAGCTCACCCTGTACCGTCCCGGCGGACCGTCGCGGATCGCGGAGGCGCTGCGCCGCGCGGCCGGAAGCGGCAAGGACGTCTCGGTGTTCGTGGAACTCAAGGCACGATTCGACGAGGAGCTCAACATCGGCTGGGCGCAGAGTCTGGAGGCGGCGGGCATTCACGTCATCACGGGCCTCGCTACGCTCAAGATCCACGCGAAGGTCGCGCTCGTCGTGCGGAGGACGGAAGGGCGCATGCGACGCTACGCCCACGTGGGGAGCGGCAACTACAATGCCGACACGGCGCGGTTGTACACCGACATCGGCCTGTTCACGGCGGACGACGGGATCACCGGAGACCTCCACGGGTTGTTCAACGAGCTCACCGGTTCGGCACGCCCGCCCCAGGCGGAGTTTCGCCGGTTGCTCGTCGCGCCGACCAACATGCTCGACCGGTTCCTGGTCCTCATCGCGCGCGAGACAGAGCACGCGCGCGCCGGCCGCGGGGGGCGCATCCGCGCGAAGCTCAACGGTCTGGCCGACGGTACGGTGATCGGGGCGCTGTACCGCGCGTCGCAGGCCGGCGTGGCCGTCGAGCTCGTGGTGCGGGGGATCTGCATGCTGCGCCCGGGAATTCCCGGGCTCTCGGAGCGGGTCCGCGTGGTGAGCGTGCTCGGTCGGTTCCTCGAGCACGCGCGGATCTATTCCTTCGCGAACGCCGGCGCGCCGGAGTACTACATCGGCTCGGCGGATTGGCGACCCCGCAACCTGCGCCGGCGCGTGGAGGTCATCACGCCGGTGGACGACCCCGCGGCGCAGGCCCGGCTCGACCGCATTCTGGAGCGTGAGCTCGCTGCGCCGGGCGCCTGGGACCTCGAGTCGGACGGATCCTACACGCGGAGCCCGGCGGCCTCATAGGTCGCCGTCGTACCGCATCTCGTTGGTGGGCGTGAAGCCGAGCCTTTCGTAGAGTGTTCGCCCCTCGGGCGACGCGTGCAGCACCACGCTCTCGATGCCGTTCCCGCGGCACCACTGCAGCAGGTCCCGCATCAGGGCAGCGGCGACCCCCCGGCGCCGCCACGCCCGCTCGGTGTAGACGTTCATGACCAGCCCTTGCGGCCCGCGCACCAGCCGCCCGCGAGCCCCGCTGGGTCGGGGCAAGAGCTCTCGCAGCTGCAGGCCGGCTCCGGCGACGATTTCCTTCGACGGATCGTCCAGCTCCGCGACCCAACCGATGTAGCGACCGTCCGCGAGCGCCTGGGTGAAGTACGCGCGGGCGGCCTCGACCAGGGTGTCGTGCAGTCCGTCCGGCAGCTCGCCCATGTCGCGGAACATCTCCGCCCGGTGGCGCGCGAGCACACCCGCGTCGGCGGCGGTGGCTTGGCGGATCCGGTACACGGCTAACGGCGTTTTTCGAGGAGCTCCAGCGCGCGACGCAGCCGAGCCACGGCGGCGACGAGCACCGGCTCGCCGTCGAACGACAGCTGGCCGAACAGCTGCAACGCATTCCGCAAGTGCTCGGCGGGCCCTTCGAGGGAGGGATCGCGCTGGGGGCGGCCGCGGCGCTCCAGGGTGCTGCGCCGCTCGGCGCCGCGCCGGCGGTCGACCACGCGGCGGCGCTCGCGCGGCGCGCCCACCAGGGCCAGGCGCCGCGGTATGGCACGCCGGTCGACGCCGTGGCGGCGGTCGGCCACTACACGCGTGGTCGTCACGATACCCGAGAATCTACGCTGGCTGCGTAGATTCTCCACACCAATGCCCTCCCTCGTCACGGCCGAGCGCCTGAGCAAGACGTTCCAGGTGAAGGTGCGCGATCCCGGATTGCGGGGCGCCCTGCGGGCGCTCTTCCGGCCGCGCTATCGCGACGTGCACGCGGTGCGCGACGTGACGTTCCGCATCGAGCCGGGCGAGATCGTCGCGTTCCTCGGTCCGAACGGGGCGGGCAAGACCACGACCCTCAAGATGCTCACGGGCCTCCTGTACCCGACCAGCGGGCGCGTGGAGGTGGCGGGGTCCGTACCATGGTCCGGCGGGCCCCCGTTCAAGCGGCGCATCGCGCTCGTGCTCGGCAACCGGCAGCAGCTCGTGTGGGATCTCCCCCCGGAGGAGACGTTCCTGCTGAACCGCGCGATCTACGACATCCCCGAGGCGGATTACCGCGAGCGGTTGGCCGAGCTCGTGGCCCTGCTCGAGCTGGGCGACGTGCTCCAGAAGCCGGTGCGCCAGCTCTCGCTCGGTGAGCGGATGAAGTGCGAGCTCGTGGCGTCCCTGCTGCATCGCCCGCCCCTCCTGTTTCTCGACGAGCCGACGCTGGGGCTCGATGTGACGGCGCAGGAGGCGATCCGCCGGTTCCTCATCGAGTACCGGGAGCGGCACGGCGCCACGGTGCTGCTCACCTCGCACTACATGCAGGACGTGACCGCGCTCGCGTCGCGCGTGCTGATGATCAACCGCGGCCGCCTGCTGTACGACGGGGCGCTCGAGGTCCTCGTGGCGCGGATCGCGCGCACCAAACGCATCGAGCTCGTGCTCGGCGGAGGAGGGGGCGATGGAAATCGAGTCACCGCGGAGGCCCTGGCCGCGTTCGGCGAGGTCAAGAGCTTCCGCTTCCCGAACGCGGTGCTCGAGGTTTCGCGTGAAGACGCGCCCGCGACGAGCGCTCGCCTCCTGGCCGCACTCCCGGTCGCCGACCTGTCGATCGAGGATCCGCCGATCGAGGAAGTGATCCGGCTCGCCTTCGCCCGCGGCATGGAGGAAGGCGAGTGATCAAGCGTTACGCGGCGTTGATCCGTAACGCCTGGCTGGTCGATCTCCAGTACCGGGCGTCGATCGTACTCTGGTTGCTGTGGGGTGTGACCGAACCGGCGATCGCGCTCGGCATCTGGTGGGCGATCGCGGGAGACGGGTCGGTCGCCGGGTACGCGCGTGCCGACTTCGCGCGCTACTTCTTCGCGGTCATGCTCGTCAACCAGCTGACCATCGCCTGGGATTCCTGGTATCTGGACCGCTGGATCCGCGAAGGCGATCTCAACTACCGGCTCGCCCGGCCGCTGCACCCCGCACACGAGGCGGTGGCGGAGAACATCGCGTACAAGGCCCGCACCGCGAGCGTCATTCTTGTCGTGTGGCTGCTCGTCGCGGTCGCGTGGCCCGCGGTACGCTTGCCGTTCGACCCCGGCCGCTGGGCGATCACGGCCGTGGCAGTGCTGCTCGCGGCCGCGATGCGGTTCTTCATCAGTTTCACCACGGGCCTGCTGGCGTTCTGGACGACGCGCGCCACGGCGATCATGGAGCTGCACGCGGGGGTGTCGCTGTTCCTCGCTGGCCGGATCGCGCCGCTGGCCCTGCTCCCACCCGCGGTGGCCGGCGTCGCGGGCGTGCTGTGGTTCCGCTCCATGCTCGCCTTCCCAGTGGACCTCCTGACGGGCGCGGTGTACGGCACCGACGCGATCGTGCGCGGGCTCGTGGGACAGGTACTGTGGCTCGCCGTTTGGATCCTGGCTTACCGAATCGCGTGGAGCCGGGGCATTCGTAAGTATGGAGCAGTGGGCGGATGAAACTCCGCGTTCTCACGGCCTTCTGGCGTCTCAACCTCGCCGAAGAGCTCCAGTACCGCGCCAACTTCATCGCGAGCGTGCTCGGTACCCTGTTCTCCATGGCGACCGCGCTGCTCACGCTCGCCCTCTTCTTTCATCACACGACCACCCTCGGGGGCTGGGATTATTGGGAGATCGTGGTGCTGCTCGGCGTGTTCAACGCGCTCACGGGCGTGATCGAGGCCGTGCTGCGGCCGGGGATCGGTCGGCTGGCCGGCGAGGTGCGGAGCGGTGGACTGGACCTGGTGCTCGTGAAACCGGTGGATGCCCAAGGCTTCGTCTCGTTCCGCCGGCTCGATATTTGGCGCCTGACGGACGTCGTGCTCGGGCTCGCGCTGGCGCGGTATGCGCTCTTCCGGCTGGGGCACACGCCATCGCTCGCACAACTTGCGGCTTTCGGCTTGACGCTTGCGGCGGCCGCCGTCGTCGTCTACGCCATCTGGGTGGTGCTCATGAGCCTGGCGTTCTGGTTCGTGTCGGTCGAGAACATCGCCGTCCTGTTCGACGCGGTATACGAAGGCGCGCGCTATCCCGTCTCGGCGTACCCGGGCGCGTTGCGATTCCTGTTCGTGTACCTGATCCCGATCGCGTGGACCACGACCATCCCGGCCTCGGCGCTCACGGGCCGGCTGCGGCCGGCATGGGCGCTCGCGGCCGCGCTGGTCGCGGGAGTGGCGTTCGCCCTCGCGAGAGCCCTGTGGCGTGCGGCGCTCAAGCGCTACGCCGGCGCGAGCGGGTGAGGAGAGCTACCCCGCCGTCGGGTCGTCTTTCGGCTTGTCGTCCTTCTTGAAGAGCCAGATCGCCAGCATCACGAGGCCCACAACGAGCGCCAGCTTGAACGCCAGCAGGAGAAACGGGAGCAAGAAGAGCGACGCGATCTTCCAGAGGGCGAAGCCCGCGACGCCGACGGCAGCGAGCTGAAGGAACGGCTTGGTCATGACCGTCTCTATCCATTGAAGGGTGGGATCCGTACGGGTGAAGCCGCACCGCGGTGTCACCACGCTACCGATCCGTCCATACGGCGAGCTCGTTCCCACTCGGATCGCTGAAGTGGAATCGACGCCCACCCGGGAACGGGTAGGTCTTGCGGACGATCTTGCCGCCCGCCTGCTTGATCTTCGCTTCAGTCGCTTCGAGCTGGACGGCGTAGATCACCACCAGTGGATTGGCGGGTCGGACCGGCGCGTCCTTCGTGAAGCCGCCGCTCAGGCGACCGTCCTGGAAGCTCGTGTAGTCCGGCCCGTAATCCTGGAACCGCCAGCCGAAGACCTGCTCGTAGAATCGCCTGGTCCCCCCCACGTCGGTGGCGCCGAATTCGATGTAGTCGACCCGCCGGTCCTGATCGCCTTGCGTCATCGGGCTGCTCCTTCCGCTGGGTGACATCGAAGATAACTTCCGGTTTGACTTCCCTGGGACCGCTCACTAGCCTTCATCGAGCGTTGCACGTCAAGGCGGGACTTGGCCAATGCGCCGGTCCCGCCTTTTCGTTTCCCCCCCCTTACTCGGGCGGACCTACGTGCTCGCAACCATCGCAGGCAAGATGCGGCGCTTCCGCATTCGTGTGCTCGCGGGCGATCGTGTCACGCTCGCGGTGTCCCCCTACGACCTCACACGCGGGCGTATCACCTACCGGTACAAGTGAACCGGGCGCTGGCGCGGACAGGCCTCATCAAAGACGGCGGCCCGCCCCGCTGCCCCCACTGTACTCAGCGTCTCGCGTTCGGGACCGATCGGCTCGGTCGAACCACGGAATCGTGCGGCTGCGGGTACCGGGCGTACGTACAGGTGCGTGGCACGGAGCCCGGCATCCTGGCGCCACCCGCTCTTGCGGACCCCCCCGTTTGAGGTCACTCTAGCCCGCCCTCTTCAGGATCTTCTGTTGCGTTTCGCTACGGTCGCTCCGATCATCGCTGCATTGGCTTCCCACGCGGCCGCGCAAGGTTCTCCCCCCGCAGGCCCCCGCGTCGAGATCACCGTGCCGGCGGCGCTCCGTGGCGCACCGCTGACGGGACGCATGTACGTATTCGTGACGCGGCACGACGACGTCGAGCCGCGCCTCCAGGTGCGCCACGAGAGCGACTGCACGCCGTTTTTCGGCGTCGACGTCGCCCAGCTGGTGCCCGGCGCGCCCGGCGTGATCGACGGCACGACCCTCGGCTATCCGGTGTCGAGTCTCAAGGAGATCCCCGCGGGCGACTACTACGTGCAGGGGTTGCTCAACGTGTATTCGGAGTTCCACCGCGCCGACGGGCACACGCTGTGGCTGCACGACGATCAGTGGGAGGGCCAGCAGTTCAACAAGGCGCCGGGGAGTCTGGTGAGCGCGGTGCGGAAGGTACATCTCGACCCCAGCCGATCGGATACGATCCGGCTCGAGCTCACGCGCGTGCTCGCGTCGATCGACCTGCCGCCGGACACGAAGTGGGTCAGGCACATCAAGATTCAGAGCAAGCTGCTCACCGCCTGGTGGGGCCGTCCCATCTACCTCGGTGCCACGGTTCTGCTGCCGCGCGGCTATGACGCGGACACGGCCCGTCGCTATCCCACCGTGTACCAGCAGGGGCACTTCACCCTCAACCCGCCGTTCGGATTTTCGACCGACAGCACTCTCGAGACCGCGGAGGAGCGGGCGGCACGGCTCGCGCGCAGCGCGCGCGAACCCGGGTTCGAGTTCTACCGGGCGTGGAGCGCTCCCAATTTCCCGCGCTTGATCGCCGTCACGTTCCAGCACCCCACGCCGTACTTCGACGACTCGTACGCCGTGAACTCGGCGAACAACGGCCCGTACGGCGATGCCCTGCTACAGGAGCTCATTCCCTATCTCGAAGCGCACTTCCGGATGATCCGCCAGCCGTGGGCGCGCGGGCTGACGGGCGGCTCGACCGGCGGATGGGAGGCACTCGCGCTCCAGGTGTACCACCCGGACGTCTTCGGCGGCACGTGGGTGCTGTACCCAGACCCGGTGGACTTCCGGCACTACGAGATCCCCGACGTCTACAGTGACACGAACGCGTTCGTGCATCAGGTGGCGGAATGGATGACCGCCGACGTGCCGGCCGAGCAGGAGGTCTCCGGCCAGCCGCGCATCAGCATCCGGCAGGAGAGCCAGTTCGAGGCGGTGCTCGGCAGCCGCGCCCGCTCGGGCGAGCAGTTCGCGATCTGGGAGGCGACGTACGGTCCCGTGGCGCCGGACGGCTACCCGGCCGAGCTGTGGGACCTCCGGACCGGAACGATCGACCGGAGCGTGGCCGAGTACTTCCGCGCTCACGACTACGACCTGCGCGATTACCTGGAGCGGAACTGGGCCACGCTCGGGCCCAAGCTCCGCAGCCAGATCCACGTCTTCACCGGGGACATGGACACGTTCTACCTGAACCTCGCCGTGTACCGGCTCGAGGAGTTCCTCACGCGCGCGCGGCCTGCGGCCGACGCCGAGTTCGTGTACGGACGTCCCATGAAGCCGCACGGGTGGCAGCCGTGGACTAACGCCGAGCTCCTGCGGATCATGGCCCGGCACATGGAGCGCCGCCGGCCGCGGCGCTGAGGCCTAGAACGTCGCGGGCCGCCGCGCGTCCACGCTCAAAGGGCCCGCGCCGAAGTGCGCGATCAAGAGCGCGGCGCCCAGCATGGACACGTTCTTCATGAACATCGCTATTTGGATTCCCCGCATCATCGGGTCGGTCACCGCCCAGAAGTTGTGCATCATGAGCGTGACCGGCACCAGGAACAGCACGATCAGCCAGGCGCCGATTTTGGCCTTGTAGCCGAGCGTGATGCTCAAGCCGCCGAGGATGGCAATCACACCCGAGAGCGGGACCAGCAACCCCGCGGCCGGCACTCCGGCCTGGGCAGCGTATCCGACGTATCCGGCGGAGAAATGCCCGAAAGCCGTCATCAAGAAGATCGCGGAGTAGAGGAATCGACCTAGGGGAACGAGGTAGACCACGGGAAATCCCCTTTCTATGGTAGGGAGACCGAATCAGGACGTCAGCGCGCTGAGGGCGTTCTGAAGGCTCGTCGCCTCGCCCGCCTTGAGCGCGCTCACGATGGCACGTTGCGCGTCGCCGAGCGCGCGTACGCCCCTGGTATGCGCCTGCTCGCCGGCGGCGGTGAGCTCGGCCAGGACGCTGCGGCGGTCATCCGGATCGGCACGCCGCCGGACCAGGCCGTCCTTCTCGAGGCGATCCATCAACTGGGTGATGTTGGAGCGCACGCAATGCTGGCGCGCGGCCAGATCGGACAGCGGCAACGGCTGGTTCGCTTCGGCCAGGAAATGGAGCACCGCGAGTTTCGCCAGGGACAAGCCGGTAGGACCCAACGCTGCTTCGAGGCGGGCCTCCACCGCGTCCGCCGCGCTCAGAAACGAGAACAGGAGAGAGTCGGCCGCCGGGCGGCGCGCGCCTCTTCGGGGACGCTTGCGCACGGATTCATTATGGCTCACTCCCGGGCGGCGGGCCACCCTGCCCCCACGGCGCCAGAGGACTGCCTCATGTGGATACCCACTGGTAAACCTGTCATGAGGAATGCTTCTTCGTAGTTCCTAGTTCCCGGGGAACTTTGCGGCCATCCAGCTCATTAGTTCATTTATGAACCGTTCTCGGACCCTGTGGAGGAGCCACGCATGACGCCGCCATCCACACCCGACCCAGCCAACCCCACGCCGGACGAGGCGCCCGCCGTCTCGGGCCTGACCGCCGCACAGGCGCACGAGCTAGTGGCGGCGGGTAACGGCGTGTTGGTCGACACCCGGGACCGGCGACTGTTCGACAACACCCACGTCGCCGGCGCCCTCTCGCTGCCGCTCGCCGTGATCGAAGCCGCTCAGGGGCAGCCGCCGGTCGGTATGCTGCCGCCCGATCGCACCATCATCCTGTACTGCGCCTGAGTGGATGAGCGCACAAGCGCCCGGGTGGCGCGACTGCTGATCACGGCGGGATACGACGAGCGCAAGGTGGCCGTGCTGCTGGGCGGCATCCGCGCCTGGCATCAGGCGGGGTACCCGCTCCAGAAATGGACCGATGGCGCCTGAGCGGCGCCGTCGCGGTATGACCATCGCCGCGATACCTTGCCCTCCATGGTCGACGTCCTAGGAGCCCTGCGCGAAGGCCTTGCGCCCCACTACACCGTCGAACGGGAGATCGGCGCCGGTGGCATGGCGCGCGTGTTTCTCGCGGCTGAACGCCACCCACCGCGCAAGGTGGCGGTGAAGGTGATGAACCCCGAGGTCGCGGGCTCCGAGTTTCGCGAGCGCTTCATCCGGGAAGTGGAGCTCACATCACGCCTCAGCCACCCGCACATCGTGCCGATTCTCGCCGCCGACGAATGCCTCTTCGTGCCGGATGGGCCCGACGGACTGTGCTACTACGTGATGCCGTACATCGAGGGCGAGTCGTTGCGAGCCCGCCTCGAGCGGGAGCAACGCCTGCCACTCGAGGAGGCGGTGCGCATCGCGCTCGAGGTCGGCGATGCGCTGTCTTACGCACACGGGCACGGCGTCATCCATCGCGACATCAAGCCCGAAAACATCCTCTTGTCCGGCGATCACGCCTTGGTGGCCGACTTCGGGATCGCGCGCGCCATCAGCGCCGCGGGCGGCCACACGCTCACCGGGGGCCACCCGGTCGGGTCGCTGGCGTACATGAGCCCCGAGCAGCTGATGGGGAGCCGCGCCATCGATGCGCGCACCGACGTGTACAGCCTGGGGGGCGTGTTGTACGAGATGCTGGTCGGCGAGCCGCCCATCGTGGGACTCAGCGGCGGGACGCCGCGCGGCAGCACGGCCGTCGACAAGGTGCTGCGTGCGCAACGCGTCAGTCACCGGAACGAGCGGATCGTCAAGGAGACGATCGGCCGGGCGCTCGCGGCGGAGCCCGACGACCGCTTCGCGTCGGTGAGCGAATTCACGGCCCGCCTCCGCGAAGCGGTGGGCCGGCGGCTGATCCCGCGCCTGCGGCTGCCCCAGGTGCGCTGGAAGGCGCTACTGCTCGGTGGCGCAACGGTCGCCGCCCTCGGCACGGCCAGCGTCGTGTTGTTGGGGAAGCGCGCTCCGGCGCTCGACCCCAGGCGCGTCGTCGTCGCGGGGTTCGAAGACCTCTCGGGGGATTCGACCCTTGCCCCACTGGGCCACATCGCCGCTGATTGGATCACCCAGGCACTGTCACGCCGCCGGGGGCTGGAGGTCGTGCCCGGCGCCGGCACCGGCCATCTCGACGCCGCGGACATTCGCGCTCTGGCCACCCAGACCGGGGCGGGGACCGTGATCTCAGGATCGTACTATCGTGAAGGAGACTCGGTCCGCTTCCACGTGCAGATCATCGACGCGGCACGGGGCACGCTACGGCGCGGCATGGAACCGGTCGGCGCCCCGCGGCGCGCGCCGACCCAAGCAGCCCAGGCGCTAGGGTACCGCCTTACCGCCCTGTTCGACACGCTGTTTCCCCCCACTGACCATTGACCCAGCGGCCAGGGAAAGGCGCAATACTGCAATAGGTTACGTGGTTCGCCGCAGGCGTGGTGTCACCTGTCTATTGTGACTAAGGCCACCGTGGTGAATCGTGTGGGGCCGCATACTGCATATGGTAGCACCCATGACCTTACGGATCCTGCTGTTGGAAGACGTGCCGGCGGACGCCGCGCTGGTCGAACGCCACCTGACCAGGTCAGGATTGGAGTTCGTCAGCCAGCGAGTCGACACACGTGCGCGCTTCGAGGAAGCGCTGCGGGACTTCGTGCCGGACATCATCCTCTCCGATCATGGCCTCCCGGGGTTCGATGGGTCCGCGGCGCTGCAGCTCGTCAATGAGCGATTCCCCACCCTGCCGGTCATTCTGGTCACGGGCTCGCTCAACGAGGAAAAAGCCGTCGAGTTCATGAAGGCGGGCGCAGCGGATTACATCCTGAAAGACCACCTGACGCGACTGCCCGAGGCGATCCGCCGGGCCATGCGGGAGCGGCAGCTGCGCGAAGAGCGCGAGCAGGCGATCGTGGCGCTACGGGAGTCGGAGGCCCAGTACCGCTCGATGTTCGAGAGCACGCCGTATCCCATGTGGGTCTTCGATCTGGAGACGCACCGCGTCCTCGCGGTGAACGGCGCCGCGATCAAGCACTACGGGTACTCGCGCGAGGAATTCCTCGCGTTGCGGATCGAAGACCTGCGGCCGCCCGAGGATATCCCGGCCCTGCATCGACACCTCGAGGCCATGCCCTCCGACTACCACAACGCCGGCATCTGGCGGCATCGCAAAAAGGACGGGACGCTCATCGAAGTGGAAACCAGCGGTCACGGCATCACATTCGCCGGCCGGCGGGCGGAACAGGTCGTGATCAATGACGTAACGGAACGGAAGCGGTTGGAGGAGCAGTTCCGTCAGGCGCAAAAGATGGAGGCCGTGGGCCGTCTCGCGGCCGGAGTGGCGCACGACTTCAACAACCTCCTGACCGCGATCCTCGGCACGACCGATCTGATGCTCGAGGACCTGCCGGCGGACGATCCCGATCGCGAAGGCTTGCTGGACATCCGGAGCGCGTCGGAGCGCGCCGCCGTCCTGACGCGACAGCTGCTCACGTTCAGCCGCCAGCAGGTGGTGTCGCCCCAGGTGCTGCGGCCGAACGACCTCGTCCTCGAGCTCGAAAAACTGCTGCGCCGGCTGCTGGGCGAGGACGTGGCGATCCGGGTCGCGGTCGCGCCCGATTGCGGCGGCGTGAAGGCCGACCCCGGTCAGCTGGAGCAGGTCATCGTCAATCTCGCGGTCAATGCCCGCGACGCGATGCCGAACGGCGGTCGCCTCACGATCGAGACGAAGAACGTGGATCTCGACGCCGAGTACCCCACCGATCGGGTCACCATTCCCGCCGGGCGCTACGTCATGTTGGCCGTCACCGACACCGGGACCGGCATGGACGCGCAGACCAAAGCGCGGATCTTCGAGCCGTTCTTCACCACCAAGCCCGTCGGCAAGGGAACCGGGCTCGGGCTCGCGACGGTGTACGGGGTGGTGAAGCAGAGCGGCGGATACATCTGGCTGTACAGCGAGGTCGGACAAGGCACGAGTTTCAAGATTTACCTGCCCCGGATCGACGCGGCAGAGCCGCAAGCGCTGGCGGTCGAAGCGGCGGAGTTGCTCGACGGCACCGAAACCGTGCTCATCGCCGAAGACGAAGAGGCGGTGCGCCAGATCATCGAAAAGGCGCTGCAAGCCCGCGGCTACCAGGTGATGTCCGCGCGGGACGGGGGCGAGGCCCTCGCCCTCGCCGGCCGCCATGCGGGACAGATCGACCTGCTCGTGACCGACGTGGTCATGCCGGACATGAACGGGCGGGCGCTGTCCGAACACCTCACGCATGTGCGACCCACGATCAAGACGCTGTATCTGTCCGGCTACACCGACGACGCGATCCTGCATCACGGCGTCCTGGAGGAGGGCGTCGCCTTCCTGCAGAAACCGTTTTCCCTCGGAGCGTTGGCACGCAAGGTCCGCGAAGTGATCGAGGCGCGCCCCTGAGAGAGCTGCCCCTCGTCGCCCGCGCGCGAGGGCACGGGGACCGGCCGGCGATCATCGCCCGCGAGGGCGCGTTCAACTATCACGACCTGCTCGACGCTTCGGCCCGCGTCGCCGCGTGCCTGCTCGCCGGGCGTGACGACCTCGCTGAGGCCAGGGTCGCCTTCCTCGCCCCGCCGAGTTTCCACTACGTCGCGGTCCAGTGGGGAATCTGGCGGGCCGGCGGCATCGCCGTTCCACTTGCTACCTCTCACCCTTCCGCAGAACTCGAGTACGTGATCCGCGACGCCGACGCCGAGGCCGTCGTGGTGCACGCCGATTTCGCCGCCGTCATGCAGGGAGTGCACCTACCGCCCGGCGCGCGTACCGTCACCTCAGATGAAGCGGTGAGTATCGCTCCCCGCTCCCCGCTCCCCCGTGTGGCGGCGGGGCGGCGGGCGATGATCGTCTACACCAGCGGCACGACGGGCAAGCCCAAGGGCGTGGTCACGACGCATGCGAACATCGCGGCGCAGGTCACGAGCCTCGTCACCGCCTGGGAGTGGCGGGCGGACGACTGGATCCTGCTCGTGTTGCCGCTGCACCACGTCCACGGGATCATCAACGTGCTCACCTGCGCCTTGTGGGCCGGTGCGCGCTGCGAGATGCTTGAGAAGTTTGAGGCGGAGCCGGTCTGGGCGCGGATGGCCGCCGGCGAGCTCACCCTGTTCATGGCGGTGCCCACCATTTATGGAAAGCTGATCACGGCCTGGGAGGCCGCCGCGCCGGAGCGGCGCCGCGCCTGGTCGGCGGGCTGCGGGTCGCCCCGGATGCGGCTCATGGTGTCGGGCTCCGCTGCGCTGCCGGTGCAACGGCTCGAGCGGTGGCGCGAGATCAGCGGCCACGTGCTGCTCGAGCGCTACGGCATGACCGAGATCGGCATGGCGCTCTCCAACCCGGTCGTAGGGGAGCGGCGGCCGGGTTTTGTAGGCACGCCCCTGCCCGGCGTGGAGGTGCGCCTGGTGCCCGGGACGGGGGAGATCGAAGTGCGTGGCGCGACGGTGTTTCTCGAATACTGGCGGCGGCCGGACGCGACGGCAGCGGCGTTCCGGGACGGCTGGTTTCGCACCGGCGACGTCGCTGTCGTGGAGCACGGCGCATACCGAATCCTGGGCCGCTCGAGTGTAGACATCATCAAGACCGGCGGCTACAAAGTCTCGGCGTTGGAGGTGGAGGAGGTGCTGCGGACCCACCCGGCGATCGCGGAGTGCGCCGTGGTGGGCGTAGAGGATCCCGAGTGGGGTGAGCGGATTTGCGCAGCGGTCGAGCGGCGCGGTGCGGCGGACCTGACGCTCGCCGCGCTGCAGGCATGGGCCAAGGAGCGGCTGGCGCCCTACAAGATTCCGCGCGCGCTCCGCTCCGTGCCCGCGCTGCCGCGGAACGCCATGGGCAAGGTCACGAAGAGCGAGGTCGCGGCGCTGTTCAGTCCCTGACTGTCAAGAAGTTGTTAGGGTTCGACCGAGCCTCTAGTGGGGTCGCCGACGGCGCGCCATGTTCGCGCTCGAAGAGGGACGCTCCCGACCCCCGGTCGCCTGCCGCCAGCGTTCACCTACACTTCCCACATCGGAGGCGACGATGACGTCTGTCCGTCGCGCGCCAGTGCGTGCAGTGCTGGCGCTGGCGCTGGCGCTTTGCAGCTTCTATTCCGGCCTGGCGGCGCAATCCTCGCGGTCGGCGCTCGATCCCATCACCAGTGCCGTGATGAAGCACCCCATCACCACGTCCTCGAGCGTGGCGCGGGACCACTTCCTCCAGGGCCAGCGGGAATTCGATCTGGGTCGGTTCATCGACGCGAACGTGCACTTCAAGGAAGCCGTTGCGGCCGATCCGAGCTTCGCGTTCGCGTACTTGAACGCCGCGTTTACCGCCAACTCGCTCGAAGAGTTCAAGCGCAATCTCGCGTTGGCCGAGCAGCACGCCGCGGCTGCCTCGGAGGCCGAGCGGCTGCAGATCGAGATGGCGCGCAAGGGATTCGACAATGATCTGGCAGGGCAGCTCGCGCTCGGGAAGCAGCTGGTGGAGAAGTATCCCGACAGCCCGCGCGCTTGGCTCGCCCTCGCCGGAGCCCAGATTGGGTTGAACAAGAACGAGGACGGGCGTGCCTCGATCGGGAAGGCGTTGGAGCTCTCGCCCAAGCTATACGTAGCGCACGCCACCATTGGGAACGACTACATCTTCGGGGAGCCGCGCGACTTTACGAAGGCGCTCGCGCACATGCAGGAGGCGGAGGCACTGGCGCCGGATGAGTCCAATGCGCACCTCCTCGTCGGCGATGCCTACCGGGCACAGCGCAATCTCGAGAAGGCCCGCGATGAGTACATGCGGGGCCACGAGCTCGATCCCAGGAGCGCCGTGCTGCTCGTGAAGGCTGGGCACGCCAACACGTTTCTGGGCGACTACGCGGCGGCGCGCGCCGACTACGATTCCGCCATGGCCGTGGGACGGGCAAATGAAAAGGCCGCTTACGCTCCGTTCCGAGCCTACGTCAGCGTGTACGCCGGCGATCCCGAGGCAGCGATCACCGAGCTCAATCGCTTGGTCGCGTCCGTGGACGGCTTGAGAGTCCCGGACCCGAAAGCCAACAAGATCGCCGCGCTCACGAACGTCGTGGTCATCGCGACTCATACGCGCAACCGTGCGGCGGCGGAGCAAGCCTTGAAGCAGCTCGAGCCCCTGCTCATGCAACAGGCCGACGAAGCAGGCAACGCGGCGTTCCGGCGGGGGCAACAGGCGACGATCGCATACCTCGAAGGGTGGACCGCTGCGCGCCGCGGGGACTATGCGTCGGCTCAGCAGCAGGCCGACCGCATCAACCAGCTACTCGCCCCAGACGCGAACCCACGGAAGCTCGAGCCGATGCACCAACTAGTGGGATTCATCGCGCTCTATCAGGGCAAGTACAATGAAGCGGCCGCACACCTGCGGCAGGGCAATCTGTTGGACCCGTACATCAAGTATCAGCTCGCGGTCGCGACGGAGGGCGCGGGCGATGCCGCGCAGGCCAAGCAGCTCTTCCGCGAGATCGCTGACTACAACTTCAATGTTTTGGGCTTCGCGCTGGTGCGAAAGGAGGCGCAACAGAAGGCCGGCAAGTCAGCGCTCTAGGAAGCCACGGTGGCTGTCGGCGTCATGCATCGTACGCCTCGCCCCAGCCCACGTCGAACACGCCGCCGCACTTCCCGCAGCGCATGTTGAGGGGCCCTTTCGGGAGCGGCGCTCGCCCGTGGCATTGCGGGCACACACCGTAGCGGGCACCCCAGCTCAGCGGCAGCTGCCGCGCGTTGCCGGGTCGCGGAACGATCGCCCACACACCGGGGGCGCGGCCCGTCACCTGAAGCGCAGCGCGCGGCACGTTGACCACGCGCCGGTTCACCTCAAGGACCGCGTCGGACTGCGTCACGCGCAGCACACGATACCATGCCCCGCGCCGCAGGGGGACGCTGGCATCGCTGCGTAACCGTGCCCATTGGCTGCCGATCACAGGAAGTCTCCTTGTCGTCGACAACATCGGCTACCGTGGGCGTACTCGTGGGTGACGGCTGTCACCGGTTGGCGGGGCGGATGCGGATCGCGACCCTAACGGCCCGTCGCTTCGCGCAGCAGCGGAGGCCGACCGATCGGATGCCGCCCCTGGACCTGGGCCGCCAGAGCCAGCAGCGCCTCTTCCCCGAACGGCCGGCCGACGATCTGCAGGCCCACCGGTAGGCCGTCGGGATCGAGCCCGCACGGCACCGAAACGACCGGGAGACCCGTGAGGCTCAACACGAACGTGGGCGCAATCCAATCCACGTACGTCTCCATTTTCTTGCCGGCCACCGTCTCGGGATAGTTCTGGTCCACCGAGAAGGGCGGGACTGCCATGCATGGCGTGACCAGGTGGTCGAACTTCCCGAAAAACTCGCGGAACAGGTGCCACATCCTGCCGCGCGCCGCTTCCGCGGCGCCCAGGTCCCGCGTAGTCGTGTCGAGGCCGGCGCGAACGTTGCTGGCGACGTTCGCTCCGAACTGGTCGAGCTGCTCCAGGCGCGGAAACATCTGGGCGACGAACCACAGCCCCCGCAGCGCGAGGAACGCCTTGCGCCCGAACGACAGGTCGAGTGTGATCTCCTCGACTTCCACGTCGAGCTCGCCCAGCCCGACCGCGGCGCGGCGGCACACCCGCTCGATGACGGGATCGATCCCGATCCCGGTGATGTCGGGACAGTAGGCGACCCGCAGACGTTGCGAGATACCGCGGGCCGCCGCGGCCACGAAGTTGCGGCCGGCGGTGGGCTGGGAGAGGGGAGAGAGCGGGCTCGGACCCGCCACGGCCTGCAGCATCAGGGCCACGTCTTGGGCGGTGCGCGCCATGGGGCCTTCGACCTGAAGCGTGTCCCAGGCCCAATCCGCCGGATGCGTGGGAACGAGCCCGACCGAGGGCCTGAGTCCGACCACGCCACAGAACGATGCGGGGATACGTAGCGACCCGCCGAGGTCCGTCCCTTCGGCGAGCGCGATCATTCCGGTGACGAGCCCGGCCGCGCCGCCACCGGTCGAGCCACCGGCGCTGCGCGTCGGGTCCCACGGGTTGCGCGTGCGGCCGAACACCTCGTTGAAGGTATTCCCACCAGCGGCGAACTCGGGACAGTTCGTCTTGCCGATGATCACCGCGCCCGCGTCCCGCAGCCGCCGCACGATCAACGCATCCTCGGCGGGCACGTGGTCCCGATAGAGCGGCGACCCGTAGGTGGTGCGCAGCCCCGCGACGGGCGTCACGTCCTTGATGCCGACCGGCAGGCCCGCGAGCAAGCCCACCTCTTCACCCCGCACCAGCCGCAGCTCGAGCTCGCCGGCGTCGTCGAGCGCCCGGGGGTTGAGGGTCACGACGGCGTTGACGGCGGGGTTGCAGCGCTCGACCCGCGCGAGGCACGCCTCGACGACCTCGACCGGCGACAGCTCCCGCGACGCGACGAGCCGCGCGAGCTCGGTGGCGGAGCGATCCGCTAGATCGTCCATTCTCCCATGAAGGCGACGGTGCGGCAGAACGCGGCCTCCCCTCCCTTGAACTTCCAGGGGAAGCAGCCGACGATGAGGCGCTTGTTCTGGAGCTCGGGCGCCTCGATCTCGCCGCCCAGATTCTCGATGTGGATACAATCCTTGGGGAACAGCGCGTTGTGGGTGAGCTGGTAGGCGGAGTCGGGGAACATCTTATCGACCGCCGCCTTGCCGCCGAACTTCTGCTCGGCCTTGGCCCGCACCTTGTCGCACTGGCCGTAGGCGCCTTTCCCGAGAAAGCGTCCGATCGGCAGGTTCATGGGGTGATCGGTGGACACGCAGTCCACACCCCACACGTGGACCTTCTTCTCGAGCAACCACGGCACCAGATCGGGATGCGCGCCGGGGTGATAGTGGTAGTAGCGCTCTTCGTCCGGCGTGGCGCCGAAATCCGCGTAGCGATGCCACCCCGTGTGCAGCAGCACCAGGTCGCCTGGCTTCACCTGCACCCGCTTCTCGATCATCTGCGGGGTGTAGACCGCCAGCTCGTCCATCTCGTCCCGCAGGTCCACGATCACGCCCGGGCCGCACAACCACTCGAGCGGCAGCTCGTCGATCGTCTTGCCGGCCGTGACGAAGTGGCGTGGCGCATCGAGGTGGGTGCCCATGTGGTTCGACGTCATGATGTACTGCGCGTTCACGCCATGCTCGGCCTTACGCTTGATGTACTTGACCTCGAAGGGCGGGTAGTAAGGCCAGAAAGAGCTTCGCTCGTTCAGGGGCTGAGACAGGTCGTAGAGCTTCATGGAGCCTCCGGTGGATATAGTGCGGAATGTGGAATGCGGAGTGCGGAATTGAAATGGAGGGTCGAGCGGCGATCGACCTTTCTATGTCCACTCCGCATTCCGCATTCCACATTCCGCATTCAGGCTGTCCCCGCCCGCTCGAATGCGCGCGCCAGCGCGCGGCGCGTGAGCACCGCCACCAGCTGGCGGCGGTAAGCAGCGGAGGCGTGGATGTCGGACGGTGGATCCACATCGCGCGTCGCGGCCGCGTCGCCCGCGGCTCGTAGCAGGTCCTCGGACGGCGCCTGGTCGGCGAGCAGCTTCGCGGCCTCGGTCGCCAGTACCGGCCCATCGCCCACGCTCAGCAGGCTGATCCGCGCCGCCTTGCACCGACCGTGCGGGTCGAGCGTCACGATGGCGGCGACCCCCACCAGGGCGTAGTCGCCGTGGCGGCGCGCCATTTCGAGAAACGCCGTGCCGCTCGAGGCGGGGAGCGGCGGGAGCGTGATTTCGACCAGCAGCTCGCCCGGCGCGAGCGCCGTCTCGAGCATGCCCTTGAAGAACTCGCCCGCGGGGATCGAGCGCTCGCCCGTGGCGCTCTTGGCCTGGAATCGAGCCTCGAGGGCGAGCATCACCGCCGGGAGC
>WNGI01001093.1_pt1 | contig 21921 bp, 20 predicted proteins | sample 5400621 | NCBI WGS metagenome assembly WNGI01 (sample SAMN13153374, study PRJNA577476) | soil metagenome | isolation source: 20 cm soil or saprolite under Garry oak tree replicate 1 | place: USA:California | collected 2016-06-15
CCGTTTGGGTATCCAGCACTGAAATCACGCCACTGCGGCAAGCGACAAACAAGCGATGGTTCGCTTCGTCGAGGGCCATGGCCACGTTGGGCTTGCATTGCGTTACGGGCCAACTCGCTACGAGTTCGCGCTTCTCCCGGTCCACAACAGAAACCTGGTTCCTAGCTCTGTTATTTACATACATTTTCGATGTGGACTTCTCCAACGCCATGGCCTCGAGAGTTTCTCCTTCAATCCTGAGGTCGGCCAATTTCTCTCCTGCGGTCGTATCAATGACGCTTAGCATCGAGTACGTCTGATGAACGTCCCCGCCGCCGTTGTCGATATAGAGGTACTTCGTGACCGGATCGTAGCCAATGGAATCCGCATCCTCTAAGAGTTTCACGCTGGACACGAGACCGTACGTTGTGCCGTCGAAGATCTTCAAGTCTCCCGCATCTCCGTCGGTAACGTAAATGCGGTTCAGATCCTCCCGATAGAGCACAGCGTGCGGCTTGCCAATTCCATCTATTTTGTGAACCAGTTCGCCTGTCTTCAAATCAAACACGACCACAGCGTGGTAGCCTTCCGGAGTCGCAAACAGCCGCCCGCCTTTCAGGTCGATTCCAAAATGGTCGAAGTTCCCTTTAACCTCCACAGGCAGCTCAAAAGTTTGGATCAGCTTGAGTGGTGCAGCTCCTTGGCAGCGGGCTTGGACTCCGAATAGCATGAGAGTCGCGACAAGGACTAGGGACCGTTTCTTCATTTTCTCTCCCTAAGATGGAATGCTTCTTACGTGAAACTAAATTGCCAGCGGCAGCTCCATTCTGCTCCGACCTAGTCCGTGCGCCGAACTATCTGGCCACTTGCGGTGTTTCCACGATGATTTCACGCCAAACCTAGCCGGTTACCTTCAAAGTACTGCGGCGCGGACCGAGATTTCCCCCGCCAAATCAGTCAGGCAAGCGAGAGGCCGCGACAGGGCGACGCAACCTCTGCTAAAGGACAGCACGAGAAAGCTTAAAGCATTGGTTGCGATGCAGACTTAAAACAAAATTAATTTCTGTTTAACTCAAAAACGATCGGCAACGAGATTCGACCTGAAAACAGAGACATTGGTACGGGAATGGACCAGGCTGTTTTCTGGAAAGTTCGCAAGGAATTGGAAGACACCGTTGGATTGGAAGTATATTACCGGATCGAGGAGCACACAGTTGAGAACAGAGAATAGGAACGCTGAATTCGTGGTGGCAGCCCTCTTGACCGCAGTTCTCGCATGCATGATATCGTCATTGAGGCCAATCGAAGCAATGGCACAACTTTCTGATGAGAACGGCTCGAGGCCGCGGAAAAATCCCATACGCCACGTCCTACTCCTTAGCCTGGATGGCATGCACAGCCTGGATCTCGCCAGTCTGATTAAGTATCGGCCCGAGTCGGCTCTTGCGAAATTGAGCCTGCACGGCGTCACTTACAGCAATGCTTCGACGTCATTCCCCTGCAATTCATGGCCCGGCCTGCTTTCCATGGTGACGGGAGGATCTCCCAATGTAACGGGAGTGATTTTCGAGAACTCCTATGACCGCAGCTTGTCGGCACCCGCCTCCGATTGCTCCAAGATCGGAACTGTGATCTTCGATTCCTCGATTGACAAGAATCGCGATGCGGTCGATGGTGGCGGAGGTATTGATTCCAATAAACTACCCAAAGATCCCAAGAAAGGCTGCACACCTGTTTTTCCTCACAACTTATCCGTGTCAACACGATTTCCGAAGTGATAAAGAGAGGCGGCGGTCGTACTGCATGGTCGGATAAGCATCCCGCGTACGACTTCGTGAATGGTCCTTCGGGCACCGGGGTGGACGACCTATTCACACCTGAAGTCCGTTCCTTCCGCGGCCTGAAAAACACTGAATTGTACGATGACCTCAAGGTAGCGGCGATCCTGAATGAGATCAACGGTAGGGACCACACCGGAACGCGTGAAGTGGGCGTACCGACAATTTTTGGAATGAATTTCCAGGCGATCAGCGTGGCGCAAAAGACCGCTGGCGGCGGTTACGTCGATGGAAGCGGTCGTATGAGCGCGTCGCTAGAAAGCGCCTTGGCTCACACGGACGAGTCCCTCGAGAAGATTATGTCCAAGCTCCGAGAGCGAAACTTGCTTGACTCAACGCTCGTTATCATCACTGCTAAGCATGGTGACTCCCCGATTGATCCTGCGAAGTCAGGCATGCCAACCCGGAACTCATTCCGAAAACCGTGACTTCCGTCCACGAAAGGTTGTTGGCCGGTTTGGAGCAGGACGGAAGTGTCGCCTTACTGTGGCTGTCGGATCAGGAACGAACCGCTGATGTTGTCAATGCGCTGCGAAAAATCCAGGAAGAGGCGGGCATTCAGGAAATTTACTCCGGTGAATCATTGAAGCTCCTATTCAATGACCCCAAGAATGACCCCCGTGTGCCAGATATCATTATTCAGCCGACTCCAGGCCAAATCTACGTGGATAGCGGCAGCACGTTCATCGCCGAGCATGGCGGCAACGCGAACACGGATCGGGGTGCACCGCTTCTCATTTACCATCCCAGGTTCCGCCGTCAAGAAATCAAGTTTCCTGTACAACGTGACAAATCGCCCTAGCATCCTCAGAGCATTGGGACTGAATCCGTTCAGCTTAGATGCCCTAAGAATTGAGAAAACTCCCTTCTTGCCCGGCCTGGATTTCGGCCAATTGCAACGATCGGTGCCATCGCCCGGGAAAAAGTAGAACATTCTCGTTTGGCTGTGAAGCGAACTTAGGCTTACCCGGCCAGATTAGCCGCCCTCGGAAGAATTTTGGCGATCCAACGCCATCTTCAAGACCTCGGCCAGGTGCATCGCAGACCTGCCGGTGCCCTGCAGTATTTGTTCGCGACAGCTGAAGCCATCCGCGACAATCAGCGTGTCTGACGCCGCGCGTCGCACTGCCGGCAGCAGAACTCGCTCTCCGATGGCCTGCGATATCTCGAACTTATCTTTCTGAAACCCGAATGGCCCGGCCATCCCGCAGCATCCGGAGTCCAAGGATTGCAGTTCCACGCCCATCTTCCGGAGCAAAGACTCCTCATCATTGATTTTCATGAGCGCCTTATGGTGGCAGTGGCCATGAAGAATAACTTTTCGTGAGAGGGAAGGAGGAAGATAGTCCGGAGCGTGATTTTGCAGAAACTCACTGAGAAGGAATGTTTGGTTTCGGAGCCTGGTAGCGCGCTCGTCGGTGGGAAATAGATTGTGCAGCTCATCGCGAAACACAGAAGCACAGCTCGGCTCCAAGACGACAATTGGCAGCCCTGCGTCAATCTGCGGACCGAGAGCACTCAAGATCTGGCTTAAGCTGTTTTTGGCTCTCTCAAGCATGCCGAAGTCATAAAGCGGTCGCCCGCAGCACAGAGGTTTTCGGGAACACGTCACTGTGAATTCCGCCTCCTCCAACACTTCCAGAGCGGCCCGGCACGTTTCCGGATGGAAGTAGTTGTTGAAGGTGTCCACCCACAGAACGACTTGTCGCTCCTTAAGCAACGGCGCTGGATTCAATCTGTCCTCATCTCGGAAAATGGAATTCCGATGCACTTGCGCCCATTGCCAAAAGGTGACTGGCGCCAAACGTGGCAATTGCCGCTGCGACGCCAGCCCTAAGAACCTTTGCAGCAGGTGACGGGGTCCCGGCGCCTGGCTAAGAAAGTTAGCAATTCTGGGCATTCGCGACCCAAGCTTCGCCCATCGTTCGATCAGGCCAAAGGCGTACGCTTTCAGCGGGCGCCACTTCTTTTCGTAATAGTGCGAGAGAAATTCCGCCTTGTAGGTTGCAATATCGACGTTCGCCGGGCATTCCGACTTGCAGGCCTTACACGAAAGACACAGTTCCAGTGCGTCCTTAACGTGTTCGTCTCTCCAGCCGTCGCGTATCACCTCGCCTTGGAGAAGTTCAAAAAGCATGTGAGCACGCCCCCGCGTGCTGTGTTCTTCTTCGAGCGTCACCATATAACTCGGGCACATTGTGCCGCCGTCACTCTTCCGGCAAGCTCCGAGCCCGATGCATCGCAGTGCGGCCTTCGCAAATGAACCGCCGTCATCGGGGAATTTGAAATGAGTCTCCGGTTCCAGTGGCTTATAGTCTGCGCCCAGCCGCAAGTTCTCCGTAGGCAAGTAAGCGCCAACGACTTTGTGCGGGTTTAGCTTATTTTCTGGATCCCAGGCCGTTTTGAATTCGCCGAAGGCTTTCATCAGATCGGATCCAAACATTTTCGGAAGCAACGCCGCCCGCGACTGCCCATCACCATGCTCGCCCGAGAGCGACCCGCCATAGCCCACTACGAGATCGGCTGCACGGTCGATGAACTCTGCGTATTTCCGGATCCCGTTTTCACTTTCGAGATCGAAGCTGACACGCATGTGGACGCAGCCATGTCCAAAATGCCCATAGAATGCGCCTCGGTAGTGATATTCGTTCATCAGTTTGCGAACGTCTCTGAGGTAGCCTCCCAGTTTTTCCGGAGCGACTGCTGCGTCATCCCAGCCTTCCCATTCCGCCGGTGCTCCGGGAGCAAACGCAGCCGCGCGTGGCCCGGCCTCGCGGATCTGCCATACCGCCCGCGCTTCGCTCTTTGAATACAGCCGTGCGTTGGGTGCCCCGCTAACTTGTTTCAGATGATCGACGAGCTCTACGGCGAGCTGCTGAGCTTCGTTCGGATCATCGGCTCCAAATTCCACCAGCAAAAACCCTCGACCCGCGGGAAGAAGATCAAGGTTTTGCGCTCCCTTTCTCTGGAGCCCGTCGACAATACTTCCCTCAAAACCTTCAAGCCCGATCGGACGGAGCCGCAATATCTCCGGAACATGATCGGCTGCGAAGAACGCATCTCGATACCCTAATCCAACAAGGGCGCGGTGCTGCGGACTGTGAATCAATTTCAACTTAGCTTCGAGTGCGATTGCACAAGTACCTTCTGTTCCGACGAGTGCGCGTGCGAGGTTGAATCCTCTTTCAGGCAGCAGTTCATCCAGGTTGTAGCCGGAGACTCGCCGCGGAATTTGCGGAAAGCGCTCGCGGATCAAGCTGGCGTAGAGCTCCTGGATCCGGTACAACTTGCGGTAAATCTCGCTACGGCGGTCACCCTGAGAAATGATCTGAGCGAACTCAGCCCCGCTCGTGGCGCCCACCGTCATCTGCGAACCGTCGTAAAGCAGAATTCGCAGCTCTTCGACGTTGTCGACCGTTTTCCCTCCAAGCAGCGAATGCGTTCCGCAAGAATTATTGCCAATCATCCCACCGATCGTGCACCGATTGTGCGTTGAAGGGTCCGGCGCAAAAGTCAACTGATGCATCTCTGCGCGGTTTCGTAGGGAGTCCAGAACGACTCCCGGCTGAACTCGCGCGAATCTTGCGTCGCTGTCGAGCTCAAGAATACGGTTCATATACTTCGTGAAATCCAATACCACTGCGACATTGCAGCATTGACCGGCCAAACTTGTGCCGGCCCCTCGCGCCAGAACTGGAGCACCATACTTCCTGCATGCCGCTACCGCTGCGATCACATCCGCATCATCGCGGGGCATGACCAGGCCAATAGGAATCTGCCGGTAATTCGATCCGTCCGTGGCGTACAGCGCCCGGCTCCCTCGATCGAACTGCACTTCACCATTCAGCGTTCGCTTGAGTTCCTCCTCCAGTTCCGACGCTTGAGAAAACGAGTCCACTGGTTTTGCGTGCGAGCTCAACGGTAATGGGGTGAGTGTGTGCAAGGCTTCCTAGACTGGATCAAAGAGGAGCAGAAAAAAAGATGAAAGACAAGTTTCCATATGTGATTGTTTTAGAGCTTTGCCGCTTTCGCTGCGAGCGGGACGGTCAATCCCTGCACCAGGGAGTTCTTCGTCCGGTTTCATCCAAAACGCTAGCATTGCACCAATCAACGGCAATCCGATGGTGCCGAGAAAGGGAAGCGTCCAATCCCCCCGTCTTGTCGATCACATGTCCGAAAACCAGAGGCGAGACTATAGCAGCCAGCGCCGAGCCGGTATTCATCAGGCCGCTCGCTGAACCGGAAAACCGCGGTGCGATGTCCATCGGGATAGCCCACATGGGCCCAATCGTGAACCTCCGAGAAGAACGCGAGGCTCAGAAAAATGGCCACCACGTAAGATTGTGCAACAGAAGAATCGGCAGCATCGAAGCCACGGAGCAGACAAAACCTGCGACCACGAGATTCCGACGCGCTTTCTTGCGGTCGCCCGTCCTGTCGAAAATCCGGTCGCTTACGACTCCGCCGAGCGTATTACCCAGTACCCCAGCAAGGAAAACGCCGGCCGAGAAGAGCGCCGAGCTCTTCAGATTGAGCCGGTAGCTGTGAAGAGAGAACGATGGTATCCAACCTAAATAGAGCCAGAGCGTCCAACCGTAGCAGAAATCTAGCAGAAATAGAAGGCGGTGACAGGAACCATTCTACGGGCTAGCATGAGCCAGGGCAACGTCTCTTTTTCTCCCTTCTTTCGAGCTGCATGGCTCGGCAAGCGCTCCAGTACAAGTGATGTCCGGGTGATCACCGGGATCGTCCCGAAAATACAAAGCCCACGCGATGACCCAAGCTACGCTGATGATGCCAAGGAAAATGAATGAACCTCGCCACGTCACGGCTACAATCAACCGAGCCCCTAGAGGTGGCGTCAAGGCATTGCCTAGCCGCACACTCGCGTGGTGATCTCCTGGGCAAACGCCCGTTTTTCTTTTGGGGTCCAGTCACTCATCGCCCGCGTCGACACGGGGAACGTCGCCCCCTCTCCGAACCCAAGCATGACACGGAAAAAAAGCACTGCCGCCTGACTGCTGACTATACCTGTCAGCAGGGTGGCGGACGCCCAGATAACGCCGCAGACGATCAGCCCAATTCGCGCGCCGAACCGGTCGCTCACTCAACCACCGATAATTTGGAAGATGAGCTATGGATAGGCAAAAGCGGAGTACACAAACCCGATTTGCGTGTTGGTCAGAAGTTCGTACTCCGGATCTTGGAGGTACCTCGACGACCAAGGATCTGGGGACGGCTATCGCCCTGCAGGTGGGCAAATAGAATTCTTCACTTTCTGTGTTGGGCCATTTTTTCAACGGATCATTGAGGTTTCAATCGGAACCAAATCAGCTGTGCTTCCTTTCCGGCGACAAAACGCCGAAGCCGTCGTAACTAAACGATCTAAGCCACGGCCGTTTCGGTTTCCTGTATCTCGCGGTACGGTTTGGAGAGAATCGCCGCCACTACCCCGCACATGGCCGCGAACGATAACCACAACCCCGGAATCGCCCGGTTATTAGTTACGTGAATCAAATACGTGCTGATGGCGGGCGTAAAGCCCCCGAAAATCGCGGTCGCCAGGCTGTAAGCGAGCGAAAAGCCCGTGGTCCGTATGTTAGCCGGCATGATTTCGGTCAGGTAGGCGATCATGGCGCCGTTGTAACTGCCATACAAGAAGGAGAGCCAGAGTTCGAGAACAAGCAATCTCGAAAACGAAGCTGCGGCGACCAGCCACAACATCGCCGGATAAGCCGTAATCAAAGCTAAGATCGTGCAGCCTACCAACAGGGGCCGGCGCCCGACGCGGTCTGACAGCGCCCCCATGACAGGGAGCCACAGCAAATTGGATGCGCCCACGCACAGCGTGACAATCAAACTGTCGGTGTTCTTCAGATGAAGCACGGCTGCACCGAACGTGGGCGTATAAGCGGTGATGAAGTAGAACGTAACCGTCGTCATCGTAACCATCATGGTTCCGATGAACACGACACGCCAATGGATGGCCAGCGAGCGGAGGATTTCAGACGTCGAGGGGCGTCGCTTGCGGGTGAGGAACTCATCCGTTTCCTTGAGGGACCGCCGGAGCATCAGCAGACACGGGATGATGGAACAGCCGATGAGAAGAGGGACTCGCCATCCCCACAGCGCCATTTTTGCGGGCGTCAAAATGGAATTCAGTACGACCCCCAGCAGAGCTGCGAACATGACCGCCAACTGCTGGCTTCCCGATTGCCAACTGACATAGAACCCTTTGTGACCGGGAGTCGCGATTTCGGATAAGTACACCGAGACGCCGCCTAATTCCATGCCTGCCGAAAAGCCCTGAAGCAATCGGCCCACTACCACCAGCAGTGGGGCCAACAACCCGATCGTGTCGTACCCCGGCATGCAAGCTATGGAAAGGATCCCCACAGACATCAGGCCCAACGTCAGCACGAGCCCAGCGCGGCGTCCATGATGATCGGTGTACGCCCCGAGCACGATGGCCCCGAGCGGCCGCATTAGAAAACCAACTCCGAAAGTCATCAGCGACAACATCAACGATGCAAATTCGCTGCTACTTGGAAAAAAAGCCTTGCCGATCGCAGAGGCGTAGTATCCGAACACCATGAAATCGTACATTTCCAGGAAATTTCCGCCGGAAACGCGAATCACAGACCAGATCTTCGCTTTCCGATCGGAGGACGTGAGCATCGGGCCTCTTTCAGCAAACGCGCTACTAGACCGCCTAGCGGGTTGAGCCTATCATTTACTATTGGTGACGACATAGGAGTAGGAGCTAGGCGGCTTTCCGGTCTGAGGCGGAAACCTCTCTGTCAAAGGCAGTTAGAAGTAACCGAGCCGCGATGCGCGGCTCAAGCAAGCAAGCAAGCAAGCAAGCAAGCAAGCAAGCAAGGAACGGACGACTTGCAAGTGCACTCCTGTGAATTGGTTAGAGGCTACCTCTTGGTCTCACGCCCTCTTGCTCGGATATTTGTTCCTCAGACGAGTTCAACACCGCTAGTGTTTCTATCAGCGCCAGGAAAACGGCGGAAGTGACTTGGCCGGTGGCATCATGAAGCAGCAAGTTGGCGTAATGATAGAAGCCGCCGATAACGCTCGACCCGGTGGCGATATAAGCGAGCAACAGGCTCCAACGGCGGTGGCCGCGAGCCAAGATGGAAGGATCATCGACGCGTAGGTATAGAGCGAGCCGGGAGAAGACGAATAGCGCGCGAAGCGGCTGATGCATAACGCCACCAGAAGAGGCCGCCGTCGCCAGCACATAGGCGAGCCAGGTGCCGTTGCCGGCCAGAGCGCAAACTAGTGGAATGGTTGCCGCTGGCGTCGTTGTGGGCGCGATAGTGGAGACCGACTGCGCCAGCGTTTCCATTGGGGAAGGACTTCCCGCCTTAATCCATAACCGGCCGACGCCGCACTTGCTTGCGTGGTCGTCTCCCTCAAAGGCCGTTCCTTTTTCCCACGCAATTCGAACGAGACAAAAAGCGCCTACGATACAGGGCTTGGGGATTCAGTGCAACGTGCATCTGCCGTGGCCGCGGAAGAAACAGTCGTCATAATCCAGATTCAAATGCGCGAAAGCGCCGCTCAAGTTCCCACTGCTGGCTGGCTTTTTCGCTGGACTTGAGAAAATCTGCGCAGCGGGTGGAAAACTTGTCTGCGCCCAGCGAATCCTGCGAGCAAGCGGAAACAACTCGAGTAAAGGCATCCGGCGCGTTCCACAAACTGTCGCCGGGCAAGAAGCTGTGTTCCAGGCTGGTGCGGACCATCCGCTTGAGGTCAGCGTAGTGGAGATCGTAAGTCTGCACGGCGCGGACGTATTCATGCGTCAGGTCGATGCGCGATACGCCCTCATCGTCGGATGACAGCGCCACGGGGACGCCGAACATCCGGTAAAGCAAAAAAGGATGATCCTTGCCGCTCACCCCGAGAATCACGTCATTGCTTGTCAGGCTGATTTCCACCATCACGTGATTCGCGGCCATCTCTTTCAAAAGCGCGTGAGGATGATTCTCGTACATGATGTCGACACCGTGACCGATGCGCTCCGCCTGCGCCTGCTCGACGGCGAGGCGAATGTGGCAGCAGAGACCTTCATACGGAACAAAGCCCGGCGCAATCTCGCCCGCATGCAAGCTCAGGTGAATCTTCGGGTAAAACGCGTGAAGGAAACCTACGATGCGCATGTGCAGTGCGTAGTCCGCCATCGCCGTGTAGCCGTCCTCGGGCATGACCAGATTGATGCCCACGAATTGCGGATCAGCCGAAGCCGTCTCAAAGCAGAGCAGTGTTTGCGCGAAGACCTGCTCCTTGGGGAAGCCGCGCAAAACTTGGCAGAGATAGCGAACCTCGACATGGCAGGCGGAAGCCGCATCCGGCTGTTCACAGCGTTCACGCTTCAGTCGGAGAGCTTCAGCCTGGTCGAGGCCCGTCTTGGCAAGGGCCACGTCGTCGCGCAATCCGTGCGCCAGCAATTCGTCGCGCAATTGGTTGAAATCGTCATGCCAGCCGATTTCTCTGGCGATTGCCGCGGTGTGACTGAAGTCTGGCGTGTGCATCAGCTCGAGATACTGTTCATTCTGTGCGGCAGCCCGAGTGGCGACCTCATCGATCCATTCGCCGAGATGGCGATGATCGGTACCGCCGAATCTCGAGAAGGCATCGAAGAAGTGATCATGCCCGGTCACCCCGGGCGAAGGCACAAAACCTCGCATGGAGAAAGCATCCACGAGCGCGTCAAAGAGATGCTGGTCTTTGTAAGCGTCTGCCGCCGGGACTTTCCCGTCTCCGCAGGGTTGCTCCGTTCCGCGGCTCGACGAGCCCTGCGGCTTCGCGAAAGCGAGCTTGGCAATATCGACGCACAAATGATCTTCGGCTGCGGCGCGAATCCAGGATTCCGCGTAAACAGCGCCGCTCAGATGATTATGCAGATCGGCGCCCTTGGGCATCCCGAGGAGAAAGTGACGAAGTTGAAGCGGATTCTGCCGCGCGGCTTGGAGTTGGAGCTCGGTGCGCTGTTCTGAACTTGTTTGCACGGCCGAAGAATGCGGAGCTTTGGTTTGGGTCCAAGCAGGCGACGCGAAGAGTGACAGAAGAACCAGAGCTCGGCACGGCCTGGAGAAAGAGCGGCTTCGCGAATGATTTATTTTCAAGTTTTTCATGCAAGTCTTCTCCAGAAAATCGCCGCACGGTCCGATTGGCCACGGAACAATTGGATTCTTGCGGCGGCAAGCTGTGATATAGAGTCTCATTCGCGCGCAGCACAGCATATCAGCCAGATCAAGCAGATCAAGAGGCCGGGAGATTTTATGAGCAGGCTCCATGAGCGGTTCGTTCTGGTGTTGATCGTGCTCGGAATTTTCCCCGTTCTGCTTCGTGCCCAGACAACAACTCCCGGCACGCCGATCCGCATCAAGGTCGTGGTGGTCGCCATGTTCGAACGCGGCGAGGACACCGGGGACGCACCCGGGGAATACCAACTCTGGGTCGAGCGCGAGCACCTGGATCAAATCATTCCTCTCCCGGCCGGGTATCACCATGTGCGGCTGAACAAGGATGGAGTGCTGGGCATCTTGACCGGAGTAGGAACCGCCAAGGCAGCCGCCTCCGTGATGGCCGTCGGTTTGGACCCGCGATTCGACCTTTCGAAAGCGTACTGGCTCATCGCGGGCATCGGCGGCGGTGATCCCGCCGACGTTTCGCTAGGCTCCGCCGTCTGGGCGGATCACGTTCTCGACGGCGATCTGGCTTACGAAATCGACGCGCGCCAAATTCCGGAAAATTGGCCGACGGGCTACGTGCCGTTGCGCAAAGCGACCCCCTACGAAGAACCGGTACGCAAGGAACTCGAGGGCGAGGTCTACACGCTCAATCCGGAACTTGTCGGCTGGGCTTTTCGCATGACGAAAGATGCATCGCTTCCCGATTCCGATTCTATGCGCGGTTCGCGGGCCCGCTTTGCCGGATTTCCGAATGCGTTGAAGCCTCCATTCGTCACGCGGGGCGACACGCTCTCGTCGAGCACCTTCTGGCACGGCTCAAAAATGAATGAGTGGGCCAATGCCTGGACGCGCTATTACACTGCCGGCAAAGGGAATTACATGATTTCGGCCATGGAAGACACTGGCACAATGCAGGCGCTCACCTTCTTAAATCAAGCCGGCCGCGTGGATCTCCAGCGCGTGCTGGTCCTGCGCACGGTTAGCAATTACGACCGCGAGCCACCCGGGACAAACCTTGGTGATAGCCTGAAGACCATGGTATCCGGCAATTACTCTGCTTACTTTCCTGCTTTGGAAGCGGCTCAGGCCGTCGGCGATAAAGTGGTGCGGGATATTGTCGAACATTGGGTCGATCGCGAATCCACGCTTCCGCATTAGCTGGAGCCGGAAGCATCTGTTTTTCTGCGAGCCGTGAAAGCGAACACGCCTCTGCGTTTTCTGCCGTTGACGTCGCGACGCTCCCGGCCTATAGTGGCCCACCTTTTTCTTTGAAGGGAACCCGCTTGCTCGAGCGCGTATTTCATCTTCAAGAGAATCAGACTACCGTGCGCCGCGAATTGCTTGCCGGCCTCACCACCTTCATGACCATGGCTTACGTGGTCGTCGTCAATCCCCGCATCCTCGCCGAAGGCGGCATGCCCGTCGATGGCGTTCTCTTCGCTACTTGCATTTCCGCCGCGATCGCCACGCTCATCATGGGATTGTGGGCCAACTACCCGATCGCCCTTGCGCCGGGCATGTCCCTCAACGCCTACTTCACCTACGCCATCGTTCTCGGCCGCGGCGTGCCCTGGCAAACCGCGCTCGGTGTCGTATTTCTTTCCGGCCTGCTGTTTCTGATTCTCACGCTCACCAACATTCGCGAGCAGATCGTCAACGGCATTCCCAATTGCCTCAAATACGGCACCGCCGCAGGCATCGGCTTATTCATCGCCTTCATTGGACTGCGCAACGCGAAGATCATTGTGGCCAATCCCGCTACCTTTGTCGGACTGGGCAAAACTTCCGATCCGCAAGTTCTTCTCGCAGCCGCGGGACTCATTCTCATTGCCATCTTGATGGCCCGGCGCGTTGGCAGCGCCATTCTTCTGGGTATCGTCGTCATCACCCTTGCCGGCATTCCTTTCGGGCTCAGTCACTGGCCCTCCCATTTTTTCTCACTGCCCCATCCCGCGGGCACTTTTCTCAAGCTGGACCTGCGCTCGGCCACAAAACTTGGCTTTGGCGAACTCATCTTTGTGTTCTTCTTCGTCGATCTCTTCGACAATGTGGGCACGCTGGTTGGCGTCTGCGAAGAAGGAGGCTTCCTTCGCGACGGGAAACTTCCTCGCGCAAGCCGCGCGTTGCTCGCCGACGCCTTCGGCACCATGTTCGGCGCGCTCACCGGAACCTCCACCGTCACCAGCTATATCGAAAGTGCCGCCGGAGTCGCCGCCGGCGCGCGCACCGGACTCGGCAATATGGTCATCGCGGCCCTGTTTCTCGTTGCGATGTTTTGCGCGCCGCTCGTCGCTGCCATTCCCGCCTACGCCACCGCTCCCGCCCTCATCCTCGTGGGCGCGCTCATGTGTGGCGCCGTGGCCCGCGTTCGCTGGGACGATTTCAGCGAAGCCTTCCCCGCCTTCCTCACCCTCGTCGCCACTCCCCTCACCTTCAGCATCGCCACCGGCCTCAGTCTCGGCCTGCTCTCCTTCACCTTCGTCAAGCTCGGCACCGGCCGCCACCGCGAAATCAGCCCCCTCATCTGGGTCCTCTCCGTCCTCTTCGTCCTCCGCTACGCCTTCCTCGCCGCTGAATAAATCAATCCAGCCGTCCCGATCGGCGCGTTCACTTCGCCCGTCCTCCCGCACTGGCCGCCGCAACATTAGCCTTCAACCCGGTCGCTCTCAAATATCCCTCATTCACGCGGCACTCTTGCAGGCCGACGCTCTCCACCAATTTGGGTGTGTCACCCATGGAATGCTCCTAAACGCTCTAGCGACAACTGATCACTGAGAACTGCTACACAGCTTTGCCAGCGACTCCGCCAGCACCAGCGCCCCCCGCGCGATATCTTCCGGCGCAGCGTATTCATCCGGCCGATGGCTATATCCATTCCGGCACGGAATAAAGAGCATCCCGGTCGGCGCGATCCGTGAAACGAAAAGTGAATCGTGGTAGGCCCGGCTCACCATCTCCAGAAACGCGAATCCATGCTTGCGGCAAGAATCGGCGAGCGCACCACGCACCTCGGGAGCGCAATCCGCAGGCGCGTCCGCATTTAGTAGTTCCGATTGAATCGAAACGTGTCTCTTACTGGAAATATTTTGCGATCCGCGCTCAATCGTTTGCATCACGCCATCGCGCCGCGCCAGATCCGTGTCGCGAATGTCGAGCGTCAAGCCCACGCGGCTCGGGATGCTGTTCACCGCACCTGGAAAAACGTCGCAAACGCCCACGGTGGCAACGGTATCCACCGCCCCGCTCAAACGCGCATCATTTTCGATAGCCAGAATCAGCTCCGCGGCCGCGCAGAGCGCGTCTTTGCGGTCCGGCATGAGCACTCCGCCGGCATGCCCTCCCGCACCTTCAATAGAAATCCGAAGACTCGCCGGCGCCGCAATGCTCTTCACAATTCCGAGCGAAGTCCGCGCGCGTTCGAGCAGCGGGCCTTGCTCGATGTGCAATTCAACGAACGCCTTGTAATGCCCGCCGGCAAGTTTCACATCCTGAAGATTTCCGCTGAATGCGGCTTTTCTGCGAACTTCATCCACCGATTCGCCGTCGCGATCCCTTAATTTGGCGGCAGCTTCCGCGGAAAGCGTTCCTGAAAGCAATCGGCTCCCCAGGCATCCGATTCCGAAACGCGTTGGTTCTTCCGTCGCGAACACGAGAAGCTCGATCGAGTTCTTCGGACGGAATCCGCTTCGCTGCAGCGCGCGGATCGCTTCGAGACCGCCAAGAACTCCAACGGCGCCGTCGTATTTCCCGGCATTGGGTATGGCATCAATGTGCGAACCTGTGCCGACGGCAGGCGCCGCGGGATCAGCGCCGCTCCATCGCGCGAAAATGTTTCCAATGGCATCCTGCCTCACGGGGAGCCCGGCTTCTTCGCAGCGCGAGATCACCCACGCGCGGGCTTTCAAATCCGTCGGTGTGAAAACAACTCTCGTCACCGCGGGCGGCTCCGCGTCCGAAAAAACGGCCAGCGCTTCTATTTCTGAGTTCAGCCGCTGCTGATCAATTTCCAATTTCATTTTTTCGGTTCGCCGAGTGGATGCCGGTTCCAGTCCTTGTAGATCAAATACTTGGCGGGCACTCTGCCGATGGCTCCGAACCATTGCGGGCACCACGGTCCCATCCAAATAAAATCGCCGGACGCCACGGGATACCACGAATCACCGAGCCGGTAGATGCCGCTTCCTTCGAGCATGATCAATCCGTGCTCCATCACGTGCATCTCCACCATCCTGAGCGAGGCGCCGGGCCGGTACACCATTGTATTCACCGCAAAATCAAATTGCGGCTCCTCGGGCAGCAAGCACTTGACCTGCAAATCGGAATCGCCATCGAGCGCATGCGAGGATATCGAATCTTCGCTCGAAACGATCAAGCGCGGTGGCTCCGTTTTCTCGATTCGCTCGTAGAATTTCTCAACAACGGCAACCCGGCTCTTTTCTTTCGCAACAACTTTGTGCGAAAAATCTTCAGGCAAATAAGCATAGCCGCGCACGCCAAGCTCATGCCGCTTTCCCTTGACCTCGAGCGTCACACCTCCTTCCAAAACATAAATGAAACGCTGCGCGGAGGTATTTCCCAACTCGCCTTTCGGTTCAAATTCCGCAGTGTATTCGGTGAACGCCGCACCGAGCGCGGGGCCCACGTGAACGATCGCGGAAGCATTCTTCATGCCCGGCAGAGCGGTGCGCACAAAAGTATCGGGGGTGAGGAGCAGGTGATTACGTTGATGAGAGCTGCGCGTTTGACCTAGATTATGCACGGCACGTCCTTCCCAGGAATTCCTGCGAAGCCGCAAGCTGCGTCAGCAAATGCTGTCCGCACTCCAGCGCTCTCGCGACGTCGTCCAGATGCACCGATTCCGACGGATCGTGGCTGATGCCCCCGGGCGTTCGTAAAAAAATCATTGCCGCGGGAATTTTTTCCGCGAGGATCATGGCATCATGCCCCGCGCCGCTCGCCATGCGATGTGGCTCGCAACCGGCTTTCTGAATGGCCTGCGCGATCTGCGCTGTGAGAAACGGATCCATTGCCACCGCTTGTTGCGCCAGGAGAGTCCGCCACTTCACGGTCACACCGCGCCTCGCGCCGCTCGACTCCGCTTGCCGAATCAACTCATCGAGCGCTTCGGTTCGCGCACGATCCGAAGCCTGACGAATATCCAGCGTGGCGCGTACTTCTCCTGCAATCACGTTCATCGCGCCGGGCGTTGCTTCAACGAATCCGACCGTCGCCACGATCCCAGGAAGGCGCTGTGCCAGGTTCTCCACGGCAAGAATCCACTCCGCAGCCGCGGCAAGCGCGTCGTGCCTCAGATTCATCGGTGTCGTGCCCGCGTGGTTCGCTTGCCCTGAAAATGTGAACTCCAAACGGTTCTGGCCAACGATGGCTTCCACGACTCCGAGCGGCCGCCCCAGATTTTCCAGCACCGGCCCTTGCTCGATGTGAAATTCGATATATCCCAAAACATCATCTCTCAGCGCGGCTCTAGAAATCTCATCCGGGTTCAACCCAAAATCCTGAATCGCCTTCCGAACGGAAATTCCGCGCTCATCTTTGCGGCCGAGGAGTTCCTCATCCACGCGGCCCACCAGCGCGCGGCTTCCGATGAACGGAACTCCAAACCGCACTCCCTCTTCCTCCGAAAAGCCAACGACCTCGATCCCAAACGGCAGCTTCAACCCATCGAGCGATTCCACGAGCCCGGCCGCCAGCACTACTCCCAATATCCCGTCGAACGCGCCGGCATTCGGCACCGTGTCCAGATGTGATCCCACCAGGATCCGCGGCGCTCCCGGCGACGCTCCCGGATAAAATCCCCGCAAATTTCCAACCGCATCCACGCGAACCTGCACTCCAAGTGGTTCCAGCCAACCCGCGATTTCCCGATGGCAATCCCGCATGGGTGCCGATAAGAAAGTTCGCCGCGTGCCACTTGCGTCTTCGGAAAACGTCGCCAGCTTGCGGCAGCGGGCAATCACCTTTTCCGCGAGACTTGCAAAACCACTGGTCGTCTGCACTGGATTCTACCTTTGCTCGCGGCACTAGCCTCGTTGGACTCATGACTCCCGAATAAGCTTTGCTGCCACCCAGCCCGTCACGACCAGCGCCAACAGTATCTGCCAGCCGTACCGGTTTCCGTAGGTCGCGACCGGAAAATGATTGCTCAACATCAGAAAGACGACCGGCACGGCCATGAACGTATTGTGCTTGGACCGCAACTTGGCCTGCGCCCCCAGCGACGCATCGAACTTCTCGCCCGCTGCCGCCGCCGCAATCATCCCGCGCTGCGCGGGAAGAATGCGCATCCACACATTCAGAGTCATGATGGTGCCGAAGATCGCTCCAAGGTGGATGTACGCAGCGCGCCCGCTGAACACGTGCATCAATCCCCAGGCCGCTGCCGCCGTCATCAGCAGACCAAATCCCGCGAACGCAGCCTGCGACTTTCCGAGCGGTGACCGCACCGCCAGATCGTAGATGAACCATCCCGCCATCATGGCACCCAACCCGATCGCAATGCCCGCTTGCTTGGGAATGTCCGCAACGTCCGGATCGATGAGTCCATCCCCCAGGTAATATACAAGGACGAGGAGAACCACCCCGCCCAGCCACGTCATCAACGCTTCCCAGCGAAACCAGTGGACCTGCTGCGGCGTCACGCCCAGCGACTTTTGTTTCTCGACGGTGTAAAAGCCTCCGCTGTGCACCATCCACACTGCCGAAGCCGTACCGTTCGCGGCCGCTTTCTTCTCGAGCTTTCCAAACTGGCCGTCGAGCCACGTGAAGTAGTACGTCTGCCCCACCCACATGACACCAGCGAAAACGTGAAACCACCGCACGCTGAGGTTCAGCCATTCTCGGATCGACGAACTCATGTCAGCTTCCTCGGTACGTGGTGTAGCAGTTGGGACTCAGCAGCAGCGGAATGTGCAAGTGCGATTCACCGCTCCGAACTTGAAACGTGATCTCCACAACCGTATACAAACCTTCCACGCTGCAAGCGGCGAAGTAGCTCGCGACGTCAAACGTCAGGCGATGCGCCCCTTCCTTGAGCGTTGCACCTTCCGGCAACAATTCGCTGCATCTTCCGTCCAGATCGGTTTGCGCGGAAGCAACCAACACCCATTTGCCGGAAGAAATCTGACGTTCCAGGCGCACCGGCACACCAGAAGCGGGTTTGCCCTTTGCCGTATCCAGAACGTGAGTAGAAATTTGGCTCATCCGGTGACCCATTTTCTTAGTCGGATGCGCATGATTTGCCGCTGCTCCTCGGCTGCCTGCTGCAGTTCCGTTGCCTCATCATTGTGCAACCGCCGCCGCAGAATCTCCAGGATTTCCCTGGCCGATTTTCCCGTCGCGCAAACTATAAAAATCCGTCCGAACTTTTGCTCGTACTCACGATTGCCCCACTTCAGCGCCATCTTTACAGCCTCATCGGCCGTCGCAGCCTTCTCTTGTTCTTGTTCGGACCAGGTTGAAGATTGCGCTGGTGCAAGTTTTTCCGCGCTCGTCTCGCCAATGCGCGGATGACTACGGAACGCTTCGAGCCACCCCGGCTTCCCTAGACTTTGCCAGATCGCGTCTGACGCTGCGAGCAGCGAGGCTTCATCTTGGATCGGTCTTTTCGAGGCCATGCTCGCGGCCCAAGTTCTCGAGCCGCAGCAGGGAAGAATCTCGCAAACAGCTTCCTCCAGCGGCAAACCATTCCAGCGAGCGAGCACCTCGCTCACGCGTTCGCCCCCGCAGCGGCAAGCTTCTCGAGAAACTCGGCGACAAGATTGCCCGCCACCGCAGCCCGATATCGAGCGGTAGAGCGAATATCGTCGATGGGCCGAATCTCCTTCACCAAGCTCTTTCTTGCCGTATCGATCAGCGATGGCTCGATCTTTTTTCCGGTGAGCGCGCGCTCCGTTTCATTCAAGCGAAGCGGAATGGGCGCAACGCTTCCCAGCGCGAGACGCACATCCCGTATCGCACCGTTCGCGATCTGGCCCAAAGCGGCGAGACAAACCTTGGAAATCGCTTGTGCGTTGCGGGCCCCTACCTTTCGCGCATGCGAAACATATTCAGAGAATCGGCGCGGCAGTGAAATATCTCGAATCAATTCGTCAGCGGCCAGTGCTGTCTGCTTGTAGCCGGAGTGAAAGTTTCGATAAGCCACCCGCCGCGCGCCGCGCGCCGATATCAGAGTCACTTCAGCGTCGTACACAAGCAACGCGGGCAGGGAATCGGCTGCAGGAGACGCGTTCGCGATGTTGCCTCCCAGTGTTCCGCGATTCTGATTTGCGATTCCGCCGGTCCAGGACGCAGCCGTTGCCAGCAACGGAAATTCCCGCGAAACGATGTCCTGCTTGCGCAGCGCGGTATAGGTGCACACAGCGCCAATGCGGACGCTGTCCGGAAAAACTTCGATTTGCCGAAGCTCGGGAATATTCCAGATGTTGATCAATTTCCGGTTGGGCAGTTTTCCAGCTGAGTACAAGACCATCACGTCGGTCCCGCCGGCAATAGGCAGCCATTGAGCCGGCTCGCTTGCCAGCAGGGAAAGAACGGCCTGCAGATTTCCGGGCGACACGAATTTGTATTCGGCTGGATCGGCTCTCATTTTGCAACTCTTCGCGCTGCCCCGGCCACCGCTTCGAAAATCTGCATGTAACCGGTGCAGCGGCAAAGATTGCCCGCAAGCCCCTCTCGTATCTCTGCCAGCGCGGGCTCCGGTTTTTTCTCCAGCAGATGCACCGCCGCAAGAATCATCCCTGGCGTGCAGATGCCGCACTGCGCGCCACCGCATTCCAGGAACGCCTCTTGCAGAGGATGCATCAAGGCATGCGCCGAGATGCCCTCGATGGTATCGATGCTCGCGCCGCTCGCTTGCGCAACGGGAACGAGACAACTATTCACCAGCATGCCGTCCAACAGAACGGAGCACGAACCGCATTCTCCTTCGCCGCACCCTTCTTTCGCGCCAGTCAATTTCAAGTCGTTCCGCAGCACGTCCAACAATCTTTCCATGGGATGGGCGAGAAGTTTCTTCGCCTCGCCGTTGACGGTAAACGAAACCTCGCACTTCGCGTTCGTCCCCGGTGAGGGAGTCATGCGGTCCCTCGCGTCAAAGAAGGAGCATCTTGCTCAAGAGGCGCGGGCCGCAGAGTGTCAAAGAGATCTTCGGGCAGTAGCGGAATCGAATGGAAGCGAACATCGGTCGCATCTTCCACGGCGTTTACGATCGCCGGCGCAGGTCCGTCCATGGGGAGTTCTCCGATGCCCTTGGCACCGTGCGCGCCGTGGACGTTGCCAAGCTCCTCAAAAAATACCCGGATCGGCGGGACGTCCACCGAAGTCGGCATGATGTAATTCGTCATCTGATTGTTGATCATGCGGCCGTCCTGCCAGACGACCTTCTCGTAGAGCGCGAAGCCGATCGCTTGCGCCACTCCGCCGGTGATCTGTCCCTCGGCCAGAACCGGGTGAAGAACCTTGCCGACTTCCTGCAGTGCGACGAAGTCGTCCACGGTCACGGCATAAGTCGTCAAATCTACCGTAACCTCCGCAACGTAGACGGCCCACGCAAACGCCGCATAGGCCTCGCCGCGATATTTTTCATCGTCCCAGTAGACATCGCCCGGCGCTTCATACCGCGCATACGACTTCAGCGTTTCGTGCGCCGCGATGTATTCCCGGCACGCGGCGCGAAATTGTTCTGGAGTGTAGTCGTCACCCAGAAGCCCGGTCTTCGTGAGCGTTTCCTTGATTCCCCTAGCCGCCGACTGAAGCAGTTTTCCGACGATCATCGCCGTGCGCGAAGCCACGGTCGGACCGCTGTTCGGCACCACGGTCGTGTCCGGTTGCGCGATCGCGACACTTTCATAAGGAAGCGCGAGCGCCTCGGCGGCAATCTGGCAAAGCACGGTATTGGTTCCTTGACCGAATTCCGCGCTGGACACCAACACTCGAACATTACCGTCGGCGCCGGCTTCCACACCGACCAGCGAATTCAGATAGCGTTCGCCGGAGCCCGTGAATCCCGCGCCATGCAAAAAGGCGGCGATTCCGATTCCTTTTTTGCGCATTCCGTCTTTATTTTCTTCCGCAAAACGCGTCTTCTTCGCGGCATAGTCAGAGAGTTCCAGCGCGCGGTCGAGCAAATGATTCAAGTCGATTTCTTCACGGATGACCTGTTGCGTGGTTGTCGTCTGGCCGGGCTTCAGAAAATTCCGCTGGCGGATTTCGACCGGAGAAAGTCCCACGACCTGGGCGATGCGGTCCATGTGCCGCTCCATGGCAAAAAGGCTCTGCGGCGCGCCGAATCCGCGAAAGGCGCCATGCGGCGGCGTATTCGTCGCCAACGCCTTCGTTCGAATGCGCACACTCGGCCAGTAATAAGGACCGCCCGCGTGAATGGTGCCCCGCGATAAAACCACCGACGACAGTGTTGCGTAAGCTCCGCCATCGATGGTGAATTCGATTTCGCCTCCGAGAATTTTCCCATCTTTGCTAACCGCGGTGCGATGGCGCGTTCGCGAAGGATGCCGCTTCGTCGTCGCCACCATATCTTCCATGCGGTCGTAGACGATTTTCACCGGCCGCCCTGACTTGATGGCGAGCAGCGCCGCATGAGCCGCGATCATGGACGGATATTCTTCCTTTCCACCGAACGCGCCTCCGGTCTCCATTTGCACGACGCGAACTTTGTCTTCGGAAAGGCCGCACAGCGCCATCAGCGCTTTGTGAACGTAGTATGGGCATTGCAGCGAGCCCCAAACGGTGACTCCATTCTCGGGGTCGAACGTTGCGATGACTCCATTGTTTTCGATGTACAGCTGCTCCTGCGCGCCGGTGAAGTACTCGCCCTCGACGATGTGCGCAGCTTCTTTCCAAACTGCGTCTACGTCGCCCTT
>WNGI01005727.1_pt1 | contig 21904 bp, 22 predicted proteins | sample 5400621 | NCBI WGS metagenome assembly WNGI01 (sample SAMN13153374, study PRJNA577476) | soil metagenome | isolation source: 20 cm soil or saprolite under Garry oak tree replicate 1 | place: USA:California | collected 2016-06-15
GGCCGGCGCTCGCGCGTGATGGGCGAGAGGATGTAGCGCACGATCGGTACGCCCAGCAGCGTGGCGACGATCGCGTTGAAGCCGATCCCGAGCCGCGCGAGGAACACCCGTCGCGACAGTCCGTCGGTCCCGGTCATTGGAGTCCTCCCACGACGAGGTGCGGCCGCTTCGCCGCGAGCCATGCGACGACATCGGAGACGTCCTCCGATGAGAGCGGGTTGCCAGGGACGTCACCTCGCCAGTCCGGAGCGCCCAGCTCGGGGCGCCCGACGATGACGGTCGTGCGCAAGCCCTGATCGCTCACCAGGGCGAGATATGCGGGGTCTACGATGGAGCTCCCACGCTGTGCGCCGCGCCCGTCGGCGCCGTGACACGAGGAGCAGTAGCGGGCGTATGCGGCCGCCCCCCGCGCGGGATCGCCGGGCGCCGGCGCCGCGTAGGGCGGGACGTTCGCGTCGGCGAGGGCGGTCGGCTTGGCCCAGCGCGCGCGGATCCCGTTCACGATGACGTCGATCTGCGCCGCGGTCAGGAGACCGCCAGCGCTCTGCGCGAACGCCGGCATGGCGGTTCCCGGAACACCGTCGGCGGTCACGCGACGGATCGTCGCATCGTCGGCGATCGCGAGGTACACGGGATCGGCGAGGCCGATCGCGGCTCCGCCGGTGCCGTTCGCGCCGTGACATCCGGCGCAGTTCGTCGCGTAGAGGACGTCGAAGTCGACGACCTTGTCGGGCGCGATCACCGCCGAGTCGGGGGCCGGCCGGCCGGGCGCGCCGTTGCACGCGCACGCGGCACCCGCGAGAGCGGCGAGGAGGAGGACCCGGTAGCTCATCGCCCGCGATCCTCCCGGTGCTCGTGCATCATTCCCGGCGCCTCGATGCCGGCGCGCACGGCGAAAGGCAGGCGCTGCCACGTGCGGACGCGTTCTTGCCGCGACACGACGATGCCGGCGACGATTCCGAATCCGACCTGCGACAGCACGAACCAGAGCCAGTTGATCCGTTGATTGAGCACCGGATTGATGATGCCGAGCGCGCTGTAGAGGAGCCCGGACCACATCAGCGGCGCGATGAAGCCGCCGAGCAGAATCGGCCGCCGCGGCAGCATCGGCAACGTCGCTCCGTAGAGCACCCCGACCAGCAGCGACGTCAGGAGGTGGATCGGGACGGCCACGAGGAACGCCCCGAGATGGAATGCGGCGAGCTGCTCCGTGGTTGCCGTCACCGCGGCCGGGAAGAAGCCGGCCGCGAGCAGGTTGATCGGGTACCAGATGCTGCGCTGGCTCAGCAGCCCGTACAGTATCGCCAGCACGGCCATGGCGACCGAGCCCGCGAGACCGCCCTTGATGCCGGCCGAGATCGGATAGACCTCGAGCGGCAGCCAGGCGCGGGGCAACTCGCCGGGAATCGGGAAGCGGGCCACCTTCCGCCGCGACGTCACTGGGGCCGGCAGCTCCGGCCGCACGGGCACGACCTCATGCGCCTCATGCGGCAGGACGTCGCGGAACCAGCCGACCGCCGCTGCGATCATCAGCATGGCGCCCAGAACGCTGACCGGCGCGCTCGTCACCAGTCCGGCGAACAGCAGCGTCGTGCCGAACGCGAGCACGATGGGCCATGCGGTCGGGGCAGGAATCGCGAGAGTGTTCGTCACGCGTTCAGTGGTCATTCACATCGCCTCAGCGCCCGATGACGTACACCACGGTGAACACCACGACCCAGACCGCGTCGACGAAGTGCCAATACAGCGACAACACGTCGAGACGGCCGGCATGCTCACGTCTGACGTGTTCGCCGAGTCCGAGAACCAACACCAACGAGAGACCGAGCAGGCCGACGGTCACGTGAAACGCATGCAAGCCGACCAGCGAATAGTAGGACGTGCCGAACAGGTTCGTGCGGATGGTAAGACCTACGTCGTAGATGAGGTGATGCCACTCACGGGCCGTGCCGCCGAGGAACACCGCGCCGAGTGCGATCGTGAAGGCCCACCAGAGCAGGAAGGCCCGCGTTCTCGCGTCGCGCAGCGCGGCCACCGCCAGGTGGATCGTGAGGCTGCTCGACAGGAGACAGATCGTGAGGACGATCGGGGCGTGAAGGACCTGATTCGGCAAAGGACCCGACAGGCTCTTCCCGACGTAGAAGAGGTAGGCGACGACGAAGATCGTGAAGATCGCCGCCTCGGCGGCGATGAGACCATACATGCCGACGCGGCCGCGGTCGGGAAGGGACCAGGCGACCTCTGCCTCGGGCATCGGCACGGCGACGTTCATCATTGCTCGTACTTCCAATCGGGATCCTCAGGGTGCTTGAGATCCCAGAGCGGCCGCCGGCTGCGGACGACCGGGAGTGTCGCGAAGTTGTAGGCCGGGGGCGGCGATTCCGTGGACCACTCGAGCGTCCACGCATCCCAGGGATCGTTCCCCGTGCGCGCGCCCTTGAAGTAGGACCAGACCAGGTTGGCAACGAACACCAACGTGCCGAGCCCCTGGAACACCACGCCGATCGTCACCAGGAGATTCCACGTGTCCCAACCGCGCCCGGGCTCGTAGGTGTATATTCGCCGCGGCATGCCGAGAAGCCCGGGGATGTGCATGCAATCGAACGTCAGGTGGAAGCCGATGAAGAAGAGCCAGAAGTGCAGCCTGCCGAGCGTCTCGCTGTACAGCCGTCCCGAGAATTTCGGGAACCAGTAATAGAAGGCGGCGAATACCGTGAAGAGGATTGCGCCCACGATGACGTAGTGAAAGTGCGCGACGACGAAGTACGAATTCCCGAGGTGCCAATCCAACGGCGCGGAGCCGAGCATGATCCCGGTGAGTCCGGCGATGAGGAACTGGAACAGGAAGGCCGTGCAAAAGAGCATCGGCGTCCGGAACTGAATCTTGCCGCCCCACATCGTCGCCAGCCAGTTGAAGATCTTGATCCCGGTCGGTACGGCGATCGCCATCGTCGACAGCACGAAGAACCCATTCCCGGCAGGACTCATCCCCACCGTGAACATGTGATGCGCCCAGACGCTCATGGAGATGAACCCGATGCAGACCGTGGCCGCCACCATGACGGGGTAGCCGAAGATCGGTTTGCGCGAGAAGACGGGGATGATCTCGGACGCAAAGGCGAAGGCGGGGATCACGAGCACGTAGACCTCGGGGTGGCCGAAGACCCAGAAGAAGTGCATCCACATGACCGCCGAACCGCCCGCCTGCGTGTCGAAGAAGTGGCCGCCCAGGTAGCGGTCGACGAGCAGCATGATCTGCGCCGCAGAGAGCGGGCTCACGGCCAGGATCACCAGGACTGCCATGGTGAGACTCAGCCACGCGAGCAGCGGCATTCTTCCAAGGGTCATCCCCGGGCACCGCATGCACAGGATGGTGGTCAGTATGTTGATGGCCGTCCCGATGCTGCCGAAGCCCGACACCAGGAGCGCCAGCGTCCAGTAATCCGTGCTGTGCCCGGGCGAGAAGGTCTTGGCGGTCAGGGGTGCGTATGCAAACCATCCCACGTCCGGCGCGTTGCCCGCCCCGTAGAGGCCGCTGCCGCCGAGGAAGCTGAAATACAGGAGAAGTCCGCCGAACGCGGTCAGCCAGAAGCTGAACGCGTTCAGCCGTGGGAACGCCATGTCGCGCGCGCCGATCATCAGCGGCACCATGTAATTGGCGAACCCGAACACGAGCGGCATGGCCACGAAGAAGATCATCGTGGTGCCATGCATGGTGAACATCCGGTTGAACACCTGCGGCGACACGAAGTCGGTGTGCGCGGCAATCAACTGGATCCGCATGATCATCGCTTCGATGCCCCCGATCACCAGGAACACCAAGGCATAGACGATGTACAGGACCCCGAGGCGCTTGTGGTCGACGGTGGTGACCCACTCGTGCAGTCGCTCGACGAGCGGCCGCGGTGCCACGTCGCTGTCCGTCCAGGTGACCGAAGCGGTCGTCATCGCAGGGACTCCAGGTAGTCCGCTACCGCGTTCACGTCCTCATCGCTCAATTGCATAGCCGGCATCAACGATCCGGGTTTGATGGCGCCGGGGTTCCGGAGCCACAGCCGCAGGTTCTCCGGCGTGTTCGGCGCCGCTCCCGCGGCGAGGGTGTCCCGGCTCATGAAGTGCGACAGATCCGGGCCGAAGCGGCCGTTCGCATTGGTGCCGCCGACGGCGTGACAGTTCACGCAGGCCGTCGTCTCGAAGACCTGCCGGCCGCGAGCGACGGCGGCATCCGCGCGCGCCGGTCGGCGCTGCGCTTCGATCCAGCGGTCGAAGTCCTCGCGCGAGTCGACGTACACGCGCAGCAGCATCTTGGCGTGCTGCGTGCCGCAATACTGGGCGCACTGGCCGAGGTAGAGGCCCGTCTCGCGCGGGTCGATCCACATCGAATTCGGGTGGTTGGGAATCAGGTCCGTCTTCCCGGCGAGCCGCGGTACCCAGAAGCTGTGGTCGGTATCGGCGGACAGCAGGGTCAGGAACGTCGGCGTCGGGTGCGCCCGGTCGCTGACCGGCACGTGCAGCTCGTTCGCGGACACGACGCCGAACTTCGGATATCGGTACTCCCACCAGTACTGGTGCCCGATCACGACGACGTCGAGGGCATCCTTCGGCTTCGGCGGGTGCTGGACGCTCGCGATCACGCGGGCGGTCGCCAGAAACAGCGCCACGACGATCAGTACGGGAACGATCGTCCACGCGAGCTCCACCTCGTAGCTGCCGTACACCTGCGGCGGTTCGGAGCCGTCGTCGTCCCGCCTCCTCCTGAAGCGCACGACCGCGTAGACCAGCAACCCGAAGACGACCACGAAGATACCCGCTGTCACCGCCAGCACGAACATCGACAGCTCGAAGATGGAGTCGGCGGGCGTGGAAACCGGAGCGAAGATGCTGGTCGGGCTCATATCCAGGCCTTCAGGTTGGCCGTTGTGTTGAGCGCAGCCCCGGCGGCAAGCGTTTCCCGGCTCATCAGATGCGTCAGGTCAGGGCCGAAGCGGCCATTTGCGCCGACGCCGCGCACGACGTGGCAGTTTACGCACGCCGTCGACGCGAAGACGTCCCGGCCGCTCGCGACCGTATCCTCAATGGCGACCTCCCGCTGCGTCGCCACCCAGCGGTCCCATTGGTCCCGCGGATCGACCTTCACGCGGAGCAGCATGAGCGCGTGCTGCGTGCCGCAGAACTCGGCGCACCGTCCGAGGTAGGTGCCCGCCTCCTGGGGGTCCATCCACATGACGTTCGTCTTGTTCGGGATGACGTCGGTCTTGCCGGCGAGCTGCGGTACCCAGAAGCTGTGGACCACGTCGGCCGATGTGAGCTCGAACTCCCACCACCACTGGTGACCGACGACCCGCACCGCGACCGAGCGGGGCGGCCGCCGCGCCGCCTGCACGGTGTAGACGCTCCGTGCGGTCGTGAGGATGAGCACGAATACGATCAGCACCGGCACGGCGGTCCACGCGAACTCGACCGGGGCGCTGCCGTAGAGCTGCGGAGGCTCGCTCCCGTCCCCAGGACGGGCGCGGAAGCGGATCACGCTGTAGGTGAGGAGGGCGCTGACGATCACGAAGATCGCCGTCGTGACCATGAGCACGAACACCGCGAGCGTGCTGATGTCCTGCGCGGGCGTCGAGACGGGCCGGAACATGCTCGGATGTGGAAGCCGGGCGTTGGCCTGGCCCATGCCCCAGTCATCCGCGTAGACGGTGACGGCGGGCACTAGTAGGGTCAGGACGAGGAACATCGTCCGCCTCATGAGCGCGCTGGACTTCATCTCGTAGCGAACTCCGCGCTCACCTGCCGGTGCACTATTCACGCCACTCGGAAGTGCGCCATCCGCGGCGTGCAGAGCGGCTCGTGCCGACGCCGCCATCACCGCCATCGTCACCGATGCTGACATGTCGACAGCTGCCGTGAGCGCCGCGCCGGTGGCGGACGGGGGCGGTCGGGTTAGAGGCGCAGAAGGGACCGGTGACGCGGTGAGGCCGGCGGGCACGTGCTTTGCTCACTGGGCGTCACATGCATCGCATCACGCCAAAGGTCGTCGCCCTCATCGTAGCGGTAGTGGCATTCGCCACGGCCGCGTTCGCTCAGCCGGCCTCGGACCATCTCGCCTGCTACGGGGTGAAGGATCCGGTGCGCAAGGGACCGTCCACTCTGACCCTGATGAATGCCAGCGTCACGCAGTCCTGCCGCATCGGGTCGCGCGCGCAGCTCGTGTGCCTCGAGACCGAGACGTCCAATGTCGTACCGACTCCGCGCGGCGGCGGCCCGACGCCCGGGAACGTCGGCCAGTTCCTCTGCTACAAGCTCTTCTGCCCGAAGCCCTTTCCGCCCGCGGCGGAGATGACCGACGAGTTCGGCGGGACGAGAGTCGTCAGGTTCAGTGCGGCTCAGTTCCTGTGCGCGCCGGCCACCCGCAGCACCGAGACGACCGGCTCCACGACGACCAGCACGACGCTCGCGCCAAGTTCCTGCGATTTCAACTCCGACGAGCGGCGCTGCGAGGGCACCTGCGGCAACGGCGGGCACTGCTCGGCGATCACCTCGGGCGGCGCCTGCGAATGCCGCACGACCCCGTGTGGTGACGCGGACGCTCCCGAGTGCAACGGGTTTTGTGGCGCCGGTGAAGCATGCACGTTCGACCTGACCGGGTGCAGCTGCCTCAACATCCCGTAGTGGAACGACGGTCGAAATCTGTACGGTCAGGGCCTCACGGACTTCCTCACCGTGCTCGTCGCGGAGCAGTCGGTCTTCACGTCGCAGGACACGCTGGCACAGACGGAGCGCGACGGCGCGCTCGAGCTGGTCGCGCTCTACAAAACCGTCGGTGGTGGATGGGAAGCCACCGGCCGAGAAGAAAGGAGAGGCAATGAGCGCTCGTGAGACGTTTCTTACGGACATCAAGGAGATTCGGAGGAGAGCGCGGGAGCATCTGAGCGACGGGGCCGTCACGCAGAACTACGGCGGCAAGGTGGACGACGCGATCGCGCTCCTGAACCACGCGGTCGCCACGGAGATCGTCTGTATCCTGCGCTACAAGTTTCACGCGGTCTGCGCGACCGGGCTCGCCAGCAAGGCGGTGAAGGAAGAGTTCGCGCAGCACGCCAAGGAGGAAGAGGAGCATCTCGATCTCCTCGCGGAGCGGATCAATCAGCTCGGCGGCAAGCCGAATCTGAACCCCGAAGGCGTCGGCTCCCGAGCCGCCTCGCAGTATGCCGAGGGCGAGAACCTGGTCGACATGATCAAGGAAGACCTCGTCGCCGAGCGTATCGCCATCGAAACCTACCGCGAGATGGTGCGCTACTTCGGCGACCGGGATCCGACGACTCGGGTGCTGCTGGAGCGTATCCTCGCGCAGGAGGAGGAGCACGCCAACGACATGCACGATCTCCTCGTGAGCCACGAGGGCCGGCCGATGCTGGAGGAGTAGTGTGCTATAGAGATCGAGCCGATCGCCGCTTGACGGGATACGTTCAAATGAACCGGAGTCCGTCGCCAGACTCGGCTGCGAAGGGCGCGCCATGCGTGGCCGTGTCGTGACCTTCCGCCCGGCCGCGCGTATCGCGACGCGGCCCCGGCGCCTCCCGTCGGGGCGCATGCCCGGAGTCGGTGGGTTGGCGAACGACCGACGCTGACGAGATCGCGCTCCGGCGCGAGCGCGCTGCGAACGAGCTGATCCGCATCTAGGCCCTCGGGCTTTCAGATCCTACGCTCCGAAGACGCGATCGGCGACTTCCGGCATGACCGTGTCGTGACGTTCTCGACCGGCCTCATGGAGCGCGCGGATCAGCGCCGGACGCATCCTGCGCGGCTCGATGATCTCGTCGAGTGACCCCACCCGGCATGCGCGCTCGACGGTGTGAATGTCGTCGAACTCCGCCGCGACCTCTGCCTGCGCGACGCGCGTCGCCGCCGCCAGGGCCTGCTCGTATGCGTCGCGCGCGGCGGCCCTCGGGTCCGTACGCATCGCCTCGCGGGCTCGCTGCACGGTCGGATCGGCCGCGGCCCGCGCCCGCACCTCGCGCGTGAAGACGGCCGCCGCTGCCGCGCCCCCGCCGATCACCGAGGCGTACGATCCGGTGAGCGCCATGGCACGCATGCGCGGATTGAGTGATTTCGAGAAGACGACGTACGCGCCGCCGTGGTAGCGAGAAACCACCAGGAAGAGCAGCGGCCCGTCGAAGTTCACGACGGCGCGGGCGATCTCGGCGCCGTGCTCGAGCTGCAGCCGACGCAGCGACTCGGGCGAGCCGTCGAAGCCCGAGAGGTTCGCCAGAATCACGGCCGGTCGGTTACCGCTCGCGGCATTGAGGGCGCGCGCGACCTTTTTCGACGAGAGCGGGAAGAGCGTACCGCCGTTCCACGCCGGCGGGCCGTCGAGCGGACGATAGCCCTCGCGCGCGATGTTGTGACTCTCGATCCCGATCAGGCAGACCGGCGTCCCGCCGAGGTGCGCGTCCCACACGATCGCCGTCTCAGCGCCAGCCCATGGGCCCCAGCGCTCGAGGTGGCCCCCGTCCTGGTCGATGAGCGCCTGCATGACGGCCCGCATGGCGAACGGCCGCTTGCGACCCGGGTTCGTGGCATCGTCGAAGATATCGCCCACGGTCGCAAACCCGTGGCCATGCTCCGCCGGGTAGGGACACATCGTGATGTCTCGAGTGGACGGATCGCCTGTGCGGTGCCGGCGGGGTCCCGCCTCACCCGGCACCACGTACGTGTAGCGGTAGTGCTCGTTGAGCGTGCGCACGGCGGCCGCGAGGTCACCGGAATAGTATTGCGCCTCGCCATTCGGTCCCATGATCCGCTCGAAGCCGCCGATCGCCACCTCGTCCTCGGCCGCCACGCCGCCCGACGCCGACGTTCACCCCGTACACGATCAGGTGGATGACGCCGCCGCGCTCCGTGAACGTGATGATGCGCCGGGCGACCCGCGCCGTCGCGTCGAGGTTCTCGGTGCCGCTGTCCATGGCGATGCGCGCGCCGCTCGAGATGGGAATCCACTCGACCGGAAGCCCGAGGCGCTCCGCGAGGTCGACGGCGGCCACGATGCGGTCGCACTCGGGGGCGGCGAGCGCCCCCATCCCCCGGGTCGGATCCGACAGGATCAGCACGCGTCGCATGCCCTCGGGGACCTTGTCGGTGGGCGTGCTCACGATGCCGAAGACGGCGGCGGCCGCGTTCTGGCCGTGGGGGCGGTCAGCTACGCACACCGCCCTCGGCTCGTCGCTTTCCGGATCGAGGTCGTACTCCTCGAACGTGGCGGCGGGACCGGCGCCGTTGCCGCCTGCGACCATACGGACGATCTCGTACGGGTAGACGTGCCCCCGCCGGCGCGCCTCGACCACCTTGCGCTCGTAGTCCGTCGCCGGCTCGAGCGGGGCGGTCTCGGGCTTGCGCATCGCGATCTCCATGCGGCTCCCGGTGAGATCGCTCACGACCAGCTCGACGGGCTCGGCCGTCGTGCGCCGCACGCGGTCGCGGAGCCGGAGCCGGACCACGACCTTCTCCAGCCCCAGGTGCCGCGTCGCCGGCGCAAGCCGCTGGGCGATCTCCTCGAGAGCCGGCGCATCCAACGCGACCGCCGGGCCGACGACGATGGTGATGCGGTTCCAGTGCAGGCGCCGACGCGGATCGCACGCGCTCCGCAGCGCGCGGAGCGCGCTCGTCGCCTGGTGAAACAGCCGCTCGAAGCCAGCGATGTGCACAGCCGCGTCGTCCGCCTCGTCGGAGGTCCGACCGCGCACCTCGGCGAGCACGAACAGCCGCTCGTCCTCGGGCACCGCACGGCTCCGTCCCCGGAAGCAGTACACGTCGTCCGCAGCGGCCAGGCGCTCGAGGACGAAGCCCCCGAGGCGCGCGAGGCCGATGCGTGCGGCGATCTCCGGGTGCAGCCCGAGGAGGCTCGCGTCCTCGCACGCACCGGCCGGCCCGGGAACCACCGTGCGGTGCACGTCGCCACCGCCCCGGCGGCAGAGCGACACCGTGCAGCGCTCGGCCGGCAGTGCCGTCGCGTCGAGCGCATCCATCACCGTCGCGACGATGGCCTCCGGATCCTTGCTATCCTCGTTGGCCACCACCACCTCGATCGCGTACACGGTGGACCGTCCGGCCACGAGCTCGCCCGCCGCGATCGCGCGGCATACCCGCTTGACCGTGCGAGCCGTGCGCGCGACCGTGCTCGTCGCCCCGATTACCACCCGCCCGTCGGGGAGGTCGATGCGCTGGGCCCGCACCGATCCGGAGCGAATCGCCGTGAGCGCCACCAGCTCGTCGGGCGCGAAGAGGCGGAGCAGGTAAGCGGAGAGCGCGATGTGGCGCCGATGGGCGTCGGGCTCGAACAGCCAGCGTCCCACGCGGTCGAAGACCTGCCGGGGCGTGGCCGCGAGGTCGAGCAGCACCGCCTGCGGCGGTGGGCTCGCGCCAGCGGCCGCGCGCGCGAGCCACGGAGCAACGCGCTCGGCGGCGAGTTCGGCGCGCTGCTCGAGGGCGGGGCGCTCGAAGACCGCGGCGTGCGCCTCGACGGCGGCGTCGGCCAGCGCATCGGAAACCAGCGCCCGCATCGCCGCGATGCGGCCGAGCGCGTCCGCGAGCGCGGTGTCGTCGGCGAGCCGTGCTCCCGTGCGCGCGAGCGCGGCGAGGCAGCGCAGCACGGCACCCACCAGCTGGCGCCGCAGCTCCGGAACGTTCTGCGTCGCGAACAGCCGGAGCAGCGCCCGCTCGAGTGAATCGCCGTGAACGAGCGACGCCACACCGTAGTGTCCGAGCGCCGCACGCAGCAGAGCGCGGAAGTCCTCCCCGGTCCCGGCACCCCCCGCGCGCATGCGACGCACGAAGCCTCGGAGACGCGCGGCGTTCGAAGGACCGACCTGGCCGCCGGAAGCCGATCGCGGCGCGGTGAGAAACAGCTGCTCGAGGTCGGCGAAGACGACGATCTCGTGCTTCAGCGCGGTGAGGTCGCTGGCGAGCGCCGTCGAGAGCGTGCCGCCGTCGGCGGAGTCGAGCAGCGCGGCGAGCCACCGCGCCCGCTCCGGGTCGGCGTCGTACCCGAGCAACACGGTGCGGATCTCCTCACGCAGCGCAGTGATCGCGGCTCGCCGCTCGCTTGCCTCCCGTGCGTCCAGGGCCGAGAGATAGGACGCGCCGGCACCCCCCGCCGCGTCGACACCGAGCGGATCGGCGTCCGGGCCGAGCGTCAGCCGTGAGCCTGCCGCGCCTTCGTCTGCCGCGCGCTCCGTCTCGGGCTCGATGACGACGAGCACGTCGCCCGCCGCGACCGGCTGCCCCTTGGGCGCACGGATCTCGGTCACGACCCCGGCGAGCGGCGCCGAGAAGGCGATCTCCACCTTCATCGCCTCGAGGAATCCGAGGACCTGTCCCGCGGTGACCCGCTCGCCGGGCGCCACCTGGACGCCGACGACCATCGCCGGCGTCGCGGCCCGGACGTGCCCCGTGGTCTCCCACCCGAACCGATAGGGGCGGCCGTCCAGCTCGAGGCGCAGCCCGACTTCCGTCGCATCGTAGACGACCCGTCGCGTTCGGTCCGCGAACTCCAGGCGCGCCAGGTGCCGATCGCCTTCCCGGAGCGTGACGGTGACTGCGCGGCCGTCGAGGTAGACGCGATAGCGCCAGGATCCGAGCGCGAAGACCGCGAGCCGATAGCCGACACCGCCGAAAGAGAGATCGACCTCCTGCCCCACGGACGGCGGCACGCGCACCGGTGAGACGTTGGTCGTGTCCGCGAAGAAGTTGAGCCGCGCGTCCCGGCGGCGGCGCTGGTAGGCGAGAATCGCGGCGGCGACGAGCGCATCGCTCGCGTCCGGATCCGCGTCCGCCGCGTCGCAGCAGCGGTGATCGACCCATCCGGTGTCGATGCCACCCCTGCAGAACTCGGCGGAGCCGAGGACGTCGATGAGAAACCCGGTGTTGCTCGCCCCGCCTTGGATCACGAGGTCGAGATCGCGGAGCGCGCAGATGAGACGGCTCCTCGCCTCCTCCCGCGTCCCTCCCGTCGCGATCACCTTCGCAACGAGGGAATCGAACACCGGGGGCACCAGGCTCCCGGCGGCGATGCCGGTGTCCACCCGGATGCCCGGCCCGAGCGCCGGATCGAAGCGCGCGATGCGGCCCGGCGAAGGGACGAAGCCGGCGTCGGGATCCTCGGCGCAGACGCGCGCCTCGATGGCGACGCCCCGTTCGGACACCCGGAGATCGGCCAGACTCTCTCCGCGCGCGATCCGGATCTGCAGCTGGACGAGGTCGAGGCCGGTGATCGCCTCCGTGATGCCGTGCTCCACCTGCAGGCGAGGGTTCATCTCGAGCAGGCGCGCGTCGGCGCCCGCGACCAGGAATTCCACCGTGCCAAGCCCGACGTATCCAACCTCCCGCGCGAGACGCACCGCCGCTGCCGCGAGCCGTGCGAGCAGCGCCGGTTCGAGTCCGGGCGGTGGGGCCTCTTCGATCAGTTTCTGGTGGCGGCGCTGGACGGAACAGTCCCGCGCGCCGAGGGCCTTCACATGGCCGCGCATGTCGGCGGCGATCTGGACCTCGACGTGCCGCGCGCCGGAGACCTTGCGCTCGAGGAACAGGCGTCCGTCGCCGAACGCCGCCAGTGCCTCCGCGGCTGCCGAGCGGAATGCCGCCGGCAGCGCCGCGGCGTTCTCGACCACGCGGATACCGCGTCCGCCGCCGCCCGCGGCCGCCTTCACGACCAGCGGGTAACCGAGGCGCTCGGCGAAGCCGACTGCCGCCGCCTCGTCGTCGACGACGCCACCGCTCCAGGGCGTGACCGGCACCCCGGCCCTCTCCGCGACCTGCTTCGCAGCGATCTTGTCGCCGAGCGCCCGCATCGCGTCGCCCGACGGGCCGAGGAACCGCATGCCTTCAGCGACCACCCGGTCGGCGAACACGGGGTCCTCCGCAACGAACCCCCAGCCGGGCCAGACCGCGTCGGCGCCGGCGCGGCGGAGCGCGGCGATCACCAGGTCGTGGTGGAGATAGGCGCGGACCTCTCCGGCTGGCGCGGGCAGCCGCACGGCGGCGTCTGCGTGGCGCACGAAGGGTGCGTCGCGATCGACGTCGGTGAAGAGCACGACCGCGCACAGCCCGGAGCCCTCGCGAGCGCGTAGCGCCCGGACTGCACGCACGCAGCGCATGGCCGCCTCGCCACGGTTCACGATCCCGAGACAGCGGATGGGGTGGGTCATGGGAGCGTGCACGCGAAAGCCACGAACCGCCCGTGATGCGAGAGGGAGAGGTCGGTGGGGCTCGGGCGACCGCGGAGCCAGAGCGCAGGGATGCGCCCGTCGCGACGGATGGCGAGGTCCTCGGGGGCGACGCCGAGACGGCGCGAGAGTGTCGCGATGGCGAGCCAACGCGCCGCATCACTTCCCGTCGCGCCCTCCGGGAGCTTCGCGACCGCCGTGCAGATCGCGTCGGGGGATTCCCCCGCCCCCCACGCCACCGCATGCACGTGATCCACACCCGCGACCAGGTCGACGTGAAACCGGTGATCGCCGACGGCCACGCTGACTCGCGCGTCACCCACGAGTTCGACGACGAAGCGCGATGGCGCGAACACGGTACGCGGATCCTCCTTCCGCGCCGCCTTGTAGGCACTTTCCTTCGCGGCCCAGAGAAACCCGCGCGTCCGCTCGGGCTGCGGGCTCGCCCCGATCAGCGCCCGCTCCGTCTCGTCGAAGACGCGGCCGTCGAAGCGCGGGTGACGACCCTCGGCGCGGCTCTCCGGATCGCCGAGGTCGACGACGTCATTTCCGATCATCGAAGAGGCTCTGTGCGCGCCTGGAAATGGCCCTGCTCGAGCTGCGCGAGCGTGCGCACGACCTGCTGCGCCAGGTCGCGTGCGCGGCGCATCCCCTTCTGCTCCGACGTCGGCCGAAGCGCGGCGAGCCGCACGTGGAAGCGCTCGCCCCGCGCCGGGAGGTCGCTGAATCCGTCCTGGTACTCACCGCGGAGATACACGCAGAGGACCCGGCACTCCGGGAGGTCGCCGATCACCCTTCCGACACCGTAGGTGGCGTTCTCGACGTCCACCCGACCGCTCCGGCTGCGACCGCCTTCGGGAAAGACGAGCACGGCCTCTCCGTGGTGGAGCAGGTAGACGAGGCGGCCGAGCACGCCGGCTACCTCGCCGCGGTCCCCCCCGCGCGTCACGGGAACGCACTTCATGAGGTAGACGAGGAGGCGCGACGCGAGCGAGCCGGCGAAGTTCCGTCGCTCCGGGACGTTCCATGGCAGCGCCGCGTAGTGCGCGAGAAACCACGGGGGCGAGCCGAGCGCCCAGGCGATGAGGGCCGAGTCGATCATGGTGAGATGGTTCGCACACACGAGGAGAGGCCCGTCGCCAGCGCCCCACAGGCTGCGGTACTCGCGGCGCGCCGCCGCCATGCCCTCGATGCGCCACCCGAGCCCGAAGCGCATCAGCGCGACTGTTGCCGGGATCCACACCGGCGACAGCAGGCGCCCGATCGCACGCTGCACCGCGAGGCCGAGCCGGTCTCGCGGGCCGAGCCGGCCCGCTTCCACCGGCGTCCGCGCTACGCGAGCTTCGACGAGATCAGCCGGACGGCGTCACCGACGGTGTTGACGGCGTCGACGTCGTCGTCGGCGATCTCGATGCCGAACTCGTCCTCGAACGCCAGCACGACGTCCACGAGGCGGGCCGAGTTCACCTTGAGATCATCGAGAATGTGCGTGGTCGGCGCGACGTGCGCCAGGGCCTCGCTGTTCTTCGCGTAGGGGCTGAGAATGCCCACCACCTTGCTCATCACATCCGTCTCGCTCATGCTTCCTCTCCTTCCGTCAGGGCGTCCACTTCCCGAGAACCACGCAGGCGTTGACATCGCCGAAGCCGAAGCCCGCCTTGATGAGCATGCGCAAGTCGGGCATCGGCCGAAGCCGCCGCGGAATCGCCGCCGCGAACGGTGCGATCTCGGGATGCACGTCCTCGCAGTTGACCGTCGGGTGCAGGAACCCGCCCTGCACCATGAGCACGCTCGCGACGCACTCGATCCCGCCCGCGGCGCCGAGCGCGTGCCCGATGAGCGACTTCGTGGCGGTGATCGGCGGAAACGTCGCCGGCGATCGCTCGAGCGCCGTGGCCCACGCCTGCACCTCCCGCGGATCGGCGCCGGTGGCGGTCAAGTGGCCGTTGATCGCATCGACCTTCCGCGGCGGGATACCTGCGTCGTCGAGGGCGGCGCGCACACAGCGGCGAACCCCGTCGGGATTGGGCGCGGTCATGCTGCCGCCCGCACGCTGCCCGCCACAGTTCACCGCCCCGCCGAGCACCTCGGCGCGGATCGGCGCACCACGTTCGAGCGCGCTCTCGAGGCTCTCGAGCAGGAGCACGCCGGCGCCCGCCGCGGGCACGAAACCGGCGGCCGAGGCGCTCATCGGCCGCGAGGCGCGCTCGGGGGCGTCGTTCGACGCGCGCGTGAGGACGCGCATCGCGTCGAACCCCGCCCAGGTGTAGGGGCTCGCGCCCTCCGATCCCCCACACAGCATGCGCTCGGCGCGGCCGCTGCGGATGCGCTCCAGGCCCTCGACGATCGCCTCGGTGCCGGTGCTGCACGCGCTCGAGTTGGTGGTGACCTGGTTTCCCAGCGCGAGCAGGCCCGCGACGCGCGCGGAGATGCCGCTCGCCATCACCTGCTCGACCGCCGTGCTGCCGAGCCGGCGAAGCTTGCCGCCGTCGGTGAACGGCACCACGCGCTCGCCGATCGTGTCCATGCCGCCGATCCCCGTGCCGAGGACGGCGCCCGTGGCCCAGTCGACCGCGCCATCCTCGCGCGGGGGACGCCGCAGCCCGGCGTCCTCCCAGGCTTCCACGGCGGCCAGACCCGCGAAGCGGTGGTTCGAGTTCATGGCCAGGAGCTCGTCCGCGGCGAAGGCGGCACCCGCGCGCTCGTCGGCGCCGTCAGGGACGCCGGCCACCTGGCATCCGAAGCCCAGCTCCGCGAGCTTCGCGATCGCGCGCACCCCGGATCGTCCCTCCCGGAGCGCCCGCTCGAACGCCGCGACGCCGACGCCGTTCGGCGCGACGACGCCGATGCCCGTCACGACCACGCGCCGTCTCACGCCGGCACTCCCATGCCCGAGAGCGTCCCGGAGCAGACGACGGCGCCGTCCTCGAGCGTCATGTCGACCGCCGACCGCAGGAGGCGCCGGCGGAAGACGAGCTTCCGTCCGCGGATCAGCACGCGCTGTCCGGGCCGCACCACGCCGGTGAACTCGACGGTCGCGTCGGTGAACAGCGTGAGCAGCGGTGGGCCGGCGGCGGCGGCCCGGCCGAGCAGGTAGATGCCGTACGCCACCACGCCCGCCTGCGCCATCGCCTCGAGGAGCAGCACCCCTGGGGTGATCGGGTTGCCGGGGAAGTGGCCGCGGTAGAAGTCCGCGTCGGCGGAAAAACGGTACGCGGCGACGATGTGATCCTCGTCCAGCTCGAGGATCTCATCGATGAAGCGGAACGGCGGCCGGTGGGGCATCGCGTCGAGCACCGCGGCGGGAGTCATCGCATCACCCGCCGTAGAGGCCTCCATTCACGTGAACGACCGTACCGTGCACGTAGCTGGCGTGCGTGGCGAGGAAGGCGACCACGTCCGCCACCTCTTCCGGCGTTCCCATCCGGCCGAGCGGCACGCGCGACAGGATGTCGTCGCGCGCCGTCTCCGGGAGCGTCGCCGTCATGTCGGTCGCGATGAACCCCGGCGCCACCGAGTTGACGAGGATCGACCGTCCGGCGAGCTCCAGAGCCAGCGACTTGGTGAGCGCGTCGAGGCCCGCCTTGGCCATCGTGTACGGCGCCTGTCCCTGGTTGCCGGTGTGGCCGACGACGCTCGTGATGTTGATGATGCGTCCGCTGCCCTGCCGGAGCATGAAGCGCCGCAGGACGAGCTTCGTGAGGTACCACGTCCCCCGTGCGAGCGTGGAGACGGCGTCGTAGTCGTCGAGTGTCATCGTCGCCGTCGGGGCGTTGCGGTTCCGGCCAGCGTTGTTGACCAGCACGTCAAGCCGGCCGGCGAGATCCTTGATCGCGCCGACCAGCGCCTCCACGTCGGCGGGCTCGGCGAGGTCGGCGCGCACGGTGAAGGCGCTCTCGAGCTCCCGGGCCACCGCCTGAGCTGCCGCCTCGCTACCGCGGTAGTGGATCACGACGCGGAAGCCGTCGGCCGCGAGGGCCCGGCAGCAGGCCGCGCCGATTCCCGTCCCGCCGCCCGTCACGAGCGCGACGCGTGCATCGGTCATGTTTGCCGCCCCCCGCGACCGTGAGCCGAGACCGCCGGGTAGTCGGCGTAGATGAGGTCGCGGAACAGGCCCGTCCGCGCGCCCTTGAGGGAGTAGATCGGCGCACCGTCGACCAGTACGGTGGCGTCCCCGATGGCGAGGGTTGCGCCGGTGTCGGGGAACGTGGCGCACCGCCGGACGTCGAGCTCGTAGCGCACCGTCCGGTCGTGCGGGCGGATCTGCCCCTCGAATGCGATCTCGCCGCACCCGAGCGCCCGACCGACTCCGAGACCGCCGCGCCAGGCGCAGAAGAAGCCGAGCAGCTGCCACACCGCATCCACGCCGAGGCAACCCGGCTGCACGGGGTCGCCGAGGAAGTGGCACTGGAAGAACCAGTCGTCGAGGTGCACGTCCCGCTCGGCGACGACGCGGCCGCGTGCGCCGTCGCGCCCGATGTCGACGATGCGGTCGACCATGAGCAGCGGGGGAAGCGGCAGGCGCGCCTCGAAGCCCGCCGGTGGGTCTTCGACCAGCCGGCCGTGCGCGAACGCGAGCAGCTCCGGCTTGGAGAAGCTCGTCTGCCCCTGGAACTCCGCGTACGTCATGTCTCGAGGCCTAGAAGCGAAGGAGATAGCTGGCCCAGGTGAGCCCCGCGCCCACCCCCACGACGGCGACGTCGTCGTCCGCCGTCCAGTCGTCCCAGCGCATCGACAGAACCGAGGGGGCCCCGGCCCCGGCGGTGTTGCCGTACCACTCGACGTTCGCGTGATGGCGGTCGCCCGGGATATCGCACTGCCGGCAGACCGCCTCGAGCATGCGCAGGTTCGCCTGGTGACCGACGAAGTGGAGATGGCGGCCGTCGTGCTCGTGCGTGCCCTGGAGCTCCGCCAGGAGCTGCGCCGTCTTCCTGATGGCGAACATCTGCACGACGCGTCCGTCCTGGCGGAAGTGGCCGGTCCGCGGCACCACGACGTGGTCGGCACCCTCGGGGCTCGACGCCAGGGTGGTAGCCAGGATGCGCGCGCGACCCGGCACCCGGGTCGACACGACCGCCGCGACGCTCCCGTCGCCCCACAGCACGGCGGAGCCGCGATCGGTGTAGTCGACCGCGCGCGTGACCGCCTCCGACACGACGAGCAGCACGAAGGGCGGGAGCGCCTCGGGTCGCATGAGCGAGACGAGGTGGAGGTGGGCGAAGAAGCTCGTGCAGGCCGAGTTCACGTCGAGCGCCGGGGCCTCGATGCCGAGTGCGCGCGCGATGTTGCAGGCCTCGGCCGGTGTCGCGGTATCCATCACGGACGAGCCGGCGATGACCATGCCGACGTCTGCGGCGCGCATCCCCGCCCGTTCGAGCGCCATCTCCGCCGCGCGCCGTCCAGCCTCCGCGTGTGTGTAGAGCGTCGCCTCCTGCGCGGCCCGCGGGTCGCGGTTGTGCGTTGTCCGGATGTAGTCGAGCGGCAGCGTCGTGCGGCGCGAGCGGATGCCGACCCGCTCCACGATCCACGCCTCCGTCGTCCCGATGTCCAGCGTTTCGAGGAAGGCGTTCGTGACCTCGTTCTCGGGATGGAAGTGCCCGAGGCCGTGCAGGAAGAAGGTCACGCGACGGCTCCCGCGACGTGTTCGCCACCGTCCACGCGGACGAGCGCGCCGTTCACCCACGCCGCCTCGTCGGTGGAGAGGAGGTAGATCACGTTGGCCACGTCGCGGGGCGTGGTGAGGCGGCGGAACGGGTTGCGCAGCCGCGCCTGCGCCGCCAGCTGGTCGTGGCCGGGGATGGCGCGGAGCGCCGGCGTGTCGGTGACGCCCGCCTGGATGATGTTCGAGCGCACGCCGTACGGGGCGAGTTCGACCGCCATGGCGCGGGCGATCGACTCGAGCACCACCTTCGCCGCCCCCACGGCCGCGTAGCCCTTCCAGGCAACCGTGTTGCCTTCGCTCGTGAGCCCGAAGACACGAGCATCATCCGCGAACAGCCCGCGGTCGAGCAAGGCTCGCGCCCAGGTGAGCAGGCTCGTTCCCATGGCGTGGATCGTGCGCGCGAAGTCCTCCTCGTCGAGGAAGGCGCTCGACGGGTACGCGGGTGAGTCGGTCAGTGGAGCCAGGGGGTCGAACCCCTCGCCAAAGAGGCGGTTCGCTGCGGCGGCGAGGTCGGCCGCGTCGACGCCGAGAGCCGCTGCCAGTGCCGCCAGCGTCGGCCGCTCACGCGCCCGCTCCGGCAGCAGCAGCTTCAGGTTGCCGAGGGCGATCGAGTGGAGCAGGACGCGGACCCGGCCGTCCGGTCCGAGGGCGACGGCCAGGCGGGCGAGGCACTCCTCGCGCACAGCTGGATCGAGTGCGTCGACGTTCATGGACACGAGCGAGACGCCCTGTTCGCGGATCCGCGCAAAATCGGGCTCGATCCGCACCATCGCCCCGCGCCGGTCTCGGTGCACCACGAAGCAGTTCATGCCGTGCTCGGCGAGCTTCTGGGCGGTGGCGAGCCCGAAACCGCTCGACCCACCGAGGACCACGGCCCAGTAGTGCGATGGAAACCTCATCAATATCCTTCGCTCGCGCTCATGAATATCCTTCGCTCGCGCTCATGAATATCCTCGAGACGCCGATCGCCTTGAAGAATCCCCGCAGCGGACGGCCGGGCCCGATCTCGAGGACGCGCGTCGGTCGGTCGGTGAGGGCGAGCATGTTGTTGCGCCAGCGAACGGTGCCGCTGATCTGCCGGACGAGCCGCTGGCGAAGCGCTGCCAAGTCCCTGTCGTGGAACCCTCCGGTCAGGTTCGAGGTCACACGCGGCGCGTTGGTGGTGTCCCAGCGCGCGCTGGCGAGCACCGCGGCGAAAGCCGGCTCGATCGGCGCCATGAGGGGCGAGTGGAACGGCGCGCTCACATCGAGCGGGACGAGCCGCAGGAATGCGCCGGCCGCACCTTCGGCGAGGCGGCGCTCGGCGGCACGGACGTCGTCGCCGAGGCCGGAGAGCACCACCTGGTCGGGGGAGTTGTCGTTCGCGACGGTGACGGTGAGCCCCTCGAGGGCTCGCTCGATGACGCTGCCGTCCAGACTCTGGCCGATGACCGCCACCATCCTTCCCCGTCCGACGGGAACCGCTTCCTGCATGAGACGGCCGCGCTCGCGGACGATGCGGACCGCGTCGCCGAGCGGGATGACGCCCGCGGCCACCAGGCCCGTGTACTCGCCGAGGCTGTGGCCGCCAAAGCGCTGAGCGGTCATCCCGAACGCCTCCGCCAGCCCACGGAGCATCGCGATCTCGGTGGCGAGGATAGCCGGCTGCACGTACTCGGTGAGCGCGAGCCGGCTGTCCGGGGCGAAGCAGAGACGACGCATGTCGAGCGCCAGTGCCTCCGATGCCTCGTCGTAGACCCGCCGGCTCGCGTCGAAGCGCCCGTCGAAGTCGCGTCCCATGCCTGGGCGCTGCGACCCTTGGCCCGGGAACACGACAGTAGTAGGGGGACGCGTGACGCCGGTTTGCATGGGGTTCGGCTGAGGGGTAAACGGGCTGCTGACTAACGTCAATACCACCCCGCTAGTGACCAGGCCCTACGAAGGGAAACCCCCATTGTCACAGGAACTTAACTATTCTGACTAAAGTTCATAAAATACCCGCCATCCGCCCCGGCTCGACGAGGGCACCGCATGGCGGCCGGGAGGCCCTACCGCACGGAAGCGAGCGCACGCGCGACGCCATTCGCGAGGCGGCCAACCGGCTCTTCCTCGAGCACGGCGTCGACAGCACGACGGTCGACGCGATCTGCGCGGCCGCCGGGGTGGCGAAGGGGACGTTCTACCTGTACTTCCACCGCAGGGAGGACCTGCTGCTCGAGTACGGCCTCCGACGGCTGCTGCGCATCCGCGAGATGCTGCCGGACCTGATCGGCCGCAAGACCTTCCGCGACGCTTTGAACGCCATCCTCGATGAGGTCGTGCGCGGGAAGAAATGGGGGCGCGAAGTCACCGGCCGCGCGCTCCTCGAGATGGGGACCAGCTGGGAAGGTCTACCCGTCGAGGCGCCGCACAAGTTGATCGAGCCGCTGGTGGAGCTCGCGCAGGCCCGCGGAGAGGTCCGGCGCGACATCCCGAGCGATGCGCTCGCGCTCTTCGTCCTGCGCTCCATCCTAGGCGCGTTGCGCGACTGGGGCCTTGGCACCGACGATCGCGACCGCGACACCGCGATCAACTATGCGCTCACGCTGGTCTTCGACGCGATCAGCGCTCGGCCTTGACGGCGTGCTCGCGAGAAGACGCAGATGCAGGCGCTCGACCGGACGCAGCCGATGCTGCCCTTGCGCCCCGGCCAAATCGCGCGCCGGACCCACGATTACACCCGCCACGGCACCGCCAGCCTCTACGCCGCCTTCGACGTGGCGACCGGCAAGGTGTTGGGCTCCGTAACGCGGCCGCACTGCGGCGCGGACTTCGTGCGCTTCCTCGAAAAGATCGTCCGCGCCGTGCCTCGGCGGCTCGCCCTCCACCTCGTCCTCCTCTAGGAGGTTCGGAATGAAGATCGTCGTAATCGGCGGCACCGGCCTGATCGGCTCGAAGACCGTCCCCATTCTGCGCCAGCGCGGCCACGAGGTCGTCGCCGCCTCGCCAAATACCGGCGTCAACAGCATCACCGGCGAGGGCCTCAAAGAGGCCATGGCCGGCACGC